>Ga0116187_1000148_pt1 | contig 85686 bp, 79 predicted proteins | sample AD_JPNNA6_MetaG_FD_89755 | JGI IMG/M metagenome (GOLD analysis project Ga0116187, IMG submission 89755) | Active sludge microbial communities of municipal wastewater-treating anaerobic digesters from Japan - AD_JPNNA6_MetaG | ecosystem: Engineered > Bioreactor > Anaerobic > Digestate | place... | reverse complement strand
CGCAAGGCGGCTTTTCTGCACTACATTGAGTTTTTCAATAAGCCCCCGTGTATTAATTACGTTTTTTAAAATAATACGGCCTGTTTTCATCAAATTTCAACGCTTACTGCGGAAGATGGGTTAAACGCCGCCGGCATCAGCTCCATCTCGTGATCCGGCACCCCTCCGGCGAAAACCGGATGACCGGCTTGCCGCCTCAAACAGCACGAAAAAAAAGACGGCAAACAATTTTTATCGCCGCGAACCTCATTTTCGTGAAAGTTCTTTCATAAACAGCGGTTCATGATCGGATTGAAATGAAAACATGGAATTTGGTGACAATCAGCGGCTCAACACCGGAGATTATGGAATACTGCCGCCAGTTATACCATCTCTATACAAAGGTCACAGATCGTGAATATTTCCGTCTGGCCCCCAGAGGAGGAAATAATCCGGGAACTTACAAAAGGTTTCATGAAAAAATGAAGGAAATCAGCCGGCGGTATCCGGATGAAACTCTCACGCTTGAGTATTCTTTTTCTTTCAGCGACAACCGCAGGCTGATGCGCACGGTCGTTTACAAAAACGGCACACAAATACAGACGGACCTTCTGACGGTGCCGGAAGAATAAGAAGAGACTAACGGCGGCTGTTTTCCGCGCACGCAAAACAAAACCGCAGACGCTGAGTTCTTTTACCCTTTGGCGGCGATTTTTGCCCAGCTGTCGCGCAGCGATACAACCCGGTTAAAAACCAATCTGCCGTCTTTCGAGTCTTTCTCGTCGGCACAGAAATATCCCAGCCTTTCAAACTGCAGCGATGTGCCCGGCGGAACGTTTTTCAGGCCCGGCTCTGCATAGCAGCCCGTCAGGACTTCCAGTGAATTCGGGTTAAGGTAATCAAGGAAGTTGTCCATACTGCCCGGGTCTTCAACTGTAAACAGGCGGTCATACAGACGAACCTCGGCCGGCACGGCACGGCCTGCACAAACCCAGTGAATCACCCCCTGCACTTTGCGCCCGTCGGCCGGCGGAGCGTTTCTCGTCGCCGGATCATAGGTGCAGTTAATCTGAGTCACTTCCCCCGTTTTTTCATCTCTCTCCATGCTTTGAAATCTGATGACGTATGAATTGCGCAGACGCACTTCACGTCCCGGACCAAGGCGGTTGTATTTCTTCGGTGGATCTGCCATGAAGTCATCGCGCTCGATATACAGCTCGCGGGAAAAGGTGACCTTTCTGGTCCCCAGCTCCGGCTTCTGCGGGTGATTGGCAAAGTCGAACTCCTCGCTTTGCCCTTCCGGGTAATTCACAATCACCACTTTCAGCGGATGCAGCACACACATGGCGCGGGGGGCACGATCGTTCAGGTCATCACGGACGCAATGCTCCAGAAGGGCGACATCAACCAGGTTATCGTTTTTGGCCACACCTATCGCCTGGCAAAAATCACGGATCGCCTCAGGTGTATAACCGCGCCGGCGCATGCCGGAAACAGTGGGCATACGAGGGTCATCCCATCCTTGTACATGCTTGTCATTCACCAGCTCAATCAGCCTGCGTTTGCTGAGCACCGTGTAGCTGACATTCAGACGCGCAAACTCGATCTGCCGGGGACGGTCGGCCGGAATCAGACGCTCGACAATCCAATCATACAAAGGACGGTTGTTTTCAAACTCCAACGTACAGATGGAATGGGTGATGCGCTCCAGCGCGTCTGACAGACAATGGGCAAAATCGTACATCGGGTAGATGACCCACTGATCACCGGTACGGTAGTGAGTTTCTCTTTTAATACGGTAGATGACCGGATCACGCATGACAACATTAGGCGCGGCCATGTCGATTTTGGCGCGCAGCACATGGCTGCCGTCGGCGAATTCGCCTGCGCGCATCCTCGCGAAAAGATCCAGATTCTCTTTCACGGAGCGATTGCGGTAGGGGCTTTCTCTGCCCGGCTCGGTAAAAGATCCTCTGTATTCACGAATCTGCGCCGGTGTCAGACTGCATACGTAAGCCTCTCCCCTTTTAATGAGCTCCACGGCAAAGCGGTAAAGTTTTTCAAAATAGTCGGATGCGTAAAACAGGCGTTCTCCCCAGTCAAACCCCAGCCAACGCACATCGCGAATGATGGATTCAACATATTCCATGGACTCGCCGGCCGGATCGGTATCATCGAGGCGCAGGTTGCAGGTACCCCCATACTGTTTGGCCAGACCGAAGTTAAGACATACGGACTTGGCATGTCCGATATGAATATAGCCGTTGGGCTCGGGTGGAAAGCGCGTGGCCACTCGTCCTTCATGTTTGTTCGTTTGGAGATCTTCATCAATGATCTCGCGGATGAAATCGGTCGGGGCGGAAATGTCGTTTTCGGTCATAACTACAAAAATAATCCTCCAGGTTCCAGTTTTTCAAAAGGCACGTCAGACGTTGATCGCTTGTTTTAGATCGTTAATGTTCAAATTGCCACCCGACATGATCATGACTACTTTCTTGCCCGCAAGCCTTTCACGTATTTTACAGGCGGCAATAAGCGAGGCACCGCCGGCGGACTCGGCCAGGTTGTGTGTCGCTGTGAGCGCCAGAGCCACACCTTGCAGGATCTCCTCTTCCGACAACAGCACAACGTCGTCAATGCTGTCACGAAGAATCACGTAGGGCAAATGAAACACCGTCCGGGCGGCAAGTCCGTCGGCCACCGTCTCCGCCTCGTCAAGGGTAACAATTTCCTTTTTCTTCCAGGACTCATAAAAAGAAGGAGCATTTTGAGGCTCCACGCCGATGATTTCCACGGAAGGCTTGATGGTACGCACTGTTTTTAAAATCGACGCACAGCCGGCGCCGCCGCCGATCGGGCAGATAATCGTGTCCACCTCCGGCAGGTCTTCCATGATTTCCAGTCCCAACGTGGCTATGCCGTTTAAGATTTCCGGCTCGTTGCCCTGCTCGACGTAATAATAGCCGGCACTGTCGACCAGTTCCTCGCAGTAGGACTGGGCATCATAAAAATCCGCCCCGCGAACAATCAATTCAGCTCCGTAGTTTTCAATGATCCGGTTGATTTCCGGATTATTGTTTTCGGGAACAACAACCGTACAGGGGACCTGAAACCATTGGCCGGCCCACGCCATGGCCAGGCCGTGATTACCGCGGGTAGCCACCAGTATTCCGGCGTCCAGTTTTTCTCTGGAGATGTGATGGTAAAAATTCAGAGCGCCCCTGATCTTGAAAGATCCTGTCGGGTTATGATTTTCGTGCTTTACAAACGCCTCGCAGCCGATCAGACTGGAAAGTTCTGAGTAAAAGATGAGGTTGGTCCGGTTGAGGTATTTCCCAATGATAGATCTGGCCATGAAAGCCCTTGCCAGATTCACTTGCTCGCTGGCCGCCTCGTATTTTTTCAGCATAATCTAACCCTCCAATTTTGACCGCTTCATTTTTTACCATCTTTTTGCCGCCTGTCAAGATGCCTTGCCGTTTTACTTTTTCACATCCGCCCAAACTTCAACCTATCCTGCCTGTGATCATCTGTGCGTGTCTTTTTGCCGCGCCCATATTGGCCAGCACGGCGGCTTTACCGTTTTCCCCGCGGTGCTTCAGGTCCACCGGATCGCCCAGCACCCGCAAAATTCCTGCCAGGAGCTCATCCTCGTTTGTAATCCTGATTCCGGCACCCGCCTCTTCCATCAGAGCCGCTTCCCGGTGAAAATCATCCATAAAGGGCCCGTAAAAAACGACCTTGCCCCAGGCTGTGGCCTCCAGAAGATTGTGGCCTCCCCTGCGCACCATTGAACCTCCACAAAAGGCAATGGTTGCCAGGGAATAGACTTTAAAAAGCTCTCCGATTACATCAACCACAACCACTGTGTGCTCTTTGCTCCGGCCACGGTTTTTCATCTGTGAAAAGGTCACCGCCGGCAGGCCGCACTGGCGTAAAAGCCCGGTTATCTCCCCGGCACGTCTGATGTCGCGCGGCACCAGAATCAGGCTGAATTCCGGATAATTAGCCAAAAGTTTCTGATAGACGGAAATGATGATTTTTTCTTCGCCGGGGTGAGTACTGCCGGCAACGAAGAATTTTTCTTCCGGCCAGGCATGGAAAACCCTTAGTACCTCCTGATATAAAGCGGGCGATGTTGTGGCCGCCAGTGCGTCATACTTGCTGTTGCCTAGTGCCGCAACCGTTCCTTTGGTCATCCCCATCTGAGTTATTCTATCAGCATCGAGCTGTGTGATCATTGCCGCACAATCCACGCTTTGCAGAATCCGGCGCCAGAAAAAACCGGTGCGCCGGTACTTGTTAAATGAACGGTTTGAAATTCTGCCATTGACCATCACGACTTTAACACGGCGTCTGCGGCAGGCAGCCAGAAAATTCGGCCACAGCTCGGTCTCGACGAAAGCGAAGACATCGGGACGGACAAGGTCAAGCATCTTGACAACAACCGGCGGTATATCCAAGGGAAAGTAAATGAAGGCATCCACACCGGCTACTGTCTTTCGCGCCAGATCCTGCCCTGTTTCCGTGGAAGTAGAAAAAATGACACGAAAATCCGGTCTGATTTTTTTTAATTCTGCCACAATCGGCAAAGCTGCATTAACTTCACCAACAGATACTGCGTGCATCCACAGGCGCGGGCCGGGACCGATATTTTCAAGAAAGTGACTCTGACGCAATCCCAGCTTCTGCAAAAAACTACGACGGTATTTACCTGTAAGCAACATCTTGAGCAGGAAATACAACAAACCGGGAAGAGCTGAAATAAGCACAATAATATTGTATAAAAGTCTCATCGGCCCATATTTGATGTTTTACGCTCCTGTGTCAAGTAAAAAGCCTTGGCCGAAGAACTGCCGACTAAGGTGTCCACCCACCGTCTATGCGCCTTTGATAAAGGACGGCCGTGCTTTGCTATTCGGGTTGACAGTCCCGGTTCTTTCGTATATTTGTTACGTCCATAAAGGAGAGCTGCCATGAAGCTTGTCGCCCCATCAATTCTTTCCGCTGACGGCGGAAAGCTCAGCGAGGAAATTCAAGCGGTGGAAAAAGCCGGCGCCGACTGGATTCATGTCGATGTCATGGACGGTCAGTTTGTTCCCAATATCACTATGGGGCCGGCAATTATCGCGGCTTTGCGTAGGGCAACAACACTTCCTTTCGACGTTCATTTAATGATCCGCAATCCGGAAAACTTCATCGACGCTTTTGCGGATGCGGGCGCCGATTATATAACGGTACACGTTGAGGCGGCCAGCCACCTTCATCGAACACTGGACCTGATCAGGAAGGCAGGCAAAAAGGCGGGGGTTTCCTTGAATCCGGCGACTCCTCTTTCTTTTGTAGAGGAAGTTCTGGCGGATATCGACCTGCTTCTTGTCATGTCGGTAAATCCCGGTTTCGGGGGACAAAAGTTTATTGAGAGCTCGCTGGCCAAAATCAAAAAAGCGGCAGACATGATCGCTTGTCTCACCAAAAAACCTCTGCTGGAAGTCGATGGGGGCGTAAATTTACAAAACATCTCTACCATCGCCGACGCGGGCGCAGACGTTCTGGTCGCGGGCGCGGCGGTCTTCGGCATGCCCGATTATGCTCAGATAATCGCCGCCCTCAAAGCAGCCGCCAACCGGGCCTGATTATCAGCTCCAAATTCAATTAATGGAAAAGGGCGGCCGTACAACACTAACGGCCGCCCCGAAAATTTCATGTTCGCTTATTTTTTACTGTAATCATAGACACCACGGCCGGATTTACGCCCGAAATTGCCGGCGCGGACAAGCTTCCGCAAAAGCGGCGAGGGACGGTATTTGTCACCCAGCTCGCGGTGCATGCCTTCACAGATTCTCAGCTGCGTGTCCAGCCCGATCAGATCACCAAGCGCCAAAGGCCCGATGGGATGATTGCACCCCAGCTGCATCGCCTTGTCAATATCCTCAGGTGTTGCCAATCCCTCATCCAGCACAAAAAAAGCCTCGTTTATCATCGAGCATAAAATACGATTGACGACAAACGCAGGCGCCTCCTTTACCATGACCACTTCCTTGCCGATTTTTTTACCCCAGGCTACGGCAATTTCCACCGTCTCATCAGAGGTCTGCTGGCCGCGGATCACTTCCAAAAGACGCATCACCGGGACGGGATTGAAAAAGTGCGTGCCTATGAAACGCTCCGGACGGCTGGTAATGGCGGCCATTTCCGTAATACTCAGGCCCGACGTATTGGTAAAAAACAGGCAGTGCGGCGGGACAACCTCTTCCAGTTCCGCATATACTTTTTTCTTCAGATCCATCAATTCAATCACCACCTCCACCACAACATCTGCACTGCCGGCCGCTTCTTTTAAATCCAGTGTCGGTTTGATTCTTCCCAGCAAAGCATCCATCTGCTCTTTGGTGATTTTTCCTTTTTCCGTATCGCGCGCCAGATTCTTTTTAATCGTGTTCATGCCGTTGTCGATAAATCGCTGCTCGATATCCCGCATGGTCACATCGAAGCCGGCCGCGGCGCACACCTGCGCAATGCCGCTGCCCATCAGGCCGGCGCCCAGTACACATATTTTTTTGATTTCCATGGTAACCTCCGTGTGATTTAATGTCGGCGGGCCAACCCGCGCAAAGCCATTGAAGCATCCAGGAGCTTACAGGCGGAGCGCCTCCGCGTCAAGGGAAATGCAGACATAATATTTATTGAAGCCACAGCATCAAATATGCAACAATCGGCCATGCACATTTTAATTGACGGCTATAATCTGATCCGGCAGTCGCCCAACCTGCGACGCTTTGAAAGGCAAAGCCTTGAAGCCGGCCGTAAAGCTCTGATTGAGTGGCTTTCCATGTACCGCCGCCGGAAACGCCATCGCATCACCGTGGTTTTTGACGGCTGGGCCGGCGGGTCACCCTTGCAGGAGAGAGACTCTGTGTCAGGAATCCGGTTGATCTACTCGCCCCTGGGTGTGAAGGCCGATGAAATCATCAAAGAGATCAGCGCTGCGACCGATGAAGAAATCCTCGTTGTTTCCTCCGACCGTGAAATAACCTCTTTCGCCGAACGACGGGGGAAAACGGCCCTGCCCTCTCAGGAGTTTGAAGCTTATATCAACCGGCTGATGGTGAAACCGGATGATTACGGAAAGCCGGACAAGCAGGCAGGTGATGAATATTATACAAGACGCAGCACGGCAAAAAAAGGTCCATCCCGCAGGCTTTCCCGGAGCCGGAAGCGGACAGAGGCAATAATCAGGAAACTGTAGAACAGGCTTTCACTAAAAAGCGCTCCAGAAGGAGACGCGGCTCAGTCGCCGATGATTTCATCGCCAGGTCGACTGCAAGCAGTTCATTGAGGAAACTCAGCAAATCACCACGGGTAAACCGGCCGCAGGCACGAAGCGCACTGAAGATCACATAGGGATGCTTGTTGATCAGGAGATCCTGCCCGCGGTCCGACTCCGTAACCAGAGCCGTCACTGCAGGATAGACATTCTTCTGGAAGACGGCATATTGCATATGCGATGTGACTTTGGGAAGCTTCCCCGAGCCAATCAGAAGCGAGGCCTGCAAAAGATGGCGCACTTCCCGGCCGATCATCGACAAAATCATCAAAGGATGCTCCCCCTGCTCCAGTAAAGCCCCCAGCGCCGCCAGCGCAGCTTTTACATTTTTCTCGGCCAGCGCCGCCGTGAGATCAAAAACTTTATCCTCCCTGGTTCGGCTGACGACCGCTTCAACGTCTTTTTCATCGATAACCTGCCGCCGGCCCGAATAGAGGATAAGCTTCTCGAGTTCATTTAAAGAGGATCGCAGTTCAAAACCGGTTTTACCTCCAAGCGCCGCCCACGCACCGGCCGTCAGGCTCTTACCGTTACGGGCAAACAGTTTGGCCGCCTCCTCCGTAAGAACCTGCCTTGTCTGTGCCTCTTTTTTTGCAAGGCCGAAATACAAGACAACGCCCGTCTTATCGATCGTTTTGAACAGCTTCTTTCTTTTATCAACCGCCGTGGCCGTCATGATCAGGCAATTCCCCGGGGCAATGCCTTCAGTTAAAAGTTTTTCGTATTGTTCGTCCTGGTCTCGTCCCCCCACGGCGGTCCTGCCCCGGGCGGTACAAATCTCCACAACACGGGGCAGCCACTTACTCCGGTCATCCCGGTCATTACCAGCGACAACTTTACGCCACTGCTCGTCGGTTATTTTCCGCCATCCGTCACCCTGCATATCCTCCCAGGTAAAACCGGATATTTTTAGAAAAGTGAGAAAAAAGGCCGCCGCTTTGTCGGGATGCTCATCAAGGTTTTCACGGATTTTAACGATCAGCTCACCGGGGGTTTCACGCGGCTGGAAAATGGTCGTTTCTTTCACCACGACCACTTTTTTCCCGCCCAAAAGAGATGCAGACAAGAGGTGATCTTTGAGCAGGTCGAACTCTGCGGCATCGCCGTCAAGAGAAAAAAGGCCAAAAGCACGGTCTGCGACCGGGATGATCAAATCCAAAAGATCGTTGAGCGTCTCTTGGATAAGATATTCCTGTTCACCGTACAAAAGATAACAGGGGGCTGCCTTCCCTTTTTTTAATTCCGCAAGCGCTTGCTCCGGGGTCATGGAAAACCCTCGACACAAAACAATGACAATTTACATGATAACGTATTTCTTGATGTGCTTGACGACTTCTTCCGGCTCATCCATAACCTGTATCATATCAAGGTCATACGGCAGGATCATCTCTCTTTTTAGCATGGTGCCTTTCAGCCAGTCCAAAAGCCCCTGCCAGTATTCACGTCCCATCAGAATAACCGGAAAACTTCTGACGCGCCTGGTTTGAATCAATGTTAAGGCTTCAAAAAATTCATCCATCGTACCGTAGCCGCCGGGCATAATCACATAGGCCACGGCATACTTGATGAACATGACTTTGCGGATGAAAAAGTATTTGTAGTCCAGAGGAATGTTGGCATAAGGATTGGGTTTTTGCTCGAAGGGGAGCTTGATATTCATGCCCACGGATTTGCCGCCGGCTTCGGCCGCGCCTTTGTTACCGGCCTCCATAATGCCTGGGCCGCCGCCCGTGATCACGGCAAAGCCATTTTCCACCAGAAGCCGCGAAAGTTCCTCCGCCATCCGGTAGTACTTGTCCTCCGGTTTGATCCGGGCTGAACCGAAAATACTTACCGCATTATCAACATTGGACAGAATCTCAATAGATTCTACGAATTCCGCCATGATGCGGAAAATACGCCACGCTTCTCCCTTGGTTAGTGAATCGATAAGATATTGCTTTTCCAAGTTTCATCCCTCCTTCCGGCTTCACGATGAGCAAAGCGCATTCATCGCCCCCTTGCCGCCAGAGAAAATAATTTAATTACTGCGCCGACGCTGCACTTTGGCCAATCTGCGGCGGGCTTCAATCGTTTTCCTCTTCTTTTTAACCGACGGCTTTTCATAAGCCCGGCGCACTTTCAGCTCCTTGAACAAGCCGCTTTTAGAAAGTTTGTTCTTCAAAATCTTCAGAGCCTTCTCTACATCATTGTCAATGACCTTTACTTCCAATGTTCTTCCTCCCTCATCTGTTTAAAATTTTGATCTGTACCTGCTGAATTTTAAATACAAAAAAAGGGCAGTCCGGCACGTAACGAAAAACATCCGTGCCGTCTAACCACCCTTGATTTCCACCAGTTTTTAAATCACGCTCCTCACCCGGGGTAACAGCCACAAAAAACTGTCTTTGCCAACCCCATACGGCATAGCTGCATTCAGAATACCCATACTTTGCGCTTTAAAAAGGGACTCTGAATAAATCAGTGGGCTTATATGCTTAATTGTCAAAAATTGCAACCAAAAAGAAAGTCGGCCCCACCATCGGCATCACTTAATTGCCTCAGGAAGCCATCACGCGCCTTCTATGTTCTTGAAATACAGACAGTTAGGCCATCTGACAAGCAATTTTCGCGCGGGCAAAATTCCAGGCACCGCTGGTGTACTTTTCCAGCAACTGACCGACGAGCCGTTCCTCGGAAGGGGTCAGCCGCCCCGGTGAAAATTCAACGCCCAGCTGTTGTGAAAGACCTTGTTCCAGGGCGCGGCTTAAATCTTCTCCGTTCACTGCCGGGAAAACAAGTTCATTCACAGCTGTTACCGACTCTCTGAGTTTTCCGCAAACCTCTTCTGAACATGTACAAAGAGTCAGGGCAGCCGTTTGCCGCGCATCAAAAGTCATGAGCATTGAACCGTGCTGCAGAAAACCGCCGCGAGTACGCACCTGCGCGCTGCCGCAGATTTTTTTCCCTCCGACAAGCAACTCCCTGGCTGATGGTGCCCAAAAGCATGTGGAGGAAAGCTCCATTTTTTTCTTTAAAGGAGCAATATCCACCGGGGCTGGTTCGGCGCTGATCCCCAACATGGACAAGCCGCACGCGAGCCCGCGGCTGATGAGCTCGTAGGTAAGTATGAGATCATCGGGAAAAATTCTTTCCGATCCGGACGCCGTCAGCGAATAGGTAATCTCATCGCGGTGATAGACCGCTTTCCCGCCGGTTATTCTGCGTACAAGATCCACACCCGTGTCCCGGCAACGCCGAATGTTGATTTCTTTATTGGGATCCTGGAAGTAACCGACAGAAACAGCCGATGGAGACCAGCCGAAAAAACGTAATGTGGGAGTTTTCTGGTTTGCGACCGTTTCCCGGAAAATAGCCTCGTCGATGGCCATGTTCTCAAACGCGTTTAGTCTCTGGTACTTAAGCAGCCGCCACTTCATAAAAAGCTGTTATTCTGATTCCTGTTGCATGATAAAATCATGATACCCGGAGGCATCAAGCAGATCATCCAGCTGGGAAAGATCATCCATCTCGATGACAATCAGCCATCCCGTATCGTGAGGATCACTATTGATAATACCGATATCATCGTTGATGTCTTCATTGACACTGACTATTGTCCCGCTGACGGAAGCAATCAGATCGACAACGGCCTTGGTAGACTCAATCGAGCCGAAGACTTCGTCCCGTTCCACATAGATGTCCGCTTCAGGAAGTTCGATAGATAAGACTTCGCCCAGACTTTCCTGGGCATAATCGGTAATGCCCAGTGTGGCCAGATCACTTTCCACCCGCACCCAGATGTGTTCACGGCTATAAAGGAGGTCTTCAGGGAATACTTTCATGTCAACAACCTCAAACTTTATTCAATAACTGTAAGTTTTTTATCCAATTTTGTTATGGGTTGGCAACCATTTTTTTTCACCCAAACCGTATCTTCGATCCGTATCCCCCATCTGGCCGGAAAATAAAGACCCGGCTCTACCGTAACGAGCATTCCCGCGAAGAGCACATCCGGAGATTGCAACGCCAGACGGGGTGCCTCATGAACTTCCAGACCAACACCGTGGCCGGTCGCATGAACAAAGTAGCGGCTGTATTTTTTGCCCAGCACATCGCGAACGAGCCGATCCACAGAAGCGGCGGCAACTCCCTCCCTGATCGAGGCGATGGCCTCGTCATGGGCTTTGAGTGTGGCACGATAAGCATTTTTTTTCGCGACTGTCAATTCCCCAAATGCCAGTGTACATGTTTCGTCGCAACAGTATCCCCGATACCTGACGCCGAAATCGATTATGACAAAATCACCCATCTCTATTTTGCGATTGGAAGGGCGGGCATGGGGCATGGCTGAATTCTCTCCGGAAGCGACAATGGTCTCGAAGGCCACCTGCTGGGCCCCCCTGCGCCTGGCTTCCAGCTCAAATTGCAGGGCAGTTTCCATTTCCGTCCAGCCCGGCCGTATTTCAGCTAAAATTGCGCCCATGGCGTCTGCGGCGATCGCCGCAGCTTTTTTCATCGCAGCAATCTCAGATTCGTCCTTTCTGGCTCTGAGGAACTTCAGTTCGTCGACAAGAGGCACAAGCTTGGCGTCTTTGAGCTCATCGATCAATCTCCGATGTGTTTCCACAGTGGTGACACCAGCTTCGAAACCCAGTTTCCGTGCACCTAGTTTCTTTGCCGCTTTTCCAATGCCGGGGAAATAATTCTTATATACCGAGAGTGTGACCCCCTGCGCCTCGCATGCGGCCTGAAGCTTGTAGCGGCCATCAACCAGAAGCACACTTTCATCCCGACCGACAAGCAACGTACCTTCACTGCCGGTGAACCCGGTCAGATAACGGATGTTATTGATGTCTGAAAAAATGACCGCATCGAGATGTCGGCGCGCCATGATTTTTTTCACGGACTTAATTCTGGAAGGATAATACTGACGACTTTGGCTCATGCTTTAAGCGATGTTCTATTGCAGAGACTGCAGATAATTTCTGGCCTTTTGCCCAAAAGTTGACTGAGGTGCGAGCTCAAAGACCTGCTGAAAAGATTTTTTGGCTCTGGTCTTATCCTGGATAGCCAGGTAAGCTTCAGCCAAAAAAAAGTGGGCATCATAAAGCGACGGGTTTAGTGAAACGGCTCTCTCCAGGTGCGCTATTGCCTGGTGACGGTTGGATTGCTTAAGGTAAACCAGCCCGATACTGGCTTCAATCTCCGGCCGGAGAATCCCGGCTCTGTCCTGCTTGAGGGCCTCCACGAAGCGTTGCATCGCCATGTCATAATTTTGCAGACTAAAGTAGGACCTGCCCGAGTTGTAAAGAGCATGTTCAGGGTTGGCGTACAGATGATTGGCCAGTGCCTTGTCAAAATAAGGCAAAGCCTTGTCCCACTGCTCCATTTCATTATAAATTGCACCTATATAGTTGTACGCTTCGGAATAATCATTTTTTAGCGATACCGCTTTTTGAAACCTCTCCATTGCCAAATCCCTCAGTCCGCGTCCCAGATAGGCAATCCCCAAATGATAGTTAATTTCAGCATCGTTTGGTGCGTATTTCTCGGCTTCGAGCAACTCCCTGAGGGCCCCCAGAAACTCCTGCGCCTCAAGCAGGGCAATACCCTTTTTCAAATAGACATCCGCCTGGTCACGGTGCCAGGGAGTGTTTGTACAAGCTGTAAATAAGAGGATAAAAGCTAAAATGGTTACAACAGCCAGTTTTCTGGACTTCATCTTCTCACCGTAAAAAATTGTTTTTCAGGCGAATCACTCACACGAAAAGACTCTTTGTATATTATATTCGCAATATACGCAGAGTCTTTCCCACCGGTACAGGTGCTGGTTAGTATCTGTTACGGCAACGGTCGAGCTCTTCGATACCGTCGCATTCGTCTTTGACATAGCCGGAGCCGGACATAATCTTGGGAGTGACAAATATCAGCAACTGTCTTTTTTGCCTGGTAATATTTTCTGTTTTAAACAGCCACCCCAGGACAGGCACCTTATAGAGCCAGGGCAGGCCACTTTCCACTTTATCGTCCTGATGACGTGAAACACCTCCTATTACCACCGTATCTCCGTCCTGAACGACAATTTTTGACTCTACTTCGTTTTTGCGGATAGGCGGATTGCCCTGCAGTTTTTCGCCCTGCGCATAGTCCGGAGTATCATTCGTCGCCTTAATCTCCATGGAAATCCGCCCTTCTTCCGTTATTTTCGGCAGCACCTCCAGACTCAGAATAGCTTCCTTGAAAGTGACCGTCGCCGGAGAATTACCGGAAGCGGGCGTCACATAGGGGACATCATCACCCTGCTTGATGATTGCCTTCACATTGTCCATTGTCACCACCTTGGGCGAGGAAATGACTTTGCCTTGAGTGGTCGCCTCCATGGCCTGGAGCTGGGTTTCAATGAATCCTTTGGCTCCTCCGAAAACAAGACCGAAAGTCGGCCCAAGCACAGAGGCGGGAAAATTAACCGCCGCCATATACAGAGGATTGGTCGAAGCTCCATCCGTCCAAGGAATCTGAGCAGGATATACTATTCGTCTTGAACCTGTTTGCGTAAGAGGGTTGGTGGCACCGGAGAAGCCGAAACCATACTTCCGGGAGGACCCATGCTGGCCAAATCCCCACTGCACACCCAGATTTCTCACAAATTCTTCGGAGGCCTCCACAATTTTCGCCTCAATGAGAATCTGGCGTAGTTTCCCCTTTTCGATCAATATTTCCAGTTCTCGGGCTTTGCGGGCGTCTTCAGCTTTTTTGATTTCCTCTTCCGCCTGTTTTTTGTCCGCTTCGTCTTTTTTCTTGCGCTCGAGTGTCATGACACTGATCACACTTCCCGACTCTTTTTTGGAAAGGCCATGAATTTCAAGAATTGCATCCAATGCCTGAGTCCAGGGAACGTTTTTCATGGACACCGTCACCTTTCCCTTGACATCATCACCGGAAATGATGCTCAAATTCCCGTATTCGGACATCAATCTCAAAACGCTTTTAATATCTGCATCCTGAAAATCCAGAGAGATGATGCGATCGGTATATCTCCTGGTCGTCCCGGCAGACAGCAATGTCTGTGCTTCCTTTTCGGCTGACGCCTCTTTTGCTCTGGCCGCTTCTCTCTTTTTTTCCAGAAGTTTTTCTTCGATAGTGGAAATATTAAAGTCGACAATGACAAGCTTGCCATCCTGTCTGATGGAGTAGGGCACTTTTTCCTTAAGGCCGATACGCAGATTAACCCATTGTTTGCCTGCACCCGTCTGCTGCTGTGCCCGAACTCCGATCACATTTAGCAGCTGTCCCTCGCCGACATTGTCGCGCATGTTTTCCGGGGCAAAGAGGTTTTCCATTTTAATAAACAGGCTGTTATCCGCCTGAATGGTGGGCGTGCCCAGTCTGGGCTGTTCCGATACGACAAGACTTACTCTTTCGCGTCCCGGAAACTTTTCAAAAAGCACATTTTCGAGATAGCCTATATTTCTATCCTGTTGCGCCGGAGCCTCCGTCAGCAGCAGTGAGTGCACGCACAAAAAAACCCACAGCATCAGGAAAACAGGGACAATTCTGGATAAATATTTTTTCATGATTTTACCTCTTTATATATTTTTCCGCAGTTTCAAAATAATTCTTTTTACTTTCTTCCCGTCAGGCTCATCGACAGTCACCCGATCCGCCAAAATCCCGCTGACTTTACCGTTGTTCAGTCCAATATGCGTACCCAAAAAAAGCGGATAAAACCTTCGCCCCGCGTCTTCAACAATAGCGACCCTCCGGACTGCATCCCCGATCACTCCAACAAGGGTAAAGCTTTCCACCGACGCCCTCTGCAGAGGAAATATCGACTCAATCTTTTTTTCCTTTTCTTTGGCCATAGGCCGCACATCAATATTGATGAAAGGCTTGAACGGATCCGGCTTCCCCAGAGGATTGTAACTGTAAGCATCATCCTGCAACTGTGCGCCCGGTGCCGGCACTTGCACTGCGGCTGTCGCCGGAACCGCTTGCAGCGGCGCCGGATTATCGCCCTCGTCGGCTAACGCAACAAAACACCATGAAAGCCCGACCAGCAAACTCAGTGATAAGATAATTTTACTTTTTTTCATTTTGTTTTTCACTTGTCTTTTCTTTGTCAATAAACATGTAGGTTTTCACTACACATGACGCGGTAATTAAATATCCCCGGCCTTTTATCTCTTTTCTGTCTCCCATGGAAATCCCGGACACATTAACTATCCTGGGCAGCTTGGACACTTTTTCAAAAAAGTGCACAATGTTTTGAAAGTTACCCAGCACCGTTACATTCACCGGTATTTCTTCATAAAACGGTTCCGGCTCCGGCTCAGCCTTCCCGCCCCCTTTTCCGGCGGCTGCTGTTTTGGCCGCTCCTCTTTGATCAGTGGGCTTCATCATGTCCGAGACTTTGGCCGAGCCGGCAAGTGATGGATCCAGTGTTTTCGGCACGGCAGCTTTCGGTTCGAAAAGCAGGAATTCAACTCCCGCTTCGGCGCCGGCAAGAGCCACAGAGTGGAAAAGGCCGGGGATTTCCCGCTGGTCGGGAAGTTTCAGCAAGGCAATCTTGTATTTTTCCTCAAGTTCCGCCACATCCGCTTTAAATTTATCATAGTCGGCGGCAATTTTTTCCTTTTGCTTAATCTGTGTCAATATATCCTGATATTCCGTCTCTAATCTCTCCTTTTTGGCTAAAACATCCGACAGAAAATAAACATAATAGAAATATCCAACAAGGCAGATGACCCCGATGACAATCAAAGCCTTCGCCTGCGGAGATAATTTTTTGAGATCATCAAAAGTGATGGCCATAATTAAAATCCTTTTTTCATTTTACAAGCAAAAATGAACTGCTGAAGCGTTACTCCCCCGATCTCCACCTTTTTAGAGGAAATCAGATCAACGGATTTGATTGGAGCAAAATTTTCAATTGTCTTCATGAAGTTGGCAGCAGCGATATTGTCTCGCCCCACACCCTCAATTTTCAGGCTTTCGCCGCTTTGCTCTATCTTTACCACCCATATTTCATTGGACGGAACCAGCATGGCCAGGTCGTCGAGCGTCTTTACCGGCAACAGTCTGTTTTCCTCCAGATTGCTTATGACATCGAGTTTGAGCTCCAGCAGTGCTTTTTGCTTCTTGAATTTTTCCAGATCACCGATTTTCTCATCAAGAGCCTGCAATGTCTGCCTGGAGTCGGCAACCTTGCTCTCCAGGCTCGCTACCTGTGAGGAAAAGTGCAGATATCCCCAGATGAGCGCGAGAATAAAAATGGCAAATAACCCAACAATAATGGTGAGTTGCCTTGAGACGTTTTCCTTCTTTTTCTTCTCGAGATACGGTAAAAGGTTAATCTTGATCATTTGTCACCCATTTTCCTTAAGCCGAGTCCAATGGCCACCGCACCGATTGACTTGATGCTTTCGAGTTTTCCGGGGTCAATATTTTTTTTGTTATAATTAATTTTCAACAGCGGATTTATCAACTCCACTTCAATATTTAATCTCTCCGACAGAAGGCTCTTCAAGCCAGCGATTCTTGATGAGCCACCCGCGAGATACACGTGCTTAATGTAGTCTCCACCGAATGTGGAGCGGAAATAATCAACAGATCTCTCGATTTCCGAACAAATGGGCTCTGCACATTCCAGTATCGCATTTCTTAACTCAATATTCTCGTCTTCAGAGCCGGAGATTCCGTCTTTTTTCATACTTTCCGCTTCTTCCACCGAGAGGTGATACCTCTCCTGAAGCCCTTCTGTGACCGTGTTTCCGGCCAGAGCAAAGTCTCTGGTAAAAACCGACATGCCCCCCCGGATAACGTTGATGTTCGTCAGGCTTGCGCCAATATTGACAATGACGATAATTTCATTGCTTTCGAAGTCGTAATTCTCCTCATACATGGTTTCCAGCGCAAAAGAATCCACGTCCATAATCATGACACTGAGCCCGGCCGACCTGATTGCATCCACATAACCGTTCACATCCGCCTTCTTGGCGGCAACGATAATCACATCCATTTGATTTGGATTAAATTCGTTGTCTCCCAGAATCTGGAAGTCAAAGTTCACGTCATTCATATTGTCAAAGGGAAGGTATTTACCTACTTCATCGCGGATCAATTCGTGCAAGTCGCTTTCGGCCATCTGGGCAAGCGTTATTTTCTTGACAATGACGGAGTTGCCGGAAAGAGAAGTGACTATTCCCTTGCCCTTGCAGCCGGAATTGCGAAACAACTCTTTAATGGTTGCCGTCAGCGCTGCAGGATTCTCCAAGGCTCCGTCAACAATAACTCCCGGAGCGAGCGGAATCTGACGAAAACGGTTAAGGACATAGCCGCCCGAGGTACTGGTGATTTCCGCCAGCTTCAGGGAGCTTGATCCGATGTCCAGGCCGACCAGCTTTTTTTTGCCAGTAAATAATTCTTTTAAATCCATTAAAGCACCGTCACATCTTTTTTTATGGTAATCACATCATTTTGATAACCTGTAAACAATATCGCTTTCTTTAACCATGCCCAACTCTTTTCTCGCTATGGACTCGATATAGGCCGGGTCGCTCCTGAGTAAAACGATTTTTTTTTCCAGCTGAGCATTTTGCGCCGCCAAAGAGTGATTTTCCTCATTGAGCTGCGCCAGCTTTTTCTCCATCAGGTAATTATCTACCAACCCCCTGTTGCCAAACGCGATAACAAGAGCCATAAAAAACAAAAAGGCAATTAAATACCGGCCTATCTTCATTGATATACAATTCCTCCGAAACCAAGCCCATATTCTCCGTGCCTTTAATCGGGAAAAACTTCCGTGAAAGATTTTTTTAAAGCTTTCGCCACCTTTAATTTCGAGTTTTTCCGCGTGGGCATGCCCTTTTCCATTTTCGCGATTGTTTGCGGGGTCAACTCCGCCCTTCGGGCGAGTTCGGATACGCTAAGCGGAATAGCCTCCCGGAACTTTCTGACCATATTTCTTTCTGTTTCTGTCATAAACATTAAAGCAATTGTTTTCAATTTTGCCTCTATGAAACTATAATTAAAAGCGAAAGTCAAGAAAATATTATTAAAGATGATAAACTTTGTTTAATCTTAATGCATCTTCATCATAAATATAAAACATCATTGATTCTTACATCGGCACAACGCAAGAAAACATTAAGATAAAGAAGGCTTTTTGTGATTTTAATCACGTCACCTTATTTAAAAATTTTAGACTTCCAATAATTTCGAATGGTTGCAATCAAAAACCTGCCGCCGGATCAAAACTCGACGGAAGGCAGGTTTTTTTGTGGTTCACCCAGCAAAAATTTGCCGCTTGCAATCCAGTCCTTAAGAAGATTGGCAATTTGATTTGCTTTATAATAACTGGAAAGAGGTGCCGTGATCACTTTCTTCCCGTCAATGGTGACGGCACCGCTGCGCAGGTCTTTATAACTCACCTGTGCTACCGGCTTCATATTCCCTTTCGGGTAGTCCATACTGTAGTCAAAGACCTGCGTGTAAATGTCCGCATCTTTAATCGCGGTGCGGCGGGCCATGTCTTCGTCCAGGACGGGAATCGGAACGCCAATACCCACGAACAGGGAAACGCCGTAGCCTAAAATACTGGCGCCGATAATCCATTCCGGGCTCATTTCCTTCATGTCTCCGATAGCTGCGATGGTGCCCGCCCCTTCTGTGGGTACGCCGTTACGGCCGCGCGCCGCCCGCGGATTATGTTGTGTGCCTGGCCAGGCGACAAATCCCTGAGCGCCTCCCAGAAAAATCCTGGTTCCTATGCCTATCGTCCTGTAATATGGGTCATTAAAGAGGGGGCTCAGCTGGCCGGAAGTGGAATAAGAAGCGTTGGCCATGCGGGGACGCAACATCCCCATGTATGTGTAGATCGTTTTATCCGAGAGATTCACCGCGCAGTTGTAATTCTGATAGGCGTTCCGTGGATTGAATAAAAAAGCGTCGCGCAGGTCTTTGATGGTGATATTTTTTTCAAATTTTCGCGCCGGGTAACAGTCGGTTCCGTAACCTTCGGCTCTCAACCTCACCACATTCCCCGCAACCAGATCCTCAATTACATGGCCGCCTCCGTAATTGAATTCGCCGGGATAGACGCTGTTTAGCGGATCACCCTCCGCGACTTCCGTCGCCCCCAAATAGCAATCTACGGCGGCAATACCTCCGTAAGCCATGACGTCATTGAGCCAGACCCGTGTGGCACGGATGCGCGGCGAGGTGTGACCAAAATTTAAAAATGCTCCGGATGAGCACATCGCACCGAATGTTCCGGTAGTTACGACATCTATCCTGCGTGCCGCCTCCACGTCGCCGTGTCGCTCGACAATATCGATCATTTCTTCCGCCGTCACCACAACAGCACGGCCGCGCCTGATTTTTTCGTTAATTTCCTGAAATGATTTATTGACCTTATTTTTTTTCATAGTTCGGTCTTATCGATAAAAATTTTTGCTTTTCATATCACATTTAAGACCAAATGCAAAACGTAAAGGAATATCAAGTATGCCCGAAGCCGCCTGCCCCTCTTTCCGTCGGTTCGAGCCCGTCTGCCTCGATCCATTGTACGCGGCAGATCCGCTGAATGACCATCTGCGCCAGACGCATGCCTCTTTTTACGGTAAACGGCTTCGATCCGTGATTGATCACGATCAAACCAATCTCGCCGCGATAGTCAGCATCAATGGTACCGGGCGAATTTAAAAGCGTAATTCCATGATGGGCAGCCAGTCCGCTGCGCGGTCTGATCTGCGCCTCATAACCGTCCGGCAGTGCAACGGCAATACCCGTCGGAATTCTGGCACGCTCAGCGGGCAAAATGATTTGCTCCCCGGCCACGGCGGCACAGATATCCATGCCCGCCGCCTGCGCCGTCATGTATGCGGGCAGAGGAATGTCCTCGTTTCCAGGTATTTTATGGATAAAAATCCGTATTGTTTCCATGCGAAGATTAAAGCCGTGCCCCTCCTGAGAGAGGCACGGCCTGTGAGTTACTCAATTTCTGCGCCGAGTGCTTCTTTCCGGCTGAGGCGGATCTTGCCCTGCTTGTCGATCTCCAGAACTTTTACCATCACCTCATCGCCCTCCTGAAGCGCATCCGTGACCTTGGCAATTCTTTCCCTGGCAATCTGCGATATATGCAACAGCCCTTCCGTTCCGGGCAGAATCTCAACAAATGCGCCGAAATCAACAATTTTCTTGACCGTGCCGCGATAAATCTTCCCGACTTCCGCTTCCTCGGTCAACCATTTGACCATCGCCACGGCGCGCGCCGCCATTTCCGCATCGGCCGAAGCAATGGTCACTGTGCCATCATCCTCAACGTCAATGGTTACACCGGTTTCACTAATGATCTGACGGATGTTCTTGCCTCCGGAGCCGATAACTGTGCGCACCTGATCTTCCTTAACTTTGACGGTTGTAATCCGCGGCGCGTACATGGAAATGTCCGGTCGCGGAGCGCTGAGTGTTTCGCGCAGTTTGGCGATGATAAACAGCCGTCCGTCACGTGCCTGGGTAAGTGCCTTGTGCAGAATATCCTCTGTGAGCCCGTCGATTTTGATATCCATTTGCATTGCGGTGACGCCTTTTTCCGTACCGCAGACTTTGAAGTCCATATCACCGGCATGATCCTCATCGCCCAGGATATCGGACAAAATCACCACTTCATTACCTTCTTTGAGCAGCCCCATGGCGATGCCGGCAACCACATCACGCACCGGTACGCCTCCGTCCATCAGACATAAAATACCGCCGCATACCGTCGCCATGGAGGACGACCCGTTGGAAGAGAGGATCTCCGAAACAATCCGTATCGTGTAGGGGAACTGCTCCGCGGATGGCAGCACAGGTACCAGCGCCTTGCGCGCCAGCGCGCCATGACCGATTTCCCGGCGGCCGGGTGATCTCAGGGGTCTGGCCTCGCCCACGCTGTACGGAGGGAAATTGTAATGCAGCATGAAGGAACGGAGTTCTTCGCCTCCGACATAGTCCATTCTCTGCTCATCCGACGATGTTCCCAAAGTCAGCGCAGTGAGCGCCTGCGTCTCTCCCCGGTTAAACAGAGCGGAGCCGTGGGTGCGGGGCAGTACACCGACCTCGCAGCTGATCGGGCGGATGTCGGTGGACGATCTGCCATCGATTCTTTTTTTATCAATCAATATCATGTCGCGCAAAATACGCGATTCCAACTGCTCAATGATGGCTGCAACCTTTTTACAAAGGACAGCATCATCGGCCCCGATTTTTTTAATCACCGCCTCGCGGACTTCACTTAGTTTCCCGTACCGTTCCAGCTTGCGCGGCATGCCGTAACCTTCACGGAGCCCCGGCAGAGCCTCTGCGCGTACCTTCCCGATCAGCTCCTCGTCCGGCACTTCTTCCTGCACCTCACGTTTGGCTTTTCCGACTGCCCCGCGCACCCGATCCTGTAGATCGATCATCGGCCGCACTGCTTCGAGGCCGAACTTGATGGCTTCGACGATGACATCTTCCGTCACCTCTTTGGCCTCTCCTTCCATCATCACCAGTTCCACGCCATAGGGTCGCCCCGCATCGCCGGGCACCGTTTTGCGTCCTACCAGGAAGAGGCTCATTTCACTCTCCAGCATTTGCTCCACGGAAGCGTTGGCCACCAGCTGACCGTTTATCCGGCCGACGCGCACACCGGCTACCGGACCTTTGAACGGAATGTCCGAGATCCCCAGTGCGGCTGAAGCACCGATCATGGCTGCCACATCCGCATCGTTTTCCTTGTCCACCGAAAGCAGCGTCGCCACCAGCTGTGTTTCTGAATAGTAGCCTTTGGGAAAGAGGGGGCGGATCGCCCGGTCAATGATGCGTGACGTTAAAATTTCGCGTTCATTGGGACGCCCCTCCCGCTTGAAAAAACCGCCGGGTATTTTGCCAGCGGCAAAAGTCATTTCCTGGTAATCCACCGTGAGCGGCAAAAAATCCACACCCTCACGAGCGGTCCTCGATGAGACTGCCGTCACCAGTACGACCGTGTCACCGTAGCTCACCAGCGCAGAGCCATCTGCCTGCGCCGCTACATAATTTGTTTTAATTGTAAAATTTCGCCCTGCGAAATCCATGCTGAATGTATTTTCCATTCAATTTCCTCCACCTTTCTGATAGTTGTCCGGGCAGAAAATCCAAGGGCGAAACGCAAAAGCCGATCGACGCGGGCATGGGGTGATACCTGTCCGGCCGGTCGCGCTTTTTCCTTCCGCCCTTGAAGATGTTTGCTATTTTCTGAGGCCCAAACGTTTGATTATATTTCTGTATCGCTCAACATCATTATCTCTGATGTAATTGAGCAATCTTCTTCTTTGACCAACCAGCTTCAAAAGCCCGCGACGGGAATGATGATCCTTCTGATGGGATTTGAAATGTTCGGTCAGATATTCAATTCTGGCGCTCAAAAGAGCGATCTGCACCTCTGGCGACCCTGTATCTTTGTCATGTATCCGGTAATCCTCAATTAACGCCTTTCTCTTTTCAGAAGTTAACACGTCCTTACCTCCCTTTTCTTGATTCCTTATTTCTACGTTTTATTCAACAGGTTATTTAAATACCCTCAACAGTCTGGCCGCCTGAGCATTTCCCTTCACGCGGTCCAGCTCATCCGCCGCCATCTGCATTTCAGCCAGGGCAATCAGTCGACCATCGGAGCTGGTGAACTTTATCACATCTCCCGCTGCAAAGAAAGAATGAACATTTCGCCTGAACATTTCCACATCCGGCTGAAAACCGTCACGCAGGCTGCGCGCCGTCGTATTATCTACGGAAACGGTGGGAATATCCGCCAGACATTCTTCCATAGTCAACATCCGCTCCAGAAGTTCCTTTCTCTTTTCCTCACCTTCCCCTGCCGTCCAGGACACGGCCATGGGCTCCGTAAAAGCCCCGCTTTTGATCCTCCGCAGTCCGCACAGACATGCGCCGCATCCCAGCATCTGCCCGGCATCCGCACAAACCGTCCTGACATACGTTCCAGGGGAGCAGGTAATGTCGAAAGACACGTGAGGGTATGAAATATCCCTCACTTTCAAATCAAACACCTCCACCTCGCGTGCTGCCGTTTGCGGGAATTCACCAGCCCGCGCATAACGGTACAGCGGCTTCCCTTTGTACTTCACGGCTGAAAAAGCAGGGGGCTGTTGCTTAATTTTACCTGTAAGCCCGGCAAGCGTTTTTCTTATCTCATCTTCAGTAGGAACGAGTTCACTGCGGCTGATAATTTTACCTTCCGTATCCTGAGTGTCTGATTGCACTCCCAAAAGCATCACCGCCTGATATGTTTTGCTCACGGCAGATAAAAACTGCACAAGCTTCGTTGCCTCATTCACGCACACAGGCAAAACACCCGTCGCCATGGGATCGAGTGTGCCCAGGTGACCTGCCTTCCCGGCCCGCAGGAGTTTTTTGACTTGCGTCACGACATCGTGGGAGGTACAGCCGGCCGGTTTGTCAATGACCACAATGCCGTTCATAGACTACAATAATTCCCTGACCGCCTGATAAATCCTTGCTTTTACCGTATCAATATCGCCGCTGATCCGGCAGGCAGCGGCATTGATGTGTCCACCCCCTCCGAACCTGCCGGCAATTTTTTCCACGTTGACGCTGCCTTTTGACCGCAGGCTTACCTTGAATTTTCCTTCCTCCATCTGAGTATATAAAACGGAAATATCGATTCCCCTGACCGTCCGCGGCACCTCGACAAAACCTTCAGTATGATCCATGGTCGCTCCCGCACGGCGCAGGTGCTCGAAGGTAACCGTCATGGAAGCAATCCTGTTTTGCATATCTATTTCAATCGTCTCCATCGCCGCCGCCAGAAGCCTGAGTTTTGCCGGCGAATCGCTCTGATAAATATTTTCTGAAATCCATTGCGGATCAGCACCGCCTTCCACGAGATCTCCCGCCGCCCTGAGCGTATCGCGGCCGGTGTTGGAATAGCGAAACCCGCCCGTGTCCGTCAAAATAGCCGCGAACAGATTTGTGCAGATCTCCGGGGTCATCACCACATTCATCTGCTTCATCAGACGGAAAAGAAGCTCGCCTGTGGAGCTGGCTTGGGGATCCAGTATCCTCAGCCTGGTAAATCCGCCGTTGGAAACATGATGGTCGATATTAATCAGTGTTTTGATCCCGGACAGGTAAGCAGACACATTACCGACCCGCTGCGCCTCGGAACAGTCCAGCAGAAACCCCGTATCATAGTCGTGAGCATTTTCCACACCATGCACGATATGTTCTGCGGCCGGTAAAAACCGGTACTGCTCAGGTGTTTCGTCCTGATTGCAAACAACAGCGCGTTTGCCCATTCCCTTTAACATCAGATACAGGGCCAGCTCCGATCCCAGTGCGTCTCCGTCGAGCCGTACATGCGATGTTATAAAAAAATTCTTCCCGGCATGAATGGCGGCTTTTATTTCTTCAATCATTACCCTCGTCCTTATCGGCGATCCGGGCAAGCAGTTTTTCGATACGGCTGCCGTAGCCGAAAGACTTATCGTGCACAAACATAATCTCCGGCACGCTGCGCAGCTGCAAACGACTTCCCAGCTCGCGGCGGACGAATCCTCTGGCCCTGCTCAAACCTTCCTCGATATCCTGGCCGCACTCATCCTTGCCCATCTCAACAAAATATATCCGCGCGCTGCGCAAGTCTTGTGACATTTTGACCCCGGTAACCGTTACGGCTCTGAGACGGGGGTCCTTAACCGCCTTGAGCAGAATGTCGGACATTTCTTTCATGACCAGCTCGCTTACCCGGTCTGCTCTTTTAAAAGTCATCGTATTTACCTGCCTCCCAATCAGCCGCGCGGAGGAATTCGGAAACAACCATCACTTCGGTTTTGGAGGATATCACCTCGGCAATTTTCAGATCGCTGACAAATCGCAATAAATGGTCGACTTTGCCGCTGACATAGCGCGAATCATTTCCTGTTACCGCGAAACCGATTTGTGCAAACCGATGGCTTGCGAGATCTCCAACCTGGGAGACCGAAATATTAAACTCATTTTGCGCGCGCTTTAAGATCTTGTTTAAAACACTTTTTTTTTCTTTCAAAGAGCCGGACATGGGGATCCGCAATTGTATTATTCCGTAACCAATCACCATAATGGTTTTTTTACTGCCTGCCCTATAATTTCCTCTCCAGCGTCTCCACGATATAGGCCTCAATGACATCCTGCACATGAATGTCGTTGTAACCTTCGATGCCGATCCCGCAGTCAAACCCGGCAAGCACCTCTTTGGCATCATCTTTAAATCGTTTCAGGGAGAGGAGCTTCCCGTCGAAAACAACCACGCCGTCGCGCAACAGACGCACACCGGCCTGACGGCTGATTTTCCCGTCGGTCACGTGGCAGCCGGCGATAATACCGATTTTGGGCACTTTAAACAGTTCCCGCACCTCGGCGCGCCCCTGCACAACTTCTTTATGCTCCGGATCCAGAAGCCCCTCCATCGCCGCGCGCACATCAACGATAACGCTGTAGATAATGTCGTAGAGCTTAATCTCTACACCTTCCTGTTCGGCGAGTTTCGTTACCCGGGCATCCGGGCGGACGTTGAAACCGATAATAATCGCGTTAGACGCTGAAGCCAGCATGACGTCCGTCTCGCTTATCGCACCTGTCGAGCTGTGAATCGTCCTGATATGGACATCGTCGGTCGACAGCTTGTTCAGGGCGTCGGACAGGGCCTCAATGGATCCCTGCACGTCCGCCTTGATGATAATGTTGAGCTCCTTGGCCCCTTCCTTAATTTTCTCGTACAACTGTTCAAGGGTAATCTTAGAGGTCGAGGAAAGCTCTTTTTCCCTTGCTTTTCTGTACCAGTATTCTGAAATGGCGCGCGCTTTTTTCTCGTCCTCCACACAGATAAACTCTGCGCCCGTCTGCGGCACACTGGAAAAACCGATAACTTCCACAGGCATTGCCGGCCCCGCCTCTTTGACGCGCCGGCCCTGATCGTCGATCATCGCGCGCACCCGGCCGAATTCTGCTTTGGAAACAAAAGCATCACCTTCGCGCAGCGTTCCCTGCTGAATCAGGACTGTCGCCACCGGGCCACGGCCGCGATCGAGTTTTGATTCAATAATCACTCCGTGCGCGGATAAAGTCGGATCGGCTTTCAGCTCGAGCACGTCCGCCTGCAAAAGAATCATCTCCAAGAGCTCTTCAATGCCGACCTTCTTTTTGGCGGACACCTCACAAAAGATCGTGTCGCCGCCCCACTGTTCGGACAAAAGCCCGTGTTCTGTCAGAGCCTGTTTGATCTTTTCCGGATCCGCCCCATGCTTGTCGATCTTGTTAATCGCGACGATGATCGGCACACCGGCAACCTTGGAGTGGTTGATCGCCTCGACTGTCTGATCCATCACGCCGTCATCGGCGGCGACAACCAGCACAACAACGTCCGTGACCTGCGCTCCGCGGGCGCGCATGGCGGTAAACGCTTCGTGTCCGGGAGTATCGAGAAAGACGATATCACGACCGTGCAGGTGAACATGATACGCGCCGATAGCCTGCGTAATCCCGCCTGCCTCACCATCGATGACATTGGTCTGGCGGATCGCGTCCAAAAGCGACGTTTTGCCGTGGTCAACATGCCCCATGATGGTCACGATCGGGGCACGCGGCCGGAGATTTTCTTCCAGAGATTGCGGTATCAACGCGGACTCTGCATATTCCTGCTCCGCTTTTTCCACCTGGAAACTGAACTCCGCTGCAACCAGCGAGGCGATGTCGAAATCAATAGCTTGATTGATCGTCGCCATTACACCCATTCCGATAAGCTTGTTAATCACGTCACCAGCTTTAATTCCCATTCTTTTGGCCAGCTCACCGGTGGTAATTGTTTCACCGATACGAAGGCGGCGCTTTATCGCTTTGGGCACCGTGATTTCCGTTTTTCTCATTTTGATCGGAGCGGTTTTTTTCTCCTCTCTCCATCTGGTAAAAACCACTTCGCGGTCATCATCGATTTTTCTGACTTTTTTGTCGCCCTTTTTCTCAACGAACTTGCGGCGCGGCGCTTCTTTTTCCTCCTCGATGAAAACTTCGACCGGCCCTTTCCCTCTTTTCTTCTCTTTTTCCGGATCTGTCTTAATGATCTTCTCTGGCAGGATGGGGGACACGACTTCTTCCACCGGTTTCTGAGTAGCTTTTGCCGGGGCTTCTTTCTTCTCTTCCTGTTTGGCCGCCTTATGCCGCGACATCATCGGTGGACGTACGGGAAGAATGATGGGCTGTTTAGGCCTGGAAGGAGCGACAGGCAGATCCGGTTTTGCTTCGTCGGCCGGTTCTAAGGCTTCTTCTGTGTCTGTCAGCGGCGGCGCGTCTTTTCTTTGGCCGGCCGGTTCCTTTTTCTCTTCGCTCGCCGGCGGTGCAACAGGCTGCTTTCCCCTGGCGGCCTTTACCTGTGGTTTTTCCTCGCTTTCCTCCCCCGGCGTAACATCCTTGTCCGCCTGATCCGCCTGATCCTCCTGATCAACTGTCTCTTCTATGGGCGCGCGTACCGCGCGGCGGCGGATAACGGTCGTTTTGATTCTTTCTTCGACAATCTGCCGCGGTGCCTTCTCCTGCAAGTCTTCCTTCACGCGCTCGATATCGCCCTCTTCCAAAGTACTGGCATGGGATTTGACCGTAATGCCCAGTATTTCAAGGTGCGCAATCAGATCCTTACTTTCCATGCCAAGATCTTTGGCCAATTCATAAACTCGTTTTTTCGCCATCCCCGAAACTCCCTTAGGCTAAATACCCGCTTCCTGTGGACTACTACTGATTACCGCCTGTTTCCTCATCCAAAATTCTGATGGCTTCCGCAATCCATTCGTTACCGGACTTATCGCCGACGCCGGGAATCTGGGCCAGCGTTTCCGCTTCCGTGGCCGCCAGCATGGCGATACTCTTAATACCTTGAGCAAAGAGCTTTTCGGCTATTGCCGGTCCGATACCGGGAATCTTCGTCAGCGCTTTCTGTCCGTCATCATCTTTTTCGGTAGCCATTGTTTCGCTCTTAACATCGATTTTCCATCCCGTCAGCTTAACCGCCAGGCGGACATTCTGTCCGTTTTTGCCGATGGCCAGAGACAACTGATCATCAGGAACAATCACCGTCATGGCCCGGTTCTCCTCATCAACGAACACCCTGTTGACCTTAGCCGGAGACAGGGCGCTAGATACATATTTGGCCGAGTCTTCCGTATAAGGGATAATGTCTATCTTTTCGCCGTGCAACTCCTGAACCACACTCTGAACACGCGTGCCGCGCATGCCTACACAGGCTCCTACCGGGTCGATATCTTTATCTTTGGCCTTCACAGCGATTTTCCCGCGTCTGCCCGGCTCACGGGCGACACTTACAATGTCGATAAGCCCTTCGGAAATTTCCGGCACTTCAACCTCAAAAAGCGCCTTGAGAAAAGCCGGGTGGGTTCTGGACAAAATAATCTGCGCGCCTTTCGTGTTTTTCTTCACATCAACCAGATAGGTTCTGATTCGTTCACCACGCTTATAAGCCTCCCGGTTAATTTGCTCCGTCGGGGGGACCACACCTTCGGCGCGCCCCAGATTGACGACAATATTGCCACCCTCGAAACGCTGCACAAAACCGTTGATCAACTCTCCCTTACGGTCTTTGTACTCATCGTAGATATTGTCCCGCTCCGCATCTTTCACGCGCTGGATGATGATTTGCTTGGCCATCTGGACAGCTATGCGGCCGAAAGAACCGGCGTCAATTTTCATCCCCAGGGAATCTCCAGGTTCCGCTCCCTCATCAAGCGTTCTCCTGGCCTCTTCCTGGGAGATCTGCGTTTCCGGATCAAGCACGTTATCGACAACCGTCTTGAACTGGAAAACCTCAATTTCCCCAACTTCATCATTGTAGCTGACCTCAATGTCCACATTCTGTCCCATTTTTTTTCTGGCCGCAGTCAGCATTGCCGCCTCGAGGGCTTCCACAATTATAGCCTTGTCGATACCTCTGTCTTTTCCCATCTGCTCAATCAGACGTTTAAGCTCTTGAAACATTGACAATCCTCCGTTTTTCTTCTCCCGGCCGTGACACATACGGCCTGCCTCTACCTCTATCAAGCCACCTGCGTATCATCAACCAGGTTGGCTTTTATAATCTGCTGTCTGGGAATGGCGTAAATCGTGCCGGACACTTCCAGGCGGGCAACCTTTTGTCCGTCCTCATCCGTGTAATCAGTGAGTGTCCCCTGGAAATTTTTCATGCCCTGAATTTTCACCGATGTCCTGATCCGGACACGGCGGCCTTTGTATTTCCGAAAATCCACATCGCGTGATATCGGACGATCGGGGCCTGGCGACGATACCTCCAGCGTATAAGGTCCGCTCGTCAGATTGTGAACGTCCAGAATATCGCCCAGTTGGTTGCTGATCGTCGCGCAGTCGTCGAGGGTCACACCTTTTTCCTTATCCAGAAACAAACGAAATACCCAGCGGGAATGCATTTTTATACATTCCACATGGATAAGCTCCATGCCCTCTGATTCAGCCACCGGCCAAGCCAGATGCCAAATTTTATCTTTTAACTGCCCCTCCATAAAAAACGCCTCAGAAAATAAAAAAGTGGGCGACAGCCCACTCCAGCAAACTACTTTCAGCAATGGTCGGATAGTTGCTAACATATAATAAAAGGCAGCGCAAGCAATATTTACAACCAAAGGCGCGTCACCCCGAGGCCTGCAAAATGGAGCGGGCGACCGGGCTCGAACCGGCGACGTCCAGCTTGGGAAGCTGACATTCTACCACTGAATTACGCCCGCACAGGGAGAAAGGACTTTTATTCAACAGCCGATTTTTGTCAAGAAATATTTACAAAAGGTCGCTTTGAGCCCAACGGTTTAGCACCGGGAGCCTCGCCATTCACTTTTTACATAGCGACCGACTCCACGGGGTGGAGCTTTGTTTTAGGTTGACTTGCTGATTCCGGGATTATGTTTAAGTAAGTCAGAAGCGATGGTTGATGAAGCGCTGAACACTTTCCCCTATCCCGGCGACGGCACTTCCTGGCCGGAGTTGCTGCCGGGCAAGCATACAAGCTGCCGCTGTACCGTCGGCCACGGCAGCGCCTTCCTTTCCGTGCTGATCGTTCTTGACACAACAGATGCGGTAATGTAAAAATGCCCCAAACAGGATTAAACGGCGATAATTATGGTCAACACACCCGGCAAAATAATCGATTTCCATGTGCATTTGTTTCCAGACAAGCTTTTTGACGCAATCTGGAATTCCTTCATCAAAAATTATGGTTGGAACATAATTCATAGATACTATTACGGTGAGTGCATCGAACGTTTACGGCAGGGAGGCGTGAACATCATCGTTTATTCCAATTACGCTCATCGTGCCGGGGTAGCCGAAGGGCTAAACCAGTGGAACACAAAAATACTCGAAGAGCATGACGGCCTGTACTGTTTCGCGGCTTACCACCCCGACGATCCGGATGCGCTTGAAATGGCCGGGTGTCTGGTGGAAAACCCGAAAATTCTCGGCTTCAAACTCCACCACCTAGTACAGAATATTTATCCGTATGATCCACGGCTTTGGCCTTTATACGAGATGGTCATTAAAAAAAACAAGCATATTCTGTTTCACACGGGAACAGGTCCGGTGGGAAATCAATATGTCGGTCTTGAGTCTTTCACTAGGGCACTCGAGAAATTTCCCGAGCTTGGCGCTACAGTCGCCCATCTGGGAGCACATGAATATGAAGGTTTTCTGAGACTTTTGGAGAGGTATCCGAACCTGTACCTCGACACCGCCTTTTGCTTCCTGCCGCCGCCCTATCAAGGTTATACACTTGGTCCTGATTACCTCGAAAAATATAAATCGAGGATTTTATACGGGTCTGATTACCCTAATCTGATAACACCGCGGGAGGCGGAGATTGAAAATCTTCTAAAAATGGGCCTGTCACAGGATTTCTACAATAAGGTTTTCTATGACAACGGTATTAAACTCATCCGCTCGCTCACCGGGGAAAACTGCTGCCACAAAAGCACCTAGCCGAAGCACCCTTACGGAAGGCCACTTCTCTCAACACGTTAAAGGACACCCCCGCAAGACAAACAGATTTACACGGCTGCTTTTCCAAAGGACCATCTGCTAAACAAAGATGGTGTAAAATACCACCTGCCTGTCATGCACCAGCCAAATGAAATTGCAGGCACGCACGTTTGTTTCTCCGGCGTTTCCTGCCGTTCACCGTTTGCCGAACCTGCACCTTGTCAGCTCCGGTGCAGATCGGCACCTGCTGCCTGCAGCCAGACACAACCCTGGCCTTACGGCTCTTCACGCCACACTGCAGCCAGCTTGGGCGCTTTTTATCTCCCGTCGTTTGGCCGGAACCGACCGGTTACTTCAACACCACCAGCGCATCGACAACCACCGGCCTGGCACCAGACAAAATTACGGGATTGAGGTCTATTTCCATCACATCCGGGTTTTCCAGACCGATGCGGCCGATGCTGATGAGCATTTCCGTAAGGCGCTTTTCATCCGCCGCTTCCATACCGCGCACTGCGTCAAGAATTTTATGACCTTTGATTTCCTTCATCATCTCCCGCGCGTCATAATCCTCCAGCGGAGCACGGCGGAAGGAAACATCGCGCAGAATCTCGGTGAAAATCCCGCCCAGCCCGAACATCACGCATGGGCCGAACTGCGGGTCGCGCGTGAGCCCCATGACCAGTTCGCGTCTGCCTTTCACCATCTCCTGGACCAGAACACCTCCCTCAAATCCTTCCATGCCCGCCATGACTTCACGATACGCTTTTTTCGCTTCCGAGACAGTGCGTATATCCACATAAATCAGCCCTTTTTCCGTTTTGTGGGCTATGTCGGCCGAACAGCCTTTCATCACCAGCGGGAAACCAATCCTTTCGGTGGCGCGGGCAAGGCCGTCTTTGTCCTTCAGGAGAATTTCTTTTGTGATGGGGATGCCGTAGGCGGCAAGAAGCTGCTTTGATTCGTATTCCGAAAGCGCCTTGCGCCCTTTCTTCACCGCTTTCTCAATGATCCTGGCTGCTTTATCGTTTTTCATTCTCTCTCCTTCCATAATATGTATTCACATGGGCTATCGCCCTGATCGCTTCATGTAATTCGTCAAAAACGGGGATACCGCGCTGGACATATTCCTGCCTCGCGAGAGCGATAAGCCCGGTGATGTCCATATTTCGGGGGCCACGCCGGGCATTGGGAAGCACGGCAACCACCGGCTTGCCGGTTTTATTTATCACGTCGCCCACCACTTCAACAAGTTCTTTATAAGGCACTATTTCGGCAATCGGCACGCCGAACATCAGGGCATAGGGGTTATAATGAAAAAACAATGAAACGATAATCTGCAAATCAATGCGCTCATCCTGCGCCGCATTCATGAGCACTTCCTTCAGGATGGAAGGAGCTACCAGGGGATTGGCCACATCCACAGGATTCAGCGCGCTGGATCCCGGCCGGGGAAGAATTGCTTCAATACGTTCGCGGATATCGGAGGCCAGCGGTGGTATTTCCATGCCGTGTCTTTCGGCAATGTCGCAGGCAGCCACGCCGATCGCCCCACCGCCGCCGATCACGGCTATGTTACGGAATGATTTTTTCGGCAAAAGCGAAAAAGCCGCACTGGCCTGCATCAGCTCCTGTGTGTCGAAAACCTGCACGGCGCCGGTCTGTTTTAAAACAGAGCTCCAGATGAGGCCACTTCCGCCCATAGAGGCGGTGTGACTGGCCACGCTTCTGGCGCCTGCCGCGGAGAGTCCCCCCTTAAAAATGATGACCGGTTTGCGGGCGGCGGCGGCTTTGAGCTCGCGGAAAAAAACATCACCGTCTTTGATGCCTTCGATATACATGGAAATAACTTCCGTTTCATGGTCCCGGGCCAGGTAGTTGAGAAGCTCGGCCTCGCGCAGGTCGGCACCGTTGCCGAAACTGACCATTTTACTGAAGCGGATTCCCATCCACTCTCCCGCATGCGCGAAATCGCTGGCCATGCCGCCGCTTTGCGCCAGAAAAGCCACATTGCCACTTTCCCGTGACAGATCCTGTCCAGGCAGCATCGTCAGGCCGCTCCGGGGACAGTAAATACCAAAACAATTCGGCCCGACCACCCGGATGCCCCGCGCGGTTATTTCCCGGATCTGATCTTCCAGTTGCCGCCCCTCTTGTGTTCCGAGTTCACCAAAGCCGGAAGAAAGGATCTCCGCCCCGGCCACACCGCTTCGGAGACAGTCTTCCAGGGCCTGAGGAACCAATTTTGCGGTAACGGCGATCACGGCAAAATCCACCCTTTCCGGAATATCTTCCATCCGTGAGTAGATTTTCAGCCCCAGGACGCTCCCACCGCTGGGATTGACCGGATAAATCCTGCCGGCGAAGCCCATTTCTTTGAGGACTCTGAGCATACCGGTGCCGAAACCGACCGAGTTCTCGTCGGATGAAACACCGAGAATCGCGATTGACGCGGGGTGAAAAATTCTCTCAAAATCGGTATCCGGAAACCGATTGTTTCCCCTGTTGCCCCTATGTTTCCTCTCTTCCGGCATGATCGACCTCCGTTACACTATCGCTGAATACTGCAGACGGAATTTTTCCGGCTCTATTTTCGCAAATCCCTGAGCATCCGCATCAAAAGCGACCTTTCTTCGTCACTGAATACGGAAAGCACCTCCCGGTTAAGCTTTTCCGTTTCCCGGACAAATTCAGCGCGCAGCTGTCGCGACTTTTCTGAAAGCCTGATACTCAAAACCCGCCTGTCCTCTTTTTGTGTACTTTTTAAAATCCAGCCCGCCTCCGCCATCCGGTCGAGCACACCGGAAAGGGTGGCACTGTCCAGAACCAGACGCTTGCCCAACTCTCCTGCGGAAAGGTCTTCTTCTTCATAAAGGGCATGTAAAACAAGGCCCTGCATGGGCGTCATGCCGTAAGGCAAAAGACGCGCCTTGAAAGTGCCGTAAACCTTCTGATTGGCCTTGCTGAGGATAAAAAGAATGACGTCCCGATAGCTGATCATAACATTTAAACACCTGACACGCTGCCGCACGGCATTTGTTCATACCGGTTTATTCCCGGTAGAACCTGCGTGTGCCTCAAGCCCCCCCTGCGGGCGGAAATTTATTTAGTGTGCAAGATAAAAAATCGGGGCCGGCAAGTCAAGCTGATTCTGGAGACAAAATCAGGCAACCAGCGGTGTCACTGATTGCCTGATTTTATTGGCGCGCCTGGTAGGATTCGAACCTACGGCCCCCAGATTCGTAGTCTGGTGCTCTATCCAGCTGAGCTACAGGCGCTTATCGACCAAATTGACGAAACGGCCTATAGCACATTATCGGCCTGATGCAAAATAAAAATGCAGCATGGACAACAGACCTTATACCGCATCGTCCGTCTTATCTGACAAAAAACTATGCTGCAAAAAAGTAAAAATACTCATCAGTTCTCTTGCCCGTCAGGACAATTTGTTTTCCCGGGGGAAACCTCACAATAGGGGAAGCACATAACTTCTTACCCCACCGGTATGTTTTCACAAGTTCAGGCATGTGATGGAGCGCGTCTTCGCTTTTTGCCATTGCGGCACAGAAAAGCCACCGCTACCGCCCGCGGGCGCCCTGGCAGTCAAACTTTCCGTCACGGCAACTGTTGCATTCAAATTGCAAGGTCGGATGATCGATGTTGAATTTGTCAAAAAGCATCGTGCGGACGCGGTCGGCCAGTTCGTCAATACGGGTGAGCATCTGATCGGGAACGGTTATATGCACCGCGAGCGCGATGCTTTCGGAGGAGAGCCTCCAGATGTGCAGGTCATGAATTTTTTCTATGCCATCCAGGCTCTCCAGTGCCTTGCGCACCTCTTCGAGATCCATTCCCGACGGAGTCGCGTTCATCAGAATGAGGACGCTTTCTTTGATGAGATCCCATCCTCCGTACAGAATCATCGCCACGATAAGCCAGCAAAACACCGGGTCAAGCCAGTACCAGGGCTTGAACATCCAGATTATCCCCAGCACGACCACCCCCAGTGAGGTTGCGGCATCGGCCAGCATGTGTAAAAATGCACTTTTCATGTTCAGGTTTACTTTCGCGCCCGCGCGCAGAAGCAGGGCGGAGAAGATATTACCGGCAAAACCAAGAAGAGCTATCCAGATGACCAGCCGGCCGCTGATCGGCCGGGGGGCGTAAAGTCTGTGCCAGGCTTCGGCGGCGATATAAAAAGCCGCTCCGTACAAAAGCGCCACACTAATCAGAGTCGCAAAGATTTCCGCACGCTTAAAGCCGAATGTATGCCTGGCCGTCGGTACACGCTTCCCAATAATGAGGGCCGCATAATTGATGACAAGAGAAACAAAATCGCTCAGATTGTGCAGGGCGTCACTGATGAGCGCCATACTTCCGGAGAGAATGCCGCCTATGACCTGCACCACCGGTATGAGAAAGTTGATCATTATCGAAGCCAGGAGGCGTCTGCTCCAGGATTTTTCCGGACCATACCAGTGAATATGTCTGTGATTCGCCATGTTGCGTACAGTAGCTCATCTTTGGCGCGAGGTCAATTGCGCCTTATACCCAAAAAGATCGGCTTTGTCCTCATGCTGAAATGACATTAATTTTTATTGACAAAACCGCATCAAGAAATTAAAGTACATAAAATCGCTGCAAGGTATTATGGCCAGTATGCTTATCAACACCGGAATAATTAACATCATTATAATCAGCTTCCACATAGGAGGCCCGGCCGTGGAGTAGGTATATTCATAAATTCAAAAATCCGAACCGCCGCCGGCAGTAAAACCGACGGCGGTTTTTTTATCGCCGGAACCAGGCAACGGAAAACGCCGGCGGGCGGCCTTCAGACGGAGAATAAGGCAAGACAATCTAAAAGGTTTCAAAGAGAGGGGTTATGACAAAAAAGCAGGTTTTGATTTACGATACGACATTGCGCGACGGCACACAGGGCGAACAGATCACATTTTCCGCCGAGGAAAAACTGCGTATCGCCCGCCGGCTTGATGAGCTGCACTTCCATTACATCGAAGGAGGCTGGCCAGGCTCCAATCCCAAAGACGCGCGTTTTTTCGAGCTGGCCCGGCAGGTGGAATTTAAAAACGCCAGAGTGACCGCCTTCGGCGCCACCCGTAAACCGCATATCGCACCTGAGGCCTGCCCGAATCTCAGGGCGCTGGTCAAGGCCGACACACCTGCCGTGGCCATCTTCGGTAAGTCCTGGGATCTGCATGTCACAGAAATTCTAAAAATAGATCCGGAAGAAAACCTGTCGATGATCCGTGACTCGATTGCTTATCTGAAACAGCTGGGTAAAGAAGTGCTTTTCGACGCGGAGCATTTCTTCGACGGATACAAACACAACCCGCGCTACGCGATTCGCGTCGTCAGGGCAGCTCTAGCGGCGGGCGCGGACAAAATAGTTTTTTGCGACACAAACGGCGGCACGATGACTCATGAACTTACCGATATCATAAGGAAAATGCTCCAGACAGTCGACCCGGCCGTCTCCGGCGTGCATCTGCACAATGATTGCGGTCTGGCTCTGGCCGGCTCCCTCGCGGCGGTGCGCGAAGGTGTTTCCATGGTCCAGGGAACCATCAACGGCTACGGCGAGAGATGCGGCAATGCCGACCTGATTCCGCTGGTCGGCAATCTGCAGATAAAAATGAACCTCCATTGCCTGCCGGCCGAATCTATCCGTCAGTTGACCAATCTGTCGCTTTTCGTCAGTGACGTCGCCAACATTCCGCCTCTCATGTCGCGACCTTTCGTCGGACGGAGCGCGTTTGCACACAAAGGCGGAGTTCATGTCAGCGCCGTCACGAAAAACGCCCTGGCATATGAGCATATGGATCCGGAGCTGGTCGGCAACAGCCGCCGCGTACTGGTTTCCGATATGGCCGGAAAAAGCAATATCGAATACAAGGCACGTGCGCTGGGAATCGATCTGAAAAAGAAAAACACTCTGAATAAGGTCGTCCAACAGGTCAAACAGATGGAAGACCGTGGCTATCAATTTGACGCGGCGGACGGCTCTCTTTCCGTTCTGATGAAAAAAGCCATCGGCGAGTTCGTAGAACCTTTCACGCTCGAGTGCTTCAGTGTCGTCACCTCGCGCATGCTGGACAATCCCGCCATGTCCCAGGCCACGATCAAAATTTCCGTCGGAGGCGAGGAGGAGCTCACCGCCGCCGAAGGCAACGGACCGGTCAACGCACTCGACCATGCGCTGCGCAAGGCGCTGACAAAATTTTATCCGCAGATCCGCGATATGCACCTGGTGGATTTCAAGGTGCGCACACTGGAAGGCTCTGAAGGCACGGCGGCGGGAGTACGCGTTCTGCTCGATTCGACGGACGGCTCCGAGGTCTGGAGCACGACAGGCGTGTCTGAAAACATTATCGAAGCGAGCTGGCAGGCGCTGATCGACAGTATTGAATACAAACTGAGCAAGGACAAGAAAAAGAAATAACGGCTCAACCGATGACAATCCCGGAAGCGCTTTTTGCAGCATCTCCGGCGCGGTTTAATCCGGGCAAAAAATACATTTGTGCCTTACCATGTTGTCCACGGCAGGATTGGATAATGCCCTCATTGAGCCAAACAAGCAAATGAAAGGATTACCCAAGGGGAAGCTCGCTTCCCGGCGATCTTTACCTTTTTCGCAGAATCAGAAATTTCCTGATAATTCAGCATCTAGCGTTTGCAACCATTGCCAAAAGCAGGTTTTACTGATATAGACTAAAAATTATGACTGGAGTTTGAAATATTGTTGTCGATCAATAGCCAGAACCCGCAAATGCGCCTCATCAGCAAGGCGGTGGCGACATTAAAGGAGGGCGGCGTAATTATCTATCCGACCGATACGGTTTACGGGCTTGGTTGCGGCCTTTCCAATAAACGAGGCATTGAAAGAATATACGAAATTAAACGGAGAAGTAAAAGGCGGCCGCTGAGTTTTGTTTGTTCCGATCTGAAACATATCAGCCAGTATGCCTTCGTCACGGATTATGCATACAAAACCATGAAACGATGCCTGCCCGGACCCTATACTTTCATTTTGGACGCCTCGCGTCTGGTGCCGAAGATAATTCTGCCGAAAAGGCCGACCACCGGGATTCGTGTGCCGGATAACCAGATTTGTCTTGCACTGATACGCGAACTCGGAGAACCGATCATCAGCACCAGCGTTCAGACCCAGGATGGTGAAGATCTCGGTAACCCAGTGCTGATCAATGAACATTTCGGGCGCATTGTCGATTTGATCATCGACGGCGGAGTGATCGTTCCCGAACCGTCGAGCGTTATCAGCCTGGTTGGCGACACTATTGAAATCTTAAGAACAGGAAAAGGCGATATAAGCGCCTTCCAATAACATACACGGTCACTTTGGCAGACAGTGCGCCTGCGGGGCGTCAGGCCCCCTTTCAGCGCACGGTGTCTGAAGCGGCCAAAAAGGACAATTATGAAACACATCATGCTCGTCAACGCCGTGCATAAGGAACAAATGCGCATGGCCACGGTTGACCAAAAAGGCAAGCTCCTTGAATTCAATATTCAAATGGCGGTGAAAGAGCCGATCACCGGAAATATTTACAAAGGAAAAGTCCTGAAGGTCGAACGCGGCCTGCAGGCGGCATTTGTCGATTACGGCGGCACCAGGGACGGCTTTCTGCCGCTGCGCGACGTGAGTCCGGAGTATTTCACCGAGCCCGCAGGCGGTGCGGTCGGCAAGCCTGGACTCAAATCCGGACAGGAAATAATCGTTCAGGTGGTCCGCGAAGTAACCGGTAATAAAGGCGCCCTGCTGACATCCTATATATCGCTGCCCGGGCGTTATCTGGTACTTTTACCCAACAAACTCTGCGGCGGCATCTCGCGTAAGATTGAAGATGAAGAAGACAGGCAGAAAATAAAATCCCTGATGGAACAGATAAAGGTGCCCGAAGATATGGGCTTCATCGTCCGCACCGCTGGTATCAATCGCACCAAACAGGAAATCCAGCGCGACTACCAGTTTTTGCTGCGCCTGTGGAAGGATATACACCGTAAATCCGAATCTGTTACGGCACCCTACTTCCTGTATCAGGAAACAGATTTCGGTGTCCGCTCCCTGCGCGACTATCTGACGCCGGAGGTTGAAGAAATTCAGGTTGACGATGTGGAGACTTTCCGGAAAATGCGCGCCTACTTAAAGGCCGTGGCGCCGCGCAATCTGCGCATACTCAAGCAATATAAGGAAAAAGTGCCGATCTTCGACCGCTTTGACCTGGAAGAGCAAATCCGCGTGATTTATCAGGAGCGTGTCGAGCTGAAATCCGGCGGTTATATCATTATCAATCCGACGGAAGCCATGATCACCATCGACGTCAACTCCGGCCGCGGCTCCAACAAGCGCAACATCGAAGAAACAGCTTTCAAAACCAATGTTGAGGCATGTGAGGAAATCGCACGGCAGCTGAGGCTGCGCGACCTGGGCGGGCTTATCGTCATTGATTTCATCGATATGCTCGACAAAAAGCACATCGCGGAAATTGAGAAGGTTTTCAAAAAAGCCTTGAGTATGGATCGGGCCAGAATTCAGCTTTCCCGCATTTCCAAGTTCGGTATTCTGGAGCTCTCCCGACAGAAAAAACAGTCCACTATTCAGGAAATCAGCTACATCACCTGCCCTTATTGCAAAGGCACAGGGCTCAGACCATCACTGGAATACGCCTCGCTGGTGGCATTTCGCAAGATTGAATCGGAGGCGGTCAAGGGCATTTATACTGATTTGAAGGTAAGCCTGCCCAATGAAATCGCTCTGTACATCCTCAATAATAAACGGGCGGAAATCATGAAACTGGAGAGCACCTGCGGCTTGGGACTGCTCATCGAGGGAAGACCGGATATGGCATGGGACAACTTTGAGATCCAGCCCTCATTGAAAGAAGAGCATCTGCAGGTCAGCGTCATGCAGGGGGTGCCGCTGCTCAAACTAGCCGCTCAGACCGAGCCGGATGCGGATTCCGAGACCAAAACCGAAGAAAAATCCGCCTTGCCCTCCGATGAACCCAAAAACAAAAAAGGATCGCGGCGTTCTCACTCCAGAAGAAGGAAAAAAGCCACGGAAAAGGAGGAGGCCGTAAGCACGCCTGACGACATGCTGGACGGAGCATTTTCTCTTAGTCTTCCCCGCGTTCTTCAGGGGCCTGCTGCGCTTGTTACCGTGAAACCTTTAAAAAACATCAGCCCCCTGCCCGATGACTTCAGGGCTCTGGAGATGCTTGACGATCTTTTTGCGCCGGCCGCGGAAGAGACAAAGGACAAAGAAGAAGAAACTCAAGACCAGGATTAAATCTAAAAAACACCGCGCTCCGGCGGAGCGTTCAAGGAGGCACTTTCATGGTACAAAAGCTGGCAAACGATCTTTACCGGATTATTATCCCTCTGCCCAACAGTCCGCTAAAGGATCTCAACTCTTACGTCATCAAAGGAAAAGACCGCAACCTGATTATCGATACCGGCTTTAACCGTACTGTATGTTACGAAGCCATGCAACAGGGTTTGAAAGAACTGCAAATTGATCTGAACCGCACCGATTTTATGCTCACGCACATGCATGCCGACCACACGGGACTTGTGCAGAAACTGGCCACCGGCTCGAGCCGGATTTTTTTCAGCCGGATCGACTCCCAGGTCTTCGATGAGGACAAAAGCTGGCAGCCACTTATCGACTATGCCCAGATTAACGGTTTCCCGGCGGATGAACTCGAAAAGGCCCTGCACAGCCATCCCGGTTTCAAATACAGCCCGGAGCGTAAACCTGTTTTCACTTTGATTGAAGACGGGCATATCATCGAATGCGGCGATTACCGCCTGCGCTGTATCGCCACACCGGGACACACCCAGGGGCACATCTGCCTGTATGAAGAGCAGAAAAAACTGTTCTTCACCGGCGATCACATTCTGTTTGACATTACCCCCCACATCGAATCGTGGTCCTACTCCACGAATTCACTGGCTGACTACATCGCCAGCCTGGACAAGGTTTATAACCTGGATGTGGATATGGTTCTGCCCGGACACAGAAACTTTCTGGGAAATCTCAAAAGCAGAATCGACGAGCTGAAGACACATCACCGCGACCGGGCCAATGAAGTCATGGACGTGCTGGGCAACAAGACGATGAACGCTTATGAAATCGCCGGCGGCATGACCTGGGATATCGACTGCGAAAGATGGGAAGATTTCCCCATTGCCCAGAAGTGGTTTGCCACCGGTGAGGCCATCGCTCACCTGCGCTATCTGGAAAGTGAAAACCGGATTCACCGCGACGCCAGTGGCACAATAGTAACTTTCCGTGCGATCAACTGAAAGAGAAGGTGCCCAATTGCCGGTAACGCCCGGCGATAATGAAAAGCGGGGAAGGGCCATTCCTCCCCCGCTTTTTATATTTCAGAAAAATATCATCCCCAGTGACTCGGCGATGCAGGCGGGCTTTTCCTGTCCCTCGATCTCAATGGTGTGAACCTGAGATATGAGCAGGCGGTTACCCGGTTTTTCTTCAAGAGACTTAAGCGTTATGCGGTCTCTTATTTTTGCACCGGAAACCACGGGATTGAGAAAGCGCACCTTATCCAGACCGTAGTTGATGGACATCTTCGAGCCCTTCATCTTCAGGGGTACCTGATAGCTGAAAAAAGGCAGGTGAGAAAGAGTCAGAAAACCGTGGGCGATGGTCGTACCGAACGGTCCGGCCGCCGCTTTTTCTTTATCCACGTGAATCCACTGGTGGTCTTTCGTACTGTCGGCAAATTGATTGATCTGATCCTGGGTAACCTGCGTCCAGTCGGAAACGAATATTTCCTTACCGATGTGCTCCTGCATTTCCTGCAATACGGATTGAATCGACATATGACAATCCTCCCGGCGGATTACGCGAGCGCCTCATTCACCTTGCCCTGCGCCTGTTTGGCCTCCTCCAAGATCCGTTCGAACAGCTCCTGCACACTCGGCTGATCGTGAATCAGCCCCTGTACCTGGCCTACCGGCAGCACACCTGTTTTGGAATCTCCATCTTCCGTCGCCACTTTGATGGCCTTGAAGGCGTTGGCCATGTAGGCCAGCTGCCGGGCGTTGGCATAACCGGACATCAGCACGCCGATAAAAAGTTTCCAATAAGGGATGCCGACCTGGGCGGCAATATCACGGGAATTGAAAAAAGCGGCCGGCCAGCTCAACCCTTTTTTCATCGCGCGTTTGGCCGCATCCGTTTTCATAACACGGCACAAAATCCCGTCAAACCGCTTGGAAAACAGTGTGTCGTAAACATCTTTTTCCATGGTGAATCTTTTATAATTCTCATGGAGCGGACTTTCCTTTGTGGTCATCAGCCTCGTGCCCATGGCCACACCCGATGCACCCAGAGCCAATGCCGCTGCCAGTCCCCGGCCGTCGGCAAAGCCACCTGCGCCGATCACGGGAATTGTCAGATTTTCCGCCAGATGCGGAATCAGCACCAGCGAGGTAACATCTTCACCGTGTGCCGCCGCTTCCTGCCCGGTGGCGATAACCGCATCCGTACCGAAATCTTCGGCCCGCCTGGCATGCCTTACATTGACCACGGTGGCAAAAACTTTCCCTCCGTATTTGTGTGCCTCTTTGACAATCCAGTCGCCTTTGCCGAGTGCGAAGTTGATGACCGGTACCTGCTCCTGTAAAAGGACTTTGGCATTTTCCGCCGCACCTGGAAACATCAAAGACGCGTTGGCGCCGAAAGGCTTATCGGTAAGCGAGCGGATTTCACGAACGGCCTTGCGTGTCTGCTCAGAGTTCAAGGGGCCTGTCGCCAAAATGCCCAGTCCGCCGGCATTGGATACGGCCGCCACCATTTTGGGCACACTTATCCAGCTCATACCGGAGAGCACAATCGGGTATTTGATACCAACCATTTCAGTTAATTTTGTTTTCATAAAAATCTCCTTTATAAAGAATTTTAATTGCCGCAAAGTTTCGCCGCACGGGCCGAAATTTCTTTTGCCTGTACCGAGATGCGCTCGATCAGTTCGGCGCAGGTGGGTATATCGTTGATCAGGCCGATGGACTGGCCGACCATGAGCGGCGCATAGTGGACATCGCCTGTTTCCCATGCCTCTTTTACTCTCTGACCCGCAAGCAGGGGGATGAGCTCTTCGAAACCTCCCTGGCGCGCCTCAATGGCCAAAACCTCTTCAATTACTTTGGACTTGAGGCCACGTCCCTGCAGGCCGATCGATTTGCCGTAGATGACCGTGTCCATTTCCTGGCGTCGGACAAGCTCCAGCTTGATATTTTCGTGAACCTCGCATTCTTTGGTGGCGATAAAGCGGCTGGCCATCATCACCCCTTCGGCTCCCAGCGCCAACGCCGCCGCCACCCCCCGGCCATCGGCGATGCCGCCGACCGCCACAACGGGAATCTTCACCGATTCGGCGATACGTGGCGTGAGTACCATCGTGGTGACATCGTCATTGAGCGGGTGGCCTCCCTCTTCGATGCCCGCCGCATAGATGCCATCGTAACCGATTTTTTCCGCGTGCAGGGCATGGCGGACTGCGCCCACCTTGTGAAACATCCTGACACCCGCTTTTTTAAGCCCCTCCACCGCCTCCATACCGGCAACCTTGTCCAACGGGGTTCCCGAAAACTCGATGCCCGCTACTTTTTCCTCCATACAGACCCGCACGTACATTTTGTGATGCTCAGCTGTAATGCGTAAAGAAGGTAAAAGAGTGATGCCGACAAAAAAGGGCTTATCGGTCAGCCGGCGCGTCTCGCGGATAGCCGCGCGAAAATCATCTTCCGTTTCATAATTGGCGGCCGTGAGATTGCCGATACCGCCCGCGTTGGAAATCGCCGCACACAGCGGCGGTTTGCACAGCCACATCATGGCACCGCAGATAATCGGGTGCTTGACGCCGAACATTTCCGTAATTGCCGTTTTCATGGTAGCCTCCTTATAGGTCCCTGCCGCGTTTTTTCGCAGCGGTTTTCTTGTTCAAACTCTTTTGAATGTTCGCTTCCACCCGCTTCTGAAACAGCCGTCTGAGGATATAGTCACGGTAGAAGTTCCCCACGTTCGTCAGCTCAGCGGTGATCGCAATGTTTTCGCGGGCGGTTTTTCCCGTCACCATCTTCCGGCGCAGCTCCATCTCCCGCTCGACAATTTTCCCCCCGTATTGCTTCCAAAAGGACAGATCAGGCAACTTCATGCCCAACAACAAAAGCCTGCGGATGCCTTCTCGCCCCGCACGTACATCCTCCCGATTATAGAGTGGTCTGTCGCCTTTGTGGGTGAAGGGAATGAGCAGCCCAAACCTCTCGGCCGCTGCAAGCTCATCTTCTGTGAGACCGGTCGCGGCAAGAAAAGCGCTTTTGGTCAGAAGGGAGCCTGAATCCTTTTCCGGTTGAAAAAAAACCGCGTTTTCGATTGTTTCCGCCTCGGTGAGATTAAGTCCGTCGTCCATGCGGCGCAGAATGTTTTTAATCAGATGAAGGGGATAGTATTTTCTTTCTTTGAGTTCCTGGATCGCCAGCAGGCGGTCGATGCAGGACTCATCATAGTAGGCCATTTTTTCGTTGATCTTTTCAGGTCGGGGAAGGAGGCCCTCGTTGACATAATAGCGGATGGTCGAAGCGGGCACGCCGCTTTTTTGGGAGATCTGGCCAATTTTTAGTTTCATCGACGACACCAAACATTAAAGTCGAGCTTTAATGTTATAGACCGCCCCCACGCGCCTGTCAAGAAAATAATCGTAACATGCCCAACAGCTGAATATTACAGAAGATACCGCGGCACATCCGTTGCCCGGCTGTCTGGTTTCACATGCGTGTTTCAGCCCAGCGCAGCTTTCATTTCTGTTATATAGTCGCGGATCGCCGGTATAAATCCCTGTGTGTGCCCATGCGTCTCGATCAGCCGCACCAGGGAAGATCCGATGACGACCCCGTCGGCGAGGCTGCCGATTTGTCCGGCCTGTGCTGCAGTCGAGATGCCAAACCCCACGGCAACCGGCATGTCAGTATGTTTGCGGATTTTGCCGACCTCGCGCGCTATATTTTGTATCTCCGGCGCGGCGGTGCCGGTAACGCCTGTGATGGAAATATAGTACACAAAGCCGGCAGCGCTCCGTACAATCTTTTTTAACCGCTCCGTGCCGGTCGTCGGCGCGACAAGCGAGATAAAATCCAAACCCGCTGCGTCCGTATATACTCGTAGCGCAAAGGCCTCTTCGGGCGGCAGATCCACAACCAGAATCCCGTCCACGCCCACCTGCGCGGCATCGCGGGCGAAACGCTCCATCCCGTAGGTGAAAATCGGGTTGAAGTAACCGAATAGCACAAAGGGGATCTGTGAGGTGCGGCGAACCTCTCCGATCATTGCCAGCACATCCTGCAGGGTCGTTCCCGCTTTGAGCGCCCGCTGCGAAGCGGCCTGAATGACCGGCCCGTCCGCCGTCGGATCGGAAAAAGGCACACCTACTTCAATGATGTCCGCGCCTGCCTTCTCCAACACTGGCAAAATTTGTTTGGTCACTTCTATTGATGGATCGCCCGCCGTTATATAAACAATCAGAGCCTTTTTATTTCCGGTGCGCAATTCGGTAAACTTTTTTTCTATTCTTCCCATGGTCTCTCCGTTTCTTTAATTTTATCACCCCGGCGGGTGAATCCCGCAATCCGTTCACGGCAGGTGCATGACCGTTTGTGTGTCTTTGTCGCCGCGACCCGACAGACATACAACAATAAGCTGGTTCTTCTTCATCTTCGGCGCGATTTTCAATGCCTGGGCCACTGCATGCGCACTTTCCAGTGCCGGGATGATGCCCTCCTGGCGCGATAAAAACCGGAAAGCCTCGACCGCCTCCTCATCGGTCACCGTGACATACGATGCTCTGCCGGCGGCCGCGAAATACGCATGCTCCGGGCCGACACCCGGATAGTCAAGACCGGCCGCGATGGAATAAGCGTCACGTATCTGACCGTGACCGTCCTGCAGCAGATACGTTTTATTGCCGTGTAGAACCCCGACCTGCCCGCCGTTGATGCTCGCGGAATGCAGGCCTGTCTCCATGCCGCGTCCCGCAGCCTCGACACCGACAAGCGCCACATCCATATCACGGCGGAACGCGTGGAACATCCCCAGCGCGTTGGATCCGCCCCCCACGCAGGCCAGCACCACATCGGGCAGACGGCCTTCACACCCGATGATTTGCCTTTTGGTCTCCCGGCCGATGACGGCCTGAAAGTTTCTCACCATCACCGGGTAGGGATGGGGGCCGGCGGTCGTGCCGATGACATAGAAAGTGTCGCGCACGGAAGATGACCAGTAGCGCATCGCCTCATTCATCGCATCCTTGAGCGTGGCGGTGCCGCTTGTTACCGGCACTACTTCGGCGCCGAGAATCTTCATCCTGAATACATTGGGAGACTGGCGGCAGATATCCTCCTCACCCATGAATATCTTACATTCCATATCAAAGAGAGCCGCGACCGTTGCCGTAGCCACGCCGTGCTGACCGGCGCCGGTTTCGGCGATTATTTTCTTTTTCCCCATTTTCCGGGCCAGGAGCGCCTGGCCAAGTGTATTGTTGATTTTGTGCGATCCGGTGTGGTTCAAATCCTCACGTTTGAGATAAATTTTGGCACCACCTAGCTTTTTGGTCAATCGTTTAGCAAAGTACAGAGGAGTCGGCCGACCCGCATATTGACACTGATATCCGTGGAATTCCTTTTTAAACGAGCTGTCTTTTCGTGCAGCGGCGTAGGCCTTGTCCAGCTCCAGAAGAGCGGGCATCAACGTTTCCGCCGCATAGCGGCCGCCGAAAATATCAAAATATCCTCTTTTGTCCGGCACTGATTTCATTTTTCTTCCCTTCCCGTGAAGACGCGGGGCGATTCACCGCCTGGCGTCTCCAGCTTGATGATTTCCATAATACCCGCGATTTTCGCCGCGTCCTTTTTTCCCGGAGACACCTCCACCCCGCTGTTGATATCGAGTGCAGCCGGCCTTGCCATCCGGATCGCTCCGGCCACATTTTCACGGCAAAGGCCGCCGGAAAGAACAAGCTCTGCCGCAACCGTGGAGGCGAGCTCCCAGTCGGCCGTCTTCCCCGTGCCTCCGTAGAGTCCGCCATGACGCACATCGGCCAGAACCGCCGCCACATCGTATAGTGCACACTTTTCCACATCGCCGGGAGTTTTCAGCTCCAGCGCCTTGATTAAACGCTCCCGGGGAAATGTACGGCAGTATTCTGGCGTTTCATCGCCATGCAGCTGGATCATATCGAGGCGGCACTCCCCGAAGATGCGCCGGACGGTTTGTATTTTTTCATTGACAAAGACGCCCACCCTGACCGTGCCGGCAGGCAGACATTCGATAATTTCCCTGGCCCGCCGCGGCTCGACGAAACGCGGGGAGGGGCGATAGAAAATAAACCCCAGTGCCGCCGCCCCACAATGAGCCGCACAAAGCGCGTCCTCCATATTGGTGATGCCGCAAATTTTAACCTGCATCGCCCGCCACCCCCAGAAACTGGCGCAGCCTGTAACCGGCATCCGGCGCGGTGACAAGCCCCTCGCCGATGAGAAACGCGCCAATGCCGGCTTGTTGTAAATATTCAATATCGGCCCGGTTCCTGATGCCGCTTTCCGCCACAACCACACACCCTGCCGGCACATTGTTTCGAAGCCGCACACTGGTGCCTATATCCGTCACAAAAGTATCGAGATCGCGGTTGTTGATGCCGATGAGGGAGGCGCGGGCTTTAAGCGCCGCCTCCAGTTCCCGCTCCGTATGCACCTCTACCAGTGCGGCCAGGCCATGTTCGCCGGCGAGCGCCAGAAAATCGGCAAGCGCATCGCCGAGCACCCGGACAATCAGTAAAACAGCGTCCGCCCCGATGGCTCTCGTCTCGTAGATCTGCAGCGGGTCAATGATGAAGTCCTTGCGCAAAACGGGAATTCCCACAGAATCTTTCACAAGGCTCAGATAATCATTATGACCTGAAAAATACTTTTCATCTGTCAGGACGGATATTGCCCCGGCGCCGTTTGCCTCATAAATCCTCGCCAGCGCCTGCGGGTCGAATTTCTGCACCAGCCGGCCTCGCGAAGGCGAGGCGCATTTCACTTCCGCGATGATGGAGATCGTCTGCCTGTCGAGTGCATTTCTGAAATTACGCACCGGACCGCGGCCAGCACTCATCTCCAGAAGGCGTGACACACTTGTTCGCCTTTTAAGACGGGCGACTTCTTCTTTTTTGGTTTCAATGATTTTATCTAAAATCATACCGTCTCCACCGCTTTGCCGGATCAAGTGTCAGTCATCTCGATGAGCACCTCGAGCTTTTCCATGGCCCGGCCGTCATCAATGCAGGCTGCCGCCATGTTAATGCCTTCCCGTATATCTGCGGCCTTTTCACCCGCCACGATGGCGAGCGCCGCGTTCATCAGCACCACGTCGCGGCAGGGTCCCTCCTTTCCGGAAAGAACATCCCTGAGGATGCGCGCATTGGCGGCGGGATCACCGCCGCGGATCATCTCCAGTGGATGGGCCAGCCCCAGATAATCATGCGGATCTATGTCGTAGGTGCGGATGATGCCGTCTGTAAGCTCTGCAACGCGGGTCCGGCCGGAAATCGTCACTTCGTCCAGTCCGTCCTGTCCGTGCACAACAAAAGCGCGTCTGGTACCCATGTTTTTTAAAACCTCGGCAAACATCTCGACGAGCCTGGCATCGTACACCCCCAACAACTGAGCCGTCGCTCCGGCCGGATTGGTGAGAGGGCCCAGCATATTGAAAATCGTACGGATGCCGATCTCACGGCGCGGACCTGCCGCGTACTTCATCGCAGCGTGCATTTTGGGGGCGAACAGAAATCCGATGCCGATCTGTTGGATGCATTCCTCAACGATATCCTGCTCCGCCTCGATGTTGACACCGAGCTCGGCCAGTACATCCGCGCTGCCGCAGCCGCTGGAGACGGAGCGGTTACCGTGCTTGGCTACAACAATCCCGCAGGCTGCAACGACAAAGGCTGTGGTGGTGGAAATGTTGAATGTATTGAGATTGTCGCCGCCCGTGCCACAGGTGTCCACTATTATTGAAGAGCAGGCGTTGATGCGCACGGCTCTGCGGCGCATACTGCGCGCCGCGCCGGTCACTTCTTCCACCGTTTCCCCTTTCATACGCAGTGCCGTAATGAACGAGGCGATCTCGGCTGCCGTTGCCTGTCCGCCCATGATTTCATCCATGGCGGCCGTCATCTCTTCTTCCGTAAGATCAATGTGGTGCGCAGCCTTGTCAATTGCTTCTTTAATCATCACCTGACCTCCTTTTCACCGATATATTTGAGAAAATTTTTCAATAAACGTCTGCCCTGCGGCGTGAGCACCGACTCGGGATGAAATTGAATCCCCTCCACACGGTATTGTCTGTGTCTGATCCCCATGATTTCACCCCCGGCGGTTTGCGCACTCACCTCCAGACATTCAGGCAGGGAATCTGGGTTGAGCATAAGCGAATGATAGCGGCCGGCGCTCAAGGGTTCAGGAAGCCCCGCAAAAATCGTCCTCCCGTCGTGGTGCACCGAAGAGACCTTCCCGTGCATGATTCTGGCGGCACGGACAGTCTCGCCTCCGAAGGCTTCACCGATGCACTGATGCCCCAGGCAGATACCCAGAAGAGGCACTGTTTTATAAAACCGGCACACCACCTCGGTGGAAATCCCCGCACCGGCGGGTCTTCCCGGGCCAGGCGACAGCACAATCGCTTCCGGGGCAAGATCGGTAATATCACCGGGCGTGATTTCGTCATTGCGGTAAACACAAACCTCCCGACCCATCTGCATCAGATACTGGACGATGTTAAAGGTAAACGAATCATAGTTATCGATCATTAAAATCATTTTTCACTCCCCGTACCGTTTTCCAGTACAAAACCGCCTGTCGCCAGTTTCACTGCCGTTTGCATGGCGCGCGATTTGTTGATGACTTCCAGATACTCCATTTCAGGGTCCGACTCATGGACAATGCCCGCCCCGGCCTGAACGAAGATCCGCCCCTGTTTTAAAATCATGGTCCGTATCGTGATGCACAGATCCATACTGCCGCTGAAGCTCACATAGCCCACCGCGCCGCCGTAAGGGCCGCGCCGCACCGGCTCGAGCTCATCGATAATCTGCATGGCGCGGACTTTGGGCGCGCCCGAAAGAGTGCCGGCGGGAAAGGTGGCTGCCAGCACGTCAAAGGCGTCTTTCCCTTCGGCCAGCTGCGCGCGGACATTGGAGACCAGGTGCATCACATGCGAATATTTTTCCACCACCATAAACTGGTTCACCTGAACGCTTCCGGCCACGGCGATGCGCCCCAGGTCGTTACGTCCCAAATCCACAAGCATGACATGCTCCGCCCTTTCCTTTTCATCGGAGAGAAGTTCATCGGCCAGGGCCCGGTCCTCCTGCTCTGTGCGGCCGCGTCGGCGCGTGCCGGCAATCGGACGAAGCTCCACATCTGTATGATCCAGGCGCACCATGACCTCCGGGGAAGAGCCGATCAGCGTCAAATCGGCAAGTTTGAGCAAAAACAGATAAGGTGACGGATTGATGTAGCGAAGCCCCCGGTACAGATCCACTGCATCTGTATGGCACGCGGCGGAAAAGCGCTGCGAAAGAACCACCTGAATGGCTTCTCCCGCCGCAACATACTCCTGGGCCTTTTTCACCTTCTGCTTGAATTCCTCCGGCGTCATGTCCGGGACGAAAGGCTCCGCTTCCGCAGGCGTTACGACTTCGGTCTTGCGTGCGGGCGCCGAAAGCAGGTTGACCATTTCATCGATCTTGCGGCAGGCCGCTTCATAGGCATCTTTAGGGTATTTAGCCTCTTCAGTGAAGGAGCAGGCGACGACTTTGATCGTGTGCCGTCTGTTGTCAAAAATGATCAGGGCGTCACTCATCACAAAAACCGCATCGTCGAGGTGCAAATCATCGGGCGGCGGTGCGGGCAGTTTTTCGAAGTAGCGCACCATGTCGTAGCCCAGATACCCCACCGCCCCGCCGAAAAAGCGCGGCAGTCCCGGTGTCGCCACCGGCCGGTAGCGCGCCAGCATCTCTCTTAACAGATCAAGCGGCCTGCCTTCGTGCTCTACGGTACGGATCTCACCCTGCTTTTCGATGATCACCTGCGCGTCTTGCACCCGGAAGATGAGACTTGCACCCGTACCGATGAAGGAGTAGCGGCCCCACTTTTCGCCCCCTTCGACGCTTTCAAGCAGATAGACATACTCCTCGTTTTGGAGCTTCCGGAGAACGGAAACGGGCGTTTCAATGTCGGCAAGAATTTCCCGATACACGGGAATCAGGTTTCCCCTGCGGGTATAAGACTCAAAATCCGCAAAATTGGGTGAATACATAATGTCTCCTTCAGAAAACAAAAAAGCCGTGATTTAGTTCACGGCTTTTGGTTGATACAAAAAAGCCGCGGAGTCCGGCAAGGGCCTCCGCGGCTTTTACTTTCATTTTAAAAGATCAGCGGCGGACACTCCCCTTAGCGAAGCTCCACCACCAGTTATTCATTTGAAATTTGACATTTCGTTTTATCACTTGCATACCTCTCGATGCTCAATGGAGAGGCCATATAGCAATGAGTCGTAAAGATGTCAATATTTTTTCTTGCTGGCCGGAAAACGAACATGGGCAAAAAGACGATATGCCGCTTTTCTCTTTTGTCATAAAGCCGCCCGTAAAGCTGTTTTTACGTTCTTTTACCTGATTTTTCTTGACACATTATCTTTTTGGCCCCAATATCTTGCAAAGACAACACAAATTTTCAAACAAAGGAGGTTTTGCACCATGAAAAATAATTGCAAACTGATTTTTTTTGCCGTCTTTTGCACCTGCACGCTGCTTCTGGGAGGGTGTGCGTCAGGCACTAAAATTATCCTCACGCAGGAAAAATATTCTCCCTCCTTCCGGGCCGCCGACTTTGCCCGCTACAAGGGTAAAAAACTTGTTCTGGCAAGCTTTTTCAATCAGGCCCAGAATACCAAAACATACAATTATTTCAGCCCGGATAAAAAACTCAACTACGAGGGGAATGTCAGTCTGGAAAATTTGTACCTCAATGGCTTTACCAAAGCTTTCAAACACATCGGGGTAACGCTGGTGGACTATGTTTATGATGAAGACTACCGCAACCCTCGCAATTGGTGGTGGGGATACCCGGGCCCTTCCGGCTACAGAGCACCCAAAGGGGTACCGGAATTGCAGTTCATCGTGCTTTCCATGACCGACCAGGAATTGACTTTCAAGATTATTCTCTTCAAAGACGGGCAAACAAAACTGGATAAGGATCTGACGGTTAAAATGGCCCCCGCGGCCACGGAGGATGTTACCGCCCTGGAAAAACGGGGCTACCAGATGGTTGACCTGGCCTTCACCACCATCATGAGAGACCGTGATTTTCAACGAGCGTTTTAGAGGCGAAACGCCCATCGACAATCAGCCGTAGCCTATGGAAATTTATTTTTATATCATCATCGCCGCACTGGCGGTTATCATTGTGTGCCAACTGTGGCTGGTGAGGCGCAGCCTCGCCGGCCAGGCTGCGCTTGGCACCCGTCTAGAGGCGCTGCGTGACGGACAGGAAAGAACCGACCGAGCGCTCCGTGACACGCAGGAAAGAGCCGACCGCTTCCTGCGCGATGAGATGGAGCGGCTGCGCGCCGAAGTGCAAAAGCAAGCCCAATACGAAAGAATGGAAACAGCGGGTGCGCTGAAAGGATTCGGCGATTCTCTCCAAACACGACTGTCGGAAATGGCCGGTCTGCAAAACGATCAAATGACAGCCTTCTCGCAACAGATAACCCTCATGACCAGCGGTAATGACAGAAAGATGGAAGAAATCCGTCAGGTCATCGACGCGAAGCTCGAACAAATCCGCACTGATAACTCCCGCCAGCTGGATTTGATGCGCGAAACGGTCGGTGAAAAACTGCAAAACACACTGGAAAAACGTCTGGGCGATTCGTTCAGGCAGGTCTCGGAACGTCTCGAGCAGGTTCATCAGGGCCTGGGCGATATGCGTAACCTGGCCGCCGGTGTGGGTGATCTGAAAAAAGTGCTCACCAATGTTAAGTCGCGCGGCACCTGGGGGGAGGTCCAGCTCGGAGCGCTTCTGGAGGAAATCCTCTCGCCTGAGCAGTACCTTGCCAATGTTCAGATTAAAGAAACGGGCAGAGACTTTGTAGAATTCGCCATCAAGCTGCCCGGGCAGGGGGATTCCCCCGCCGATGCCGTCCTAATTCCCGTGGACGCGAAATTCCCCATGGAAGATTATTCCAGACTCAGGGACGCGCAGGAAAGATCCGACGCATCCGCCGCGGAAGACGCACTCAGGCAACTGGAGACAAGTGTCAAAAAGGCGGCCAGAGACATCTCGACAAAATATATCTCTCCCCCCAGAACCACCGATTTCGGCATCATGTTTCTTCCCTCGGAGGGGCTCTATGCCGAAGTGATCCGCCGCACCGCTCTGGTCTCACTTCTGCAGCGCGATTACAGAATTATCGTTTCAGGCCCTTCCACGTTTGCCGCGTTTCTCAACAGCCTGCAGATGGGCTTCCGGACCCTGGCTATTCAGAAGCGCTCCGGTGAAGTCTGGCAAGTGCTGGGCGAGGTGAAGACTGCGTTCAATCGTTTCGGCGATTCACTCGATGCGGTACGCAAGCGGCTTGATCAGGCGTCAAGCTCCGTGGAGGATGCTCAGAAAAAAACAAGAACGCTTGCCGGCAAGCTCAGGGCCGTCGAGGCACTGCCGGAGGATTCCGGGACGATTGAAATCGCTAATCCGGATCAAAACTGAAAACGGTCTTCCCTCATGATTCTGCGCTTCAAAAGGCGAAGCAGAGTCAGCGCACTCATTATCATTTCCTTTTTGTTGATTTTCGACTCGCCGTATGCCCGATCGGCAAAGAAGATGGGAAATTCGGCCGTTTTATCCGTATGGCGCACAATGTGGTAGAGCACTTCCACCTGAAAGGAATAACCGGTTGATTTTATCTGTGCCAGGGGAAGCCTCTTAAGCAGGGAGGTTTTAAAGCCCCTGAAAGCGGTTGTGCATTCACCGAGCGGAATTCCCGCCAGGCGGCGTGCACCCCAGTTGGCCGTTTTAGAAATGGCTCTGCGGTAAAACCCATAGCCGCATTTACCTCCCTCAACATACCTCGATCCGGTCACAAAATCATTTTGCTCCATAAGCTCAATCATCAAAGGCAGATCCTGCGGGTCATGGGAAAAATCGGCATCCATGACGATCAGGACATCGAAGCCATTTTCAATGGCATAGCGCATCATGGCAAGTGTGGCTGAGCCCAGTCCCATCTTGCCCGGCCTTTTTATCAGTGTGAGTAAGCCGTCTGTCGCGGCAAGCTCTTCGACCAGACGGGCGGTTCCGTCGGGTGAATTGTCATCCAGAACAAGGATATGGCGACCGGGCAAATGGCAATGGATGGCGGCAATCAGGCGTTCAATGTTCAGGGCTTCATTATAATAGGTGGCGATACCGACAATAGTTTTCATCGCCTCGTCTTGCTACAAGATTTTACTTTGTGTTTTTGACTCTGAGGCCGGGATGATTTTGCTGCCGTTTCCACACCGTCTTTCATCTCCTCCAGATGACAGCGGCACAAATCAATTTCCTGCGTTGCACAGAGCCCCAGGTCCGTGACCATTTCATGGTCAAGCCTGCTTTCCCTCCCCGCAGTGGTCAGGTAATTTCCCGTCATCAGACAGTTGGCTCCCGCGACGATACCCAAGGGCAACAGCTGGCGCAGTGTTTTTTCCTTTCCGCCGCAAAGCCTGATGTCCTTATCCGGCAGCATGAAGCGGTAAACAGCAATGGTCATCAGCGCCTCCAGCGGCGGCACGAGCTGCATGTGGGCAAGCGCGGTCCCCTTAATGGGGTTCAGGAAATTAAGCGGCACGGAATCGACATCAAGTTCCTTGAGCGTCGCGGCCAGCTCGATGCGGTGGGTGATCCCCTCGCCCATACCGAAAAGCGCGCCCGCGCAGACCGACAGGCCTGCGTCCTTGGCTTCGCGGACAGAAGATACATCCTCTTCATAATCGTGCGTCGTACAAATATTTTTAAAATAACTGCGGCCCGTTTCCAGATTATGGTGATAACGGAACAGTCCCGCGTCCTTGAGCTGGCGGGCCTTATCCCGGTCGATGACGCCCACGGAAACGCACGGCATAATTCCGATTTTGTTGATTCCGTCGATGGCTTTGAAAATTTCCGACCATTCCTTTTTCGCGCCGAGGCGTTTGCCGCTGGTCACGATACCGAAAAGCTCCGCCCCGTCTCTTTTGGCTTGTCTTGCGGCTGCGACGATTTCCCGTGCCGGTTTAAGAGGGTATGTGGCAATGTTTGTTGTAAAGCGGGAAGACTGTGCACAGAATTGGCAATCCTCGGAACACCTGCCCGATTTGGCGTTGGTGATGCCACAAAAAATTATGTCTTTCCCCTTGAAGTGCTCACGGATTTCCGCACCCGCGGCCATCAGCCTGCGGGGACTTTGCGTCCCCTCTATAAACAGCTCCAACGCCTCCTCGGTATTTATGCCTTTGGACCTGATGCTTTTGTTTTTGAATTTTTCTATTATCTGCATATCCGTAGTTACGGTTATTCGCGTCCGACTTGTCTCTCTTTTTTTACCAAACCATCACAGATGGTAGTCGCCCGACGCTTCCGGCTGGTAGGTGATATCATCGATGATATACTTTTTTATCCCGGAGGGAACCGACCATTCGACCACGTCGCCTTTGCGGTAACCCAAAAGGGCGATGCCCAGCGGTGCTAAAATGGAGAGCTTATTCTCGCTGATATTGGCCGCGGAAGGATAAACCAGCGTGTAAGTCATCTTTTCTCCTGACTCCGTGTCGGTAACCGCCACTTTGGAGTTCATCGTGACAACATCATGAGGAACGTCCGCCGGTTCAACCTGTACACTTTTGTAGAGCTCTTTTTCCAGCAGATCAAGGTTCGCCTGATTGGCTTTCGGGACGGAGCGCAACCCATCGATCAGCTCTAAAAGCTGCTCCATATCATTTTTTGATATATACAAAGTACGCTCCGTCATAACTTTTCGCTCCTGTCTTTTTTTTGTTTGTTAAAGGAAACGATGACCAAATCATGGCGAAAGTTGCTGGTTGGCGCTTACTATAGGCAAAGAATGAACGGCTGTCAACAGCGTTTTAACACCAGAATAACAGTGATATTATATAACGAAGGATCCACTGAACCCCCAAAATGCTTCCATTGAAACAACGAAAGACCAAGGCGTGCTGTTGGACCGGACAATATCACATCACCGGCAGAACACAGGATCAAATAAAGCTTTTCGATGACCCTTTCTTTTGGTATGGCTGCGTGCATCAAAAACGGGAGGCGCACAGGTGAGCAGGGGCATATACATTATCGGCACGGACACGGAAGCGGGCAAGACGGTAGTTTGCGCGGGCCTGATGTATCTGCTGGCGGAAAAAGGCAAAAATGCCGCCTATTACAAGCCGGTGGCCAGCGGTGAGGTGCTCCGGGACGGCCGGATGGTGCCGGGCGACGCGGCGTTTGTCTGCCATGTGTCCGGATTCGACCTGGAGATGAAAAGGATTTCACCTTTTTCCTTTGCCGACGCGGTTTCCCCTCATCTGGCGTCTCGCCACGCCGGCCGCATGATTACACCGGACCGGATCCGCGAGGGGCTGGATTTTCTCAAAGCCCGCTATGACGTCGTCGTCGCAGAGGCGGCAGGCGGCCTGGCTGTACCACTGGACGACGACGGATACATGCAGCATGAACTGATCCGCGAGATGGGCTTTTCCTGCCTGCTGGTGACGCGCGCCGGACTGGGCACCATCAATCACACTGTGCTGACGCTCGGCTTTGCCGAAACTGCCGGGCTGAAAGTGAAAGGCATTATCGTGAACCGCGCCGCGGAAACGACAATAGAGCAGGACAACATTCTCATGATCAAAAAACTCGCCGCGGGAAGGCCGGTGTTTGTCGTTCCCACCCTGACCGGCGTCGATACTGAAAGGCTGCTGGCGGGAAACATCCGTGAAGCGTTTCATCAAAGCATCCCGATTGATGACATTCTCCGACTGATGGAAACGATATAAGAAATGACGACAGATGCCCTTTTCGCCCAAAAAATCAGCCGCATCAGACAGGCAGGCCTTTACAGACAGATGAAGGTCTGCCACTCGCCGCAAGGCGCGCGTGTAAAAGCCGGAAACCGGGAGGTTCTGATGCTGTCCTCCAACAGCTACCTGGGGCTTTGCACTGATACCCGTTTAAAGGAGGCGGCGCGAAAAGCCGTTGAAATGTACGGCACAGGCGCCGGAGGCTCGCGTCTCATCTCCGGCACGTCGCCGATACATCGTGAACTGGAGGCGCAGGTCGCCTTCTTCAAGGGGGCCGGGGCCGCGCTGATCTTCAGCAGCGGCTACATGGCCAACGCAGGAGTGATCTCGTCAGTAGCGGACAAAAACTGGGTGATTTATTCCGACCGGCTCAACCACGCCAGCATTATCGACGGCTGCCGACTGTCGGGAGCACGTACGGTTGTTTACGGGCACGGCGATGTGAATGACCTGGAAAATAAAATCAGACGGTATCCCTCAAAACAGGGGTTAATTGTCACGGACGCTCTGTTCAGTGTGGACGGAGACCTCGCGCCTCTGCCCGCGCTGGTGGCGACGGCCCGCCGCCACGGACTGCTGCTGATGGTGGATGAGGCGCACGCCACGGGTGTGCTGGGAAAAAACGGAGGCGGGGCGGCGGAGCTCTTCGGAATAAAAGACGGCATCGATATTTCCACAGGCACCTTCAGCAAGGCGCTCGCCTCCGAAGGGGGCTTTGTCGCGGGCAGCGCGGCGCTTATCGATTACCTGGTCAATACGGCACGCAGTTTCATTTTTTCCACCGCCATGCCGCCCGCCGGCGCCGCCGTGTCTCTGGCGGCGCTTGACATTGTGCGCACCGAACCGCAAAGGCGAAGCACACTCATGGAGCACGCGGCCTGGCTGAGGGACTCCCTTGGCCGCGCGGGCTTCGATGTCGCGAACCACCCGACGCAGATTGTTTCACTGATTCTGGGAGAGCCCCGCACGGCGACCACTTTCAGCGACCGTCTGATGGAAAGAGGGATTTTCGTTGCCGCCATCCGGCCGCCCACCGTTCCCGCCGGTACGAGCCGCCTGCGCATCAGCCTGATGGCAACGCACACGCGCGACGATCTTGAGTTCGCCGTGTCGGAAATTACGGCTGTCGGACGCGAACTGGGAGTTATCGGACGGGAAAAAGTAAGCACCTGACGCCGCAAGAGAGATAAGGGACATAAGACGGTCGGTTTGGAACTTCCAGCCCGTGTCTGGCAGTGCACAGCCGGAAGATTAAAGGAGAAAGTTGTGAAAAATTTCCAGGAAAGGGACCTGCGGCATATCTGGCATCCCTGCTCTCAAATGAAGGACTACGAGGACTTCCCACCCGTCATCGTCGAGCGTGGGAAGGGTGCTTATTTGTATGACCTAAATGGCAAGAGCTACCTGGACGCGGTATCGTCCTGGTGGGTGAATCTTTTCGGCCACGCCAACGAGAGAATCAACCGGGCGCTGGCCATGCAGGCACAAAAGCTCGAGCATGTGATTTTCGCCGATTTCTCCCATGAACCGGCCATCGGGCTGGCCGAGGAAATCATCCGCATTGCACCGGCAGGTCTGAACAAAGTATTTTTCGCTGATAACGGCTCATCGGCGGTGGAGGCGGCGCTCAAAATGAGCTTCCATTACCACCAGCAGACGGGCCGGCCGGACAAAACCAGGTTTGCCGCTTTGACGGACGCTTATCACGGAGAGACGCTGGGGGCTCTGTCCGTAGGGGATATCGATCTGTACGGCAAAATATACAGGCCGCTGATGATGGACTCACTGCGGGTTGCCGGCCCCGACTGTTACCGCTGTCCCTGCGGGAAAAACCGGGAAAGCTGCGACGCGCCCTGTTTCGAGCCGATGGAAAGGCTCGCCGCCGCACATGCCGACGAGATCTCGGCCTTGATTGTCGAGCCCATGGTACAGTGCGCCGCGGGGATGAAGATTTATCCGCCTGTATACCTCAAAAAGCTCCGAGACTTGTGCAGCGCGTATCATATCCATCTGATCGCAGATGAAATTGCCGTGGGCTTCGGGCGTACGGGGAAAATGTTTGCCTGCGAACATGCAGGCATCAGCCCGGATCTGATGTGCCTGTCCAAAGGCCTTACGGCAGGTTATCTGCCCCTGTCACTGGTCGTCACGACGGACAAAATGTACAGAGCCTTTTACGCGGATTACAAAGAGCTGCGGGCATTTCTGCATTCCCACAGCTACACCGGCAACGCGCTGGCCTGCGCGGTGGCCCGCGAGTCGCTTTGCATCTTCCGTGACGACAATGTCCTGGCCGTCAATGAGAAAAAGGCGCAAATAATCGCGGCAAAGGCAAGGCGGCTGTTTGCAGACCATCCTTACGTCGGCGAATACCGCCAGCTGGGAATGATCGGGGCACTGGAGCTCGTGGCGGACCGGCAGGCGAAAACGCCTTTCGACTGGCGCGAGAGGGTCGGCTATGGAATTTACCGCATCGCCCTGGAAAAAGGTGTCCTGCTTCGCCCCCTTGGAAATGTCATTTACTTTATGCCCCCTTATATTGTGCAGGAGCAGGACATCGAAAAAATGATCAGCGTCGCGCTGGAGGCCGTCAATCTGTATTTCAGGCTCTAGCGGCACCCGGCGCCCCCTGAGCAAAAAACCACGAATTATCAGGTGTTTGCATAACTGGAAGAATTACTTGACATTTAGCCTGTCGCCATTAAGATAAAGCCGGTTTCTTAAACAGAAATCTCACAAACCATCCGGTGCGGCCACGACCCGCTATGGAGGAGGAAGCATAAATGAAAAGAATATTATTGTTTTTAGGCACCAATATCGCCGTGCTGGCGGTGTTGAGCATCGTGATCAGAATTCTGGGAGTTGACCAGTTTCTCACCGAACAGGGAATCAACTATTTTAATCTGCTGATATTTGCGGGTGTGATCGGCTTTGGCGGCTCGTTCATGTCGCTGGCCATGTCCAAATGGATGGCCAAGAAGGCAACCGGCGCACAGGTGATTGTTCAGCCCAGGTCCCAGGCGGAAATCTGGCTGGTGCAGACAGTACAGAAGCAGGCCTCCCAGGCGGGGATAGGCATGCCGGAAGTAGCGGTGTTCGACTCTGACTCTCCCAATGCATTTGCCACCGGCATGAATAAAAACAAGGCACTGGTGGCGGTCAGCACCGGCCTTTTACGGACAATGAGCCAAAATGAAGTTGAAGCGGTTCTGGGCCATGAAATCAGTCACGTCGCCAACGGTGATATGGTCACGCTCAGCCTGATTCAGGGAGTGGTGAATACTTTCGTTATTTTCCTGTCGCGCGTGGTCGGATTCGTGGTTGACCGTGTCATATTGAAAAACGAGGAAGGTCCGGGCATGGGCTATTTCCTGACGAATCTGGTCGCCCAGATCCTCTTCGGTATTCTGGCCAGCATTATCGTCATGTGGTTCAGCCGCAGACGCGAATATGCTGCCGATGCCGGCGGCGCTCATCTGGCCGGCGCAGGCAATATGATCGCCGCACTGGAAAGCCTCAAGAACAGCTCCATACAGCCGCTGGACGGACAGATGAAGGCTTTCGGCATCGCCGGCAAGCCCTCCCGAAACAGCCTCAAAATTCTCTTTATGACGCATCCTCCGCTGGATGACCGTATCGAGGCTCTGAAGCGCTCCGCGGGGATGAGCGCCTAGAAAAAAATTGAAACCGGGCGCGAGGTGCAAACCGCACACAAATTTATGTTCTTTTTTATGAGCCGCACTGAAGGACATCGGTCAGGTTGCCCGCGGCCGCTCCTAACGATAATCCGGATGCCGCCCGCCGGCCAACTGCCGGATGGATCGGCTTGCGTCCACATTTAACCATGGCTTTCATTCCTGTCTTTGTGCACTCACCAGGTGTAATCAAGGCGGCAAATTGTTTATCCGGCCGTGCGACGCTCAAACTACTGATGATCATTCAACCGGGTGACGATGAGATGTGCTCTGGGAATCGGCACACGAGCGGACACAGGTGATGTTATTGATATCATTGGTTTAATGCACTCAATCCTTGACTTTGCGGGAAGTTTGCTGTAACCAGTGCACGGTCTTTCCAAGAGGCGCAAATAATAAATGGATATCTCTTTCGTCCTTTTTTTAGATCCGAACCTTCCACTAAAATTTTCGGGCTGCAGCTTTGCACTCCGCCCCACTCCCCTCATGGCAAAAATCACACCCTCATTGATGAGGGTTAAGGAGGATACAAATCATGACTAAAGGCAAAACAAAGGAAAGTAATTTACCTGTACTGGGGATCAACAGCCTGGGACGAATCGGTAAACTCACTCTCTGGCATCACGTCGGCAGGAAATACTTTAAGGAAATCGTCGTGAACCAGGGGCGCGACATCGGTATGGGGATGGAAACTATCGCCCGCCTGATTGAGGCAGATGCCACCTACGGTCTGCTGCACCGGTTCCTCTACGGCCATAAAGCCCAACCCTGCGTACAGATCGTTGATGAAAAAAGCGGCAAGCTGCTTGTGGACGGTATCCCGGTCACGGTGCTGCGCGAACAGAGAAACCCGCTCAACATCCCCTGGCGCCAGTATGGTGTGGATGTGGTCGTGGACTGCAGCGGTTCTTTCAAAGACCCGACCGTGCCGGCCGATGACAAAAAGGGCTCCATTCGCGGCCATTTAAACGGCGGGGCAAAGATGGTTATTCATTCCGCGCCTTTCAAGATTAAAAACAAGTCTCTGAAAATGCCCGAGGACGCGACCACCCTTATCTACGGCATCAACCATACTGCCTTCAACCCCAAAAAACATCTGCTCGTTTCGGCCGCCTCCTGCACCACAACGGGGCTTGCACACATGGTAAAACCTCTTCTTGAGAATGAGGAAACCAGCGTGATTCTGACAGCCTCCATGTCCACCATCCACGCGGTGACCAATTCCCAAACCGTGCTGGACAAATTACCCAAGGCGGGGGAAAAAGATATTCGAAAAACAAGGAGCATTCTCAATAACATTATTCTGACCTCCACCGGCGCGGCCAAAGCCCTGGCCGAGGTCATTCCCGAAGTAAAAAATATCGGTTTTATGGGCGATTCCATCCGTGTACCGACCAACACGCTGTCGCTGATCGTGCTCAACGCGACTTTCCAGGCGCGTGAGGAAGCCTCCGGGGCGGCCGCCAGTATCGACACCAAAAAACTAAATGCCATCTACGAAAAAGCATCCCAAGACAACCCGCTGGTACGTTTTACCATGCAGCAAAATGTTTCCACGGACCTGATCGGAGAAGATGCGGCCGTGGTCATTGAAGGCCAGTTCAACCACACCAGAACTGCTTTCATTCCTGTTGACCTGTCGCAGATACCTTCGCTGCCTCCGGCGCTGCTTGACGCCGTAGCTGACAAAACGTTACAGGTACCGGTCGTCCACGCGAAAATATTCGGCTGGTATGACAATGAATACGGCAGCTACACAAACCGCATGGGAGATTTAACTGTTTATATCCACAAAAATATACAGTAAACTGAAATAAGCGAACGTGCCCGCCTTCCCGCATTCCGATAAAAAGGGAAGCGGGAAGGGTGCCGGGCGCCTGTTTGACGATTGTTTACAAAATAAGGCCCATGGGCAGGTTGCCATCCAAATAAAAGAGTAGGAAAATATCAATAAAGATGACCACTCCCGGGAAAATGGAAAAAACAAAAAGCAACCAGACCAGCCTTCAGGAGCAATTGAATAACGAGCTGAAAGAAAACGAACAGTTGCGTCTGCAGTTCTCCACCGCGGTCAAACAGACCCGGGAACTCAATGAATTCATTCAAATCATGCTGACCATTTCCCCCTTCGGTACGTGCATCATCGAGGAGGGGAAAGTTATCTTCGCCAACAAGGCCTTCTCCGAAGCCTTCGGGATGACACCGGGTCAGATACGCAAGCTCTCGCCCTGGGAGATAATTTATGAACAGGACCACGACCTGGTCAAAAGACATATAGAGGCTATTTTAGATGGGCGGCCTACCACCTTTTTCGTTTTTCGCATCGTCGTCGGTGGGGAAAAAATAAAATGGATTTTAGGCTCCTTCGCCCTCTTCCATATGAATGAAAAACAGGCGATCATGGGGAACTTTGTCGATCTGACTGAAGGATGGGTGATACAGCTTGCCTTCACTGATCCCCTGACCGGTTTGTCCAACAGGAAAATCATGATGGATCGTCTCGAACAGGCCATCATTTCCGCCAAAAGGAGAAGCGAACAGGTCGCCGTCCTGTTTTTGGACCTGGATGATTTCAAAAAAGTCAATGACACCTACGGCCATAAAACCGGTGATCAGCTGCTCATTGAAATCGCCGGCAAACTCAGGGAAGTTGTCCGGCGGGAAAATGACACCATCGCCAGGTTCGGCGGCGATGAATTTTTCATCCTTTTGACGAACTTATCGCAAGGAAATCAGGTCGAAACGGTCATCGGCCACCTGTTTGAGGCTTTTGCCCAGCCATTGTCCGCAGGAGAGCCACCCCTGAGCATCAAGGTCAACCTCAGTGTCGGCGTCGCACTCTACCCGCTGCACGGGACAGACCCGGATACTCTGATACGTAACGCCGACAGCGCCATGTATCAGGCCAAAAAAATGGAAAAAAACTGCTACTGCTTTTACGATCCGGAAAAGATCGCCGCAGAATAAGTCAAAAATTTTCCGGCCGGCCCGGATACGACATGCGGTTAAACGGCTATCGGTTCGCCGACGCCTTAGAGATATTTTTCCTCCAGGAGGTCAAGTACCCTGGCAGCGGAAACAGTAACGGCAGTACCGGGGCCGAATATTCCCTTCACTCCCTTTTCATATAAAAATTCATAATCAGCAGGCGGAATAACTCCGCCGACGACGACAATAATATCGCCTGCACCCATCTCCCGGAGATGCCGGATGAGCTCGGGCACCAGCGTCTTGTGTCCCGCCGCCAGACTCGAGACACCCACGACGTGCACATCGTTTTCCACGGCCATCTTCGCCGCTTCTTCCGGGGTTTGAAACATCGGGCCGATATCCACATCAAACCCAATATCCGCGTAGGCGGTGGCCACCACCTTGATGCCCCGGTCATGCCCGTCCTGCCCCATTTTGATCACCAGCTGGCGCGGGCGCCTGCCGGTCTTGGCCAGGAAAGCCTCCGTTCTTCTTCTCAAAGCTTCAATCACGTCAGATTCTCCGTATTCCGACGAGTAGGCGCCGGAAATTACCCTGGTTGTCGCCGTGTAGCGGCCGAATACTTTTTCCATGGCATCGGACACCTCTCCCACCGTGGCGCGCAGCCGGATCGCCTCGATGGCTGCCTCCAGCAGATTGCCGCCTTTTTCGGCCTTCTGTGTCATGAGTTCGAGGGCCTTTTCCACGGCGGTATTGTCGCGTTTTTTTCTGATCTCCCGGATACGTGCGACCTGCCCGTCGCGGACACTGGCCGGGATATCGAGAACTTCGACAGGGATCTCCTCCTCAATGCAGTATTTGTTCACACCCACGATGGTGTCTTTGCCCTGGTCGATGCGTGCCTGCCGCCGGGCGGCCGACTCTTCAATGCGTAATTTGGGCATGCCTGTTTCAATGGCGCGGGCCATACCGCCCAGCCCTTCAATTTCAGCCATGATTTTTTTCGCCTCGCTGATGATCGACGCGGTCAGTGCCTCCACATAGTAGGAGCCGCCAAGCGGGTCAACCACGCGGCAAATCTGCGACTCCTCCTGGATGATAATCTGTGTGTTGCGGGCGATACGCGATGAAAGCTGCGTCGGCAGGCTGACCGCCTCGTCAAACGAGTTGGTATGCAAAGACTGGGTGCCACCCAGCGCCGCGGCCAGCGCTTCGAGTGTCGTGCGGATAATATTGTTGTATGGATCCTGCTGCGTGAGGCTCCAGCCGGAGGTTTGCACGTGGGTTCTGAGCATCCTGGAGCGGGGATTGGCTGGTTTGAACTCGCCGACAATCTCGTGCCACAGGTACCGTGCGGCGCGCAGCATGGCAATTTCCATGAAGAAGTTCATGCCCACACCGAAAAAGAAGGAAAGTCGGGGAGCGAAATCATCAATATTCAGACCGGCATCGATGGCGGCGCGGATATACTCCTTGCCGTCGGCCAGCGTAAAGGCGACCTGCAGCACAGAGTCGGCGCCCGCCTCCATGATGTGGTATCCGCTGATGGAAACCGTGTTATATCTGGGCATATTCTTCGAGCAGTAGGAAATAATGTCGGAAACAATCCTCATGGAGGTACCAGGCGGGTAGATATAGGTGTTTCGTGTCAGAAATTCTTTGAGAATATCATTCTGAATGGTGCCCGAGAGCTGTTTTTTATCCACTCCCTGCTCTTCGGCCGCCACGATGTAACCCGCCAGCACCGGCAGGACAGCCCCGTTCATAGTCATGGAAACCGACACTTTATCCAGAGGAATACCGTCGAAAAGGATTTTCATATCCTCGACCGAGTCGATCGCCACACCCGCTTTGCCCACGTCACCTGCCACGCGGGGATGGTCGGAGTCGTAACCGCGGTGCGTGGCCAGATCAAACGCCACCGAGAGACCTGTCTGTCCGGCGGCCAGGTTTTTGCGGTAGAACTCATTTGATTCTCTGGCCGTGGCAAAGCCTGCGTACTGACGGATCGTCCAGGGCTGATTGGTGTACATGGTGGCCGCAGGCCCTCTCAGATAGGGCGCAAGCCCGGGCAGAGTATTAACCGCGTCGAGCCCGGCAAGGTCTTCCGCCGTGTAAACAGGTTTAACCAAAATGCCTTCCGGCGTTTCCCAGTTGAGCGCCTCCAGAGGCTTCTCCTTCAGTTCTTTAATCGCTTTTTTCCTCCACTCGTCAATGTCCTTGTGCTTGGTCACATCAAACTCCTTATTTGATTTACGTGCCGCCGTGTTTTCATACTTCATCAACAACAGTGACAATCAAGGTGTGTTTCTCATAAAAATTGCAGATCTTCAATGGTCAATCACCCGCTTGACGCTCAAGTATGGAGGTATTTCGACCCTCTGTGACGCACGGCCTGCCCGCAGGAGATGACCGGGTAGTGTCATGCCGGCCATCTTTTCGGCCAGCCGGACGCAATCCAGAAGTTTGTCCAGATCTATCCCTGTTTTTATGCCCATCTCTTCAAACAAATGAACCAGATCCTCGGTAGGCACATTCCAGTAGCCTATTTCCTGCCGCACTGCGCCATAAGGCGTTGCGCTCATGCCGCCCAGCGACGCGTCAAAAATGCGGATGCCCGCCTCATAGGCGGCCACGCAATTGGCAATCGCCGTTCCCCTGGTGTTATGAAAATGAACAGCCAGTCTGGTGCCCGGCTGCATATCCAGCAACGCCGTGACCTTGGATTTCACAGATTCAGGATTGGCCATCCCGGTGGAATCGACCAGCACAATTTCCGATGCCCCCATGTAGCTGAGCTTGAGCACAAGCCGGGTGATTTCCTCTGTGCTGATTTCCCCCGTATAGGGGCAGCCGAAAGCCGTCATCAGGTATATCCTGACGGTGCGCGAATTTTGCATCGCGGCATCCAGGACCGCGGGGAGCATTTTATTTAAGCTTTCCCTGAGCGTCCTGCCCAGATTGATTTTATTGAAAGTGTCGCTGGCCGACAGCAGTACCAGGATCTCGTCAATCCGTGTAATCACCGCGCGGCGGCAGCCGATTTCATTGGGAACAAGCCCCACGTAGATAACGTCGGGTCTTTTTATCAGCCCGGCAATCAGTCTTTCCGCATCGTATCCCTCAGGCAGAAAGCTGGGATGAACAAAAGACACGCACTCGATTTTTTCCAGCCCGGTTTCCGACAATTTGTTGATATACATGATTTTCTCGGCCATTGGTGATCCCGGACATACCTCCGGCAGACCGTCTCGTGGCGAAATCTCCACAATGGTTACCGCGTCCCTTTCTTTTCCGGACTGATTCGCCTCTTTAGTCAAATCGCTCATTTTCGTCATCGCCCCGTGCCTCCGGTTTTTGCCGAACCGACGCATAAATCATTTTGGCCGCCACCTTCACCGCGGCAGGCCATATTCCTTCAATTTCAGATAAAAAGTTCTCCTGCTGATGCCGAGCATCCTGATCGCCTCCGACTTGTTTTTTGTCATGGCCAGAACCTCTGCAATCATTTTTTGTTCCAGTTCGCGCACCGCCCGGCCCAGGTTGTAGCAAGTTTCTCCCCCGGCAGGGACCAAACAAACGCCGGCTGTCCCTTCACCCGCCCCGGGGAAAAGAAACCTCGGCAATGAATCCAGGGTGATGACCTGCGTTTGCGTCATGTTGAGTGCGTAATGAACTACGCCCTTGAGCTCACGGACATTGCCCGGCCAATGGTAATTACTAAAGAGAGTAAGGGCGTCTGCTGAAAATGTATACTTATGCGCCCGGGCCGTATCATCGGCCTGCAAAAAATGATCGACTAAAAGAGGTATATCACCTGTGCGTTCCCGCAGAGGAGGCAGTACAATCGTGAAGGGATTGAGGCGGAAATACAGGTCTTCACGAAATTTTTTCTGTTCAATCAATCCGGCCAGATCCTGATTGGTCGCGGAGATGACCCGCACATCGACTTTGACATTCTTCGTCGCGCCCACCCTTTTAAAAGTCCCGGACTCCAGTACCCGAAGCAGTCTGGACTGCACGGCCAAAGACGAGTCGCCAATCTCGTCGAGCAGAATCGTCCCTCCGTGCGCTTCGTCAAAGTAGCCTCTGTGCCCTTCGCTGCGCGCCCCGGTAAAGGCGCCCCTTTCATAGCCAAAAAGCTCGCTCTCGATGAGTGTATCCGGAATGGCCGCACAATTCACATCGACAAGAGGTTTCTCCCGGCGCCGGCTGTTTTGGTGAATGGCACGGGCCAATATTTCCTTTCCCGTACCGCTTTCACCAATAATGAGAACGGCGATGTCCGTTTTTGCCGCTTTCCGGGCAGCGGCAAGTGCCTCACGAAAGGCACTTGCCGCACCGACGAGCTCATCAAAATCGTCATCGTGCTTTTTCGCCCCCATAACATCCTTCATCCCCGGTGCCTGACGGTTTGTGCCCTGCCTCTCATGTCTTTTGCCGCCATCTTCCCTGGCCATAGCCACCGCCACCTTCTTGTTTACCAAATATACAATGCAACTACTCCAATGTATATAATAAATACATTGGTGTCAACCCTTGAAACTCAACCGCCTGCCCCGTGCACCCGGCAAAACGGCCACACTAACTGCCTGAAGACGTCCCCGGCTTTCCCCGGCCGCAGCAGGCACTATTGGTATATTACTTGCTCGAATTATTTTTATAAGGTATGCAGACATCCTCTGCGGCAGGAGGCCGCAAAAGATCTCATACCTAAGGAGAGCCATATGCCAATGAAAGAAACAAAGACATCGACCGCCAACCCGGTCAGGATTCAGGATAACACACTGCGCGACGGTCACCAGTCCATTTATGCAACACGCATGAAAACAGAGGACATGATCCCGATAGCGGAAGAAATGGATCAGTGCGGCTTCTGGGCGATGGAAGTGTGGGGCGGCGCAACGTTTGACACGATGCACCGGTTTCTGGGCGAAGACCCCTGGTCGAGACCCAGAATCCTTAAAAAGTACGTAAAGAAAACCCCCTTCACCATGCTTTTGCGCGGCCAGAATCTGGTCGGCTACCGGCATTACGCTGACGATGTTGTACGCGCCTTTGTCGATAAATCGTGTGAGATCGGCATTGATATTTTCCGCTGTTTTGACGCCCTCAACGATTTCCGCAATATTGAAACATGCGTGGAGAGGGTGAAAGCCAACGGCAAGCATGTGGAGGGCACAGTCTGCTACTCACTGACCGAAAGCCGGCTCGGAGGCGAGATCTACAATCTGGATTTTTACGTGGCAAAGGCCAAAGAGCTGGAAAGCATGGGAGCGGACACCATCTGCATCAAAGATATGGCCGGCCTGCTTTCTCCCTTTGACGCCTATGATCTTTTCACCGCTTTGAAAAAAGCGGTGAAAGTCCCTCTGCATCTGCACACCCACTATACCAGCGGTATGGGCAGCATGACCTATCTCAAGGCCATCGAGGCGGGAGTCGATATCATCGATACCTGCCTGGCTCCTTATGCGCTGCGCTCCTCGATGCCGGCAATCGAACCCATTGTGGCCGCTCTGGGGGGCTCGGAAAGAGACTCAGGCATAAACTTGCATAAGCTGCTGGCCATCAGCAAACACCTCGAACAGATCGCGCCCAAATACGAACACCTGCTGGCCAGCCAGAAACTCTCCATCATCGACACCGGCGTGCTGGCGCACCAGATACCGGGCGGGATGATCTCCAACCTGGTAAGCCAACTCAAGGAAATGAAGGCACTCGACAGGCTGGGCGAAATTCACCAGGAAATCGTGCAGACCAGAAAAGACATGGGCTACCCGCCGCTGGTCACGCCTTCATCGCAGATCATCGGCTCACAGGCAGTACTCAATGTTCTTTTCGGCCGCTATGTGCAGGTTTCCAATCAGCTGAAGGACCTGGTTTTGGGACTATACGGCAAAACCCCCATACCTATTGACAAAGAACTCAGCGGCAAAATTCTGAAAAATTACAAGCGCGGGAAAGAACCGATTACATGCCGGCCGGCCGACCTGCTTGAACCGGAAATTGAAGAAGCGAAAAAAACCATCGGCCATCTGGCGCGCACAGAGGAAGATCTCCTAGGCTGGATTCTCTTCCCCCAAACCATGGAGAAATATCTCCGCGAAAAATACCAGGAAGAACCGGCTCGTTCCGCGTCCTGAAGCGGGGAAGGAATAATTATGGGCATAAAGACAAAATATCCCCGCGGCATCAGCCTGCTTCAGGATCCCGACCTGAATAAAGGGACCGCTTTTACTGAAGAAGAACGGGCGGTGCTTGGACTGGAAGGACTGCTGCCGCCGCGTGTTTCGTCTCAGCAGCAGCAGATTCAGCATATTTTGTACAACTTCCGCCGCAAGCCCAACAATCTGGAAAAATATCTCTATCTCATCGGTCTGCAGGATCGTAACGAGCAGTTATTCTACAAGACCCTTATGGAAAACCTCGAAGAACTCAGCCCGATTGTTTACACCCCCACCGTAGGACTTGCCTGTCAGGAATACAGCAGAATATTCCGTCGCCCCCGCGGGATGTTTATCACAAAAAAAGACCGGGGCCGGATCGGGAAAATCCTGAAAAATTGGCCTCATAAAAACGTACGCATTATTGTGGTTACCGACGGCGAACGCATCCTGGGGCTGGGAGATCTGGGCGCAAACGGCATGGGCATTCCCGTGGGTAAGCTCTCTTTATATACGGCCTGTGCGGGAATCGAACCCACTGCCTGCCTTCCGGTAATGATCGATGTCGGAACCGATAATAAGGGGCTTTGGAGCGATGCCCAGTATATCGGCCTCGCCGAACCACGTATTCGTGGCGAGGTCTATGATGAGCTCATCGAGGAATTCATGGCGGCGGCCAATGAAGTCTTTCCCAATGTCATGATTCAACACGAAGATTTCGGAAATCAAGATGCTTTCCGGTTACTGGCCCGCTACAGGGACCGATATTGTATGTTCAATGACGACATTCAGGGCACGGCCGGCATTGCACTGGCCGGCATCTATTCGGCGCTGGGCAAGATCGGCGGTAAAATTACGGATCAGCGGCTGGTGTTTTTGGGAGCAGGTGAGGCGGCGCTGGGCATCGGCCATCTGGCGGTAAGCGCCATGACCGAACAGGGGCTCTCCGAAAAAGACGCCCGCCAGCGTTGCTGGTTTGTGGACTCCAAAGGACTGGTGGTGGAAAGCCGCACAGACCTGGAAGTGCAAAAGCGCGCCTTTGCCCATAGCTTTCCTTTTCATCGGGATCTGCTTTCCGTAATCAATGCCATCGGGCCGACCATTCTAATCGGCGCGTCAGGACAGCCCAAAACTTTTACCCCCGAAATACTCGAGGCCATGGCGCGCCTGAATGAACGTCCGGTTATCTTCGCCCTTTCCAACCCGACTTCGCAATCAGAATGCAGCGCTGAGGAAGCTTACCGTTTTACACAGGGACGGGCCGTCTTTGCCAGCGGCAGCCCCTTCCCTCCCGTAAACATGGGCAACACAACATTTGTACCGGGACAGGCAAATAATGTATATATCTTCCCCGGTGTAGGACTGGGTGTGACTGCTTCGGAATCCACAAGAGTGACTGATGAAATGTTTGCCGCGGCCGCCAGGAGCGTGGAGGAAAAAGTCACGAAGGAGGATTTTGACCAGGGCCGCATCTTCCCTTCATTGTCACGCATTCGCGAGGTATCACTTCATATTGCCATAGCCGTGGCAAAAATTGCCTATGCCAGAAAGCTGACAACAATGACTGAGCCGGACAACTTGCCCGGATTCATCAGGTCCAAAATGTATGATCCCGTTTATCATTCATATGTGGCGGCGAAAAAGCAAAAACGTGGCAGGACCTCCCGGAAAACATGATTCTGAGCCTCCATAATACTGATGATGTTGAGCGGGAAACAGATGCTTGCGGTAATTATCCGCAGCAAGGTATCATCTGCGCCTGAGCGGCGTCAGAAAATGTAAAGGGGCTTACTCATGGAAAACGTCGTTTTCATCAGTTGTGCACGCACACCTATCGGGGCATATGGGGGATCACTAAAAGACGTGGCCGTATACCGTCTGGCCGGCACGGTGCTCAAAGCGGCGGTCCAAAAAGCCGGCATCGAGCCGGAACAGGTGGACGACGTCATCATGGCCTCTGCCTATCAAAACGGCGAGTGCGCCAACGGGGCACGGATGGCCGTGCTGGACGCCGACTGGCCGGACACGATCCCGGGCGGCATGATTGACCGGCGCTGCTGCTCCGGCCTGGAGAGTGTTTATTACGCAGCCCTGCAGATACAAACCGGCAACGCCGACATTGTCGTCGCCGGCGGTATGGAATCGATGAGCCAGGGGGAGCTGTACGTACCGGGCGACATTAAGTGGGGCCTGGGCGGAAAAAGCCATGAGAAATACGGCTTCATGCCGCGCGGCCACGGTGCACTGGCCATGTGGGGCATTCCCCTGTACGACCGGATTCAGCGCGGTCGTGTGATGAGCCAGCCCATCTGGCGCTACGGGGAGTTAAGCTCGATGATGACCTGGGCGGAGACGGCGGCCCGCAATGAAAAAATCACCCGTGAAGAGGCGGACCGCTGGGCGCTCAGATCCCACCAGCGTGCGGTGGCGGCACAGGAGGCGGGCAAGTTCCGCGACGAAATCGTGCCTGTGCTCACCGGCCGGGATAAAAGCGGTCAGGAAATTTATTTCAGCACCGATGAAGGCCCCCGCAAAGACACCACGCTGGAGCGTCTGGCCAAATTAAAGCCGGTTTACGAGGGAGGAGTCTGTACTGCCGGGAACTCCTCGTCGGAAAACGACGGCGCGGCCGTTGTGATTCTCGCCTCGGAAAGAAAGGCCAAAGACCTGGGTATCAGGCCGCTGGCCTACTACCGCTCGTGCGCGATCGCGGCCACCGATCCTACCCTTACCTATCCCGCCGTGCCGGCCGCAGTGAAGAAGGCTCTCCAAAAAGCCGGCCAAACCATCAACGAGATGGATCTGATCGAGGTGCAGGAGGCTTTTGCCGTTCAGTGTCTGGCTGATTCGCGCCTGGCGGGGCTCTCCGATGAACAGATGGACGCCAAAGTCAACGTCAACGGCTCGGGCATCTCACTGGGGCATCCCATCGGCGCCATGGGAACCATGCGCCTGGTAACTCTGCTGGGAGAGATCGAACGCCGCGACGCGCGCTTCGCACTGGAAACGATTTGCGGTGGAGGCGGGCAGGGAATCTGTATGGTGATTGAAAGGAAATAACAAGGCAGGCCAGACTCTGCCCGGCGTACGCCGGCCTGACAAGCAGCCCCGGCTATAATATTCCCGCAGGGGCGGGAATCAGGAAAAGACGACTTCCCCGAAGGAGAGTAATATGGATTTCGCCCTGACAGAAGAACAAAGGATGATTCAGGAGACGGCGAAAAATTTCGCCGAAAAGGAAATCGCGCCGTTTGTGGAAGAGGACGAGAAGAACCATTTCTGGCGCAAAGAAATTTATGACAAGATGGCGGAGCTCGGGTTTTTCGGCTTTTGCATCGATGAGAAATACGGCGGCAACGGCATGGGATTTCTCGAAGGTGCGCTGGCAATCGAGCAGATAGCCAAAGTACACACCTCCTGGCGCATGGCGTTCAATATGCAATGCTGGGGCCCGGCGCTCACCATTCAAAAATTCGGCACAGAAGAACAAAAGGAGCAATATATCCCCAAATTCGTTTCCGGCGAGTATATCGGCAGTTTTGCCATGACGGAACCGGATGTCGGTTCCGATGTCGCCTCGATGAAATGTCTGGCGGTAGATAAGGGCGATCATTATCTGGTGAACGGCAACAAGATGTGGATCACCAACGGCTCGATCTGCCATCACGGCCTCTTGTATGTCAAAACCGACAAGGACGCTGGTGCAAACGGCGTGAGCTGTTTTATCATGGATTATTCCCTCCCCGGCATCACGCGGCGTAAAATCAACGAAAAAGTCGGCCTGTGGGCCTCCGACACGGCGGAAATCACTTTTGAAGACGTCAAAGTTCCCAAAAACCTCCTCCTGGGTAAACTCAACCGCGGTTTCCAGATCTGCATGACACAGCTAAACTCCACCAGACTGGGATGTTCGGCGGGCGCGCTGGGACTTTCCGGGGCGATACTCGATGCCTGCTCACGCTATGCTACCGAACGATCTCAGTTCGGCAAGCAGATCGGCCGCTACCAGCTCATTCAGCAGCAGGTGGCGGACATGAAGATCGGCCATGACACTCTTGCCTATTTGGTTTATCGCGCCGCGTGGCTTAAGGATAAAGGGCTTCCCAATGTGCTGGAAACTTCCATGTCCAAACTCTACGCGGCAAAAGTGGTCGTCAACGATGCCAACGAAGCGATGAAACTCTACGGCTCGTTCGGCTATTCCGACGAATACCCCTGCGGCCGCTTCCTCAGGGACTCGAAGCAGTTTGAAACCCTGGAAGGCACCTCAAACATGCACACGATGATTGTCGCCAACGCGACCATGGGCTTTGCGCCGAACCGCGTGTAGTCAAAGCGCTCTTTCTAACACTGAACCATTCCCTTGCCTTCCCGCGCAAATCAGCCGGGAGGAAGGGGAATCAATTCCAGGGAGCAATCCATGAAACAATACTTTGCCCGGATGGACCGGTTGGGGAAGCCCCTCTCTCCCCGGCAAATCGAAAGCATGCAGGAGAACTGCGCCCAACTTGAAATGATTATGACAGCCATCGATAACGAGGTGGAGCGTATTAAAAATGTCGGCATATCTCTGGAGACACTTCATGGCCGGGGCGAAATGAGCGTCTGGGAGCGTATCGAATATCTGGTCGACCCCGGCACTTTCTGTCCGCTGCACAGCATTTTCGACCCGGAAAACGAAGAATCGGGAAGCACGGGCGTGGTGGACGGACTGGCCCGCATCCGCGGCAAATGGTGCGTGCTGATCGGCTTCAACAACAAGTGGATGGCGGGCGCCTGGATTGCCGGCCAAGCCGACAACAATCTGCGCGTCACCGATATCGCCAAAATCCTGAACATTCCGCTGGTGTGGCTGGTGAACTGCTCCGGCGTGAAACTTCCTGAGCAGGAAAAAATGTATGCCAACCGGCGCGGACAGGGCACCTGTTTTTTTCGCCACGCCGAACTCGAGCAGATGGGCATTCCGGTGATCGCGGGCATCTACGGCACCAATCCGGCGGGCGGCGGCTACCAGTCGATCAGCCCCACCATCCTTCTGGCGCACAAAAAGGCCAATATGGCTGTGGGCGGCGGGGGCATCGTCAGCGGCATGTCCCCCAAGGGATTTTTCGATGAGGCGGGCGCCGAGGAGCTCATCGACGCCACCAGGCATTTCAAATCCGTCCCGCCCGGCAGCGTCAGGATTCATTACGACGTGACGGGGTTTTTCCGCGCGGTCTTCGACGAGGAAAACCAGGTTCTCGATGCCATCAAAGACTATATGGACGATCTGCCCGCCTACAAACCGCGTTTCTTCCGTGTGGCTGACCCTGCCGACCCAGCTTATCCTCCATCGGAAATTGCCTCGATCATTCCGGTCAACAAAAAACGGATTTACGATTTTGAGCAGGTACTGGCGCGCCTGGTGGATTCCTCGGAGCATCTGGAATTTCGGCCTGGCTACGGACCGGAAGTGTACTGCGGTCTGGTCAAGGTGGACGGCTATCTGATGGGGATTGTCGGCAACCGCCAGGGCGTTTTCCCCGGTTACCCGGAATACACCAGTGAGTATATGGCCGTGGGCAGCAAGCTCTACCGCCAGGGGCTCATCAAGATGAGCGAGTTTGTTACGCTGTGCTCGCGCGACAGAGTGCCGATGATCTGGTTTCAGGACACCTCAGGCATCGACGTCGGCGACACGGCCGAAAAGGCGGAGCTCCTGGGACTGGGACAATCGCTGATTTACTCGATCGAAAACTCGCGCCTACCGATGATGCTGGTCGTTTTGCGCAAAGGCACGGCAGCAGCTCACTATGTGCTGGGCGGCCCCACCGCCAACAACAATAACGCCTTTACTCTGGGCACGGCAACTACCGAAATCAACGTCATGCACGGAGAGACGGCGGCCGCGGCCAGCTACGCCCGCCGGCTGGTGAAGGAAAAGGACGCGGGCCGGCCGCTGGGGCCGGTCATCGATAAAATGAACGAAATGGTCAGGCACTACGACGAGACTTCCGGGCCTGTATATTGCGCCAAAAAAGGCTTCGTCGATGAAATCGTGCGCTTCCATGAACTGCGCAACTACCTGATCGGTTTTGCCAACTGTTGTTACCAAAACCCCCGCTCCATCTGCCCGCAGCACCAAATGATCCTGCCGCGCATCATCCGTTCGCAGATCGTCAGGGGGCTTCACAGGTCTGAAAATCCTGCCTGAACAAGAAAAGCCGAAGGCGGAAAAAACCGATCCGGACAAAATATCAAAGGAGGCTGATATCGTTATGCTTGACCTGGACATGGCCGCAAAGATTGCCGGCGGCGGACTCGGCGTCGTATTTCTGGTATTGGCGATTCTTTGGCTCACTATCCGCATGACCAAAGTCGTCACGGGAAAAATCACAAAATTATTTAATAAAAAACCTGGTGGCTGAGACATTGTCTGATACCCTGTAAAACGGTCCATACAGGAACATCCTTACATATTTAATTACTAAGGCGCCAAATAACGGCATATATACGGCAACAAACAAGTGGCATCATTAAACTGACTGTTTTTTTAACGGAGGACTCGGCGTGTTTGGCTTTCTGGAAACAGGTTTTCAGTTTTTCATCTGGGGCAATGCCGTGATGCTGGTCATCGGCAGTCTTCTCATTTATCTGGCAATCGGTAAAAAGATGGAACCGCTGCTTCTACTGCCCATCGGCTTTGCCATCATCCTTGTCAATCTGCCCGCAGGAGGATTGATGGATTATGAACATGAAGTCAGGGCAAAGCAACCGGGCGTCATCGAGCATATCTTTGTGACCGAAGGCGGCTTCTTTAAAAAAGATGCAGCCATCGCCCAGGAGGATGGCCTGGTCATGAGCGCACCTGTCTTCGGGCGGGTCAAGGAAATGAGGGTAAAACAAGGGCAGCGCGTCGAAGCCGGAGAGGTTATCGCCGTATTGGTCACCCAGCAGCAGACCAATCAGAAAGAAATTCCCACAAAGCCGGTCGGGCTTCTGGCCATCTTCTTTTCTTACGGCATCATGTGGCAGATTCTTCCGCCTCTTATTTTCCTTTGCCTCGGCGCTCTGACGGACTTCGGTCCCATGCTGGCCAACCCGAAAACACTGCTTTTAGGAGCAGCGGCCCAATTCGGTGTTTACTTTGCATTTTTCCTTTCCCTGCTGATGGGCTTTTCCTTAAACGAAGCGGCTTCCATCGGCATTATCGGAGGAGCGGAGGGGCCGACGACGATTTACGTAACGGCGCAACTGGCGCCGCACATTATCGGGGCAACGGCCGTGGCCTGTTACTCCTACATGGCGCTGGTGCCGCTTATCCTGCCGCCCGTCATCAGGCTCTTGACGACGAAAAAAGAGCGGGCGATTTATATGAAGCCGACGCTCAGGCCGGTGTCAAAACTGGAAAAAATTCTGTTCCCGCTGGTTACCACGGTCGTTGTGATCCTTTTCGTTCCCGCCTCCGCACCGCTCATCGGCTGCTTCATGCTGGGCAACCTCTTCCGGGAAAGCGGGGTGGTGGAAAGACTAAGCAACACCGCACAGACGGTCTTTATCGACGTGATGACCATCATCCTGACCCTCTCCATCGGCGGCACCATGGTGGCGGAAAACTTCCTCCAGCTCAAAACCCTGCTGATTTTGTTGCTCGGTGTAATTTCCTTTGCCAGCGCTGCCGCCGCCGGCGTTCTTCTGGCGAAATTTATGAACCTGTTTTTGAAGGAAAAAATCAATCCGATGATCGGTGCGGCAGGTGTATCGGCTGTGCCCATGTCGGCTCGTGTGGTCCAGATTATGGGGCAGCAGGAAAACAAAAAGAATTTCCTTTTGATGCATGCGATGGGCCCCAACGTCGCCGGAGCCATCGGAGCCGCGATTGCCGGTGGTGTGTTCATCGGCATTCTGGGATAGATGCTCTCACCTATCCATCAGCGCCGCGGGCAAAACACATTTTTTCACAAATCCCGTCCACCGACGGACTGTTTCGCCTCTTCGCATCGGCCGCGATGAATCCGGATATCTGCAAAACCGGCTGCGCCATCCATTCAACTGAAAGATGACGCTTTATTTTAAAAAGACATTGTGCGTTAATACGGCGATGGCAAACGAACTCCTCAGAGGCATTCTGATCCTGGAAGGCGGCCGGGCCTGCCTTCTGGGAGAGGACGGCAAAAAGTACCTGGAAAACGAAATCATCTGGGACGGTTACCTCACGCATTTTCGCGGCAGGCGTGTCCTGGCCCGCAGACTTGCCCAGACGGATTATGAAACGGCAAGACCGATTATCATTTTGTGGCCGGATGAGCCCATGCCACAAGAATCGTTTGTCGATCTGTACTTCAACGAAAGACTTGTCAAATATCCGACGTCTTTTCTGGGACACCTGGCCGTCAATACCAATGGTGAAATTTTCAATTTCTCTCATCTGATGAACGAAAACGAGATTATCCGGCATGAGGAGTATTTTTACCGGCCGGCGCTTGGCGGATTCGCACCCGATCCGCTAACAGGAACCTACAATACAGACAATCCGGCAAAGCCATACTACGACAAATTCGGCCGGCGCTTCATGCGCAGTATCCACGTCCTGAGACTGACCGGACTTGACACAAAAAACCTCGCGCTCATTTTCCGCCGGGAACTGGAAAAAATCCGCAACACGAAACCCGACCCGCGAAAACCGGACGCCTACCGGGCATTCAATATTCTGACACGCAACTGCGCAACCATCATCCGTGATGGTTTCCAAGATGCCGGCTTTCGGGCTATCCACGGCATTTTCCCCAGAGATCTGTTTGTCAACGCGGCCTGCTATTTCTTGTGTCGCGCGGTCAGGACTGGCATAAAGGCATCGATCTTTCACCTCGCTCAGCTATCCGTCCCCGAAGCCGCAAAAAGCGCCATGCCTCCTCTTTTGAATCCTGTCAATGTCTGTAAAAACAAGAAACTCAAAAAATATTATAAAACCTGAAAATGGAGGACCTCATGAAAGTACTGGCACTGAATTCCGGACCACGCGCGGGAGACCAAAGCTATACCACTTTGATGCTCAATCACCTCGTCGAAGGGATGAAAGATGAAGGAGCGGATGTTGAGGTCATCCACTTGCGTACCAGAAGAATCCGCAACTGCATCGGCTGCTTTACCTGCTGGACAAAAACGCCCGGTAAATGCATTCACAAAGATGACATGACCAATGAGCTCTTTCCGAAATTTCTTGCCTCGGATCTGGTCATCTATGCCTCGCCACTTTATTTTCATACGTTGAATGCTCAGATGGCCGCCTTTATCGAGCGGACACTCCCGGCAGCCCTTCCTTTTTTTGAAGAAGATGAAGAAGGCAACACCTGCCACCCTATGCGTTGCAAAATCCCCGCCTGCGTAATTCTGAGCGTCTGCGGCTTTCCTGAAATGTCCGAGTTCGATGCCCTGCGAGACTTTATTCATCGGACAAGTGACAACCAACACCAGCCGCTGGCCGTTATCTGCCGCGCCGGCGCTTCTCTTCTTTCCGTCCCGCAGCTCGCCGCCAAATCCCGCGATGTCCTGGATGCGACAAAACAGGCGGGGCGTGAGCTGGCGAAAAACATGCGCGTCGAGCCGGAAACAATGGAGCGTATCACCCGTGCACTGGGCAACCCGAAGGCGTTTCGTAAAATGGGCAACCTCTACTGGAGAACCTGCATCGCCGAAAAAATCACACCCAAAGAATATGACCGCCGGAAGATGGTCCCTCGTCCCCAAAATCTGGAAGATTTCATGTTCATGTTCTCCTTCGGCTTAAACGCCAAAGCCGCGGGAGACAAAAAAGTCCTCTTGCAAATCAACTTCACCGGCAAAGTCAATGCATCATGTCTTTTCATCATGTACAAGGGCCACGTGGAGGCGCAGGCGGGCGGAGACGAAAATCCGGATATCACCATCGACACGGATTTTGACCTGTGGATGGACATCATCACGGGTAAGGCCGACGGTCAAAAGTTGTTCATGGAGCAAAAATACAAGGTGCAGGGCGATCTGGGGATGATGACAAAGCTCTTTGGCGGAAAATAATCTTATGTTTGCTTGTTTTCTTCCGGCAGGTCAGATGCACAGGAGCGCGAACGCGCAGACGCCGGCATCACGGAGGGGAAGACAAAGCGCACCGCCCGTTCATAGAGCAGATAGTCCCACGCCCAGTTGGTGAGGACCATCAGACGGTTACGAAAACCGATGAGATTGGCCAGATGAATGACCAGCCACATGATCCAGGCGATCAATCCACGAAAAGTCCGTTTGCCGATTGCCACGCCCGCCGCCTTGCGGCCGATGGTGATCATTGAGCCCCGGTCGTGATAGAAAAAATCCTCCGGCTTTCGCCCGGCAATCCGGCTGAGGATATTTTTGGCGGCATGGGCGCCGGACTGCATGGCAACTTGCGCCACCATCGGCAGAATACGGCCGCCTTCTGAAATAGCGGCCAGATCGCCGATAATGTAAATATCAGGATGACCTGCCGCCTGCAGCGTCTGCTCTACCGGCACGCACCCGTTACCGCCGACGGCGATGCCCGACGCGGCAGGAAGCTCTTCACCGCGGACACCCGCCGTCCACACCAAGGTCTTTGCCCGGATGAATTCATCCGCCGCCTGGCGCACATTCAATTTGCCGCCTGTGTGCACAACAACCTTGTCCGGAGCCACTTCGGCAACCGCTGTTCTCAATCGCACATCGACCCCCATCCGTCGTAACTGCCCGGCAGTATAGACGCGCAGGTCTTCCGGCATGGACGACACGAGATGATCGCCGGCTTCGAGCAAAATTATCCGCACCTTGGAAAAATCAATACCCGGATAGTCGCCCACCAGCGGCCCGTGGATCAGCTCGGCGAGAGCGCCTGCGTATTCCACGCCGGTTGCCCCGCCTCCCACGATCACAAAGGTCAAAAGCGCCTTTCTTTTTTCTTCATCCGCCTCGTGTGACGCGGCTTCAAAACAGCAAATGATGTGGTTTTTCAGCCCCACCGCCTCCTCGAGCGTTTTGAGAAAATAGGCGTGTTTTTCAACACCTTCCACGCCGAAAGTGGAACTGACACTGCCGGTGGCCAAAATCAGGTAATCGTAACCGAGCGCACCGCTGTCCGTCTCGACTCTTTTATTGACCGTGTCGATGTGCCGGGCATGCGCCAGCAGGAACTGAATATTGGGGTTTTTCCGGAAAATGCTGCGGACCGGATAGGCAATATCTTCGGCCGAGAGCTCGGCTGCCGCTACCTGGTACAGTAGCGCCAGGAAAGTGTGGTAATTGTTGCGATCGATGAGGGTTACATCCACCGGCTTACCGGCGAGCCCGCGTGCAGCCCACAGACCGCCAAAGCCGGCGCCGATAATGACGACCCTGGGTCTTGTGTTTGTGTCTTGCAAGGGCTCCCTCCATCTCCGGACGGCCGTAACTCACCGGCGAAAGGACAAAGGATAAAGGCTAAAGGACAAAGGCGAAAGGATAAAGGATGAAGGATAAATCACATGTCGAGCGGGTTCGTCGCCCTGCAAGTCGTTGACGCCCCTGTTCCTCTTTCCATCTGCCTTTGTGAGCGGCTACTGTTTTTTCGTAAATGCCGTTTGGCCTTTTCTTGACTCTCCCTTCACCGGCTGCGCCGCGACTTTTCCGTTGGCGGTCTTTGCTGTTTTCTTTGCCGAGAACTGTGCGCCTTTAGATCTCACCGTTTTTTTAGCCGCCGGTTTTTCTTTGGCCGGCTCCAGCGCCAGATGCAGGACGTCCATCATGTCACCGACAAAATGGAAGGCGATCTTTTTTTGTACATCGGCCGGAATATCTTCCAGGTCCTTCCTGTTCCACTCGGGCAGGATAACGGTTTTAATGCCGGCGCGGTAAGCGGCCAGGACCTTTTCCTTGATACCGCCCACGGGCAGAACGGCGCCGCGCAGCGTTATTTCTCCGGTCATTGCCAACTGCTTTTTTACCTTGCGGCCCGTCAGGAGCGAGGTCAGAGCTGTGAGCATCGTGACGCCCGCCGAAGGCCCGTCCTTGGGTGTCGCTCCTGCCGGCACGTGGATGTGAATATCCCTGTCGTCAAAGAAATCCGGATTCACACCCAATTCACGGGCATTGGCACGGATAAAACTCAGCGCCGCCGCCGCCGATTCTTTCATCACATCGCCCAACTGCCCGGTCAGGGTCAGCCCCTTCTTCCCCTGCATGGCCGTGGCTTCGATAAATAGAACATCTCCGCCCACCGGCGTCCAGGCAAGCCCGATAGCAATACCAGGCCTCGTGATGCGCGCGTCAATGTCCGTCGGCACACGCGGCGCGCCCAGATACGTGTGAATATCCTTTTCCGTGACGGTTTTAGATTTAATACTCCCTTCGGCAACCTGGGCCGCTACGCCGCGGCAGGCAGTGGCAATCTCACGCTCCAGATTGCGCACGCCCGCCTCCCTGGTGTAACCGGTGATAATTGAGGCAAGAGCCTTCTGTGTCAGCTTGAACTGATCGCCGCTCAGGCCGTTTTCCTTAAGTTGCCGCGGGATCAGGTATTTCTCGGCAATCTTCATTTTTTCCTCCTGCGTGTAGCCGTTCAGTTCAATCACTTCCAGACGGTCCAGAAGCGCGGGAGGAATGGTCTCGAGCATATTGGCGGTGGCAATAAACAGAACTTTGGACAGATCAAACGGCACATCCAGGTAATGGTCGGTAAAAGAGTTGTTCTGCTGCGGGTCCAATACCTCCAGAAGCGCAGATGAGGGATCGCCGCGAAAATCGTTGCCCAGCTTGTCTATTTCGTCGAGCATGAAGACGGGATTATTCGACTCTGCACGCCTGAGGCCCTGGATGATCCGGCCTGGCAGTGCGCCGATGTACGTGCGGCGGTGCCCACGAATTTCCGCCTCATCGCGCACGCCACCCAGCGCGATGCGCCAGAATTTCCGCCCCAGCGCACGAGCAATCGACTGCCCCAGCGAGGTCTTTCCGGTGCCCGGAGGCCCGGCAAAACACAGGATCGGGCCTTTGGAGTCCGGCTTGAGTTTGCGCACGGCCAGATACTCGATGATACGCTTTTTCGGCTTGGCCAGCCCGTAGTGGTCCTCGTCCAAAATCCTCCGTGCCAGCGCTATATCGAGATTGTCCTCGGTGGAGTTCTGCCACGGCAGGGCCGTCACCCAATCCAGATAGGTTGAAGAAACAGTGTATTCCGCCGAGGATGGGTGCATCCGTGACAGCCGCTCCAGTTCGCGGAGAGCCTCTTTTTTGGCTTCTTCGGGAAGGTTTTTTTCCTCGATCTTCTTTCGGTACTCATCCGTCTCGACGGCATTTTCATCCGCCTCGCCCAGCTCCTGCCGGATGGCTTTGAGCTGCTGGCGCAGATAGTACTCACGCTGACTTTTATCGATATCGTCTTTTACCTTGCTTTGGATTTTATTCCCCAGCTCGAGCACCTCCATCTGATGATTGACCATGCGCGTGAGCTCTTTGAGACGCTCTTTGACATCGGCGATATCCAGAATTTTCTGTTTTTCTTCCACCGGCGCGTTGATGATGGACGCAATCAGATCGGCCAGGATGCCCGCATCGGTAATCGACTTGGCCATTGGCCCGAATTCCGGCGGCAGGAAAGGTGAGAGTTTCAGGATTTTATCAAAAAGCGAAAGCAGATTGGAAACCAGTGCCTCTGTTTCAATGTCCTTGCTTTCTTTCTCTTCAATCACATTGATGCGCGCCTGCTGATACGGTTTTCCTTCGACCATTTCTTCAATGGAAAAACGGCTCACCCCCTGCAAAAGCAGCTGCGTATTGTGCTCCGAGGTTTTGGCCATCTTCATAATCATCGCGCAGGTGCCGACCGCGTGGAGTTCTTCCTTCTTGAACTGCTGGCTGGTCTCCGGCTCTTTTTTGGCCATGATGAGCCCCACCAGACGGTCTTTCGTCATGGCCTCATCCACCAGCACGGAAGCACTGCCGGTAACTTCCAGAGGAATCATCGTCTTGGGAAAGACCAGCACATTTTGCAGGGGAAGAATCGGAATCACTTCCGGAATGCTAAGAGCGTTTTTATTTACAGACCCGTTTTGCTCGGCCATAATATCCTCCTGTTGTTATTGAAAATCCGGCTGCCTATTTCGCCGGGAGCACCGACACGCGAAGCGCCTTGTGTACCGGCAGTTTCTTCAGCCTGACGGACAAAATCCCGTCCGTATAAGAGGCGACGGCATCGGCGGCATCCACCGGCTCCGGCAGGGCGACGGTTCTTTCAAAGTAACCGTGCGGAATCTCCGCCTGGCAGTAGCGCCCGTTTTGTAAAAACACGGTTGGCCTGCGCGCCCCCGCAATCTTAATACTCGTACGGTCCGCCTCGATGTGAAGCTCCTCTTTGCTGAGCCCGGCCATATCGGCCATTACCAGAACTTCGTCGGCCGACTCATAGACATCAATGTTCGGTCGCCAGATGTAGCCAAACCTTTCAGAAGACGGACGCACCAGATGAAAAACCTCATCTACCGCTTTTTGAAATTCGTCTTCAAACATATTGCCGAATTTAATTTTTATGTACGTCATCGCCGCCGCCTTTAACCTTTATTAGTGAATCGTTAATAAGTATAGCGATCAGCCCCCCGTTTGTAAAGACTACCGCGGAAGTGACTGAAACAACTCATGATTTGTCCTTACTGAAAGGAAATACCGGTAGGAGACCGGATTGGTCCTCCGGAGGCGATAGCCAGAACACGAAAACAGACGGATTTCCAACTAAAACCCGAGGCAACAGTCAGAGGGGCCGGGCCGGCCCCCCTTATTTTTTCTTAAAAGTATTTAGCGACCACGAAAGTAATGACGATGAACGCGATAATTGCCAAAATGGTAAGAATAATCATGATGAGGCACAAAATGCCTACAAACCTCCACAATGAGTTCTGATAAGCCAGGGCTGCTTCCATTTCAAAGGCCTGCTTCAGATTGAGAAAGCGGGCAACGGCCCCTGAAAATTTATACAGATATATCGATGGGATCAGATAAAATAATACCGCCATGCAGAGATATAAAAACCCCGCTCCGATCATCAGAGGACCCTTTTCATTCGGCAGAAGCAGGCCGGCCACTGACATTAAAAGACCCGCCATGAGGGTCAGACCCGAAACGGCAAACCCAATGATGGAAACAAAGAATGTCCATGGTTTTGTGCCTCGCAGGGAGTTGATCATATGATCGCTCACAACAATGCCGTTAAATTGAACTTCTTGTGTTTTTTGCAAGACATTTTTCCAGAAAGTTGCAAATCATTTTTCCATAAAATTGCAACTCCATTTTCCAGAAAGTTGCAAAATTGATTTTTCCGTTGTTGCGCATTGCAGCCGCATTTTCTT
>Ga0116187_1000147_pt1 | contig 85713 bp, 74 predicted proteins | sample AD_JPNNA6_MetaG_FD_89755 | JGI IMG/M metagenome (GOLD analysis project Ga0116187, IMG submission 89755) | Active sludge microbial communities of municipal wastewater-treating anaerobic digesters from Japan - AD_JPNNA6_MetaG | ecosystem: Engineered > Bioreactor > Anaerobic > Digestate | place... | reverse complement strand
GAAAATGCGGCTGCAATGCGCAACAACGGAAAAATCAATTTTGCAACTTTCTGGAAAATGGAGTTGCAATTTTATGGAAAAATGATTTGCAACTTTCTGGAAAAATGTCTTGCAAAAAACAATCCGTGTCGTAGAAGAAACACAGGGTTGATGAAATAAATTTATAAATTAGCTTTTCGCGTGCTTCGTACAAGCTGATTGGGGCGACTTGTTGATACAGTGATAAATCTTTCGGGATATAGTTCGATGCAGGCTTTATTCCGATTTTTGTTATGTCAGAACCTTTATAGACTGGAATAAGGCCTTCTCTGAAGCTTCTCTCCACATATTTTTTGTTATTTCCCGTAACTATTCCGAGTCCCCACTTCGCTCGACCACTAAGTGTTATATGTGGGATTGAGTAGATGTGTTCTATTACTTGCGCATCATCCGTCGTACATGAGACATTAAAAATTGATTTTGGATTTTTGAGAAATGAATTTATTGTCCTTTTAAAAGCTTTATTTTCGTGAACACAATCGACTTCAGTCTCGAGATTGCAATTTCTTTTGCGAAGTACTATCCCGACCGCTCCAGTCAACAGACCTTTGAAAGGCTTTCCAAAATGAGACAATCGCTCAATCTGGAACGTGAGTGCGGATGCCCTTGCATCCTCGTAAGTCGCTACATTAAAAAATGCCTCTGGCAGTAATAATCCCAAAGTCCCCCCCTGGTTTAACGCACTCATACAAGCGAAATAAAATAGTGAGCAAGTGTCAAGGCTACTACCAGCCTTTAACATCTTGCTCACAAATTTTTTTTCAGTCTTTTCAATCTTTTTCCCCCATGGCGGGTTGGTAAAAATAAAGTCATAATTCCCCGCCATTTTTGAAATTGAAAGCTGAAGAAAATCGGAGCATTTTATATTTTCGCTTTTGTAACCTGTTTTTTCTTGGATTCTTTTTCTTGCGATTTCCACTGCCACATGGTCGACATCAAAACCAAATATATTTTCAGGTTTAAATCCGATCTCTAGCGCCCTAATCAGGAAGTTTCCTGAGCCACAGCATGGATCGCAAAAGGTTTCATTTCCCGTCAGTTTATGCTTGAGTGATAACAAATCACAAACAATATTTTTGGGTGTGTAATAAATCCCCTCTTTATTCCTATAAGAATCCGAAAGACTGCTTTCGTAACTTTCTCCAATTAGTTCTAACACCTCGTGATTAGAATGGGCCTTTTTAAAGAATTTAGTCATGACATATTCATGGTTATGAGTGTCTTTTTTTGACTTATTCGCCCTCTTATTGAGCTTCTCTGTACCAGAGATGTTGTTCGTGAAGTATTCTACCGAATCCCTTGATATTTGACCTTTTGATACGATCACTAGATAACCGGTCTTTATCCAGTTTCTTACAGTGGCTCTCGATACCCCAAGAATCCTGGCGCTGTCTTCGATGCTAAAACATTCTAAACTTTGGTCCTCAAAGAGGGCCTGTTGTCCTATGTTGCTCATTTCACCTATTTTGTTCATAACTTGTACGCGTTTATGAAATTGACACGGCGGGTGAGCTGAAAGCCCTAGAGGCCTAAGAAAACACGAAGCGGTGCAGCAAGCTGAGGAACGGTCAATCTTTCAGCTAAATCATTTGTGTGCCAAGCGTGGCCGCTGTATTTATTTTTTAGCCCTCTTAGCACTTTGCTGTTTTCTATGCCAATTTGACACAGCTCGTGCCAACTTGGCACCCTCGTCAGCTGCAGCCTCAGAACGAGACAGAAACGTATCAATTGGGGCTGTTGGTGTACCTGGTGTTGACTTCGTAAGGACGTGAATAACGGCGTTACGTTCCTTTCTCCAACTGTCGACAGCAACAGCTAAATCTTGCTTTCTATTGTATTCAGGTAATGTTACCGCTGCTTTTCTCCACTCCCGTATTAATGAACTAAACTGCGTACGCACATCCGCCTTTGCGTTGGGATTTTCACTATGTATGTAGGATAAAAGGCGGTCTGAAATGATACTCTCGCAAAGCGTCACTGCCTCAAAGTAATAACGATGCCTCTGCGCATCTTTAATGCGACGCCAAGCTTCTTGGTAACTCAAATATTTTGCTTTGTTTCCTGACATGATTCAAAAAACCTCATAAATGAAAATGTTTCGTCCGATTAAACCATTTCTATTACGGCACTTCCAGTAACTTCACCATTGTCACAGGATCGGCAAGTTACTTCCCAACAAAGCTCCAAACATTTGAAGTTTAATTCATATAGCAAAAACATGAAAAAATGGCCACTTATTTTCCAGTGATTACTCCACGAACTGCTTGTGAATTTGTAGATGACTAGGATCAGATCTTGAAATATCAGTTATCTTCACCATGCTTTTGATCCCGGCCAGATTCTTGCCGACTGACTCGTGAATTGCCCCGGCGGCTGAAACAAAAAACGCGGAGGGTTGTTTATACCACCTGGCGTGCCACAGTTAACTAAATTATCGTTCGAGACACTTCATTCTTTATACATTGACTCAATCAGGTCACCGAACTGCTCGTTTATGAACTTACGTTTGACTTTCATCGTAGGGGTAACTTCGCCGTCTTCCATATATAATTTCTTATCCAGTATTTTAAATTTGCGGATATTTTCTACGCGGGCTAATTGCTTGTTTACTTTATCTACCTCACTTTGCATCAATTTATAAACTTCATCAGTTGCGGTCAAGCTGGCATAAGTCGTGTATTGTAATTTATTGTCCTGCGCCCATTTAACGACGTTCTCTTCATCAATTACAAGGATGGCCGTCAGATATTTCCGTTTATCGCCGATAACTACTGCATCGTTAATATATATTGAAGCCTTTAATAAATTTTCAATGTATTGAGGCGCTACGTTCTTTCCGCCTGCAGTTATGATCAAATCCTTCAGGCGGTCCGTAATCCTGAGATATCCATCGCTATCGATTTCAGCAACATCACCGGTATGAAGCCAGCCGTCCCTGATGATTGCGTTTGTCGTAGCCTCATCTTTAAAATACCCCTTAAACATTCCCTTTGTTTTAACCAGTAACTCACCATCCTCGCCGAGTCTGGCTTCAATGTCCGGCAGGGGCGGGCCCGTCATGCCGAGCTTAAAATCTTCGGCAGTGGACGCATGTGTCGTGCCTGTGGTTTCCGTCATTCCATAACCTTCACAGATCGGAATACCGATGCTTCGAAAATACTTAAGAATATCATGAGAAATGGGGGCAGCAGCGGAGTACCCAACACGTACCTTGTGAAAACCCAGTCGCTCTTTAAGTTTGTAAAATACAAATATGTATGCAAGCCTATATCCTAGGGCGAGCAGGAAAGGTACCTTCCCCCCGGACAGCTTGTATTCGCTGCGTTTGCTACCTATGGAAAGTGCCAGATTATATACTTTTCTTTTAAACCAAGTTGCATCCTCCATTTTCAGGTATATTGCAGAATAATATTTTTCCCATATTCTTGGAACGGCATGAAAGATTGTAGGTGAAACATCGACCAGGTCATTCATCACAGTGTCTGTGCTTTCAGTAAAATTAACTATATGTCCCACTTGAAGATGCAACATGATGTCGTATACCTGTTCATATATATGATTGAGCGGCAGGAAGGATATCGTTTCATCGTCGCGTGTTGCTCCCATCTGCAGGGCCATCCTCTCTGATACCCACATATAATTTTCATGGGTAATCATTGCGCCTTTGGGCATCCCGGTAGTACCGGAGGTATAAATGATGGAAGCAACGTCTTCCGATGTCCCTTGCTCTATTAAAGAATCAAACAAGGCTGGATTTTTCTCATAAAGATCTCGACCGGTAGCGAGCAGATTGTCGAAACTCATCACCATAGGATCATTTACATCACGCAAGCCTTCCATATCCCAGACGACAATTTTCTGAAGTTTCGGGGTATTCATTCTAAAAAGTAACGCCTTATTGAATTGTTCCTCATCTTCACATATAAAGACTATTGAGTCGGAATGCCCCGTCACATATTCACATTCTGTAACAGGGTTGGTTGTGTAAATTCCCACGAAAATGGCACCGATGGACATGGCTCCCATTGCTGAGTAAAGCCATTCCGGCTTATTCTCGCCTATGATGGCAACATGATCGCCTCGTTTAACACCCAGCAAAAAAAGTCCCAAGGCTACATATTTTACTTTTTCCAAGTAGAGTTCCCAGGAAATATCCCGCCATATGCCCTTGTCTTTCTCTCTGAAAGCCACCCTTTTAGGTTGCTTTTTCGCCAAGGCAACAAGTGCCTTCGGTAAAGTTCTGTTCTGCATGCGACTTCACTCCGGACACTAAAAATCAACGAAACCTGACTTTACGCCTGAATCTTTTTGACGACTTGGCCTTGCGATATCCTTCCGCGGTGGTATCTTCCGTTTCCACGCCAAGGTAGAATCTTTTGACATCTTCATCCTCCAATAGAATCTCAGGCTTGTCGGCGCGCACTATTCTGCCATTTTCCATCAGGTAGGCAAAATCTGCATAACGCAGGGCCATATTTACGTTTTGCTCAACCAGAAGGATGGTCACTCCCTCTTTGTTTATTTGCTGAATAATATTGAATATATACTTGGTAAGTTTGGGCGACAGGCCCAAAGAGGGCTCATCCAGCATAAGCAATTTCGGCCGGCTCATCAGGGCTCTGCCAATCGCCAGCATTTGCTGCTCGCCACCACTGAGATAACCTGCTTCCTGCTTCTTTCTTTCCAGGAGAACAGGAAAATGCCTGAAAACCATTTCCAGATCTTCTTTTATTTTTGCTTTGTCCTTCCTGGTGTATGCCCCCATTTCGATATTTTCCATTACGGTTAATTCGGGAAATACCTCTCTTCCTTCCGGGACATAACTTATTCCCATTCTCACGATTTCCTCTGTTTCCAGCCTATCAATGCGTTTGCCTAAAAATTCTATAGAACCTTTTTCCGGTTGATCATCATCCTTCAAATGTTTCATTATTGACTTAAGGGTGGTTGTTTTACCGGCACCGTTAGAACCGATAAGCGTCACTATCTGGCCTTGAGCAACCTCAAAAGAAATTCCATGAAGCGCCCTGACTAAATTGTACCAAGTTTCAATGTTTTTAACTTTTAACATTTACGCATCCTCCCCGAGGTATGCTTTGATAACATCGGGATGTTTCTGAACTTGATGGGGAAGACCCTCTATGATTTTTTTACCATGATTCACCGCCATAATTCTGTCGGAAATATCCATAATGAGGTTCATGTCATGCTCAATGAGCAAAATAGTTATTTTGTATATTTCCTGTATTTCTTTGATCCATAGACTCATATCCTCTTTTTCTTCTGTATTCATACCGGCAGTCGGCTCATCCAGGAGCAGAACCTTAGGCTCCAGTGCAAGAGCTCTGGCCAGTTCGACCAGCTTGCGTTTGCCATAAGGCAACCCACCAACCGGCACGTCACGTACCGCCTGAAGATCAAGAAAATCTATTATGTCCTCTACGAACTCTCTGTTTTTGATCTCTTCTTTGGCTGCGGGAGACCTCTCGCCAAGAAAAGTTGCCGTCATCCCTCGCCAAACACCTGTTTTCATATGAATATGGCGGCCCAACATTATATTGTCCATGACACTTGCTTTATCGAACAGTTCAATATTCTGAAAGGTACGCGCTATTCCCTTTTTGGCAATTTTGTCCGGGCGATAGCCTACCAGATTTTCTCCCAGGAAAAATATTTTGCCGGAATTGGGCCTGTAGATACCGCTTATCAAGTTAAAAATTGTGGTCTTTCCAGACCCATTTGGGCCGATAATGGAAAAGACGGTGTTTTCTTCAACGCTAAAATCTATATCATCGACCGCCTTCAAACCGCGGAATTGTATGCTGAGGTTTTCAACTTTCAAGACAGTCATTTCAGCAAATATCCTTGATATTTAATAACGTTATTGAATGGTTTGGCATTGCTGTTTGTATTGTGCGAGGCCACCGGCTGCTGTAAATCCGGTGGCCCCGCTGCTTTTTATTTTTTCTTCCAGGTAGCTAGTTCGTTAGGCGTCCAATCCTGTAACAGTATGGTTTTACCGCCGGGGCCACATTTAACTATACGTACGGCATCCGTACCCTGATGGTAGTCTTTCGTGTAAGTGACGGGCGCACCGGTCCCCTTCCAGTTATTCAAGGTTTCCAAAGCTTTGATGAGTGCCTCGGGGCTTAGATCTCTACCGGCACGCTTTAGTCCTTCGACCAGCGGTTCTGTATTTATAAAACCAGCCAGCAGGCTTATGCCCCATTCTTCTTCAGGGGCATATTTTTTTGTCGCCTCGCGGTAGGCCTTAATTGTCGGGTCATCTGAAAAAAGATCGGGATACATTGTGGAATTGATAACCCCTTCCCATAGTCCACCGGACAGCTTCATCATCAAAGGATAATCTGCCGTTCCGTAAAAGGAAAAGAATTGAGGTTTATAATTTGTAGCATGAGCAGTCTTAACAGATAATATGGCCGAGGTGGTATTCATCCATAATACAACCCCTTCCGCTCCGGAGTTTTTTAACCTTAATATTTGCGAGGCAAGATCTTTTTCCGTTGGTTCAATAGGTATTGCTTCGGTCAATTTCAGCCCCAGATGGTTCATCCTTTGCTTGACACCATCATAACCACCTTTGCCGAACTGGTCATTTTGGTACAATACGCCGATCTTTTTTATCTTCAGTTTATTAACAATATATTCTGTGAGAATACTTGCTTCATCTTCAAAGATGGGCGGGAAGGAAAAGATATAACGATTTATTTTATCCCCTGCCTTTTTGTTATCTTCATTTACAGGACTCGGAGCACTAGTTGCGGCAGAGCACATAAGAACCTGATGCTCTGCCATGTAGGCCTTGACTGCATTTGAGCACGCCCCGCACGGCATCGCTGTCATAGCTAAAACACCAATTTTTTCTACCAGCTCTTTAACGGCAGTTTTGGCAAGAGCGGGATTGTATTGATCGTCTCTAACGTAAAATTTTATTTTTCTGCCGTGGATTCCCCCCTGTTCATTGACCATGCTGAATAGTATTCCGGGCGCACGAGAGCAAGCACCCCATGAAGCGGCAACTCCTGTTTGAGGGCCGAAAGTACCGATGCGGATTTCCTTGTCATCAAACCCTGGTTTACCCGCCAGCGCATTACCTGGTATCGCAATCAGGCATATCAGTAAAACAAACAAGGCTAAAAACTTTTTATCAAAATTACTGCTTTTCATACCTTTTCCCTCCATCCTCATTGCTTAAAGATTCAAAGTTTCAGTTTACGCATAATTTAACGGTGCTTATCGTCGCCGTTAACCTTTTAGCCACTTGCCTTTTTCCTTCATAAAGGTAAAGCGCTGGTTTCGTTGCGTCGTGTTCCCTGAACTTGGACAAAATAACGTTACCTCAACTTCAACATCAGCGAACTTTTCTACTTCAGGATAAGAGTTCTGGTCATTGTTTTCTCGTAGATTATAAATTCCAACAATTTCATATTCGACTACCCGGACACAAGAGTTTTCAACATCCTCCAAATAATCTTCATATGTATGTGAGCGCCTGTAAAGTGATGATTCCGCCAGGCAATAATAAAGATTTTGAAAATCCCTGTTCATTTCCGAATCAAAATATCTTTGTGCTGACAATCTTATTTCGTCGCGCTCTAAATAAAGATGAATTCTGTTTTTGATATCACTGAAAAAAAATATGACACATACGGATAATATCAATAACAGGACTGAAGCGGCAGTGTATTTTATTTTTGGCTTCATTTCTATTACCAATGGCACATGTATATAAGTGCTTAAACCTTTTTAACATAATGCCGGGCAAATAGTCCGCTGGGGCGTATTGTGAGGATGACAACTATTACAACGAAAGCGACAATGGGCTTCCATTCCGGCCAGTAAAACCCAAAAAAGTTTTCGATAAGCCCCAGCATCAGTCCACCTAAAACAACACCCGGAATACTGAAGAGCCCCCCAAGCACCGCACCGGCAAAGGCCCTGATGAATGATTCCATCATGAAACTCGGTTCCACAACGGATCTGGCAGCAAAAAACATGGCCGCGATAGCTCCGATTACAGAACTGATGATCCAGACCAGTGCGAAAATGCGTTCCACATTAATGCCCATCAGTTTGGCTGCATCTTTGTTCTGCTGCGTTGCACGCATAGCCTTACCTGTCGTGGAATATTTAAAAAACAGAAAAAGGGCGAGCATAATCAGTGGCACAAAAAGAAGGACACCTATCGTCCATTCATTGATAAAAAAGCCTTTGACTGGTTCATAAGAAGATTGAATAGAAAGTGGAAATTCTATCGCCTTTTGGTCCCCGCCCCACTTCCATCCGGCTATCGCCATCAACGCAAGCTCGGCACCAAGCGTAATAATTAAAAGACCGAGCTCTGTAGGATCTTCTGCCTGGCGCAAAAAAAGCACTTGAATTAAGGCGCCTAGAGTGACAGCAAAAATGAGGGCTGCTATAAACGCGGCCCAGAAAGGGAAATGGTAGATGGTTAAAAAATGATAGACAACGAATGTTGTTAACATGCCCATTTCACCTTGTGCGAAATTAATCACTCCCGATGTTTTATAAATAACTGCTACGGCAATCCCCAAAAGTCCGTAACATGCGCCAATTGCCAACCCTTCAATAAGAAGTTGCCCGAACATATGAGTTCCCCCGTTAGCTTTGCTTTAAAAATAAGCCTCAAAAGGGCCAAGTCTTCCAGTAATTTTTTATTCTTATCCAGATTCCATACATGCCCAACGGCTCAAAAATAATTATCCCTATCATTATCAGTCCCAAAACAAGTCCACTAATATTTTGCATGCCGATTACAGTAAAACATTTCTTGGATATCCAAATTAAAAAAGTGCCCACATAAGGAAGATCTCCAACATTACTCAATAAAGAGTACTGGAGGTATACTACCAGGCACGCGCCCATGACCGACCCGAGTATGGAACCCAGCCCACCGACAACAATAATTGCCAGCAGAATAATGGAAAAAATCAGGTTAAAAGTAAAAGGATCAAAAAATCCGAGGATGAATCCATAGAAGGCACCGGCAATGGCGGCACAAAACGCACTGATTGCGAAAGCAAGGGTTTTATATATTGCCAGATTTACACCCATGACTTCTGCAGCGATGTCGTCATCTCTGATAGCTATAAATGCCCGCCCGACTTTTGTTTTCGTGAGATTCCGGATAAAAATCACCATGAATATGGTTACGATAAGTATCAGAAAATACATGCCTATATCGGATTTGATAATATAACTGAGGTTTAATTGCGGGATACCAATATCGAGAGGAGGCGTGTGCATTCCGATGCGACCACCGAAAATTTCGACCCTGCCGATAACGTGCATGATTGCCAAGCCAAAGCCGAGAGTTGCTATTGCGAGGTAGGGCCCTTCCAGCCGGAGAGCGGGTAGACCAATTATAAAACCTAAAAAGGCGGCTATGAGACCTGCCAGGAGGATCGCAATAAAAAAAGGAATCCCGAAGTAACTCATTAAAAAAGTCGTACCATAGGCTCCTATGGCAAAAAAACCAGCGTGACCAAGTGAAATCTGACCTGTATACCCTACCAGAAGATTAAGCCCAAGCGCAGCAATAATGTACACCAGGATAAGGTTTAAGGTTAAAAAATAATAAGGTGTTATATAAAGAGGAAGTGTGAATAAAAATGCGAGGAGGAGAATCGTCCAAAATATTGACCAGCCGCTGCTGAATAACTCAATATCTTCATAATATCTACGCTTCATGTGTTTCATTGAAACAAAACCCCTCTGTTAATGTAATTAACTTTTTATATCAGGATAAAGCGTAATAAACTTTATGAATAACAAAAATATTTTGTCTGAGTAAATCTCCAAAAAAAGTCTATGGGCTATTTTTTATAATATTGTTAAATATCCTCCCTTTCAGATTGTTACGAAGACTCTATATGCCACCAAAACCATTGTCAAGCTGAGACTAAGATTTTTTTCAGGATAACATATAAAAATTTTCGAACATTTGAGGAGTCTCTGCTAGTAAAAGGTTTTTAGTTGAAAGACAAGAGTATTAACATCAGGAGGGTTACAGGTGGATAATACAAAAACATTGAAGGAAATTAGACATTTAAAAACGGGCAAGATTATTGGAATGAACAAGAGCAGTTAACCGGGCACTTGGATAGAGTGATTCGGAGTAGCATGGATGGGCCAGAGGCTTTGATGATGGTTGCCGTGGGATTCCGTCATGCCAGAGCCCCAGGCAGGTTACGCGGTGTTGTTTGAAAAAAAGGGGTGGCGGGAAATATGGCGGGGGCAATATAAATGCCAAATGCTTCGGGAGTCATTATGGATTGCTGAGACTTTTACTAACTCATATAAGATGTTTCGGATCAACAAAAACAAAAACGTGACAAATTGTTCACGCTGCCAGCTAAGCGAAATACCCTGATTTTTTGAGCTATTTTGAGAAGTTGGTCACTGCGACCAATATGATGATAAGCATCGTGCTTGATATTTCAATGGTGCCCCTGGCGTGATTCGAACACGCGGCACACGGATTAGGAATCCGTTGCTCTATCCTGCTGAGCTACAGGGGCGTCGGGGCGTCTTTGCAGGCGCGCGAAATGTGGTCATTTAGCATTGTTTGCTTTTGCTGTCAATGTTGCGGCGCTTCAGCCGCGGGCAAGTTAATGTAGGTGGTTCTCCAGTATTTTGTCTTCGGCGAAGTTCACGAGCTTCAGGCTTTGCGGCGTGGCCCCCGAAAAAGCGCTCTGAGGCGCCAGGCCGATCAGCTCCGACTCCAGTATGCCGGTGCCGAGCGACGCGGCCACCCGTTGCACCTCGTCGTAAACGGTTTTAATCGGTGTTTCACTTACATTGGTCAGGTTCATGGAAACCTGTGCGATGTTCCGGCTTGCCAGCCAAAGTCCGATGGCCCGGACGTTTTTCAGCCCGCCGTTGGCTTCACGAATCTGTGCGGCAATTTGTTTTGCCACTGACAAATTGCCTGTATCGAGATTGATGTTATAGGCGACCAGCGGCACGCGCGCGCCGACAAGTGTGGCACCGCTGCGCGGATCAAACGACGGCTCCCCCTCATCTGGTCTCCCTTCCGGATGCTTCATTTTCTGCGCCAGCCCCTCATAGCCGCCGCGTCGGACATCGGCCAGTTCCTGCGGCCTGCCCACATGAGCGGCCCAGCCGTAAAAATAAACAGGTATCCGGTATTGGCGGTTGAGTCTGTGGCCGAACTGGTGCGCGGCCGCGACAGCGTCAGCCTTTCCCGCCCTGGCAAGCGGTATGAAGGGGACAACATCCAGTGCACCGACCCGCGGATGAACGCCTGACTGGTGGCGCATGTCGATTAGTTCAAGGGCTTTGCCTGCCGCCGCCAGCATGGCTTCGACAAGTTCCTGAGGTGTTCCCAGTATCGTGAAGACGCTGCGGTTATGGTCAGCATCTGCGCTGTAGTCCGCCAAAGTCACTCCCATAGCGCTCTTAAGCACGCCCGCGATCGCGTCCAGTTTTTCGGGGTCCCGGCCTTCGCTGAAATTCGGTACGCACTCGAGAATTGTCATTCGCCCTACACCGAATAAAATTTGACGGCAGGCAACTCCACACAGGTGAGCTTGCCGCCGTAAACCGCGCCCGTATCGATTCCGATTTTGTTTGGATGAATCAGGGGTTCTGGAAAATGTGTGTGGCCGAAAATAACCCGCTTTCCGAAATCATATCCTGAATCGATAAATTCATAGCGCATCCACTGCAGATCATCTATGTCCTGCTCGGCCAGCGGCACTCCGGGCATCAGACCGGCGTGCACAAAGATGTAGTCCTCCGTTTCGTAGTACGGCAGAAGGGATTCAAAAAAATGCCGGTGCACGGCAGGGATTTTAGCCTTTCTGGTGCGGGGCCCGTCGAAACGGGAGATGCCGTAGGCCTTCAGCGTCATGCGGCCGCCATTGGCCAGATACATTTCTTCGTCGACTCTTTCCAGATAGCGAAGCAACATTGATTCATGGTTGCCGCACAGGCAGATAAGGTTGCGGTAGATATTTTTGAGGCTCAGGATGAAATCAATCACGTCTTTGCCGCCTGCAGAACGGTCGATATAGTCTCCGACAAAAACCAACGTGTCCTTTTCCGGATCCGCCGGAATATCGTTGATGAGCCTCTCCAGTTTGCCGAGGCAGCCGTGTATGTCTCCGATGGCAAATATTTTATCCATTATGCCCCAATATTCATCAGCGTCCGCGCTATCCGAGCACAGCGGCGGCAAAATCCCTGCTGTTGAATTGACGCAGGTCGTCAAGCCCTTCTCCGACGCCTATATAGCGAACAGGCAGACCCAGCTCACCGGCGATACGCACGACGACACCGCCTTTCGAGGTGCCGTCGAGCTTGGTGAGCACAATGCCGGTCACTCCGATCTCTTCCTTGAACATTTTAGCCTGCATGACGGCATTCTGGCCGGTGGTGGCGTCCAGGACAAGAAGAATCTCATGCGGAGCGCCCGGCAGTTCCCGACCGATAACTCTTTTTACTTTCTTGAGCTCTTCCATCAGGTTAGCGCGGGTGTGCAGACGGCCTGCCGTATCCACCATGACTACACCGTTGAAGCCGGCTTTCACTTTGCTTGCCGCGTCAAACGCGACCGCCGCCGGGTCGGCGTTCATCTTCTGCCTGACAACCGGCGCACCGACCCGCTTGCCCCATTCCTGGAGTTGTTCAATGGCCGCCGCCCGGAATGTGTCGGCCGCCACCAGCAGGATTTCGTGCCCCTGGTCTTTGAGCAAATGGGAGAGTTTGCCGATGGTGGTTGTTTTGCCGCTTCCGTTGACGCCTACGGCCATAATGACAAAAGGCTGCTGCGGGGGAATAACCAGGGGCTTGTCCATCTTCTGCAGAATTCCCGACATCCGCTCTTCGAGGACGTTTTTTATCTGCGCCGCGTCGTCAAGTTCTTTGCGCTTCACACGCTGTTTGACGTCATCAATCAAATCATAAGTAAATTGCGGCCCCATATCCGCGGAAATCATCAACTCCTCCAGTTCATCGAAGAGCGCCTGATCCAATACCCTTTTGCCGAAGACAAGATGATCAAGGCTTTTGGTCAGGCTGTCACGTGTTTTGGCCAGACCTGCTTTCAGTTTGTCAAATAAACCCACTTGATAGGATTTTCCTTTCCTGAATATTTCACTGTTTTGGGGATTATGGTTTCATCCGCGACGAAATAACCGCCCAATAATCATGTATTCATAGCTATTTTCGCGTCTAAAGTAAAGTGATATGCAAGATGGCAAACATGGCGGGGCCTGTGCGCCCCGGACCCGGGAAAGAATATCTCAATTGAGGTTGACGGAGACCATAGATGAGATGCCCTGCTTTTGCATGGTCACACCAAAAAGGGTATCGGCCACTTCCATGGTGCTTTTGTTGTGCGTGATCATGATGACCTGCGAGTTGGCCGCGACATCCCGGATCAGGCGATTGAATAGATTGGTGTTGGCATCGTCAAGCGCCGCATCAACTTCGTCGAGAATCAGGAAGGGCGATGGGCGGTACAGCAAAATGGCGAAGATAAGCGCGATGGCCGCCAGGGACTTTTCACCTCCGGAAAGAAGGCTGACGCTTTGCGCCTTTTTGCCGGGAATCTGAATATCGATGTCCACGCCCGTTTCCAGAAGGTCGTTTTCATCCGTCAACAAAAGATTGCCGCGGCCGCCGGGGAAAATATAAGAGAAGGTTTTCTTGAAGCACTCATTCACCTCGGCAAAGGTTTTGGCAAATCTTTCTCTGGATATACGGTTGATGCGCGTGATCGTCCTTTGCAGTGAGCCGAGGGATTCGTTTAAATCGGCCAGTTGCGTGGTCAGGAACTGATTGCGCTGGTCAAGTTCTTCATATTCGTTCAGCGCCAGCAGATTGACCTCACCGAAGTTTTCGATTGTCTTTCTGTCTTTTTCCAAAGTGGCGGACAGCTCGGCAATTTTCTCCTCTTCCAAGGGAGGTAAATCATCCATCATGGCGGCCAGATCGGTGCCATGTTTTTCCAAGACAGACTTTTGCAGATTTTCCATTTTCAGGCCGGTCTCACGAAGCTTAATTTCCACCTCGCCTGCCTGCCTGTGCAGATCATCGAGGCTCTTTCTCAGCTCGCGGATTTCGCTCTCGACGGCTCTGAGGCCTTCATCTTCAACGGCGCGTCTCTCCTTCATTTCGCTTAAGGAGGTCTCGCCTGAGGCGAGCTCACTATACAAAAGACCGAGCGCTTCGTTTTCTTTCCCGATTGCTTCGGCCAGCTCGGACTGCCTGCTCTCGGAAGCGGCAATCTCCTCTTTTTTGCGCGCCGTTTCGTCATCATGGGCAGTGATATCATGCTGCAGGCGGGCAACTGTTCTCAGGTCCGCGTCTCTTTTTTCCACCAGAGAGGCGAGCTGGACTTTTTTCCCGGTGATGATTTTTTCCTGCGCATCGATGGCCGCCCGCGATTCCTGCCTGCGCCGGTTGAATGTGGAAATTATTTCATTGAGCTCTTTTTCCGCCTCTTCCTTCCGGAGAATGTCATTTTTGATCTGCAGCAGTCTCTCCTGCGCTTCTTGTTGTTCTGATTTGATGTTCTGGCGGTTGTATTCCAGCACCGCGATTCTCTGGTTGAGGCGCCCCGTTTCATCTTCGAAACGTTCTGTGTCTTTCTTCCGGCCGTTGATGCTTATCTCCAGCATATGGATTGATGTTTTCAGGCCGGTCAGCTCCTCATCCAGATTGATAATGGACTCGGTAAGGCTCTTTTTTTCCTGTGTCTTGTCTTCGAGCTCAGACGTAAGGCGGGCGACTTCCTCCTCAAGCTCGGCTATTTCCCTTTTGGTCGCCAGGAGACTTTTTTCCACGGCTGATCCGCTGCCGCCGGTCAGCACGCCGTGCGGGCTGATAGTGTCCCCCTCCGGCGTGACAAATGTCCCCCGGAATCCGTTCTTCTTCCAGAGGTTGATCCCTGTTTCAATGGTTGGGGTTAAAAGAACGTCTCCCAGCAGACAATCGGCAATATGTCTGAATTCTTCACTGACTGCGACTTTGCGAAGCAGAGGCTCCGCCTCCTGGAGATGCTCTGCGCTGTAGGTTTCGGCGCTATGGCCGCGCAGCTCCACCGGCACGAAACTGCCCCGGCCAAGCTGATAATTTTTCAGATAATCAATGGCGCGGACACCCTCTTCCTGATTCTTGACGACGACATACTGCAGCTTTTCACCCAGCACCGCCTCAACCGCCGATTCATACTCGCGCGGCACACTGATGTGATCGGCAACCACGCCGTAGAATGCGTCCGTCTGCTCCTGCTTTTCGATGACTTTTTTCACACCGTCGCTCGACCATTTAAAGGCGGCCTGAAACTCGATGAGCGAGAGCATGCGGGATGATTTGCTCCCGGCCTCCTCCTTAATCTGCATGATACGCTCTTCCACCGCCTGCAGATCCTCTTTGGAGCGTTCCCGCTCCCCGGCGGTCGTGTCTTTTTGTGACACGAGGCGGGTCACTTCTTCCTGTTCCGCCGTAAGGGCTGTTTTCAAAGACGTGAGTTTTTCCGTAAGTTCCGCCAGTCTGTTTTTGTCCTCTTGGATTTCTCTGGTTTCCCTTTCTGCGCGCCGGTGAAAGTCTTCAATGCTTCTGGTCAGGCTTGCAATATCATTATTGAAGCGGGCCAGGTCCTGCATGATATCGATGTAGCGGATTTTATGCTCTTCGAGCAGACTATTGATTTGGGCATCCTGTGTCAAAAGTCCCTCGATTTGTCTTTGCCCCTCTTGCAGCTCCTCCTGCCACTGCTCAATAAGGCTGAAAGCCTCGGCCGCCGTCTGCTGGAGTTTTTCCATCTCGATAATCAGGCCGGATTTTCGCTGCTCCATGGCTTCGATTTCCTCCTGACTCTTTTGCGCCCGCTGTGCCGCCTCCTCCATGCGGCGACGTGAAAACTCTATGTTCTTTTCCTTGATGTTGATGGAGTTTTTCGTCTCATAAAGACCGGTCTGCCCCCGGCCGATAAGCTCGTCACTTTCCAGAAGCCTCGCCTTCATTTCATCAAGCGCAGATTCCCTGGCCTGAAGTCTGGCTTCGACAGCCTGCTCTTTGGTGCTTACCTGCTGGCTCTCATCAGCGAGGGAAGCCTGATGGCCGGTGAGAGCACCGTAGGCCTGCGCGGAGAGAGTGATTTCCGCATCTTTCATGCGCGCCTTGACGGCCTTGTACTGCTCGGCTTTCTTGGCCTGCCGGGTGATGGCGGCAAGCTGCGATTTGACTTCCTTGTGGATGTCGTTGAGGCGTATTATGTTTTGTTTGGTCGATTCCATCTTGCGGACAGCCGCGTCCTTGCGGCTTTTGTATTTGGAAACACCGGCCGCATCCTCAATGAACAGGCGGCGGTCCTCCGGCTTGGCCTCGACCATTGAGGCGACGGAACCCTGTTCGACAAGCGAATAGGTACGGGCCCCCACGCCCGTCCCCATAAAAAATTCCTTGATGTCCAAAAGCCGGCAGGGCACACGGTTGATGCAGTATTCGCTCTCTCCATCGACAACGACCCTGCGGGAGATGGACACTTCCGTCATTTCACCGTAAACACCGGGAAAACTAGAGCCGTTGTTTTCCAGCGTCATGACTACCTCGGCCATGCTCACAGGGGCGGCATCTTCACTGCCGTTGAAAACGACATCGTCCATCTTCTTTCCGCGCAGCGCCTTCACCCGCTGCTCGCCCATCACCCAGCGGATCGCATCCACAATATTGGACTTTCCACACCCGTTGGGACCGACAATCGCATTGACACCAGCGGAAAAATCGACAACGACCTTCTCGCGGAAAGATTTGAATCCTGATATTTCCAGACGTTTAAGTTTCATGCCTTTTCTTTTAAATATATAATTTGGGTAACCCTAACAAAAGATATTTTCTTTGTAAAGAGAAAATACAACAAAATGTGTGCAAAGAAAAAACCTACCACAATATGTAGTGGTTAAACGTTTATTGAAATCAAGGCACCCCCGGAAGGCGCTCAAGCTTCGCCAAAGGAATGATTATAAGGACTTCTCTTGATAAATCAATATGATAGGGACTTCAGAAAAGGCCGTCCAGCCTCCGGCCGCACGAAGGGCAGGCTCCGCCGGTGAGTTTATTTTCGATTATTTTATAACCATACCGATGGATTAAAAGTGCGGAGCAACCCGCGCAGTAGGTATTTTCGCCCTCGTCGCCGGGAATGTTTCCACTGTATACGTAATATAGACCCGCCTCCTTGCCGATCTCACAGGCGCGATGGAGTGAAGAAACGGGCGTACCGGGGCGGTCGAGCATCCTGAATTGCGGATAAAAACGGCTGATGTGCCAGGGCGTTTCCGCCCCGAGTTTACGGATGAAGGCGGCAATTTCCTTCAATTCTCCGTCGGAGTCGTTAAGTCCCGGAATAAGCAGTGTGGTAATCTCCAGCCAGATTCCTTTTTCTTTCATTGTTTCCAGGCTTTGCAGTACCGGCTGCAATCTAGCTTTGCAACGCTTGCGATAAAATTCGTCGCGGAAGGATTTCAAGTCGACATTCGCTGCAGCCAGATAGGGGGCGAGAAGATCAATAGCCTCTTTGGTCATATATCCGTTGGTGACAAACAGGTTTTCAAGGCCCGCCCGGGATGCCTCTTTGGCTGTCTCCAGCGCCGTTTCGAAATAAACTGTCGGCTCTGTGTATGTATAAGCTATTGTACGACAGCCGCTGTTTTTGGCTTTTTTCGTGACCTCGGCGGGTGGCGTATCCACGCCGGGCATCTGTATGGTATGCGACGGAACTTGCGAGATATCGAAATTTTGACAAAACTCGCAGCGGAAGTTGCAGCCGACGGTAGCGATGGAATAGGAGGCAGAGGCAGGGTAAACGTGAAAAAAGGGTTTTTTCTCGATGGGGTCGATATTACCGGCAATGAGCGAGCCGAATACAAGAGAATACAAGACACCTTCTTTGTTTTCTCTCACGCCGCACACACCACGATGACCGGGGTTGATTGTACAGCGGTGAGCACACAGAAAACATCTTACCCGATCGTTTTCCAGTTTTTCGTAAAGCAGTGCCTCGCTAATCATCTATCGCCTCCCTGGGGAGCATCCCGCGCACCGCTTCCGGCGCGGCACGGTTTTTTCTCTTGAGTTCAAAGGAATCAAGAAGCGGATTTTCTGCCGTACGGTACGTGTATTGGATCTTAACGAGCATCCCGGCAAAAGCGCCGACCGGATTTCTTTTTACGGGCAGCCGCTCGTCGCAGCCGGGGAACAATGAATAAAACGGGCCGGGCAGGCAGACCACGGAGCCCCACGTGACAGATGAAGCCGCCAGGACACGGTATACGATCGATCTCATTTCGCCGATGGTGAAAAAGCGCACGGCAGAGGCGTCCGGAAGGCCGAAAAGACGCAGGGCAGACGAGCCGGTGCCGGCGAAAGAAAACTTATTGAGGAAACCGATAAAAATTCGGCTGCGGCTGACGCGCACCGCTTCGGCAATGGTTTTATACGGATCGTCCTTTAAACCAAAAGCATTGATCAGCGTGACAATATCAAATTCATTTCCGGAAAAGGGAAAATCATAAATGTCGCCGCGAACCAGTTCGCAGCCTGCCCCAAGCTTCTTTCTGGCCACATCCAGCACTTCACTTGAGGCATCCATCCCCGTGAGGAGACATTTCCTGCGCTGAAACAGTCGCAGATGATTGCCGGCCCCGCAAGACACATCCAGGATTCTCTCGCCGGCGGCGGGATTTACCAGCTCCATAATCAGCTTTTCCTGGCGGGAAAAAATATATCGTCCTGTTTCGGTCTCCAGCCAGCTCTCCTGCGCCAGGGCGCGATGCTGAGCTGTCAGCATATTACCACCCCCGCAATCCCTTGTACAAAGCCGTCGGCGACAACAACCAACAGCGCTTCCAATAAGATAGCATAACTCATGGCGGCATTATACTCAAGGAAGCCGCCTGGGGCAATGCCTGTTGTTTCAGCCGCCAATATCCGACATGTCTCGCAAGCATTTTTTCAGGTTTCTGTCGGTGCAGTTCAGATCGTGCTTTTCCGGCTTAAGCATAATGGCACGGCCGATAAGCGCGGCCAGTTGCTCATCGGAGCAGTTTTGTGCCAGTGCTTCCTTGAGATCAACTTCGGATTCGTTTAGCAAACAGGCTCTGAGTTTACCGTCCGCCGTAAGACGCAGCCGGTTGCACGTCGAGCAGAAATGGTCGCTCACGGGATTGATAAACCCGATCTCGCCCGCGCCGCCGGCCAGACGAAAGATACTGGCAGGTCCGTCCGACGAGTTTTTCTTGAGTGCCGACGCCTCAAGACGAAAATGCTTTTGAATTCGATTAAGCAGCTCCGCGTTGGGCATAAATTGACTCGGCTGATCGATGTTGACCATACTTACCGGCATCAGCTCAATGAAGCGGATCTGGTAGGGCTTTTCCATTGCCAGCCGGACAAATTCAAGGGCTTCGTCATCGTTGAAGCCGCGGATCACAACCGTGTTGATTTTGATCGGAGAAAACCCTACTTCATCCGCTTTTTCAATACCGCGCAAAACATCATCGAGATTCCCTCCGCCCGTAATTTTCCGAAACTTTTCCGCAACCAGAGAATCAAGACTAATGTTGATGCGGCGCACACCGGCGGCAAAAATATCGGCGGCGAATCTCTCCAAAAGGATTCCGTTGGTGGTAAGACTGATGCATTCCAGACCGTTTGTTTCTTTGAGCGAGCGGAGAAAATCCACAAATCCTCTTCGCACAAGCGGCTCGCCGCCGGTAACCCGCACTTTGATAAAACCCATTTTCACTGCCTGCCCGATGACGCGCAGTATTTCTTCGTAGCGGAGAATGTCCTCGTGACCTTTTAGGGAAATCCCCTCTTTCGGGCGACAGTAAGTGCAACGCAGATTGCAGCGGTCGGTAATGGAAACCCTCAGATAATTTATGTTTCTTCGATATTTATCCAGCATCCGGTGTCAAAACTCCTTTTTACCTGTGAACAGCGTTCAATAGCACAAACTTTGCGGCAACACAACGCCGCTGTTATTCTCCCGTGAAAAATAAGCTGTTTCAGAAGCCGCCCGGTACGATAGTTTGATAAATGCTGCTTGACAGGATTTTTTTTCTCGTCTAGCGTCGAGAGAAAAAACAGCACCCGCCTGTTTAAACAAGTCGGCGCCATGTCGAAAAGAACCAGAGGGAAGCATGCCCAAGATACCTATTACCAAGCAAGGGTTCGAAAAACTCAAAAAGGATCTCGAAACATTAAAAAACGTCTCCATACCTGAAAATGTACGGGATATTGAAATAGCAAGGTCACACGGTGACATTTCTGAAAACGCCGAATATGCCGCCGCCAAAGAGCGGCAGGCGTTTTTGCACGGCAGGGTGCAGGAGCTGGAAAACAACCTTGCCTCATGTGACATCATTGCCGCAAGCGATGCCACGGATGATAAAGTGGTCTTCGGTTGTTTCGTGACGGTTGCCGACAGTAAAAGCGGAGAAGAAATCAAATATCAACTGGTCGGTCCGCTGGAGTCGGATATCAGCCAAAATAAAATATCCGTCACTTCGCCGATCGGCAGGGCGATGATCGGCAAGAAAATCGACAGTGAAATTGTCGTAAATGCGCCCGGCGGCACAAGACACTTTCAGATTGTGGATATTTCATCACAATGACCGTATTTGCTCCCGGATTCATCTCGTACCGACAAATAAAAAAGGCGGCTCTTTTCTCAGTAAACCGCCTTTTTAGAATATATTGTGGCCCATCAGCCTGGCGATAGTTTTTCCGCAACACTTATCCGGTTATTCGCCCGGGCCAGCGCCAGGCTCATTATTTCATATTCACTGTCCTCCTTGGAGAGCTGAGCCAATCTGGCCGTTGCGCTCTCTTTGGCTTTAACCGCCCTGTCTTTATCGATGGCGTCTGCTCTTTCGGCCGTTTCTATCAAAACCGTTACCTTGCTTCCGGTCACTTCCGCGTAGCCTGTATTGACGGCATAATACACTTTTTTGCCATTGGCTAAAAAATACAGCTCACCGATATCGACGGAGGTCAGAAAAGGCTCATGGCCGCGCAACACACCGAATTCACCTTCTGTTCCGGGAAGAGTAACTTCCTCAACCTTTCCGGAAAAGACGATCCTCCCCGGTGTAACAACTTCCAGCATTAAATCATCCGACATGGAAATCCTCGCTAACTAGGAAAGCCTCTGGGCTTTCTCGATTGCTTCTTCAATGCCTCCGACCATATAAAAAGCCTGCTCGGGTAATTCATCGTGCTTGCCTTCCAGGATTTCCTTAAAGCCACGGACTGTGTCGGCCATGGACACGAACTTTCCTTCTGTGCCGGTAAACTGAGCGGCAACAAAGAAGGGCTGTGATAGGAATCTCTGGATTTTACGGGCACGGCTCACGGTCAGCTTGTCTTCTTCGGACAGTTCATCCATGCCCAGAATGGCGATGATGTCCTGGAGGTCTTTATACTTCTGCAGTGTAACCTGTACCTGGCGCGCAACCTGATAATGATCGTCACCCAGCACATTGGGGTCGAGAATACGTGATGTGGAATCAAGCGGGTCCACCGCCGGGTAAATGCCCAGCTCGGCAATCGGACGGGACAAAACCAGCGTTCCATCAAGATGCGCGAAGGTTGTCGCGGGTGCCGGGTCGGTAAGGTCGTCGGCCGGCACGTAAACGCACTGCACGGCGGTGATCGAACCTTTAGTGGTCGAGGTGATGCGCTCCTGCAGGGAGCCCAGGTCTGTTGCCAGTGTGGGCTGGTAACCGACGGCTGAAGGCATGCGGCCCAGCAGAGCGGACACTTCGGAGCCGGCCTGCGTGAAACGGAAGATGTTATCGACAAAGAAGAGCACGTCCTGGCCTTCCACATCGCGGAAATATTCAGCAGCCGCCAGACCTGTCAGGGCAACACGGGCGCGGGCTCCGGGCGGTTCGGTCATCTGACCGTAAATCAACGCCGCCTGTTTGATAACGCCGGATTCCAGCATTTCGCGGTAAAGGTCGTTTCCTTCGCGGGTTCTTTCGCCCACGCCGCAGAACACGGAAATACCGCCGTGGTGCATGGCGATGTTGTTGATCATTTCCATCATCACGACTGTCTTGCCGACACCTGCACCGCCGAACAGCCCCATTTTGCCGCCGCGGGGAAACGGAACGAGCAGGTCAATGACCTTAACACCCGTTTCCAGCACGTGCACGGAGGTATCCTGCTCGAGGAAAGCCGGCGCGTCACGGTGAATTGGTGCAAGATTTTCGGCGTTGACCGGCCCCAAGCCGTCAACCGGACGACCGACCACGTTCAATATTCTGCCGAGTCCTTCTTTGCCGACCGGCACCATAATCGGCGCGCCTGTGTCCTTGGCATTCATACCGCGCACAAGTCCGTCGGTAATATCCATGGCGATACAGCGCACGACGTTGTCACCGAGGTGCTGCGCGACTTCAATGACCAGGTTGTCTTCCTGATCGTTGATGGCGGGGTTGGTGACCAAAATCGCATTCAATATGCTGGGGAGCTGGCCTTCTTCAAAAGCCACGTCAACAACAGGGCCAATAACCTGAACAATCTTTCCTATATTCATAAGTATCTCCTTGCCAATAGTCGTAATATATTTTTTTACGGGGTCTCCCGCCGCCGTCCAATCAACCTTTTGCCAGGGCTTCCGTGCCGCCCACGATATCCATCAGCTCCGCAGTAATGGCCGCCTGTCTGGCTTTATTCATCTTCAGCGTCAGTGAGCGGATCAGCTCCTCACAGTTGCTGGTCGCATTATCCATGGCCGCCATCCGGGCGCCGTTTTCGCCGGCTGATGTCTCCAGGAGAGCTCGATAAACAAGAACATGAACGTACATCGGCAATAATTTATGAAGCAATATTTCCGCTGACGGTTCATAGGAGTAATCGACGCGCAAATCAGGCTCAACATCCATTTCCTGACCTATTGATGGCAGGGGGAAGAGGCGGACCACCGTCGGTTTCTGCACCGACACGTTAACAAACTGATTATAAATCAGATAAAGTTCGTCATACTCTTCCTTCATGAAGGGTCCGATCACCTCATCTGCAATGGAAACGGCCAAGGTCATGTCAAACTTGCTCAAGACATCAACTTTTTGCGCCAGAATGCTCGCCTTTTTCCGGAAGTAGTCCCTGCCTTTGCGGCCGACGTTGATAAGGCCGACCTCTTTGTCTTCCTGAACCTTTCCCTTTATAAATTTCTCCGTTGCCTTGATCAGGTTTGCGTTAAAGGCGCCGCAGAGCCCTCTGTCAGAGGTCATGCAAATCACGCGGATACGCTTCGGGTCGCGAACGGCAAGAAGCGGATGAGAAATGCTCTCCACTCTCAGTGCCAGGCTGTTGAGAACATCCATGAACTTGCCGGCATAGGGGCGGAAATTTTCCATTTTTAGCTGCGCCGATTTAAATTTAGCGGCTGACACCATATTCATGGCACGGGTAATTTGCTTTGTCTTTTGAACAGCTGAAACTTTTCTTTTAATATCTTTTAGTGAGGGCACTGAACACTCCTCTCAATACTGGTTTTTTACGGCAAGCTCGCTTCGATCCCGTTGGGATCGCCAGGAGTGCCTATTCAGAAACAAAAGCAGATTCGAAAGATGTCAGCATATCTTTCATTTTTTTCTCCAACTCGGGAGAAATAATCTTCTTTTCGTCAATTTCCTTCAATATGTCCGGGTGCTTGCTTCGCACGAAGCTCAAAAGTTGCTGTTCATAAACAAGGACCTTTTCCACGTCCACCTTGTCGATGAAGCCGCGGCTTCCGGCAAAAAGAACGGTTACCTGCTCGCCCAGCGACATGGGTTGAAACTGCGGCTGCTTGAGAAGTTCAACGAGGCGCACACCACGGTCAAGCTGTGCCTGGGTAGATTTATCAAGGTCGGAGCCGAACTGGGCAAAAGCCGCCAGTTCACGGTACTGGGCCAGGTCAAGTTTCAGCGTGCCGGCCACCTGCTTCATGGCCTTGGTCTGGGCGGCGCCGCCGACGCGGGACACGGACAGACCGACGTTGATAGCCGGGCGGATGCCGGCAAAGAACAGACTCGGCTCCAGATAAACCTGCCCGTCAGTAATTGAAATAACGTTGGTCGGAATATAGGCGGAAACGTCACCGGCCTGCGTTTCGATAATCGGCAGGGCAGTGAGCGAACCACCGCCAAGTTCTTGGCTGACGCGTGCCGCTCTTTCGAGCAGACGGGAATGGTTGTAGAAAATATCGCCGGGATAGGCTTCGCGTCCGGGGGGACGGCGCAGCAGAAGGGAAATCTGGCGATACGCCACTGCCTGCTTGGACAAGTCGTCGTAAATAATCAGGGCGTCCTGGCCGTTGTCACGGAAGTATTCACCGATACTGCAGCCCGCATAGGCGGCGATGTATTGCAGGGTGGCCGGGTCGGAAGCACAGCCGGCAACCACACATGTGTAAGACATGGCGTCGTTTTGCCGCAGTCTTTCCACAACCTGTGCGACTGTTGATTTTTTCTGACCGATGGCGACATAGATGCATTTCACTCCCGTATCTTTCTGGCGGATGATGGCATCGACGCAGATGGCGGTCTTGCCGATCTGCCTGTCGCCGATGATCAGCTCACGCTGGCCACGTCCGATGGGGGTCATGGCGTCAATAGCCTTAAGGCCCGTGTACATCGGCTCATTGACCGGCTGACGCTCGATCACGCCGGGCGCAACCATTTCGATGCGGCGGAATTCTTTTGTCTCGATGGGACCTTTGCCGTCCAGCGGCTCGCCGGTGGCGTCAATGACACGACCGAGCAGGGCTTCGCCGACCGGGACCTGCGCGATTTTGCCGGTTCTTTTGACAATGTCTCCCTCTTTGATGTGCGTGACTTCACCCAGAACGGCAACACCCACGTTGTCCGTTTCGAGGTTGAGAACCATGCCGAGAATGCCGCCGGGAAACTCGAGAAGCTCCATGGCCATGGCATTTTGCACGCCATAAACACGTGCAATACCATCACCGACGGAGAGGACGGTTCCCGTTTCGCTTATATCCAGCTTTTTCTCATAGCTTTTAATCTGCTCAGAAATAATTTGACTGATTTCTTCCGCTTTAATTGTCTCCATGCCTTATCTTGCCTCCCCTAAGAGATTCCTCATATTGTTCAACTGGCTTCTGATGCTTCCGTCATACAGAGTATCACCAACGCCAATCATTATGCCGCCCAAAAGATTCTCGTCCGTTTCCACCGTCACTTCCACCTGCTTGCCCGTCATTTTTTCCAGACCGGACGTTACATGCTTGAGCATTTCAGCAGATAAAGGGAATGCGGTTTTTACAGTGGCGCGAAGTTTCTTCAGCACTTCATCCATCTGTTGCCGGTAACAGCTTTCTATGTCGGGCAGCACATCGATTCTTTTTTTATCAATCAGCAATTTCAGAAAATTAACGGTCATGGGAGACAGGGAGAGCTTGCTGATAACCTGCCCCAAAACCTTTTTTTTGTCTTCCTGCTCAAAGATTGGATTAACCAGGAAACCTTTCAGATCCTTGTTTTTTTCGATGATTGAGGAAAACGTGGCCAGTTCTTCATAGTATTGCTCCAGCTTGTTCTCTTCCCCGGCAATCTCAAAAAACGCACGTGCGTATCGTTTGGCAATATTGCTGATCAATTTTTACTCACCACCTTATCGACGTATTCCCTGATCATGGTTTCATGATCCTGTGTTGTTATACTTTTTTTCAGGATTTCCTCGGCCATCTGTACCGACAGGACAACCGCTTCGTTGCGTAACTGAGTGGAGGCCTTTGACAGCTCCTGCTCGATGCGTGCCTGGGCATCTTCTTTCATCTTCGCCGCCACTTTTTGGGCATCCTCGACAATTTTCTCTTTTTCCACAACACCCTGGGCCTTGATCATCTCAAAAATGCCGTCAATTTCCTGTGATGCCTTGTCTATCTTTTCCGAATACTCTCTGTACTGTTTTTCGGCCTCCGCCTTTTGCGCCGCGGCACTCTCCAGCGACTCTTTTATCTCCTGACGGCGTCCGGAAAAAAAGCTTTTTATTTTCGGAGCCAAAAACCAGGCCAGGGCACCTATGATGATGGAGGCGTTAAAAGTTTTGAAGGCCAGGCCTTTCCATTGAGAGGAATCGTGGCCACCCTCCCCGCCCGAAGCGAAAGCAACGAACAAGGGGAGTGAAACAATCAGCAGGGAAAGAAGCAGAGAAAAATTAACATTGTTGCGTGACGGCCTCATTGCAATCTCCTTCCCAAAACCTTTTCCGCGATTTCCATCGAAAGCTTACGGGATTGCCCTTCTAAAACCTGGCGGGCAACCTGCATCTCCGCATCTATTTTCTTCTGAAATTCCTGAGTCATCAGAGGTATCTCACTCCGGACCGCATCGACAATGCTTTTTGCCTGCTGGGCGCCTTCGTTGATGATCTCTTTTTTCAGGTCCGAGGCGGTGGTTTTGGCCTTGTTGAGCTTCTCGTCATACTCCGACACTTTCTTATTCACGGAGTCCTGAAAAAGTTTTATTTCGTTTTCGGCTTCTTCGAGCTGTTTTTTGCGGCGTTCAATAATGGACAAAATCGGTTTGTACAGAAGGAAGTTTAGGAGAAAGATGAGAAGGATAAAAATGGACGCCTGAACAAAAAGGGTGAAATCAGGAATTACGGTAACCACAACTTACCTCGTCGTTTTTTGTGACCCGGCTGCGCTTCGGCACGGGGTAATTTCAGGTGTATCGCTTGTATCAAGCATCATCTGCGGTGAGTCGCTGCAGGAGGCTTAAACTCGGAATCAAGGACTGTAAACCTTGCCACACCACGAAGACGCAGACTTCTAATCACACCCTCATGGGGATGTCAAGCTTTTTTATGACTGACGGTCTATTCTTTGCGCATCAAAATATAACGCAATAACTTCATTGACTTACGTCTTTTTTGTCGTTTTTTACGCCAGAGGCGTCTTTTTGTGACTCCTCACTCATAAAAGATCTGCCGTCAAAAAAAGCCCCTTCTTCAACGATGAGGACGGGTGTGTGTACATCGCCGCACAATTTTCCCGTGGCCAGAATGCTGACTTTTTCTTTGGCCTTTATACCTCCTGTGACTTCTCCGCCGATGTAAACTCTGCGCACATCCATATTTGCTTTGACCACCGCCCCCTGGCCTATGTCCAGGGAACCCTGCCCAAAGATCTCACCTGCAAAATACCCGTCGATCCTCACCATGCCGTCGAAAATCATTTTGCCTGTGAATTCGGCACCCTTACCCAATAAAGCCCTGAGCTCTTCCTTTGGTTTCTTTTTTTCCCACATGTCATACCCCTCCTTAAGTATGATACTCCGGATATCAGCGTTGCAAAATAAAACGGCGCACGCTGATATTCATCAAAAGTCCCACCGCCATCAGCATGGAGACCATTGCCGAGCCGCCGTAGCTCAAAAATGGCAGCGGAATACCGACAACCGGCAATATGCCCAAAACCATCCCCATATTAATAATAATTTCCCAGGAGATGAGCGCGGTAATACCGAAAGCCAACAGCGTGCCCAATAAATCTCTGGAATGCAGGGCGATTCTGAAACCCAGCACCAAAAGAGATAAAAACATAAACATCAGGGCCAGCCCTCCGACAAATCCCCATTCCTCTGCAAAAACGGAAAAAACAAAGTCGGTCTGCTGCTCGGGAAGATACTTCAGCTGCGTTTGGGAACCCTGCAAAAATCCCTTGCCCAGAAACCCTCCGGAACCGATGGCAATCATGGATTGGATAATATGGTAACCGGAGCCGAGCGGGTCGCTTTCCGGTGACAGAAAAATCAGTAGTCTTTCTTTTTGATAATCTTTGAGAAACATCCAGGCCAAAGGCAGCATAACCACAACGCTTGCCGCCGCAATCAGAATGGACTTCCAGTGAACGCCGATAAACAGGATCATCGAAACGGCGATGATTAATATCAGCAGGGCCGTCCCCAGATCCGGCTGGCGGATAATGAGAACGCAGGGAACTAAAACCAGTATCAAAGGCATAAACAGCTCCCGTAACAGGTAAGGTTCGCGGGATTTATGGTCGTCAAAATATCTGGCCAGCACGATGATTATCGCGACCTTGATAAATTCGGACGGCTGCAGCAGGAAGAATCCGAAAGAAATCCATCTCTGCGCCCCGTTGGCCACATGGCCGAACAAAGCTACATAAATAAGGGATGCAAGCGAAATACCGTAAATAACGTAAGCGGCCTGGGCGATCGTGCGATAATCTATCAAAAAAGAAACCGCCATTAAAAGAAGTCCCAGAATGATCCACTGAATCTGTTTCAGATACAGATGCGGGGAGTTCTCGCCGAGGCTGAAATCCGTGGAGTAAATATTAACCACTCCTATGGCCGAGATACACATAACCAGCGCAAATAGTGTCCAGTCAAAGTTCTGGAATATCCGGCGATCATATTTTAAAAAAGCCATCTTTACCTCTGGCGGTCCGCCCCGCACTGAAGCACGAGGACGCACCTGCGTTTGTTCAGGAATCTGCCGGAGAATCTTTTCCGGCATGCCCCGCCGCCTGCCGCTTTTTTTTGCCCTCAAAGTAGGCATCGAGAATTTTGCGGGCGATCGGGGCGGCCACCGCCCCTCCGCCGCCTGCGTTTTCCGCGATAACCGCTACGGCTATTTCCGGGTTTTTCATCGGCGCGTAACAGACAAAAAGTGCATGGTCCTTATGATAATCGGCCATTTTCATGGCCCGGCGAACTTTTTCATTTTGCGGCAGACCAATTACCTGTGAGGTGCCGGTCTTGCCGCATACGTCCGCACCAAAACGGCGCGCCGCCGCCCCCGTACCGCCCGGTTCGTTCACCACCCCCCAGAGGGCCTGCTCCAGAAGCGCCATTGTCTTTTGGCTCAACAGGACCTCCCCCGTTTTTTCAGGCAGGAATTCCTTTAAAACCATCCCCTCCGGAGACATCACACGCTGCACCAAACGGGGACGCCACCTTGTGCCGCCATTGGCCAGTGCACTGTAGGCCTGTGCCAGTTGCAGCGGCGTGGTCAAATTAAACCCCTGCCCGATCGATATCGATATTGTTTCCCCCTGCTGCCACGGCTCCTTCATGCGCGCCAGTTTCCAATCCTTTGTCGGGACAAGCCCCCTTTTTTCATGCGGCAGTTCGATCCCGGTTGGGTCTCCGAGGCCGAACTTCGCCGCATATTGCGCTATCCTGTCCACACCCAGCATTCTGCCCACCGTGTAAAAATACACATCACACGATTCGACAAGCGCCCGGTGCAGATTGACCGGGCCGTGCCCGTGCTTTTTCCAGCAACGATATGCTCTGCCGCCCAGTTCATAACTCCCGTTGCAAATCACTTTGGTTTCGGGCGTGAAGATTCCCTCTTCGAGAGCCGCGGCGGCAACGATCATTTTGTAGGTGGACCCCGGCGGATATTGTCCGGAAACAGCCCGGTTGGACAGGGGATTGAGTGGATTGCTCTGCAGTTTGTTCCATTGGTCACGTGCAATTCCGCTGTTGAAAAGATTAGGGTCGAAAGAGGGGGCACTGACCATTGCCAGAATGGAACCGTCACGCGGGTCCATCGCGACGGCTGCGCCGGCACGGCCGGCAAAAGCTTCCCACGACGCTCTTTGCAGATTTGCGTCAATGGTCAAAACGACATCCGCTCCGGAAATCGGATCGATCCGCCCCAGATTTTTGATAACCCGGCCGAACGCGTTGACTTCAATGAGTTCATTGCCGCGCCGCCCGCGAAGATAGGGGTCAAGCATTTTCTCCAAGCCCGTCTTCCCCGTAATATCACCCGGCAGAAAATCGCCTTTGCCGAGGTCGAGTTCTTCCTTACTCACCTCTCCGGTATAGCCGATGATCGGGGCGATAACCTCTCCGTCTACATAAAGCCTGACCGGCGTGACACCTATATAGACTCCCGGCAGATCAATAGAGTTGGTCTCGACCAGTGCAACTTTATCCAGACCTACATTTTTTTCCAGACGTACGGGAAGATGGGTTTTGATGGCGGCGGGCAACGGCTGGTCGGGGACAAATTCAGCAGATTTGGTCTTATAAATCTCCTGTATTTTGGGGACAAGCATCTGAGGCTGAATGTCTTTGGCGGGCATGGCCAGCACATCAAACGAGGCCCGGTTGTCCACCATGACCTCGCCGTGGCGGTCCATGATCAAGCCTCGCAGGGGGGGGACGGCGCGCAGACGCACGGCGTTGTTCTCCGAACGGTGCTTGAGCTCTTCGCCCCGGATAACCTGCAGATACCACAGTCTGACCGTCAGGGCGAAGATGATCAGGCAAGCCAGCGTGAGAATCAGCTTAAGCTTTTGCCGAAATTCTGCCGGTTGTGGTCCGTCTCGGAAACTGCCCTTTGCTTCCATTAAAAAACCTCTCCATCCTGTCCATCCAATAAAAAACGCCTACTGTAAGAAAACTGACCAAAAGCGCCTGCAATAAAAAAGCGAAAAGCAGATCACTCAGGTTTTCAAATTTTAAAACAAAATAGTATACAGTCATTACAAGCGCCGATTCAATGAGGGAACAGGCCAGGCCGACGACGGCGATCAGCGCGGGTCTCTCTGCGGTAAACCGCATGGAAAGAAGAAACGAAAAAATAAAAATCAACAGATAGATAAGCGTGAAGAGCCCCGGAGGCGCCCCCGACACACAATCGAAAACAAAGCCAAGGATAAACACCGACACCGCCCCTTTGAGCGCATCAAGGCGAAAACCGGCATAAATCACCAGCGCCAGCGACACCTCAAGAGTCAGCCAGCCGGAGAAGAGAAGATCCGCCAGCGTATTCTGAAATACCACCAGAGCAATCGCCGCAAAAGGTATGAGCAGGTAATAAATCATTCCGACGCTTTCTTTCCCGCCCAAGCCTGCGGCGCGGCGCCCGTCACAACCATCACCTCCTCGAGGGAAGCGAAATCAGCCAAAGGAACGATTTGAATCTGTAAAAACAAACCGAAGTTCGGGCGTTCCACACTACTGACCCTGCCGATGAGCAACCCCTTGGGGAAAATATTGCTCAGGCCGGATGTCAAAACCAGATCTCCTTCCCGGACATCCTGGGTTTTTGAAACATAGCGCATCACGCAGTCGCGCACCCCCGCGCCACGCACGATTCCCTGCGCCCTCGTCCTCTGGATGAGGGCATCTACGTTGGAGCCCTGATCGATGAGCAGCATCACTTTCGCATTATGCCAGGAGGTATCGGTAATCCTTCCGATCAGCCCCTGCGAAACTATCACCGGCATGCCCGGCTGGAGTCCGTAAGCGCTTCCCTTGTTGATCCAGAGACTCCTGGAGAAGGCCCCCTGTTCCTTGCCGATCACCCGGGCGGCCACAAAATTATACTGCCGCTCTTCCTCAAGTGAAAAGAGCTCCCTGAGTCGCTGCGCCTCGAGACATCCTTCCTCGTAATGGATCAGCCGCGCCTGAAGTTCGGCAACCGTCTGCTTGAGTTTGCGGTTATCTTCTTCAAGTCCGACCAGGTGAATGTAACGCGTCCAGGCGTTTTTTGTCCAATCAACAGGGAGATTAAAAAAAGCTTGGACCGACGCGGCCGCTTCCAGAACCAGCTTTTTTGCCCCGTGCGTCCCGGAACCGTTTTTCAGGTTGTAGGATAAAAGAAGGAGAGCCGCAATGACGGCTGCACAGATAAAAATGACGGTTCGATAATTCTTGAAAAACATTGTCTCCCTGATATCCGCCGTCAGAGGCCGCCTGCTTCGCCTGAAGCCATCAAACCTGAATAGTTACTTCCTTGAGGACGTCGAGCTGGTCCAGCGCCATGCCCGCGCCGCGGGCGACGGCGGAAAGAGGATCATCAGCAATGGTTATCGGCAGGCCTGTTTCCTCGCGGATCAGAACGTCGATGTTTTTCAACAGCGCACCGCCGCCGGTGAGTACGATGCCGCGGTCGACGATATCGCCCGCCAGTTCTGGAGGCGCATTCTCCAGCGCATCTTTTATCGCGTCCACCACCAGGGTTACGGGCTCCATGATCGCTTCGCGGATTTCCTCCGAGCTGGTTTCGATTGTTTTCGGAATACCGGAAATTAAATCCCTCCCCTTGACTTCCATTGTTTTGATTTCATTCAAGGGGTAGGCACAACCGATTTCGGTTTTGATGATTTCAGATGTCCTCTCGCCGATAAGAAGACTGTATTTTCTTTTCATATACTGAACAATCTCTTCGTCGATCCTGTCGCCGGCCGCTCGCGCGGATTTCGCGTAAACGACACCGGCCAGCGAGATGACCGCTACTTCCGTGGTGCCGCCGCCGATATCCACCACCATCGAACTGGTCGGCTCGGCAATGGGCAACCCCGCACCGATGGCGGCCGCCATCGGTTCTTCAATAAGATAGACCTCGCGGGCGCCGGCCGATTCGACCGTTTCGCGTACGGCCCGTCTTTCCACCTGTGTAATGCCGGAAGGAACGGAAACAATGATCCGGGGACGCACCAGCGATTTACGGTTGTGCACGCTCAGAATAAAGTGCTTGAGCATGGCTTCGGTGATGTCGAAGTCGGCAATCACCCCGTCACGCAGGGGGCGAATGGCGACGATATTGCCGGGTGTCCGCCCCAGCATGCTTTTGGCCTCGTTGCCCACCGCCAGCACTTTTTTCACCCCCCGGCTGTCTTTATGGACGGCGACAACCGAAGGTTCGTTCAATATGATCCCTTTCCCTCTCACATAAACCAGCGTATTGGCCGTTCCCAGATCTATGGCCAGATCGTTGGAAAACTTACCCAGAATATAATCGAACAGCATGATGCCTCCCGTGTTATTGGAATAAAACATGAAATATTAATTTTTTGATGCATATCGTATTTCATCCGCCATAGCAATGCATTTTTAAAATGTATTTGCATTTTAAAGATGACTGTATTACGGATATCTCCAAATTTGCCCTTCCGGGCTGTCCAATATCCGTATTCGGGGTGACTGTATGCTGAAATTTTTCCGTAAGCACGCGCGCGGCTGGTTTATGCTGCTGTTTATGGCCATTATCATTCTGGTGTTCGTCTTCTATTTCGGCACCGACCGAAGCTCTCAAAGAACCTCTGCGGTCGCCATCATCGACGGCCGGGTGATCAGCGAGAGCCAGTACCACAACGAATATTCCAAAATGATGGACGCCGCCAGAGAACGTTACGGAGGCGCGCTGACGGACGAGATGCTCAAGCAGATGGATCTGAAAAATATGGCCTATGACAGTCTATTGGGCCGCGAGATTGTCATCTCCAAGGCCGGCGACTTCAAAATGCAGGTTTCCGATGATGAAGTCAGACAGGCGATCATGGCCATACCTGCCCTGCTTACGGAGGGAAAATTTGATAAAAATAAGTACAATCAACTCCTGCGCTTCAATAAAATGACTGCTGAAGATTTCGAGGCGGGTCAGAAAGTGAGTCTCGCGGCGGCAAAAATCAAAAACATCATCCTAGAAGGGATTAAAGTGTCCGATAAGGAAGCGTTCGATCTGTATTCGATGCAAAACCAGAAAATCAACCTTCAATTTGTGACGATAACCGCTGCGGCGGCCGGCCGCACCGGGCAGCCCTCCCCCGGCGAGCTTGAGGAATACTTAAGGGAAAACAGCGGCGCTTTCCGCGTCCCCGAGCAGTTCAAGGTCAAATATCTCTATTTCCCGGCCCAGTCCTACGGACCGGCGGATATCAGCGCCGACGACATCAGGGAAGCATATAACCGCCATAAGGACAGCTTAAAGGGTAAAGACGGCCGGCAGCTCAGCCTGGCACAAGCTACCCCCATTATCGTGACACAGATAAAGCAAAATCTGGGAATGCAAAACGCACTGGCGGCCGCGAAAAAAGCACATGATACGATCTATCAGGAGCAGAATTTTGACGCTTACGCCCAGGAACATCAACTTCAACCCCGAACAGCGGGCTTTTTCCCCGTCAACGCTCCTCCACCGCCTCTGGCCGGCCTGGCGGAGCTGGCTGCTCAGTTGATGGGGCTGGAAAAGAATGAAACGACAAGAGTTCTCGGCTCGGAGAGCGGCTACTATATTGTCCGCCTCGAGGACAAAAAGGCCGCCTACACGCCCGCACTGAAAGAAGTGGAGAATGATGTACGGCGGCAATATCTGCAGGATCAGCAAAACAAAAAAACCGCCGCCTTTGCAGATGAGTTTCTGGAGAAGCTGCAAGGCGGTGAGAGTCTGGAAAAGCTCGCGGGGCAAAAAGGTCTGACCATCCAGGAAACAGGTTATTTCCTGCCGGGTTACGTCATCCCCAAAATCGGCGAGCAGCCGGAAGCGATGGAAGAACTGCTTGCTCTTTCTTTGACCCATCCTTATCCGGAAAAGCCACTGACTACCCAGGACGGCTATGTCATTTTTAAACTCAAGGATATTACCGCACCGGACCTGGAAGATTTTGAGCAAAAAAAAGAAACCTACCGCAGAGCCGCCCTCAATTTCAAACGAGATGAAGCGGTGAAATCATGGCTTGAAAAAAATAAAGAGCAGATGATCACAGACAAGCGCCTAAAAATCAATAAAGAGGCAAAAGACTTATAACGGGGTGATGCCAAGGCGCACCACGGGATTCGGCACCAAAAGAAAAAGGGAAGGCTCGCGCTGCCTTCCCTTTTATATTTGGTGGAGCTGAGGAGGATCGAACTCCTGACCTCTTGAATGCCATTCAAGCGCTCTCCCAGCTGAGCTACAGCCCCGGTCGGTCCATCCAAATCGAGCAGCCCACTTAACATGTGTCATAAGGGCTGTCAACCGTTTTTAGCTTGACTTTTTCACTGCCTCCGATAATAATCCCGCCCGTGCCGGAGTGGTGAAACTGGTAGACGCAGGGGACTCAAAATCCCCCTTTCCTCGCGAAAGTGTCGGTTCGACTCCGACCTCCGGCACCATGTAAATCAGACAAACCCCCAAGAGCCGCCGCCCGACGGACTTTTTGCCGGTCGCCTGAATTCATGCCATGATCATTTTGAAAGAACCATCTTTGGGCGCTTTCCATTCGTGTCCCTACCTGGCCGGCCGGCAGGCACGATATGAGTATTTTTTAGCCACGGATGTCAGCGGCACAGAGTTGGAGCGGCTTTTGGAAACAGGATGGAGAAAATTCGGCATTTATTTTTTCAGACCGGCCTGCCCGGACTGTTGCAGCTGTGTGCCGCTGCGGGTTGGTGTCACGAATTTCGCACCTTCCAGGAGTCAGCGCCGCGTTTGGCGCAAGGCAGGGGAAGCAGGCGTCACAGTACAGTTCTGTCCATTGCATTACACTGAGAGAATTTTTCAGATCTATGCAGATCATTCACTGACGCGTTTCGGCCAATGTGCCGATAAAAATGATTTCCTGGAGAGCTTCTATAATCCGTCATGTCCGGCGGTGCAGTCCGAATATTACATCGGCGACGAACTTGTCGGTATCGGCTTTCTCGATCGCGGCAATTCGTCCCTGAGCAGCGTATATTTTGTTTACGATACTAATTACAGTCATCTGCGCCTGGGTACATTAAGTGTGCTCACGGAAATTGCCTTTGCCGGCGAAGTCGGATTGCAACATTACTACCTCGGCTATTTCGTCGGCGAAAATCCGAGCATGTCCTATAAGCGGCACTTCCGTCCCCACGAGCAATACGACTGGAACGGACAAGAGTGGATGTCCAACAACAATCTAAAAGGAGGATGATATGAGGCTGGATGAAATGTTTTCGTTAAAGGGAAAAGTCGCGCTGGTAACCGGCGGCGGGCGCGGCATCGGCAAATTCATTGCCACGGGCCTTGCTGAGGCGGGCGCGGACATTGTTTTGACGTCGCGGAAAATCAAGAACCTGGAAGCGGCGGCAGCCGAGATCGCCGGCGCCTACGGGGTAAAGACCGCGGCCATTGCCAGCGATATGGCCAACGATGATTCGGTAGATGCCATGCTGGCAGAGGCACTCAAGCAGTTCGGCCGCATTGACATTCTGGTGAACAATGCAGGAGCCACCTGGGGAGCGCCCACGCTGGATTTTCCCCTGGAAAAGTGGGATATGCTGTTTAACGTCAATGTCCGCGGCGTCTGGGTGCTGACTCAGAAAGTCGCGAGACGCATGAAGGAACAGGGGGGAGGCAATATCATCAATATTTCGTCTATTTTGTCTTTCCGCGGCACCCTGGAAGAGGCACATCCGGCAGTGCCTTACAACTCCACCAAGGCGGCAATTAATCTTCTGACGATGAATCTTGCCGTAAAACTTGCGCCCTTTAACATTCGTGTCAACGCCATCGCTCCGGGATTTTTCAGCACGGATATGATGGCGTATGTCGAAAAACCGGAATTCAAGGAAATACGCCAGATACTCTTAAATGAAATCCCTTTGAGAAAATTCGGAGGAATTGATGACATGAAAGGAGTGGCGGTTTTTCTGGCGTCACCCGCCTCGCAGTTTATAACCGGACATGTTTTAGTCGTGGACGGCGGGCAGATCGCCAAGTAAACTCTTGCATAAGACCCCGGTGCGGACAAAACCGGGGTCTTTCTTTCAAAACCCAAAAAATATAATTCGCCCCCGGACAAGCCCTGTGCCATGTGGGGTATTTACCCCGCTGGTTGCGGACTTCCTTCAAAAATCAGCCCATGAACCCAAGAGTAATTTTAATTCACCCGCCGCTGGTCAAACCATCGGAGCCACCTGCCGGCATCGCCCGTCTGTCATCGCGCCTGTCCCTGGGCGGGGTTGAGCATCAGTTGATTGATGCCAACATCGAAGGCCTGCTTTATTTAATGCGTCGCACAGTGGCGTCTCCCCGTGATTCCGGACGCTGGGACGTTCGTGCCGTTAAAAGTCTGGAAACAAATCTAAAATCACTGTCGCGGGCGGCCACCTATCAGAACAAAAGCTTTTACTCACGCGCTGTGAGCGACATTAACCATGTTTTGAGCCTGGCCGGGAAATCCTGTGGCGTCAGTTTGTCTTTATCAGACTACATCAACCCGGGCCTGTCGCCCGTGAAAAGCGGCGATCTTTTTGCCGCAGCCGAAACCCCGGAGGCCAACCCTTTTTATCCTTATTTTTGGGACTGCATCAGACCGGCTGTGGAAAAGTCACCGGAATTCATCGGGTTTTCACTCAATTTTCTAAGTCAGGCGCTGTGCACCATGGCCATGATCGGAATGATCAAAAAAATCAATCCTCGCCAGAAAATTATTCTGGGAGGGAGCCTGACCACTTCCTGGGTACGGACAACAGGCAGGACCGACCTTTTCCCCGGTCTGGTGGAAAAAGTCATCGCCGGCCCCGGTGAAGAACAACTGGCCGCCTTGCTGGGGATGGAAAATGTCAAAATGCACAAATCTGCCGTTTATGCACAACTGGAGAAAAACCCTTATCTGTCACCGGGCTTTATCCTGCCTTACAGCGCCGCCGCCGGCTGCTGGTGGCGCAAATGCCTGTTCTGCCCGGAAAACGCCGAATCAAGCCCCTATCTGCCCCTGCCTGCGGAACATGTCACTGAAGAGCTTAAGGAACTTGCCGCCCGTAGCAAACCATCCCTGATTCATCTTCTGGACAGTTCCATTTCGCCAGCCCTGCTTGCCGCGCTTGCCGATCAGCCGCCCGGCGCCCCCTGGTACGGATTTGCACGGGTAACGGAACATCTGACGGATGAATATTTCTGCCGTGCGCTCAAGGAAAGCGGCTGCGCAATGCTCAAACTGGGCATTGAATCAGGGGATCAGGAAGTTTTAGACAGGATGAATAAAGGCATGAACCTCAAACAGGCAGCGGAGGCACTAAGGGCTCTCCAAAAGGCGGGGATCGCCGTCTATTGCTATTTTCTGTTTGGCACTCCTCCGGAAAACGAAGAAAAGGCCATGAAAACACTTGATTTTGTCATCCGGAATGCCGCGAACATCTCTTTTATGAATCTGGCTGTTTTCAACCTGCCGGCCGCCTCGCCGGAGGCACAACATCTGGCCGCTCATGATTTTTATGACGGGGATTTATCTTTATATAAAAATTTTGCCCATCCCGCAGGCTGGCAGCGGGGCTCCGTGCGCCTCTTTTTAGAAAACATCTTCAAAAAACATCCGGTTGTCGCTCCGATCGTGCGTCGTACTCCGGCATTTTTCACCTCCAATCACGCACCTTTTTTCAGTTTTTAAGAAAAATTATTTCCTTCTATTGACAAGAACTAGATGTTGTGGTTAATAGCAATCATCACACTACATATAGTGTTTTTTTGTTTGACTAATCTTTTTCAAAGCAATCTTAAAGGAGTTAACCGTCATGGATAAAACGACCGGCACCGCCATCATTCCGGAATTGACAAAAAACGCTCTTACTGTTTTGGCCAGGCGTTACCTGAAGCGCGATAAAGAAGGGAATGTACTGGAAACTCCCCCGCAGATGTTTCGGCGTGTCGCCAAAACGATCGCCGAGGCGGAAAGAAAATTCGACGGCGAAGCTGACGTCGCCGGCCTTGCCGATGACTTCTACCAGATGATGGCGCGACTGGAGTTTCTGCCGAATTCCCCCACCTTGATGAATGCCGGGCGCGAGCTGGGACAATTGTCCGCCTGCTTTGTCCTGCCGGTGGGCGATTCCATGGACGAGATCTTCGACGCGGTTAAATTTACCGCACTTATTCATAAATCCGGCGGAGGGACAGGATTTTCCTTTTCCCGGCTCCGTCCGGCCAACGACGTTGTTTTAACCACCACCGGCATCTCCAGCGGTCCGATTTCCTTCATGCGCGTCTTCGATGTGGCGACAGAAACCATCAAACAGGGAGGAACCAGAAGAGGCGCCAACATGGGCATTTTGCGTGTCGATCACCCGGACATCATGGACTTCATCATGTGCAAGGCCGATCACAAACAACTCAATAATTTCAACATTTCCGTAGGGTTGACCGAGGCCTTCATGAAGGCGGTGGAAAAAGACGAAAACTACGATCTGGTCAACCCCCGTAACGGCCAGGTCACGGGCCAGCTCAACGCCCGCAAGGTTTTTAACCGCATCGTCACACAGGCCTGGGAAAACGGCGAGCCGGGCATAGTCTTTCTGGATCGCCTCAACCGCGACAACCCGACGCCGCATGTCGGAGCGATAGAATCCACCAACCCCTGCGGCGAGCAGCCCCTTCTGCCCTACGAATCCTGCAACCTCGGCTCCATCAATCTGGCCAAAATGGTCTCCGGAGGCAAAATCCTGTGGGACAAGCTCAAGGAGACGGTTTTTCTGGCCGTTCACTTTCTGGACAATGTAGTGGAAGCCAATAAATACCCTCTGCCGCAAATAGCCGAAATGACGATGGCCAACCGGAAAATAGGCCTCGGTGTGATGGGCTGGGCGGACATGCTCATTGCGTTGGGAATTCCCTACAATGCCGATGAAGCAGTGGAACTGGGCGAAAAAGTCATGAAATTTATCAGCGACCATGGACGTGAAGCATCGCAGGCTCTGGCCGCCGCACGCGGCGCTTTCCCGAATTTCGCCGCATCCGTCTATGGGAAAAAAGGCGATACGCCCCTGCGCAATGCGACGGTCACCACGATCGCGCCGACCGGCACGATCTCGATCATTGCCAATGTTTCTTCCGGCGTAGAGCCTCTTTTTGCCGTTTCCTATATCCGCCAGGTCATGGACAACGACATCCTCGTGGAAGTGCATCCCTATTTTGAAAAACTGGCCAAAGAAAGAGGGTTTTATTCTCCGGAACTGATGCAGCGCATCGCCGAGCACGGCAGTGTGCAGGGCATCGAAGAGATCCCCGATGATATAAAAAAATTGTTCGTGACCGCCCATGACATCACCCCGGATGTCCATATCCGCATGCAGGCGGCTTTCCAGAAATACACAGACAACGCAGTCAGTAAAACCGTCAACTTTCGTCAAAGTGCTACCATTCAGGACGTGGCGCGCGTTTATGAACTTGCCTACCAGCTTGACTGCAAGGGCGTGACCATCTACCGTGACGGCTCCCGCGACCAGCAGGTATTGAGTGTGGGGAAAAAACCGGAGGTAAACGGAGAAGGGCGCCCTGTGGAAAAAGCGACCAGCAAGAGGGAACGTCCCAAGATTCTTCAGGGCTGGACCTACCAGATGCAGACCGGCTGCGGGCCACTTTATGTAACCATCAACGAGGATGAAACAGGTTTGTTTGAACTCTTCACAACTATGGGCAAGGCCGGCGGCTGCGCCGCCTCTCAGAACGAAGCCATCGGCCGCATGGTATCACTTGCCTGGCGCAGTGGACTGCAGGCACGGCAGGTGATCAAACAGCTCCAGGGGATTTCTTGTCATTCTCCCTCCGGGTTCGGTGAGAACAAAATCATGTCCTGCGCGGACGCAGTGGCCCGGGCGATTCAAACCCATGTGACAGCCAACGGCGGCAAAATCCAGCACGAAAAACGTGTCTTTCTCAAAGGTGCCTGCCCCGACTGCGGCGGCATTGTCGAGCATGAAGGAGGATGTGTGGTCTGCCGCGCCTGCGGCTTCAGCGAGTGTGCCTAGACCTGTTGGCTTGGTTATCCAGCCGGTCGGCCGGGCAACTTTTTCATAAAATGGAAATGAGGCCCGAAGCGCTCAAAAGCCGCCCGATCCAGCGCCTCACGATGATCCGGATGTGCGATGCTCGTAAGCAGCTTCGCCCTTTCCTGCAGCGAGCGCCCGTAGAGATTTACGGCGCCGTATTCCGTCACCACCCAGTGCGCATGGGCGCGCGTCGTCACCACACCTGCACCGGGCAGCAATATGGGTGCTATCTTGCTGATTCCTTCGGAAGTCACAGACGGCATGGCCAGAATCGCCTTCCCCCCCGGCGAACGTGACGCGCCGTAAAAAAAATCGACCTGTCCCCCCACGCCGGAGTATGGGCTGGTGCCGATGGAATCGGCACAGATCTGCCCGGTCAGATCCACCTGTAAGGCGGAATTGATCGCCGTGGCTTTCGGATTGCGGGAAATGAGGAAGGGATCGTTGGTGTAGCCCACATCCTTCATCAGCACCAGCCGGTTTTCGTGCGTATAGTCATACAGCCGCCGGGAACCAAGCAGAAAAGTCGCAACCATTTTGTGCGGGTCGATAGCTTTTTTCGCGCCGTTGATCACACCTTTTTCCACCAGACCGATCACTCCGTCGGCAAACATCTCCGTATGAACCCCCAAATCCTTATGAGTGCCCAGCTGGCTGAGTACCGCGTTGGGGATTGCACCGATCCCCAGCTGGAGCGTCGCCCCATCTTCAATAAGAGCCGCGCAGTTTTTTCCAATTGCCGCTTCCACGGCATTGGGCTCGGCAAAATGAAGTGTTTCCAGCGGTGTGTCGTCTTCGACAAAAACATCAATCAGGTCAGTGGAAATCAGCGCATCACCGAAGGTGCGCGGCACATGGGGATTGATCACCGCAATGACCGTGCGGGCCACCTCTATGGCCGCCTGCGTCGCATCAACGGAGGTACCCAAAGAGACGATCCCGTTGTCATCCGGCGGGCATACCTGGATCATCGCCACGTCACAGGGCAGATACCCCTGCCGGTAGAGCTTCTGTGTCTCTCCCAGAAAAACGGGAATATAATCGGCAAATCCCTGTCGGGTCTGCGTGCGTACATTCGGTCCGACAAAAAAAGAATCCAGCTGGAAAATTCCTTCAAACTCCGGCGCGGCATAGGGCGCGGGCCCTTCCGTATGAAGATGATGAATATGCACCCCGGATAGACCACCGGCACGGCCGCGGCGACACAAGGCCTGCACCAGACATTGAGGCGAGGTGGCCACGCTGCTCAGATGGACATGATCCCCGCTCCGGACGGCTTTTACCGCCTCATCGGGGGTGACTGTTCTGATGGGCATTTTAGTCATGTGAAATATATTGCACGGCAGCTTCAGGCACCACCCGCCGCGCCGTTCAGGAGAAAAGCACGGATGTCGCGGGTGAGCTCTCCGGCCTTTTCCAGAAGGATGGCGTGGCCGCAGTTCTCATAAGAAATCATTTTTGCACCGGGCAGTTTCTCCAAAATATCCACGGACAGAGGGAAAGGAGTAACCGGATCATCCATACCCGCGATAATCATGACCGGTTGAGCTATCTCCTGCACGCGGCTGCTTACATCAAATACCTGGCAGGCGGCAAGCTGGCGCAAAAAAGCCCAGAGCGGTTGGGGCTGCCTCATACGCAATTGCACCGCCTGCTCAAAAATATCCTTATGCTTTTGGGCAAATCCGGGGGCGGTCATCATCGTTAAATCCGTACGGTAAACCTCCTCCGCCGGTTTCCCGGCAATGGCAGGCCCTACTTTTTCCCAGAATGGCTGACCAAGTTCACGCGAGCGCTCACCGCCCATGCTTGTGGCGATGAGAACCAGATGATCAACAATATCAGGATAGGTCAGGGCGATTTCCTGAGCGATGAAGCCGCCCATGGAAAGGCCCGCAATATGCGCTTTTTCAATCCCCAGTGCTTTCAGCAGACCGACCGCATCGGAGGCCATGAGCGGGATACTGTATTCCTCATCGGGCTTGCCCGAGCGCCCTATCCCGCGGTTATCGGCGGCGATCACGCGAAAATCCGCGGACAAATCACGAATCTGGGCAAACCATAAATCCATGGGAAAGGCCAGTCCGTTTAGCAGCAGAAGCGGCTTACCCCGACCCTGCTCTTCATAATAGATATCGATTCCGTTTACACTTTGATATGGCATGAGATGATGAGAATTCCTTTTGAACTGTGCGGAGCGGCACGAGGCGCCGCCCCGCGCCTTTTTCTAAACAGCCTCGACTGCAATGGCCATGCCCTGGCCGCCTCCGATGCAAAGTGAGGCCAGCCCGCGCCTGACGTTGCGCCTTTTCATTTCGTTCACCAACGCCAGCACAATGCGGGCCCCCGAGCAGCCAACCGGATGGCCGATGGAAATGGCCGAACCGTTGACATTGGTAATCTCCCAGGGGATATTCAATTCGCGCAGACAGGCAATCGCCTGAGCGGCAAAAGCTTCATTCAACTCAAACAGATCGTAGTCCTTTATCGACGTCCCTGTGATGCGCAACAACTTGCGCACCGCCGGAACCGGTCCCAGACCCATATAGGCCGGATCAACACCGCCGGAGGCGTAGCCGGTGATGCGCGCCATCGGCTGCAGGCCGGCCTCTCGGGCCCTGGTTTCGCTCATAATCAGAAGCGCGGCCGCCGCGTCGTTGATCCCCGAGGCGTTGCCGGCGGTCACCGTGCCGTCTTTTTTGAAAGCTGTCCCCAGCCGGGCGAGCTTTTCCATACTGGTTTCCATGGGGCGTTCGTCAGTATCGAACACAATCGGATTGCCTTTTTTCTGAGGAATCGTCACGGGCACAATCTCGCCCTTGAGCAAACCGCTTTTAATCGCATTTAGCGCCCTGGTGTGGCTCTCGAGGCTTAACTTGTCCTGCTCCTGACGCGATATGTTATAGCGTGCCGCGATGTTTTCCGCCGTAATCCCCATGTGATAACCGTAGAAGATTTCGTACAGAGCGTCAAAAACCATCAGATCCACCGTTTTCCCGAAAGGCATATCCATCCGATGCCCCCAGCGTGCTTTGGGCAGACCCACGGGAACATCACTCATATTTTCCATACCGCCGGCAATGACCACGTCGTTGTCGCCTGCCTTGATGGTGGCGGCAGCCAGTGCTATGGCCTTCATCCCGGAGGCACAAACTTTATTGACCGTTATCGCGGTTGTTTCCTTAGGCAAGCCGGCGCGGATCATGGACTGCCTGCCGACATTCTGCCCCTGTCCCGCCCCGATGACATTGCCCATGATCACCTCATCCACGGCGATCTCCTTCAGGCCGTCGGGCCAGGCGGCATATTGCTGCTCCACCGGGCACAAACCATCATTTTTGGCCGTATCCGGCGCGTCTTCTTTGGCGTGGGCCGGCACCACCGGCTTAAGCCCCGCCCGGACAAGCGTTTCGCGAATCACCAGAGCCCCCAGATCCTTGGCGGGTACATCTTTTAAAGAGCCGCCGAAAGAACCGACTGCGGTGCGCACACCGCTGACAATGACTGCATTTGACATAATTCTGCTACCTCCTTGGTCTCGGTATATTGTATTTTCATGCCAGATTCACGGCAATACGTTCAAGCCTGGCTGAAAATGGAAAGACCGCAAAATTTGCCGAGCGAGTATTCCATAACCGTGGCGAATAGGCAAGAATTATCCTTTTGGCTGGTTTTATTGGCATAAGTGGTCGTTAGAATATAAACAAAACCCGTGCCGGAACCGGGAAGAGATGAATTAAACAGCCGTGCTGCAAACACAAATACGGTGAAGCAGATTAAACCGGGAGTATGGGAACCACTCGAGGAACGCGCCCGCAACCGCCAAATCGTCGCAATTTACTGCACCCGCCAAAATTTCTTAAATGACCAAAGGAAGGTATTCCTTTAAAGTCTCCCTTTTCTAAAGAGAGACTTAGAGGAATTTTGAGTAGTTGGATTTTGAAGAAGTAAAATCTGCCCCCGCCCCTCAGTCGTCGTTTAAAAGGCATAAAGTTCTTTTTGCAAAAAACAGCCGCCGGCGTGCCGGATGTTCGGTTTTAAATTGTCAAACATTAAAGCGAAAATTGATGATGTCTCCGTCCATGACCAGATATTCCTTACCTTCCAGGCGCAGACGTCCGGAGGATTTGACCCCAGCGGCGGAGCCGCCGCAGGCGATAAATTCATCATAATGCATCACCTCGGCCTTGATGAAACCTCGCTCAAAATCATTGTGAATCGCTCCCGCCGCCTTTGGCGCTTTAGTGCCCGCGGGAATCACCCAGGCTTTTACCTCATCATCACCCACCGTAAAAAAAGAGATACGCCCCAGAAGCGAAAAGGCGGCGCGGATAATCCGGCCGAAAGCCGGCTCGGTAATACCCATCGAGGCCAGAAATTCCTGCTGTTCCCCGGGCGCCAGTCCGGCCAGCTCCGCCTCGATCTTGCAGCAGATGCCCAGTACCGGCTCTGCAAGCTGCGCACCGGCGGCGAACTCATCGGCAAACGAAAGGTTGTCTTCAGCGACGTTGATCACCACCAGTTCCGGTTTAATGGTCCAGAAAGAAAAGCTTCTCAGCGTGAAGACGTCCTGCGGCGTCAGGCCGGCCGCACGCAATGGCCTGCCCTCCTCAAGGCATTCCTTCAGACGGGGAAGGAGATCGTTTTGCGCTGTTTCCTGGGGTGATATTGATTTTTTCGGTGTTTTAGCGAGGCGTTCGAGCTTTTTTTCTATGATGATAAGATCAGACAAAATCAGTTCGTCTTCAAGTTTGCGGTAGCCGTCCAATACAAGTGAAAGATCCGGCAGGGAAAATCCATCCACAACGTGTAAAAGGCCGTCCGTACCGCTCATGCTCTGGCGGATGGCGTCCCAGGGACGCTCTCCCACGGCATGTACATCAATAAACGGAACTTTTGCCGGGGACACTTTGGCCGGCTTGTAAATTTCTACAAGCCTGTCGAAACGCTCGTCAGGCACGGACGCCTGCCCGTGTAAAACAGTTTCCTGGCGGCCGGGGTCCGCCTTAACACCGGTCATGATCTCAAACAGGGTGCTCTTCCCGCTTTGGGGGAGCCCCAAAATACCTATTTCCATATTTTACTGCCTTATCTGCGAGAGGCTGATGATGCAGCGCAAAGCCACCTGAAGGTGGGAGCCCGCATACAAGCCTTTTCGTGTAACTTTAGAATAGCTTTCGCAGCCGAAGGAGAACGCGACCGCCTTCGGCACTTAAATTCAATAACGTCGCAAAAGGCCTGGAGGCCAGGCGCATAAGTCAGCAGGAGTGAGGCGTATCTGTTCATACGCCGCAACGACTGATGATGCAGCGCAACGCCGCATACAAGCCTTTGGCTACGTTATTGCCGAAATTCTTTTTCGATACGCTGCATCGCCTCTTCCAGCCTCTCGTCCGGCACGGTAAGAGAAATACGGACGAAGCCTTCACCATACTGGCCGTAAGCCGTGCCGGCGGCGACCACTACGGCGGTTTTATCAAACAGGCGGTTGGTGAACTCAAGTGAGGTCATTGACGAAGGCACCGGCACCCACAGATAAAACGTGCCGCGCGGAGGATCAAAGCTGATGCCGATCTTCCGGAGGGTCTTCAAGACAAGTTGGCGTCTTTTGCCATAAATGGAAAGCATCTCGTCAATGAATCCAGCCTCATGGCGCAGTGCCTGTATTCCTGCAAGCTGTACCGCATTGAATATGCCGGAATCTGTGTTTTCCTTCACCTTGCTGATGCCGGCGATCAGCTCGGGATTGCCCGAGGCCATGCCGATCCGCCAGCCGCACATATTGAAGGGTTTGGAAAGGGAGTTGAGCTCGATACCCACATCTTTGGCGCCGGGAGCCTGCAGGAAACTGATCCGCTCCTGCCCGCCGAAAACGACCTCTGCATACGGGTTGTCGTAGCAGACGGCAATATCATAGTCGCGCGCAAAGGCGACCAGTTTGTTCAGGAACTCCGCCGTAGCACACGCGCCGGTCGGATTGTTCGGATAATTTAAAAACAACGCGCTGGCCTTTTTGGCCACGTCCGTGGGGATGTCCTCAAGCACGGGAAGATAATTGTTGGCCGGCAGAATGGGCACGTTATAGGGGATGCCTTCACCCATAAAAATACTGGATCGGTATGCAGGGTAGCCGGGATCGGTCATCAGCACGATATCCCCGGGATTTACCCGCGCCAGCACAAAGTGATGGCAGCCCTCTTTGGAGCCGATAAGGCCGATTATTTCGTTTTCGGGATTCAATTGGACGCCGTATCTTTGGGCATACCATGCCGCAACTTCCCTGCGGAACGCGAGCATGCCTTTTTCTTCGTCCGTGGGATAGCGATGGTTTTGCGGGTCGCGGGCGCCGTTACATAGCTCGTCAATGATGGAGGGAGGGGTTGCTTCCACCGGATCGCCGATGGCCAGCGATATCACATCCAGTCCCTCTGCTTTGGCCTGGTTGATTTTTTTACGCAGCTCCATGAACAGGTATGGCGGTATCTTTTTCAGTCGGTCAGCAGTCTGCAATCTCCATTTTCCTCCCCGGCAGGTTATTTGTATGCCTCTTCAAAAAGCAGTCCTTGATAAACCATTTTCGTGTTCCCCTCAAGGTAAATCTCTTCAAAGCCGTCCGACGACCTGCTGAAGTAAACACGCAGCGTTTCGCCGCTTCGAACAGCAACATCCACCGGCGAATCAACCAGGTCATGCCCGGCGGCGGCCAGCACGGCTGCCACTACTCCTGTGCCGCAGGCCAGCGTCTCGTCCTCCACGCCTCGCTCGTAGGTTCTCACCGTCATGCGCCGGCGGTCAGAGACGCAGGCAAAATCAGCGTTCGTCCCGCGGGGCGCAAATGAGTCGTGAAAGCGGATCCGGCGTCCCTGTTCGAAAACGGCGCAGGTTTCCGGGTCGTCCACGAAGCAGACGGCGTGAGGAACACCGGTATCGATACAGTCCAAAACAATCTCCCTCCCATCGAGGATGATTTTACGCGCTGCTTCCAGCGGCGAGGGATCTGTGAGCCTGACCTTGACATGATCGTCGATGACCTCGGCGGTGACAAGGCCTGCCAGCGTTTCAAAGGTCATTTTCCGCCCGGCAATACCGTTGAGATAAGCGAAGCGCGCCACACACCGGGCGCCGTTGCCGCACATTTCCGCAACACTTCCGTCTGAATTGAAAAACCGCCATTTGAAGTCCGCCATCCCGGAATTCTCTATCAGAAATAACCCGTCGGCTCCGACCGACATTTTCCTCCGGCAAACACGTCTGACAAATTCCGGCAGATCGACAATTTGCAAAGCCAGAGTGCGGTTGTCGATAATGATGAAATCATTGCCGCTGCCGCTCATTTTCCAGAAATTTATCAGTCGCAATTCTTCCACGCTCATCGTTACACCTCTCTGCAGGCCACGGCACCGGCCGCGACCGGTTATTGTCCGGAATCTGACAAAGAAATCACAGCCGGGGCATGTTTGTGGACAGGCGGTTGGAATACTTCCGTTCAGGCATCCTGAACAATATCATCATTACGGGGAAGCAACCTGGTAACGCGCAACACTTCTTCCGCGGTCGTCAGCCCGGCCAGCACTTTTTTGATCCCGTCCTGCTGAAGGGTGATCATGCCCTGTTTTATCGCCATTTCGCTTATCTGATTGGAATCCGATGTTTTCAGGATCAGTTTTTTCAGGTTGTCCTCCACAATCAGAATCTCGAATATCGCCGTCCGGCCGCGGAATCCGGTCTGCATGCACAGGTTGCAGCCCTTTCTGCGGTAAAATGTATTGCCGTTGATGATGGATTGTTTCAAGCCCAGGTTCGCCAATGTTTCCGCGTCGGGGATGTAAACCTCCTTGCAATGCGGGCAAAGCAGTCTGACCAGGCGCTGCGCAATGATTGCCACCAGTGACGAGGTCACCAAAAACGGTTCGACACCCATGTCGATCAGGCGTGTAACGGCGCTGGCGGCATCGTTGGTGTGCAGCGTCGAGAAAACCAGATGGCCGGTCAGCGACGATTGGATGGCGATTTCAGCGGTTTCACGGTCGCGTATTTCACCCACCAGAATGACATCCGGGTCCTGGCGGACAATGGATCTGAGCCCCGCAGCGAAGGTCAGGTCGATTTTCGGGTTGACCTGTATCTGTCCCACCCCGTCGATCTGGTATTCAATCGGATCTTCAATTGTGATGATGTTGATCTCCGGGCGGTTAATTGTGGAAAGTGCCGCATACAGGGTGGTGGTTTTGCCGCTGCCGGTGGGGCCGGTCACCAAAATTATCCCGTAGGGGGATTTGATCAGCCGGGCCAGTGTTTTTATCCGCTCGTCATGCATTCCCAAATCAGACAGTTTCAGAATGTGGGAAGATTTATCCAAAAGTCGTAAAACGACACGCTCACCGAAAGCTGTGGGCAAAATGGAAACGCGCACGTCAACGAGACGGTCGGCAATTTTCAGCTCTATCCGTCCGTCCTGAGGGAGGCGTTTTTCCGCGATATTCAGCTTGGCCATAATTTTTATACGGGAAACAAGCGGCGATTGAATTCTTCGCGGCAAATTGAGAATATCATACAAAATGCCGTCGATACGATAGCGGATTTTCACGTTAGCGGAATAAGGCTCGACGTGAATGTCGCTTGCCCGGTCTTTGATGGCACCGGAAACAAGCAGGTTCACCAATTTGATAATCGGCGCATCGCTTGTTTCGTCAAGCAGGTCATCACTTTCATTGATTTCGGAAATCAGTTCGTCGGCCGACTCTTCATTGATCTCTTCAAAATAATCTTTGGCCGACGTGCGGCTCATGTCATAGGATAAATTGATGGCCGCCATAATCTGGTCCTGAGGGGCCAGGATGATCGACAAATCCTGCCTCTGCAACAGCAGGCGAAGATCGTCTGCCGGCTGGAAATTAATCGGGTCGTTAACGGCAATCGCCTGTAATTCATCCGTAATGACCGGAACCATTTTGTGCTTTTTTAAATAATGTATGGGTACGCACTGCGTAAAGCTGATATTGATTTTATCCACCGGCAGTTCCCGCCGTAGGGGCATACTGAAATGGCCCGACAAAATGGATAAAAGACTGACTTCATCAATTACTTTTTTTTGAATCAAATACTCGAAAAAGCCGGTGCCGCCCTTGCGTTTGTTGCCTGCTTCAGCCTCGGCCAGTATTTCGGGAGGCACGCCGGCGGCGATGAGTCTTTCTTCCAGGGAGACAGCCGTCTTATGCTGCGCTCCCGCAGCATTTTTACTCACGCCGGCAAAGGTATTCAACGCTTTGAGTATGGTGGACATAAAATACTGCTCTCAGCTTTATGGGGTTGCCTGCGATTCTTTTTCCACAGGACTGGTCGGCGGCCGTGAATATGACTCCTGCTTGCGTTCGTTGAGTTTAATCACCCCTTCGACAACCTCACCCATGGAGTCTCTTTTTTCATAATACAACTGTGCCGCTTCCTTCTGGGTACGGACGATGTGCGGGGTCAGGAAAACATAGAGGTTGGTTTTTTCCCGCTTTACCGTCTGCGCCTTGAAAAGCCAGCCGATAATGGGGACCTCGCCGAGGAAAGGCACCTTGTTAGTTCCGTCGTCCGTGCTGTCTCCCACCAGACCGCCGATCACAATTGTTTCCCCGTCCTTGACGACTACCGTCGTTTTCGCGGTTCTTTTCAGCGTGGTCGGAGTTGCCTTCTCCGCGCCGGAGGTCACTTTGGTCACTTCCTGGGAAATTTTCAGTCTGACAAAATTTTCTTCATTGATATTGGGCGTGATATTCAGAGTGACGCCTACGTCTTTATACTCGTAGGTGTTGTAGTTGACCAAAGTGGAGGTGGAAGAGTCCTGCTGTCTGGTAAGGTACGGCACATTAGAACCGACATTTATTTCCGCCTCTTCGTTGTCCAGCGTCAGAAGCTGCGGCGTGGACAGAATTGAGACATCCGCATCCGTTTTATATGCCTGAACCATCGCGCCGATAGTAGGGAAAATCACATCTCCGATTTTTATGCCCGCGCCGACAATGCCCATGGAGAACCCGGGCGGCAATCCCAGCAATGTGCCGGCTGCGGTCGCCGTGGTGGTGAGGGAGGAGAGCACGCCTGTTCCGGAACTGGCGAAAGCCGCTGATTTGCTCCCTTCCAGACCGGAAAAATGTCCAGTGTCTTTCACCCCGCTCCATTCAACTCCCAGTTTGAAATCTTTCGTGGCATTCACTTCCATAATCAACGCTTCAATGTAAACCATGGCACGCGGCACGTCGAGCTGCTTGATGATATTTTCCAGGATTTTATAGTCTTCGCGCTCGGCCATAATCACCAGAGTGTTGGTCGCTTTGTCCGGAACAATCTGGACGTTTTTGGAAACAACAGGAGCCCCCGCTCTCTGCGGCGGCGCTCCGGCCTGAGCAGATGAGGCTGCAGACGCGGATGAGGTTAATGAAGTCTCCTGAATGATGCTGGTGAGCACTTTTGCCAGATCTTCGGCAATGCTGTTCTGCAGACGGTACACCTGAATGTTGGACTCTCCACGCGGTACATCCGCATCCATCATGGCTACCAATTTACGTACGTTTTCCGTATCGGCAACGCTGCCGAAAATGATGACGGAATTCGTACGCGGGTCGGCTACCACACGCAGAGGCGTCAGATTCGGCCGCCGCTGCTGAAAAATGGAGGTCAGTGACTTGGCCACCTCCGAGGCGGACGCATTTTGCAGCGGCAGATAAGTAATCTGTTCGCCTGCCCCCTCCACGTCCAATGCCTTGACGATGCCCAGCAGTCTGCGCACATTGGACAGATAATCGGTAATGATCAAAATGCCGGCGGGCGCGTAAGACAAAACAGAACTGGTCTTGGAAACAATCGGGTCGAGCACCCGCTTTACTTCATCAGGGTTTGCTCTTTCAAGGGCGACAATCTGTGTCACCATCCGGTCGTCGGAGTCGCGGGCTTCCCTGGCAAAGCGGGTCTCCACACTTTTTTCCCGCGCCTGTACGGACGGAACTATTTTTACCATATCGCCGACCGGTACCGTGGCGTAACCGTTGATTTCCAGAACCGACAAAAAGACTTTATAGACATCTCGCAGCGGAATTTTTTTGGGTGAAAAAATTGTCACTTTGCCTTTTACTTTTTCATCGATGATGAAATTTTTACCCGTCAATTCGCTGATGAATTTCACGAACACTTCAATATTGACGTTATCAAAATCAAGGGTGACATACTTCTCCTCCTGTGCTTCACGCACCGGCGCACCTGATTTTTTCGCGGCCGGGTCATCTGCTAAACGGGGCGCGTCCGTTTCCGGACGTCCGCTTGTGTGTGCGTCCGCCGCCACCGGTGCGGCCGCAGTCTTCCCCGGTCCGGCGGCAACCGGCAGTCTGGGGGTGGCTTTGCCCGACCGGGCATCATCAATGCGTGCGGCACCGACCTGCTTCGCGTAACCTGCCGCGAGCACCACAAGCGCCGTTACCAGAAAAAGTGTTTTGCAATATTGACGAAAAATTTTCATTTCAGTTGTCTCCTGCCTCAACCAACTTCGAAAATTCCGGCAGACCGGCAAGATTATCAAAATCACGGTCCTGCTGTGCCCATTGCCTTGCTTCCGGATTCGCAGCAATCGCGTTTTTCAAATAATACAGCCCTTGTTTTTTATCACCTTTTCGCGCATAAAGACAAGCAAGATTATAGTGAGCGGAGGCATAATCGCTTTTAATTTTCAGCGCCTCCTGAAAATTCCCCGCCGCCATCCCGTATTTTTTCTGGCTCATGCGCACAACACCCAGGTTGTTCCATGCCGAAGCGTGCAGCGGGTCTGCCTTTATGACTATGCGGTAGAGCCTTGCCGCCTCGGCAAGCTTCCCTTCCCGGTGAACCTGGAGAGCTTGTTCATAGGTGATCTTGAGATGAGCCGGCGCTAACTGCGGCTGTTGATCATTTTTCGTCTCCGGTGCGGAGGCTTCCGCTTTTTCAACTTGCACATCCGCCAGAGCCAAAGCTTCGCCGGCAGCCGGTAATACCGGCTTCGTCTCCGGTACGGCATCGGCCGGCAGTTCGTGCGGCACGGCCGCCTCTTGATTAACGGCCCGCGCCTCTTCATGTACGACGGCCGACGGCTGCGCAGGCGCAACAGGCGGAACCTGTACCACCTGCACATTATCTGGTGAGCGCCCTTTTCTGACTTCCGGCCACCACCAGGCGGCACTGACCACGGCAACAAGCAAAATAATTACCGCCACCGCAATGAGGGGGCTCAGCGGCGGACGACCCGCCGGTTTTTGCGCCTCGTCAAAAATGGTATCGCTGCAAAACTCGTATTCAGAGCCTTTTTCTTTTTTCACTTTGCGTAACGCGTCGTTTATGTAGCTCATAAGTTACCCCTGGTCAAGCCATTACCGTTTTGTTCAGCCGGTCATCCTTTGCCAGAATCGTTTGATGCCGGAGGAGCTTTTTTGAAAATAGTCATTTCCGATATCGTTTGCCGCCTCGCGGACAAGGCGGTGATTGATGACGGAAGCTCCTTTCGTGTAGGCGATCAGAAGCGCCCGGTCGCACAACGCGTTGATGCGCCGGGGAATGCCTTCTGAAAAATAATAAATATAGTCATAGGCCTTTTGCGTGATACGTATTTTACCCGGCCCACCCGCAATTCGCAACCTGTGGCCTATGTATCCTGTGACGTCGTCCTGATCGAGAGGACTCAGATGACAGCGGACGGTGATTCTTTCATTCAGCTGGCGCAGGGCGGGCAGGGTCAGTATTGTACGGAGCTCAGGTTGACCGATCAAAACCGTCTGGAGAAGCTTTTCTCCGTCGGTTTCCAGATTGGAGAGCATGCGAATCTGTTCCAGCACGGCGTGTGTAAGATTCTGCGCCTCATCAATAAGCAAAACAGCGTATTTTCCATGGACATAGGTCTGAAGCAGAAAGTTGTTCAAAGCATCGACATATGTTTTCCGGGAAGCGGCGGCCAGATCGACGCTGATGCCGAATTCAGAAACAATGGTCTGCAAAAGTTCTATTTCGGAAACAGCCGTGTTGAAAATCAGAGCCGTCTCCACCGCGTCATCAAGCAGATGATTCATCAGCGTGCGGCAGATTGTTGTTTTACCCATACCGATTTCACCGGATATCAGGACAAAACCTTTTTTTTCCTGTATGCCGTATATCAGGTAGTTGAGGGCGTCGCGATGCTGACGGCTTAAATAAAGATAAGCCGGCTCCGGCGACAGTTTAAACGGGTTTTCCTTCAATCCAAAATACGCGGCATACATAACTTTAATCCCCCGTATGCTCCCTAGCGGAACGAATAGTTCAGCGTCTCGTTTGTGCCGTTACGCACAAGACTGACGGATATATTTCCACCGGACTGCATGGTATTGACCAATTGCATAACGTCATCGACACCCGTCAACTCTCTGCCGTTGACGCTGGTGACGATATCCCCGTTTTGTAGCCCCATCCGTTCGTAGAGGCTGCCGGGGACGATATTGGAAATAATGAAGCCCTGCTGGGCGCCATCGGCGACATAGGGCCGGACGACCGCTTGGCTCATGACGTTTTTCAGATCACCCATCGTTTCGGCCACTTCTTGTTTCCCTACGGTAATGGCGCCCCGCCTGCTGCTTGCCGCGCCGGGCGAACCACCGCTTTCGGCCTCCCTGATTTTCATCACCAGATCGCGCCCGTCACTGTTTAAAACGGCCGCGTTCCGCGTCACCCGGACAAGCCGCGCCGAGCCGATCATCTGGCCGATGCGGTACAGCTTCTGGCTGCCTTTGCCCCTTTCTTCCACAATCGCGTAGCCGATGTTTTCATCCACGGCAATTGTTCCCTTCAGGTCAAAGGCGGTGTATTCCTCTGTCGGAAGCAAAAACTCCGTATCTTTGTCGGCAATCGCATCCATTGTTGTGTGAAAAATATTGCGATCGGCGATGATACCGTAGCCGGCCAGCGGCTCCGGCTGGTATGTCTTGAGAGCCGGGGCGGCAAGGTGCTCATTGGGTTTCTTTCCCCCAACGGTCAGCTTGAGAGCGGCAAGGTTATAAAAGATGTCCACCGTCAGATACGAGGCAATGGTGATCATAATAAGTCCCAGGAGAATCTGAACCGTGCTTACGGAAATGGAAAACCCCGCGGTAAAGCCTGACAGCTTGCCGGTCAGTTCTGTTATTGCCTGTTGGATTCTTTCCTGCATATCCTGTTTCCGTAAACCGCCGTTGGTCGGGTTTCTAAATGTAGTGGAATGACGGATTGGCCAGAGTTCCGCCAATCGTAATGTTCATTTTGACTTTACTTTTGCCGGGAAGTTCCAACTTGCCCTTCAGATTCAGCCGGCTCGCGGACAGCGGTTCATTGAGCTGGATCTCGCCGTGCAAAAAACAGTTCACCTGTTTGCCGTAGGCCTCGAACTTATCCACCATAATGTTTCCGTTTTGCATCTGGGCCCGCAGCTCGCCACGGTCAAACTCCAGATTGGTCATTCCAAGAAACGGCTCCGCGAGAGGGTAGGTGCCGCCGGTCAGATAAAGGTAAATACTACCGGACGGCCGGCGTCCCTCAAGGCCGCCCGCTTCATACGAAAGATTCCCCTTCAGTTTTCCCCGGGCTCCGTGCAGCAGGGAGATAGACTCATTGCCATATGATGCCAGGTCAATACCCTGAAAGACGATTCGTCCTCCCGACAGCCAATAGCGGCCTCCTCTGGCCAGCAGACCGGCATTGCCGCTGAATCTGCCTCCGTAGGCCTCACCCTTGAAACGTATCTGCCTGATTTTCCCCAAAACGCTCCAGGGAAGCAGTTGCGCGTCGAGCCATTTACCGTGAAAAACCGCGTTTGGCGACGACGGAGGGGCGTAAACAGACGCCTCTCCCAGCTTAACGCCCAGAGGCAGCGACAGCCGCAGCGTTTTTGTTCGGAAAGCATAGTCGGCAGATGAAGCGGCAGCTTCCAGATCAGGTTTCACCAGCTCCGAAGGAAAGAGCAAATATAGAAAGACGCAGGTGATGAAAACACCGTAAACGATGAACCAGAAAATCCGGTTTTTGAAAAAACGCGCCATCAGCTACATGCCCCCCGCGCTGGATTCAACCGGCGTGTAAGACGCCACTAGGATCTGGACGCTTATGTATTCCGGGTTTTCTTTCATTTTGTCAATCGTGATCCGCTTGATTCTGATCATTTCATCCGGTGATTCAACCTGGTACAAAAATTCAACAAGCTGCCTGATCGTCAGGCGATCAAGCTTCAGGTCAATAAGGGATTCTTCAAAGGAAGACGATTTCGTTCCCTGCATGGAATTCATTTGCCTGATACTGCCTTTCACCCGTGCCGCCACCGCCTTTTTTTCGAGATAGGAAAAAAGGGTGAAATCCCTGCGCGAAGCCAAAACTGTTTTGATCCTGGAAATCTGAGCTTCCTGGTCGGCAAACGCCTCGTCCATGCTGATCATCTCGGCGAGTTTCCCGGAGTTGGACGAAATGGATTTTTTCATTTTTGCCTTCGCTTCCCACAGGGGGGACAAAACAAACGCCCAAATCAGGACCGCAACGACAAATACGATCCCCAAGCCGGCAACGTAGCGCTGGCGCCTGTCCAGAGAATTCCAGTATGATTTTATCATTGCACTTCCATTCTTAAATCAAAATTGACCCGGGCGCCCTCCCGCGCCAAAGATGTCGAGCCGATGGAAACATTTTTAAAATGTTTTGACTTTTCCAGTTCATTTTTCACAGCAGTGACATCATCCATCCTTCCTGCATCGCCCTTGATGATCATCACCGCCTTTTCGTAATATAAGTGATTGATCACAATGTCCATATCCGGTGCGATCAGCCCCGAGATGTCTTTGAGCAATGCCAGCACGGTCGTGCCGGATCCGCCCTCGGCCAGCCCGTATGTTTTTTTGTCTTCTTCGAGCTTGCTGCGCAGTTGGGCGACCGGATCGACAATCGCCTGTGCCGTGGGATGGTGCTTTTTGAAAATTGCGTTGATTTGCGCTTTATAATCCGCAGCCCTGGCGCTTTGCAGGCGGTAGTCAATCAGCTGATGCGCTCCGGCAAGCACCAGAAGCACGCCGCCGGCGATCACCCAGCGCTTCGTCTGCTCAAGTAAGCTTCCGAACCCGTGCCGGTATTCGAATTCTCCCTGTCTGAAATTGAAGGACTTCGCTGCGCCGAAAGCCCTTTTCGCCGCGGCCAGTGCCGTGTTCATGATCGGCGGCTGATAGGTCATGCGAATTTTCCGGTCGATCTCCAGAGCGCCTGGGTGCTGATAGTCAACGATTTCCGCAATAAAGATTTTTGTCAGTTCGTCACGTAACGGCTGAAAAAGCGACCCGCCTCCCGTCACGGTGATCCGGCCCGGCGCACTGTGCAGCGTTTTGTTGAGCAGCATGAACTCCACCGTGCTTTTCAGGGAGATGCAAAACTGCCGGCAAAAGGTTTTCGCCTGGGTGGAGTGCTTCTCCCAGCTTTTTTCGCCGAAAATGGAGTTGATTTTTATTCGTTCCGCTTCGATATTTTCACATGAAAGATCCTGAGCCAGCGCGGAAGTGATGGTGTTGCCGCCGAAAACAAAGGATCGTATCTGAACTATCGCGTTTTGCTCATAGAAAACGGCAAACGTGGAAGAGGCACCGATATCCAGCAGGATACCGGTTCCCGCGCTGTTCCTGCTTTGCAAAAGAGGCAAGGCCAGGGCGGCGGCAGCGATGTCGATCAGGAGCACCTTGCCCAAATACTTTTCAACCATACCGATGATGCCGCGGATTTTTTCCTTACCGATAGCCGCTACCAGCAGACCGCTTTCAGGAAGATGAACATAGCTTATCACTACCTCGCCGATCGGCAGAGGCAACAGAGGCTCCAGCTCGAAAGGCAGGGCTTTTTTAATTTTGCTTTCATCGCGGAAGGGAAGCTGTACCTGCCGGTACATTACATCCGACGGGGGGATACACACAACGCATTGCATGCCGGACGGCGCTGCCGCCCGCAGAGCCGCGGCCATTTTTTTCACGGCCGCCTCCAGGTCAACACCTTCGGTCAGGGTGATGGTCTCGGCTGCGAGCACGCGCACATCGCCACGGCCCTTGCGCAGCGCAAGCACCCCCTTTATGCTTTCCGACCCAATGTCGAGGCCCAAAACCGGTTGCGGCATTATTCAAGCCTCCAGCTCATCACTTTAAAAGGCGACCTCTGCACCACACCGTTTATGGACTGCTGCATCCCTTCGGTCATCCCCGTTGAGCGAATTGTAAAATAGTTGCTTTTCACCATCTCAACCAATTCAGGTTTTATCGTGATGCCTCCCATGCCCGGCACGTTCTTATACCAGGTTACGTACGACAAATCGTTAGCCGGGTTCAGGCGGTAATCGTCCATTCTATCGGCCAGCTCCTCGGTCAATTCCGCACAAAGGGCACGCAGCACCGGTTTGGGCGCGGTATTGATGTTGATGGCTCCCGTACCGTAGATGGTCACACATTGTATCAGGCCGGGTTTCTTACTGGTTCCGGCAAATACTTCCTTTGAAATACCTTTTATCATAAGCAATTCTTCAATGCAATCCAAAGGCCCGTTTTTTGCTTTGTAGGGCAGGGGCAGCGACGCATAGTAGGAGCTTTCCGCTCCCATACCCGATATATCATCGTTCTCATCCATCCAGTCAATAATCGAGTCCACGATTTCCATCCCCTCCTGCGGGCCGAGCTCAAAATCCGGCAACGCCAGGAGCCTCAAAAGCATCTCTTTGATCTCCGGGTTGACCGCGCCGCCGTCCACCAGTTTGTTCAGAGGTATCTTTCCCTTTTCGTCCTCGATGCGTAAAATAAAGTGGCCGTTCGGAAAGAAAGAAGCGGACTGGGCGGAAAACGTTTCCGCCCGCGCCCAGTCATCGCGCAGCGTCTCATAGTCGGCACTGGATTTTGCCAGCAGGGCGGCCGCGCCGTAGAAACCGGACTTGGCAATATAAGTCAAACGGATGCCGTCGCTTAAATTGGCCGCATCGTATATGTCATGGCGGGTCGAGCGGTTGAGTTCCAGGGCGGCCGCCGTCAGTATACTGACAATCAGGATGACGGTAATGAGCGCGATTCCGGATTGGTCTTTTAGGATGTTTTTCCTGTTTTTCATTTCCTCACCGGAAAAAATATTTTCGTCGTAAACTTGTAGGGCATTTCCGGATCTCTGTCGTTGGCCATGACAAGCTCTATCTCCATCATGGTCGGCGGCTTGTCCTTCTGCGGCGGGGCCGACCTTGTATCCCAATGGTCAAACTGCCCGCCCGCTTCATCGAAAAACCGGAAAGCGAATCCCTTAATATTCTGACAAATAACCACTCCGCGATCCGTTGCGGATTCCGTGGCAGGGCGCGAACTCAAAACGTCGGAACGCCACAGGGAAAACCGCCCTTCCTTGTCACGTTTCACGAAATAGGTGATCATAGCGGGCGCACCGTCCAGTTCGCCGGGCTCAAAAACAAGATGAGATGACGACCAGAAGGTCAGATACCCGAATTCGTCGACGCCGATTCCTTTTCGTTCCGAGCGCAAAAAGAATTTGCCGTCAAAGCGCCCAAGTGCGGTCAGGTCCCTGGCCATCCGGTCAAGCGTGCCGCGCGCCATTTTATAGATGACCGACTCGTCTTCGATGTTTCTGATTACGCCCAGCGTTGACGTGTAGGCGGCATAAATCGTCGTGAGCACCACGCCCAGAATAAAAACGGCGATCATGATTTCCAGGAGTGTAAAGCCGCGCGATGGGGAACGGCGAAAACTGCAGATGCTCGGCATAGGTCACATCCCACTTGTTTTGTACAGCACCAATTGATATGTCCCGCCCTTTTCAAACCATCTGTTGAACACTGTCACTTCCACCCTCTTGAGTCTGGCAATCTGCGTGTCGGTCACAACCAGTGTCCATCCGTAGTCGGGATGAGCAGGAGAAAAATCTCCCTTTTCCGTCCGGTTATCCAGCACACTGGCCGCTTCGACGTCGGCCATTTTGCTCTGGGCCAGAAGCGATGCGGTGGTCTGAAAGCGCGCTTCCGTGGACATGGAAATGCTCTGCGACTGCATCTGGAAAACCGCCACCAGGCCGATGGCCATGATGGACATGGCCACCATCACCTCTAAAAGCGTGAATCCGCAGTTATGTCTGCTCATCATTCCTCCCGGCTATTTTGCAGTATCGCTGCCCAGACCGTCGTCCACTGAAATATCTGCATAACGGTCGTACAGGGCGGTCACGCCCAAAAACGGGTTCATCACCAGCGTCATGACTTCGTCCTCGTGTGCCAGATGAATAATCAATGGCGGACTGGTATTGTTTTTAGCGAATTTTACTTCAACTTTGCCCTGAGAGATTTTCTTGTTTTTTTGCCTGACGACATCCCGGATGACAACGCCGCCGGGCAGTTTCCGCGCCTTTTTTTCCACCTCCTGCAACTTTTCCGGCGTCATGTCCTGGGTCATTACATAATAGCTGTTGTCGGAAATATTCAGCACAAGAATGTAATCCGTCTGGTCACGAACAGCTTCGGAGCGCAGTTGGCGCTCCAGGCCGACCAGCAGCCTGGTCGTTTTCTTGAGGCTGTTTACGGTGAGCGCTTCCCTCGTGGTGGGAATGGCAAAAACCAGGGTCACCCCAATCAGCGCGATGACGATTATAAGCTCCATCAGGGTAAAGCCCTTATTTTTTGAAGGCCGGCCGCAAAGCCGGCAAATGGCGCACCGGCCGGCAGCTTCGTTATGTTTTTGTGGTAAGCAGGCGGCGGAATCTGTTTGCGGCATGCTCGTCCGGCTTGTATTAATCAACATCCCAGTTATTGATGTCCATATCTGCGTCTTCGCCGCCCGGTTCGCCATCCGCCCCTAAAGACATTATATCAAAATCGCCGTGACTGCCGGGACAGACATACACATAATCGTTCTTCCATGGATCCTTGGGAACTTTCCCTTTATCCAGATAGCCTCCCTTTCGCCAGTTCTTCGGCAGATTACCCACCATGGGCGCCTCAACGAGCGCCTTGAGTCCCTGCTCGGTTGACGGGTAAGTGCCGTTGTCGAGCTTATACATCTTCAGCGCGCTTTCCAGAAGGGCCATCTGTGTTCGCGCCGCCTGCTGTTTGGCCGTGTCGGATTGTCCGAGGAAGCGCGGCATGATCAACCCCGCAAGCAGAGCAAGAATAACAACAACTACCATCAGCTCAATCAGTGTAAAACCCGCCTGTCTGTTTTCATGTTCTTTTTCGATTCTCATGACCAACTCCTTTATCATAGCGTTGACGTCTTTGTAAAAGCGTCGGAAACAAGGCGCGCAAGTGTCGAGGAGTGAGACGTACTCTTTGTACGTCGCAACGACGAGAAACGAAGCGCAACGCCGTATATGGCATTTTTACAAAGCCGTCACTTCACCATCTGATTCATCTCAAAAATCGGCAGCAATATCGAAAAAACGATGAAACCGACGATCAAACCCATCACGAGAATCATCACCGGCTCCAAAAGCGATGTCATGACCATGATATCCGATTGCACTTCCGTTTCGTAGGACGTGGCGATCCTGTTGAGCATCGTTTCGAGCGACCCGGTCTGCTCACCTACGGCGATCATTTCCGTAACCATCGGCGGAAACATGCCGCTGGCGGCCAGCGGGGCGGCCAGCGACTTTCCTTCTTCCACTTCCCGGGCGACAATGGTGAGGGCCTCTCCGATATACACGTTATTGACCACATTGCGGACGATGTCCATCGCCGCCAGAAGCGGCACACCGCTTTGTAAAAGGGTTGCCAGCGTGCGGGTGAATCGCGCGATGGCGATTTTAAGATTAACCGCTCCCCAAACCGGTGCCCTTAGCCGAAAGGAATCCCAGTAGCGTCGCCCCGCCTGCGTACCTGCCGTCGCATACTTGAAGGCAAACAACCCGACAATGACGACAAGTATCATCAGCCACCAGAAAGATTTCAGAAAACTGCTGATCCTGATCAGGATAATGGTCGCAAGCGGCAGAGTCTGCCTCATGTCCGAAAAAATCTCGGTGATTTTCGGCACAAGAAACGTCATCAGCAGGAAAATAACCAAAGAGCCGACCAGCAGCATAATCATGGGGTAGGCCAGCGCGGAACGTATTTTGTTTCTCAGCTCCTGCTGGTTTTCGCTGAAATCCGCCAGTCTCTCCAGTACCAGGTCCATCGTTCCCGAAGCCTCACCGGCTCTGACCATGTTGATGTAAAACGGCGGGAAGACGTTGGGATAAATTTCCATGCTGGCCGTCAAACTTTTCCCTTCCGTAAGGTCGGCACGGATCTGCGCCAGGATTTTCTGCAAAGGCTGGTTTTTGGTCTGCGCCAGTAAAATGGAAAAAGAAGACACCAGGGGGATACCCGCCCCCAGAAGAGTGGACAGCTGTCGGGTGAAAATGGAAATATCTTTGGGGGAAATCCTCTGAAACAAACTGATTTCCATCGCGCCGGAAAAAGCTGATTGTTTCTTTTCGCGCGCCGGATAGATTTCTACTGGATAGATTCCGCTGTCGCGGAGCTGCTGGCGAGCCGTGGACACTCCTGTGGCGTCCACAAATCCTTTGCGTTCCCGCCCTTTCTTGTCCAGTGCCACGTACTCGTAGACACTCATATATCACCCCCGCGACAAGACTGATCATACAGATTATGCGGACATCTAACACACTTTTTGTCCGGATTCAAACGATTAGGACGGTGACATCGGTAAAAAATGATGTGGTCACGACAGGCCGGGAATGAGGCAATACCTCATGGAGCATTTTGGCCAAATTCATCTGCCTGCCACTTGCTTGGCCGGCGCCTCATTTCATCTTCCGGACGCGGATTTCAATATCTTTCTCGTCTTTGAGTAAAGCGCTTAGTCTTGCCGTGTCCGTCTCTCCGTAGTGATACGGATAAAGAATTTTCGGTCTGAACATCAATGCGGCATCGGCTGTCATTTCCGGCGTCATCGTGTAGGGAAGATTCATCGGCAAAAAAGCGATATCTATATCCAGCAGCTGTTTCATTTCCGGTACATTTTCCGTATCGCCGGCAAAATAAACGCGCTTGTCGCCGAAAGTAACCACATAGCCGTTGCCGATCCCCCGTGGATGAAAAGGCACACCCGGAGACATCTCATGCCTGATGTTATAGGCCGGCACCGCTTCAATCTTGAATCCGTCCACTGTCTGAGACTCTCCGTTTTTCAGGACAATTGCCTCGGGGATCTGCCTGCCTGCATCGGGATTGCCGACAATTTTTGTTTCCGGTTTTCTGATTAGTTTAACCGCTTCCAGATCAAGGTGATCATGGTGATCGTGGCTTATCAAAATTAAGTCCGCGGCGGGAAGTCTGGTGTAGTCCGCCTCAGCGCTGACCGGATCAACATGCACGGTCTTGCCGCCAAAAGTAACCATCAGAGTTGCATGTCCCAGAAAAGTAATCACCAGGTCGCCCTGTGCCGTCTTTATGGTGTCTGTCTCCATTTGTCCCTCCTCAAACGGTAAATGCCCTACCCGCCGCCGGAACGTGCCAACCTCTCCAGGTAACGTCCGCTTATTTCTTCCACCGGCTCCAGGCAAAGGCACTTGAGGTAGGATTTCAAAAAGCCTTTGAGAAAAACGGGCGCCGGCAAAGATGCCGCAGCATCTGCTTCAATGTGCTTCAAATAATCAACGCGTATTTTGGTCAGCTTGGCGATATGTTCCAGCTCAATACCCAGCTCCTGGCGTATTTGTTTCAGGTCGGCTCCGCCAATATTCTTCTTTTGTAAAATTGCATTGATGGTCTCACTTTCGGCAATTTTTTCTTTCAGCGCATCGTGCTTGGCCACGATCACCCCGCTGCGGTGGCCGCTGCTGAAAGCAAAGACATCGATCGGTTTTTTATGAGTTGCCGCTGTGTCTTCTTCGGCAAGCTCTCCCCGACGCACCAGTTCCGCACGGTATTGTTTCCTTGTTTGTTCGTTGATCAGTGTCTGGTAGGCCTCTTCAATGAGCAACAGAATTTCTTCCCTTTCCCTTTGCGAAAAAAATGAGTAACTCACGAGCGAACCGCTGGTGTACATCTGGCAGGCGGCGTTGTAGGCATGCCTTATTTCGAACGACGCCGCTGTCGGTCCGATATCGAGCCTTTCGTAGAAATTCATTTTTTTGAAGTTCTTGGGCATCACCACACTCCGGTAGACTTCGGATCCGCTTTTGTGCCGCTTACTACATATTACGCAAGGACATCTGCTGGCCGGTGTGTTCAACAATCTGGCGGCTGAGCTCTTTGAGGTCCATGGCCGTTTTCGTGTAAGGATAGCGATCAACGAAAAACACCTGCTGACAGATCGCATCATGAACATGGTCATCATAGGCCACGTTGCCGGCAAACTCCAGATGCAGGCCAAGATGCTTTCCCACCATTGTACTTATTTGCGTCCCCAGGGAGGCATTGTCGTAACGACGCAGTTGATTAACGATCAGTTTGAAGCGAAACGAACCCAGTTCGTCCTGCAGTTTTTCATACCGCTGTGGATGTATAACCTCCAGGGCGTTCATCATTGTATCGGGCCGGTTGGTCGCCCCCTGGCCGAATTTGTTTTCTATTTCTTCGCCCAGCGCCTTGTACTCCTGTGCGGTAAAACAGTAACGGATCAGGCGGAAGTAAAGCGAACGGATCAGACGGTAAACATTTTCAATCGAAGTCGGCTCCGGCGTCGTAACGAAAATGCCATTTTGTGAGATTAAAAAAAAATCGAGAGTATTAAATGACGTACCGGCGCCCAGATCCAGCAGGATGCGGTCATAGTCAAGCCTGGCGATGGCACGCAACGTTTTCATTTTCTGCGCGTAAGGAAGATTGGCAATGTCAAAATTGTCGCGGGCGCCGCTGATGAGAAAGAGATTTTCATAAGAGGTCTTAATGACCGTGTCCTCCAGCAGGGGAATTCTTTTCTGGAGAAAATCGGAAAATCCTTTTTCCGGATAAGGCACACCGACCAGTGTATGCAGATTCGCGGCACCCAGATCCAGGTCAATGATCAGGGTTTTTTTACCCGCCTGTGCAGAAAGCCTCCCCAGGGAACTGGTGAGAAAACTTTTTCCCGAACCGCCTTTTCCTCCGCCGATTGGCCAGACAAACGCCATACTCCAGCCGCCGTTTTTTTTATTTACATATATGATAAATGAATCATATTCAAGTGATAAGTTGACAGCAAGCATTTGTCATACAAAATGTTCGCCGGGAACCGGAAAAAGCAGACCTGACGACATTTGGCGTGGGCAAAAATAACCTTCTTGACATGTGCATGTATTGCCTCTAGAAAAAAGCATCTTCACTTGCGGACGGTTACATGATCACAAGCGAACCGGTAATTAAAGTCGCCCTTCTTCAGAATTCGCGCCAGGCGAAGGTTTTACTTAACGGAACATACCCGCCTTTTTCCGGACAAGAGGCAAAAACCCAAATTAACGCCTCCTCGGGCGAAAACGGCACAGTCATTCTCAGGGACCGGGATGAACGGATCGTGGTGCAAAAAAATGAAATTGAACTTATTCCCGCCGACCGCGCGAATGATTTCTTCAGCTTAAGCGACATCCGTATCGGCATCCGCTTCCACTGGGAACGCCTGCAGACTCTCTCCTTCCGCGGCGGCATATTATTTTCGCCAAATCAGGACGGCACAATATCGGTTTTCAATCTGATCGGCCTGGAAGATTACCTGTCCTCGGTCATTTCATCGGAAATGTCCGCCGGCGCTCCCCCGGAGTTTCTCAAAGTCCAGGCCGTCACCGCACGAAGCTGGCTGGTCGCCATGCTGGAAAAGAAAAAGACGCCTCGCGCTGTGCAGGGCGGGGGAGAAAACGAAATCCTTGTCTGGCAGGATGTAAACGATCATGAGGGGTTCGATGTGTGCGCGGATGATCATTGCCAGCGCTACCAGGGGATCGCACGCATAATTTCCGAAAATGTCGCCCGGGCGATAAACGACACGCGCGGGTTGTTTTTGACCCACGAGGGCCGTATCTGCGACGCACGCTACAGCAAATGCTGCGGTGGAAGGACGGAAGTGTTTGCCACCGCCTGGGAAAATGCCCATTTTCCATATCTGGCCGGCATCAGCGACAGCGACAGCGACAGCGAAAGCTCACCCCTTGCCACGGAGGCACACGTAAAATCGTGGCTGCTTTCCAATCCGGAAGCTTACTGCAACACAACCGATGAATCTCTCCTCGGGCAGATCCTCCCCTCCTTCGACCTGGAAACAAAAAATTTCTACCGCTGGCAGGTCGTTTACACGGCACAGGAGCTAACGGCCATTTTGCGGGAAAAGTCAGGGATTGACTTCGGTGCGCTCAAACGCATTGAAGCGCTGGAGCGCGGGCCTTCAGGCAGGATCAGCCGCCTTAAAATAGAAGGCACCCGGCGTACTGTGACCGTCGGCAAGGAACTGGAAATCCGCCGCTGGCTTTCACCGACACACCTGCTTTCGAGCGCTTTTGTGGTTTCGGCACGGCATGACGCGGCAGGCGATATTTCGCACCTTACATTAGACGGAGGCGGCTGGGGACATGGCGTGGGGCTTTGCCAGATTGGAGCGGCCGTCATGGCGGCCCGTGGTTTCAAGTCGGAAGATATTTTAGCCCACTATTTCCGCGGCGCGGTTTTGAAAAAGCTCTACTGACCGCGGGGGATTACCAAACGAGGCACAAATTAAGCAAACGGCAGATAAATGGAAGCTACTGAAGGCGTAAAAACCGGCTCCGGCAATGAAAAGCGCAATCCCTGGCTGTGGGTGCCGTCGGTCTATATTGCCGAGGGGATCCCCTATATGGTCGTCATGGCCGTCAGTGTCGTGATGTATAAAAACCTGGGCCTGTCCAACACAGACATCGCCCTGTACACAAGCTGGCTTTATCTTCCCTGGGTAATCAAGCCTCTTTGGAGCCCTTTTGTAGATCTTTTCCGCACCAAACGCTTCTGGATTCTGCTTACACAGCTTGTTACCGGCGGGGCCTTCGCCTGCGTGGCACTGACTCTTCCGGCGGCGGATTTTGTGCGCTATACGCTGGCGATTCTCTGGATCATGGCTTTTTCGTCCGCCACGCACGACACCGCCACAGATGGTTTTTACATGCTGGGGCTCGACACGCCGGGGCAGGCGGCTTTCGTCGGCGTACGCACCGCCTTTTACCGCGTGTCCACTATCGCCGCCAAGGGAGGGCTCGTCGTCCTGGCGGGGCTACTGCAAAAAAATGGCTACCCGGTTGCTTCCGCCTGGTCGCTGACTTTCTTTGTTCTGGCGGCCGTTTTTCTCAGTTTGTGTCTTTACCATTTTTTCATGCTTCCTTACCCTCCGGCGGATCGCCCCGCCCCCACAACCAAAGGCAAAAACCTGCTTGATGAATACCTCCGTATCATCACACTTTTTTTCCGGCGCAAAGATATTGTCGTCATCATCTGCTTCTTCTTATTTTACCGCTTCGCCGAGGCCCAGCTGGTCAAAATGGTCGCCCCCTTTCTTTTGGATGCCAGGGAAAAAGGCGGACTGGGGCTTTCGACCGCCGAAGTCGGCTGGATTTACGGAACGGCAGGCGTGGTCGCGCTGATGCTGGGTGGAATCCTGGGGGGTTATGCCATTTACCGCAGGGGCCTCAAATTCTGGCTGTGGCCCATGGTAATTGTCATGCATCTGCCTGATCTCATTTTCGTGTATCTGTCGCATGTGCAACCGGAAAGCATTTGGTTTATCGGCTGGGCCGTGGCCGTCGAGCAGTTCGGATACGGCTTTGGTTTTACAGCATATACAATGTATATGATTATGGTTTCGCAAGGCCGGTACAAAACGGTTTTTTACGCCATTGCCACCGGTATAATGGCGCTGGGAATGATGCTTCCTTCCATGATGAGCGGCTGGATTCAGGAAAGGCTGGGCTATATCAATTTCTATTACTGGATATTGATAACGACGATTCCAGGTTTCATTGTGGCAGCGCTGGTAAAAATTGACGCCGATTATGGAAAAAAAGAAGCGGTGGACAAATAAATGGAAAAGGGACTGATCAAAACAGCTTTCATCCTGGGCGCGGGACTAGGCACGAGACTCATGCCCCTCACCCGGGATATGCCCAAGCCGCTTCTTATAGTGGGGGATCGTCCGATTATCACCTACGCGATGGAGCACCTGCAGGGTATCGGCGTGCAGAGGTTCATTATCAATACACATCACTGTCCGGAAAAATACGTGGAGGCCTTCCCCCAATCCCGCTGGCGGGACATCCCGATCATCCTGCGCCACGAACCTGTCCTTCTGGATACGGCGGGCGGCATCAAGAATATCGAGGATCTGGTGGAAAGCGAAGAGCGCATTATCGTCTATAACGGTGATATCATTACCAGCCTGCCGCTGGGAGGTCTGATCCGGAGGCATTTGGAGCTCCGGGGCGAGGTCACCCTCGCTTTGCGCAGCAACGGGCCGCTGCTTAATGTCAATATTGACTCGAGCGGCTTTATCTGCGATATGAGAAACATTCTTGGCCGGCCGGGAGTACGCAGCTGCCTGTTTGCCGGCATTTACATACTTGAACGATCCTTTCTGAGGCGTTTGGAAGAAGGAAAAGCAGAATCGATTGTCGCACCGCTCATCGCGAGCATCAAAAATGACCCGTGCTCCGTAGGAGGCGTGGTTATTGACGGCGGCATCTGGCACGATGCCGGCTCACCTGAAGAATATCACAGGCTGAGACAAGGCCTGTAAAGACAAACATCTGAAAGAGCTCAAGGCGGATGGACACAAATAAAGAAAGATTTTTAAGCGATCACCTGGGCCTGGTCGAGTTCAGACTAAGACCGATCGAAAAGGGAGGATCCGACCGGACATATTGGCGTGTGCTGCTCAAAGACGGCAGAAATTTCATCTTTATGGCCTACGGTGTCGAAACACAGGAAAACGCTTACTGGGTAGAGATAAACCGCTTCTTAAACGAACTGCGCGTTCCCGTGCCGCGGATCATCGCTTTTGACCAGAACCTGCGTTTCCTGTTACTCGAAGACGCAGGTGAGCTTGATTTTTATATGCTCAGAACGCTGCCGTGGCACAAGCGTCGACGTTTCTATCTGGCCGCCCTTTCGGAAATTCACCGCCTGCACCGCTTTCCGCTGGCCGAACTTCCGACCGATCTGAAAATATCTCCCGCATACGACGACAAGCTCTATCGCTGGGAGCATCAGTATTTTCTCGATAACTTTGTCGATGCTCTTTGCGGTTTTGAGTTACCCCAATCCCTGGCACGGCAGTGGGAGAAAGAGTCGTCACAGCTTATCGAACGCCTGCAAACAGTGCCCCTGTGTCTGATCCATCGCGACTTTCAATCACAGAACATTATGCTGGGCGATGAGCGGCCCGTCTTCATCGATTTTCAAGGGATGAGACCGGGCAATGTGTTTTATGACCTTGCTTCGCTTATCTGTGATCCTTATGTGACATTTTTGCCTGAGGAAAGAAATGAGCTGATTTCCTTTTATTACAGAATTATGGAACCGGATTACAGCCTGGAGAGATTCACCGACTATTTCTGGGAAGGGGCGGCACAAAGGCTTATGCAGGCCCTTGGCGCTTACGGGTTTCTTGGACTCAAAAAAAACAAACAACATTTTCTCAAGCACGCGGCAGGCGGCATCAAAAATCTGGTGACCGCCACCGCTCAGGCCGCAACGCTGCCTGCCTTGAATGAACTGGCCCGCGAGTGCATGCGCAAACTTGCCGTCCGGCGGGATCTCTCCACGAATCCGCCAAAGATCCAATGACCGGGAAAAAAACCACAATGGAAATAATAAGAAACCACAAAAGCGCGGGCCGTAACCTGCTGCTGGCCTGTTTAATCCCGCTGTTACTGCTTGCCGGCGGCTGCAGTAATTTTCTGGCTAAATCAGCCCTCGAAGAAGCAAATAATCTTTTTCGCCAGGGTAAATTTTCCGACTCGCTGGCCAGATACGGGGAAATTATGAAACAACACCCGGGGGCAGCCGACCGGGCCCTGTTTGAGATGGGATTTATCTATGCCCATCCCGGAAACGAGCACAAAGACTATTTCAAAGCGCTGGAATGCTTCGAAACCATCATCAGGGACTATCCGGAAAGTCGTTTCCGCCACGACAGTGAAATGATGGTCTTTCACCTGCATAACATAACCGACAAGGATGTCAGGATTTTCACACAAAACAGACAGGCAGCCGAGCAGCAAACCCGTATCTCAGCCCTCGAGCGGGAACTCCAGGCAAAGGAAGAAGAAATAGCCGAGCTGCAAAACAAACTGCAACAGCACGGGCTGACGACGCCGCTTATCCTCCCGAATGGCCCCGCCGATAAAATCCTGGTGGAAAAAAGCCTAAGGCGTATGACGCTTTTGGCCAACGGACAAGTAATCAGGACCTACCGCGTCGCCCTGGGGGAAAATCCGGTTGGCCCCAAGGAAAAGCAGGGAGATAAAAAAACTCCTGAGGGCATCTACTTTATCAAAGGCCGCAACAAAAGCAGCAGGTTTTTTCTTTCACTGCATATCTCTTATCCGAACGAAGAAGACACGAAGCGCGCAAAAAAGCTGGGCGTTGCCCCCGGCGGGAGTATCATGATCCACGGCCTGAAAAAAGATTTTGCGTGGATGGGCGAGTCGCACACCGGTAAAGACTGGACGGAAGGCTGCATCGCCGTGACCAACGAGGAAATAGAAGAAATTGATAAACTGGTGCCCAACGGCACCCTCGTGGAAATACGGCCGTAAGATAGCGTCCGCCCCTGCCGCCACACTGTATTTTCCTGAAAGCGTGACACAGGTCACCAAAAACCATCCTTGCAGCGGACTCGCCAAAATTACACCTTGCATGCCCCCGGTCGTCCATGCTTAAAAACGCCTCATTGAACTGGAGAATATATTTGCCTGATGTTGCCAAGCGCCAAACCTAATGTCGCGGCATACACCACCCATCCTGTAATTGCATTGATAGTGGTATCTTTACTGGCTTTTCACGGGTGTGCCCGAATCAAAAAAGTTCAGGTGCAGTATGGGTCGTTTCCTGCACACCCGGAGGAAAAGCTCGAGCGGCATAATTTTTCCGCGGCCGCGGGAGAGGATCTCGTCGGCCGGCTGGCCGTCATCCAGCTGGAAAGGGGTGATACCATCCCGGATGTCGCCAGACATTTCGGCCTCGGGACAAACGCCGTGAGCGCGGCCAATCCGGACATCGATATCTGGGCGCCCCAGGAGGGTGAGCGTCTTTTGCTTCCCATGAGATTTATCCTGCCGGACGGCCCCAGAAACGGCATCGTCATCAACCTTCCGGCCATGCGGCTGTTTTATTTTAAAAACAGAGGCAAACAGGTGTCGACCTACCCGCTGGGCATCGGCACTGAGGAGCGCCCCACGCCGATGGGCAATATGGAGGTGGTAAAGAAGGTTATAAAACCGACCTGGTATGTGCCGGCCAGTATCGCGGAGGATCACCGGAAAAAAGGAGACATCCTGCCGCCGCAGGTTTTACCCGGGCCGGATAACCCTCTCGGCGATTACGCGCTTTATTTGAGCAGGCCGTCGTACCTTATTCACGGCACGAACAAACCGGCCAGCGTCGGCCTTCGCGCCACCAATGGGTGTATGAGACTGTATCCGGAAAACATCAAAAAACTCTTTGACCAGACACAGGTCGGCACGCCGGTGCGTATCGTCAATCAGCCCTACCTTGCCGGTCGGTCAAATGGCGTCATCTATCTGGAGGCGCACGCGCCGCTGGATGATCTGACAGGAGATCCTCTCGAAGAGGTTTACGAAAAACTGGCCTTACTGGAGAAAAAATCGTCCGCCGCGGTCGACTGGAGAAAGGTCAGAAACACTCTTGCCGAGGCGGCCGGCTACCCGGTGCCCGTCTCCAAAAGCACCCACGACGCCGACCAGCTGTCCACGGGTATTGTCGAAGTGAATCACCCGCGGCGGCTCTTGGGCGCGCCGGTGGTACCGGAACTGAGGGTCGGTGCCTGGTATGTCTGGGTGGCTGACAAAAAAAATGAACTTGAAGCAGTCAGGCTCGCCGCCATGGTCAACCATCAGGGGCCGCCCATTCCCGCCCGGGTTCTGCCCAGACAAAACGGCTACCGTGTTCTGGCCGGTCCCTTTAACAGTAAGAATGAAGCGGCGAATGCCATAAAACAACTAAGGTTTGATCTGGAAATTGAAGGACAGTTGATTGCGCCGGGCCGCAAAAAATAGCTTTACCGTAATTTACCGGGCTTGTCCCGGACGGCCGGCTGTTACAAAATACCCGGCCAACAGCGTAACAAAAATGAACAAAGTGATGGTGGCCAAGCTTAATATTCGTCGCCCTGATCTTCACTATAGCCATCACCAGGCAACTGAAAAATAAAAAGAAAGGAGGTGATTACACAATGAAAAAGAGTCTTAAAATGATCGCCATGATGTTTGCTCTGACGATCGCCCTGGTCGGTTGCGCGACCACCGGCGATCTGGAAAAAGTGCAGGCGCAGGGGCAGCAGACCAGCGCGAAAGCCGAACAGGCGCTCAAGGAGGCACAGGAAGCCAAAGCGGCGGCTGACGAGGCTACAATAAAGGCGGCTGACGCGGCCGAGCGCGCGGAAAACGCGGCCCGACTGGCTGAAGAGAGAGCCAAATTGGCCGAAGAAAGAGCCAGGCTGGCGGAGGAAAAAGTTACAAGAGCGGAAGGCAACGCCAAGCAGGACAACGCCGCTTTCGAGAAATCAATGAAAAAGTAATTCTTTTTTAAGCGAAAATGAGCGGCGGGCATCAACGTACGCCGCTCATTTTTCCTGCCTGCCCGCACCCACCCGATGAGCGCAGTTATTGTGCCTTGCAGATCCTTTTTCTCCCCCGGCACCTGTCCACTATAGATGGAGCACCCGGGCATGTGCAAAATCGTCGTTTACCGCCATCTTCACTTGCGCTCCCCTGCCCAATATGCTAGACAACCCGCGATTATTTAATTCTTTTTGGAGCATACCACTGTTATGAAATACGATCCGTCGGCCATCGAAGAGAAATGGCAGAAAAAATGGGAAACTAAAAAGACTTTTAAGGTTACTGAAGACCCCACGAAAAAGAAATACTACCTGCTGGAGATGTTTCCCTACCCGTCGGGAAAAATCCATATGGGGCATGTACGCAACTACACCATCGGCGATGTCGTGGCGCGCTATAAACGTATGAAGGGCTTTAACGTCCTGCATCCGATCGGCTGGGACGCGTTCGGCATGCCTGCGGAAAACGCGGCCATCGAAAACAGGATCCACCCTTCAAAATGGACTTACGAAAACATCGACCAGATGAAAAAGCAACTCAAGCGGATGGGCTTCAGCTATGACTGGGATCGAGAGCTGGCCACCTGTGATCCGGAATACTACCGCTGGGAGCAGCTTTTCTTTATCTGGATGTATGAAAAGGGCCTGGCCTACAAAAAGCGCTCCACCGTCAATTTCTGCGTCAAGTGCGACACGGTGCTGGCCAATGAACAGGTGGAGGGCGGCCTGTGCTGGCGCTGCGGCACGGAAGTGACAGAGAAGGTGCTTGATCAGTGGTTTTTCAAAATTACCGCCTATACCGAGGAACTTCTGGAATACTGTGACCGCCTGCCCGGCTGGCCGGAGCGTGTCCTGACCATGCAGAAAAACTGGATCGGCAAAAGCTACGGCTGTCTGGTCGATTTCCCGCTTGCGGAAGGTCCCGGTGTGATCCAGGTCTTCACCACCCGCCAGGACACACTCTACGGCGCAACCTTCATGCTGGTGGCGGCCGAGCATCCGCTGGTGACTCAGCTGGCCAAAGGCAAGCCATGTGAAAAAGACGTTGAGGCCTTTGTGGAGAAAGTTAAAAAGCAGGACAAGCTGATGCGCACCTCCGAGTACTACGAAAAAGAAGGCCTCTTTCTCGATTCCTACTGCATAAACCCTCTCACCGGAGAGAAAATGCCCATCTTTGCCGCCAATTTCGTTTTGGCCGATTACGGCACAGGATGCGTCATGGCCGTGCCCACGCACGACCAGCGCGATTTCGAGTTTGCCAAAAAATTCAATTTGCCGCTTATCGTCGTCATCCAGCCCAAAGATAAAGAACTCGATGCCGACACCATGACCGAGGCCTACGTCGAGGAGGGCTATCTGGTCAATTCGGGACAGTTCAACGGTCTGGCCAACACACAGGTGCTCGAGGCCATCGCCGATTATCTGGAAAAGGAAGGCATCGGAAAACGCACCGTGCAGTACCGGCTGCGTGACTGGGGCATTTCCCGTCAGCGCTACTGGGGCGCGCCCATCCCCATGATCAACTGCGAAAAATGCGGCATTGTCCCGGTGCCGGAAAAAGACCTGCCGGTGGTGCTGCCCGGGAATGTAACCTTCAGCCCGGAAGGCGGGGCATCACTGGCAACCCTTGCCGAATTTGTCAATACGACTTGTCCCGCTTGCGGTGGAACTGCCACACGCGAGACTGACACGATGGATACCTTTGTGGAATCTTCCTGGTATTTTGCGCGCTACTGCTCGCCCGGATATGATGTGGCGCCGGGGCTTGACCGCAAGGCAGTGGACTACTGGATGCCGGTGGACCAGTATATCGGCGGCATCGAGCATGCAATTTTACATTTGCTCTACGCACGCTTCTATACCAAGGTTCTGCGCGACCTGGGCGTCGTCGGTACTACAGAGCCTTTCACCAACCTGCTTACACAGGGCATGGTCTGCAAAGAAACGATGAGGTGTCCGGAACACGGCTATCTCTTTCCCGAACAGGTGACCGACGAAAAGTGTCATCTATGCGGCCGGAAAGTCATCACCGGCAAGACGGAAAAAATGTCCAAGTCGCTCAAAAATGTTGTCGACCCCAATCATCTTGTGAAAACCTACGGGGCGGACACGGCTCGTATTTTCTGTCTGTTTGCCGCCCCGCCGGAAAGAGATCTGGAGTGGAGTGAACAGGGAGTGGAAGGAGCTTTCCGTTTCCTGGGTCGCCTGTGGCGGATCTGCCACGAGTACCTCGATGATGTATCGGGTGTGGCGCCGGCCGGCAAAGATCTGGCCGCAGACGGTGAAATCAAGACCCTGCGCAGGAAAACCCACCAGACAATCCGCAAAGTGTCCGACGATATCGAGGAGCGCTTTCACTTCAACACGGCCATCAGTGCGGTGATGGAGCTTATCAACTCCATTTACGCCATCCGCCGTCCGGACAAAACCGACCTCGCCTCTCTTAGCGTGATTCGCGAGGCTCTGGAAGCGGCTGTCCTGCTTCTTTCCCCCATCGTCCCGCATATTACCGAAGAACTCTGGCAGGCACTCAGGCACGACACCCCGGCTTGCGACACACCTTGGCCCGGCTTTGACCCGGCCATCGCCAGTGAAGAAGAAATGACCATCGTCATTCAGATAAACGGCAAGTTGCGCAGCCGGATCGTCGTGCCGGTCGATTACGACGCGGAGAAAATCAAAGCTGACGCACAAAGTGATGAAAGAATAGTGTCGCTACTGGCGGAAGCGAAAGTGCTGAAAGTGATTTACGTTCCCAAAAAACTGGTCAATATCGTGGTTGCCTCATGAAAAAGACTGCATTTTTGAAAACATACAACTGCACCCTGCCGGCGCTTTGCTCCGCCGTGCTGGCTTTTGTCCTCGTTGTCACGGGCTGTGGTTATTCCTTCGCCCCCCGCGGGGAAACAATTGACCCGGCCATCCGTGCTATTTATGTCGAACCTTTCGGCAACAAAACCGCGCACGCCGAGATCGAAAACTTTATGCGCACGGCCTTTATCGACGAAATCCTCCAAAACAGCCGCTTCCGGGCGGTGGAAAATAGCGCCAAAGCGGATGCTCTCATCAGTGGGAATGTTGTGGGCCTCAATACCGTGACACTTTCTTACCGGCAGGACATCCTGGCGGCGGAAGAGAGAATGACGGCGCTACTGGAAGTGGTTTTTCGGGAGAAAGAAACAGGCAAGATCGTCTGGGCCGCTCCCCGGCTTGCCGGAACTGTTGACTACAAGGTCAGTGATGCGGCCAATCCTCTCCCCTTCCGAAGACAGGCAATGCGCAAACTGTGCGCGGACATGGCGGAAAAATCCTTCAACATGATGATGTCCAATTTTTAACCATAACCCGCATGAAACCTTCTGTTTTTCAATGGGGAAACCACCTGTTTTATCGCGCAACAGGCGATAACGCGCCCGAGTTCCTGCGGCCAAACGATCGCCCAACGCCTGTCAAAGCCGGCTCCGCCAAGGATTTGCTGGCACGGGCGGACACAAGCCATTTGTGGGTCATAAAAAATGAGGCGGCCATTGCATGCGACCCGCAGGCCATGCATCGCCTGCTGAATATCGCCCGTGACACAGGCGCGGGACTTGTCTATGCTAACTTCACCGAAGTCAGAGGCAGGGCCCTCCATCCCCATCCGCTAAACGACTATCAGGAAGGATCGCTGCGCGATGATTTTGACTTCGGCCCCATGTTTGTCCTCTCCACCTGGGCAGCCGAAAACGCTATTAGTAAATACGGCCCACTGCCCCGGGATGCCGGGCTCGCCCTGTACGACCTGCGGCTGAAAATCTCCACCAATACTCAGATTTTGCACATTCCGGAATTCCTCTACAGGGCATCTGCGGCGTACCCTGCGCCCGTCAAAGAAACTACGTCCAAAACCGAGGCACATTTTTCCTATACTGCCAGGGAAAACGCGGTCCGTCAGAAAAAATTTGAAAAAATCGCCGCCTCTCATCTGAAACGCATCGGCGCCTTCCTGCCACCACGAATAAAAAAAGCCGGCAACACGGCCAGAGCTCAATGGAAGGCCAGTGTCATCATTCCCGTCAGAAACAGAAAAAAAACCATTGCCGAGGCGCTGGCCAGCGCGCTGGCGCAAAAAACAAATTTTCCGTTTAACATCATTGTCGTGGACAATCACTCTACGGACGGCACCACGGGCATCATAAAAAAAATCGCATCACGCCACCCCCATGTGCACCATCTTATACCGGCGCTGCGCGGTCTGGGGATAGGCGGCTGCTGGAACGAAGCGATCTTCTCCCCTCAGTGCGGCCGCTACGCGGTGCAGCTCGACTCGGACGATCTTTACAGCTCACCCGAAACATTGCAAAAAATAGTGGACACACTAATCAGGGGATCTTATGCGATGGTGGTCGGCTCCTACACGCTGGTCGATGAAAGGCTAAGGCCTATCGGACCGGGACTGATCGACCACCGGGAGTGGACTAAGACCAACGGCCACAACAACCTTTTGCGTGTAAACGGCATAGGTGCGCCGCGCGCCTTCGACACTGAAGTGCTCCGTAAAACCTGCTTTCCCGACGTGAGCTACGGGGAGGACTACGCGGTGGCCCTCAGCCTGACACGTGAATATAAAATCGGGCGCATCTTCGAGAGTCTCTATCTTTGCCGCCGCTGGTCCGATAACACAGACGCCGACCTTTCCCTTGAGAAACAAAATCGTAACGACCATTACAAAGACCGTCTGCGCACATTGGAGATAAAGGCCAGACAGAAGCTCAACCGCGGCCACGATGTACCGCGCCCGGATGAAAGGCATTCCTCACAGGAACAAACCACTGATGAAACATCGGGAAGAATCTATGCGGTTTTTTCCGGCCGGGACGATGAGAAACTGGGCCCGCTGTGCAGTGATTTTTTTAAATCGGAAAAAGAACACTGGCCCCAACTGGGTGCTGCCTGCCGGGCATTGGCAAAAATAAAAAGGCGAAAGCTCGACTACGGCGGATATGTGACTACCCTGCAGTACAACCCCGCCCGGAAAAAAAGCGGTTCCGCGGCAGTCGATCCCGTCTCGATCAGCAGGCGGCCCTGTTTTTTGTGCCATACCAACAGGCCGCTAAAGCAACGTGCCATAGCCTACCGCGACACTTATGAAATTTTGTGCAACCCCGCGCCGATCTTCGACAACCATTTCACCGTCGTATCCAACAGGCATACACCGCAGGAAATTTCCTCCTCCGTCACAGGGCTACTGCAAATTGCACGCGATGCCTCACCTGAGTATCTGGTTTTTTACAACGGTCCTGCCTGCGGCGCTTCCGCCCCCGACCATCTGCATTTTCAAATGATCCCGGCAGGTGAACTTCCTTTTATCGGCCAAGCGGGAGGCCTGCCCCTGCTCAAACAAACTAAAGGGGTGCGTATCGCCGCAGGTTTCGCCTTTGACCGTGCACTTGCCGTCATCGAATCGCAAAAAATGGCCACGATGAAGCGGCAATTCAGTGATTTTCTCAGAGCCGCCCGCACGGCCGGCCAGGAAGACGTGGAACCGCCTGTGAACATAATTTGCTATTACGGTGATAAAGGCTGGCGGCTGACCATCTTTTTACGCGCCAAACACAGGCCGGATGCCTACTATGCTGCCGGGCGAAAAAGGATTTTGGTATCGCCCGGTGCAATCGATATGGCCGGAACCCTTGTCGTGCCGCTGGAACATGATCTCCAGCGCCTGAACGCACAGACCATAAGCGCCATTTACCGCGAAGTGTCACTGGATGAAAAAGCCATAAAAGGAATTGCCGACCTTCTTCAGCAGGTACGGGTTTTGTGTAAAGGAGTCTTGCCGCCATGAGCAACCATGACCAGGTGATTATCGACAGCGAGATGAGTTTTGCCCAGGCAATTGAGGGCAGCACGGCCCCGCTGGAAATCATCGACACACTAGCTTGTATCGATGTCATTTATTATTCATTCGACAACAGGCGTCACCAGGGGCAGCTTGTCGTGGACGCGAGCCTCGAGGATGATGTCTGCGAGATATTTTCACTGATTGAGCAACTTGAGTTTCCCATCGGTAAAGTCATCCCCGTTTGTGCCTACCAGTGGGAGGATGGAGATTCGATGGCAGACAACAATTCACATTCCTTCAACTTCCGTGTCATTGCCGGCACCAGCAAGCTGTCACTCCATTCCTTCGGCCGCGCCCTGGACATCAACCCGGTACAAAATCCGGTAATCTACCCCAACGGTATCATCGCGCCTGTAGGCTCTTTGTACCGGCCGGGCGAAAGAGGCACCCTCACCGCCGGGCATCCGATAGTGCGTGAGTTTATCCGGCGCGGCTGGCACTGGGGGGGAAATTTCGAACAGCCTAAAGACTACCACCACTTTGAAAAACCGTGACGCGACAGCCGTCATTTTAAGTGTGGGCTACAGATGATCCGGTCAATGGCGTGACTTTTCAGAAGCCCCCGGCGCATTTTTTCCTCGGAAAGATACGTCCGGCCGGGAGAAAAAGGCGGGAATGCCCAGGCCTGCACCTATGCACCGCAGCGACACACGGGCGGCGTGCAATGCCTCTTCAATGGCCTTATCCATATCAAGGTAGCGGTAGGATCCTAATCTGCCGACGAAGCTTACCCTGGTTTGCCCATTCGCCAGCGTCTCGTATTTTTTGCAAAGACTTTGCGCCTCATCGAGATTTACCGGATAAAACTGCCTGTCACCAGGGCCGCATTCTCGCGGAAATTCATAGGTAATAATTGTTTTGGAGTTTTGGGGCTCCCAGGGCCAGAAATGCTTATGCTCAAAAATACGCGTGAAAGGAACTGACTCGTCACAGTAATTTACTGTACCGCATTGCTGAAAAGTGCCGTCCATGGTTTCAAATTTAAAATCAAGTGTCCGGTACGGCAGACGGCCGAAACACCAGCCGAAATATTCATCGAGAGGCCCGGAGAAAAAAAGATGCTGCATTTCCGGAGTAAACATCTCATGAGAAAATTCGCAATCAAGGCGGATCTCGATCCTTTCATGGTCCAGCATTTTTTCCACCATATCGGTATAACCGTTTACCGGCTGTCCCTGCTTTTCATGATGGAACACGTCACGCTTATCATCAAAATGTACGGGAATACGCTTAAAGAAAAAAGTGGGCAGCGTCGCCGGATCGCGTCCCCATTGTTTTTTTGTATAACCGCGGTAAAAACCATGATAGATTTCAGGCCCCACGGCAGCCAGCGCCGCTTCTTCAAAATTACGAGGTCGGCGCGTGGCGTAAGGACGGGCTTTCCCGGCCAATAGCTCCGCCGCCCGTGCCTCATCCAACTGTCTGCCGAAAAACATTTTCAGCGCGGTCAGGTTGACGGGGAACGGATACAGCACATCATTGACCCAAGCCTGCTTTCTGTGGATATACGGCCTTATTTCGGCAAAACGGGATACGAAATCCCACACCTCATTGTTATCCGAATGCAACGTGTGTGGACCGTAGCAGTGCATCAATATTCCTGTGGCCAGGTCGCGCATTGTGTGGCAGTTGCCCGCAACGTGGTCTGATTTTTCAATGACTACACACCGATAGCCGCCATCAGCCAGGCTTCTGGCAATCACAGCTCCGGTAAGGCCCGCCCCGACAACCATGAATATGGGGTTTTTTTCTCTCATATCACTTCCTTTAGCTGTTAATGCATACAATATTCAGCAAGATGTCCGGAACAATTCTTTTTTTACTCGTCTTCTCGATCCCGCACACGTGATCATCAGATTACATGCCTCATAATTAGCCGGCCGAAGCCCGGCGCATGCCGTGGGCGACCAGTCTTGATATTGCCGGATGCCGGCCAGAGCCTTCATGAAAAATGTAAATACAATTATGAGACCGTTAATATCATACGGGCTTTTTACCCACGGAGGCCAGATAAACGGTAAACTCGTCAACCGAGTCAATCTGCAAAAGTCTGTCGAGCGCCTCCTGGTCATAGGCCGCCATTGCACAGGCGCCGGCCCCGATGGCCTCGCAGGCGAGATAGAGGTTCTGGCAGACATGGCCCACGTCAATGGCAATCACCTTGTGCGCGGCGATGCCGTAGCGCCACTCCATCCGATAGGGAACAGCCGCCCAGATAAAAGTTACCGCCGCCTGCGCGGGATAGTTCTGGCCGAAAACGGCGCGAACCATTTTCCCAGCCAGGTTCTCCGGCGCGTGTTCAAAAACCAACTGATGCTCCAGCGGCAAATAGCGGTAAATACCCTGGTCAATGCCTTCCACATTCAAAATACACAGATAAGTTTCCAGAGCATGACGGCAGCCGGCGGAAGGAACTGTCCGCAGAGCATGCCCCCTGTCCAGAACCTCTCTTACTCCCTGTGTCGCCCACAGCAGAAAAGACAATTCTTCCACTGTCAATGGTCGCGCGCTGTAAGATCTTCTGCTTTCACGATTGCCGATGGCAGCCTTGAGCTCGAGTGGGCCGATCCCGCCGCACCGGTCGGGAGGAATCAACCCCACACGCCGTGCAGCCTCCGCGGCTGGCTTTTCCACCGGCGGCGGGGGAAGGCCTCTGTTTTGATCGACTTGTGAGAAATCGATTGTCTTGCGGACAGTGTCTTTAAGAAATTGTCTGTATATTGCAATGAGGTCTTTGTCTTTCATGTACTTTGCCTCCTTCCCCGGCTGGCATTTCCATCAAAATCATCAGTCATGGCGGCTGCTGAGCGCCTGGAAAAGGTTGAAGGCAAAAGAGAAGAAAGCCGGCTGCGCCGGTCCTTCAGCCAGTCCAATCTTCCGCCCTTTTACCCATCGTCCATACCTTTCTTATTTGCGCGCCATCCGGCCAGCCACGTCCACCGCCCGTCTCATAAGCAGTCTCGCCGATTGCAGACCAGCCTCGTCGTTTTCGATACCCAGCCTCACCTGCCGGTCAAACTCGCCTGACCCGTCCGTGCTGGCCAGTGCCGAAGCTCCTAGCGGACTCACGCCCTTATGGACGCTTACCGGAATCATCTCAAGCGTGAGAAAAGTGGTGATATTGTTTAGATGCGTCAGCTCAACCCCTCCGTGCCTAAGCCATGAAACAGCCATGCTCACGCCGATTTTATTGCGGAGCCGGCCGGCTGTAAGGTTGCCGAAAACAAAAACGCGCAGCCGGTCAACGAGTGCCGCCATTCGCGCTGAGGCTCGCATAAAGTAAACGGGGGTGGCCAGCACGATAATATCCGCCTGTTCGGCCTTTTCAAAAACCGACTGCGCATCATCTTTTAAGCTGCAGTATCTGGTCTGTGTTTGTTTCGTCAGGCAGAAATTACAATGAAGGCAATCCTTAATTTTCAGACCGGACAGATGGATGATTTCCCTGTTAATGTCGCGGCTGGGTAATCCTTCCACGGCGCGAGTCAAAAATGTTTCGACGTTTCCTTGTTTCACGGGACTGCCGGAAATACCCAAAATTTTACAGGCCATATTTTCCCCACTTTCTTTATAAGCTGCCTCAAAAACGATTCTCGATGGTCAGACCGGCAAATGAGGCGCCGTTTTCACCGGCGCTTGCCGGCCGGTAAGCACCGACCAGGACAATGATTTTCAGTTGACACTTACGTCTGTTGTTTTTATACTCCAAGCACCGGGCGAAATTCAAGCCTCACGCCTCTCGGCGTCAAGGACAGTTCTCGAATGAAATTTTTGGCATCCATTATCGCGTCGTTATCGGCCAGCAAGATCGTTCAGGCCAATATCCGTCTGCTGGTCAAGTATCTGGTTGCGATAGTTGCACTCATCACCCTCTACAGCGTCATTTTTCACTACCTGATGATCATGGAAGGCCAGAAACATTCTTGGATAACCGGTTTTTACTGGACGATGGTGGTCATGTCCACACTGGGCTTCGGCGACATCACTTTCGCCAGCGACATCGGCCGCATTTTTTCCGTTTTTGTGCTTTTGTCCGGTGTAATTCTTCTTTTGATTCTCCTGCCTTTCATTTTCATTAAATTTTTCTTCGCTCCGTGGATGGAGGCGCAATCCCGCAGTCGCGCGCCGCGTGAACTGCCGGAAGACACAAAAAATCATGTGATTATCACTCACTATGATCCGGTCACTGCCGCACTTATCGACAAGTTGGTCAATTACAAAAAAGACTATGTCGTAGTGATCGATGAGTTGCCGCGGGCGCTGGAGCTTTACGATAAAAACATCCGCGTCGCTCTGGGCAATATCGATGATCCCAGAACCTACAACAAGTTGCGCGCCGGCAGAGCCGCCCTGGTCGTGGCCACCAACAACGACCAGATGAACACAAATATCACACTCACCTTGCGCGAAAATCATGAGCATCTGCCGATCATCACCACAGCGGAATCACCACATTCGGTGGGAATTCTCAAACTGGCAGGCAGCTCGCGTGTCTTGCAGCTTCACGAGGTGCTGGGGCGGTCGCTTGCGGCCTGGACAATCGCCGGAGACTGCAAAGCTAATATCATCGGCCGCTACGAGGATCTGGTTCTGGCGCAGGCGCCGGCCATCGGCACGCCGCTGGTCGGCCAGACGCTGGCGCAAAGCGGCATCCGGGAAACTTTCGGCCTGGCCGTGGTCGGCATCTGGGAAAGGGGAAAGTTTATCGTCCCGGGACCGGACACGCTCATTGGACGCACCAGCGTGCTGGTCTTTGCCGGCGCCGAGGAGGCGCTCAACCGCTACGACGAGGTTTACTCCTTTTATCAGATATGTAAAGTGGCGGGCGACCCGATCATCATCGTCGGCGGCGGACGCGTCGGTAACGCGGTAGCCTCCCGTTTCAAGCAGTCGGACATCCCCTATCTGATTATCGAACGCTCCAAGAGGCGCGGCGAAGAAGACGCACATATTGTACACGGTGACGCGGCGGATATACACACGCTGGAAAAGGCCTGGTTTGAAAAAGCTCCCGCCGCCCTGCTCACCTCACATGACGATGCCACCAACATCTACCTCACCAAGTACCTGCGCAGCCTGAGGCCGGATATGCAGATTCTGAGCCGGTCCAGCGAGGACCGCAATGTCTCTACACTGCACCGCGCAGGCGCGGATTTTGTCATGTCCTACGCCTCGCTGGGAGCAGAGGCCATTTTCAATTTCCTCATGAACGAAGAAACGCTCCTTCTGGCGGAGGGACTTAATTTCTTCCACCTGCCGTCACCCAGGGCCCTGATCGGTCAGACACTGGCCCGGTCCGGCATCCGGGAAAAAACCGGCTGTACGCTGATCGCCATACGCCGCGGGGACGAAACTTTCATCAACCCGGAACCCGCGATAATCATAGAAAAAGAAGATGAGTTGATTCTCATCGGCACTTACGAGGGGGAAAGATCTTTTCTGGGAGAATTTTCATTGACTTGACAAGCTCTTACCTTTAAAATTGCATCCAATTCCGAACGAGAGGCGCAAATCCTGTTATCCTGATACGCGATGGTGAAAAATCATGATTCTTGAGCGTCCCCGTAAACCTTCCGCATTCAAATTTGTTATTCCCGGCATAATAATCGGCATTATTGTCACGGCCGCCGTCGTCGGGGCATATCATTACTCCGGCGATGCGCGGTTTTGCAGTTCCTGCCACAGCATGAAGTTCGTGCACGGAAAATGGGGGAAATCCAACCACCACCAGTTTACCTGCACTGAGTGCCATCTGCCGGACACGCACCTGCCGGGAAAAGTCGTCTATAAGATCCGCGCCGGTCTCAACGACCTGTTTCATGAGACGCTGCGGGATTATCCGCCCGGCATATGCTTAAGCGGCGAGGCACGTGCCATCGCCGGCGGCAATTGCGCGCGCTGCCACACTTCAACCATTTCAGAAACAAAGATGACATCTAAAAAAACCGACTGCCTTACCTGCCATCGCTACCTGGTACACGGCAGAGGCCTGGACAATGGAGGTATCAAAGTTGAAAAGTAAAAACATTTTATTGAAATTACTGCTGGCCGCCGTTCTTATCATGATCATTGTCATCCTGGCGCGCGTTTTCCTGATACCTCCTTCCGAGACGGTGCAGCAGGCGCAGATTGCCGAGACGGAATATGACCCGGCCGTGTGGGGTAAGCAATACCCGCTGCAATATAAAAGCTACCTCAAAAATAAAGAGACGGCGCCGTCGCCCACCGGTTTCGGCGGCGCGGAAAAATACCAGAAGTCGGAAAAAGAACCGGAGATTCTCACCAACTTTAAAGGCATGGCCTTCGGCATAGATTATACGGAAGACCGCGGGCATCCCTATGCGATGGAGGATCTGAAGGAAACCAAACGGATCGGGCCCAGTACGGCCGGCTCCTGCATGACCTGCAAGACAGCCAATCTGCGCGACATCTACAAAAAAATGGGCTGGGGCTATGCAAAAACACCTCTGCCGGAACTCATGCCGCTCATCACTCATCCCATCGTGTGCGCCAACTGCCATGACCCGAAAACGATGCAACTGCGTGTCATCAATCCCGCGTTCATCGAGGCGATGACCGGCAGGGGCACTGATGTCACCAAAGCACCGCGCGAACAGATGCGCAGCTATGTCTGCGCCCAGTGCCACTCCGAATACTATTTCGAACCGGAAGCGAAACGTGTGATCTTCCCCTGGGCAAAAGGCCTGCACCCTCAGCAAATGTATGAATACTATGCAGAAATACCTAACGGTTTTACCATGGACTGGCAACACCCGGATTCGCGGGCAAAGATGCTTAAAGCTCAGCACCCCGATTATGAGCTTTTCAGCCGGGGCATACATGCCGCTTCGGGCGTGTCCTGCGCGGACTGCCATATGCCCTATATGCGTGAAGCAGGACGTAAGTACTCGTCACACTGGGTCACCTCGCCGATGAAGCATATTCAGGCCTCCTGCCGCACCTGTCACGCGCAGGAGGAAAAGTTGCTTCTGGAGCGTGTCAAAACAGTTCAAAACAATGTTTTCCAGCTCCAGCGGATCGCAGGAATGACCATCGCCCGTGCCCATGAGGCCATCGGCAAGGCGGGCACGGCGGCGAAAGTAAACAATGAGGGGCTGGAAAAGGCACGCGAACTGGTGCGTCATGCCCAGTGGTTCTGGGATTTTATCGCGGCGGAAAACTCAATGGGATTTCACAATCCGGATCAGGCACTAAACGTGCTGGGACGCTCCATTGATCTGGCACATCAGGCGATTGATGCTGCCAACCGGGCGGCCGGCACTCATCATTAATTAAATAACCCGATCGGGTAGGAGGCGGGGTCACCCCCGCCGTCCTCCCACACCACCGGACATGCGGTTCCGCATCCGGCGGTTCATGAAACGCACTGGAGACGTGAACCTGTCTCCGCTTTCGTCCGCCT
>Ga0116187_1000143_pt1 | contig 87557 bp, 86 predicted proteins | sample AD_JPNNA6_MetaG_FD_89755 | JGI IMG/M metagenome (GOLD analysis project Ga0116187, IMG submission 89755) | Active sludge microbial communities of municipal wastewater-treating anaerobic digesters from Japan - AD_JPNNA6_MetaG | ecosystem: Engineered > Bioreactor > Anaerobic > Digestate | place... | reverse complement strand
CGGAGGCGGACGAAAGCGGAGACAGGTTCACGTCTCCAGTGCGTTTCATGAACCGCCGGATGCGGAACCGCATGTCCGGTGGTGTGGGAGGACGGCGGGGGTGACCCCGCCTCCTACCCGATCCCTATCTAAGAGCGATCAGCTCTATTTCCAGCGGGGCACCGCCCGGCAGGTTGGAAACTTCCACAGTGGAGCGGGCAGGCGGGGACTCGGGAAAAAAGTCGGCATAGATTTTGTTCATGACGGGAAAATCGTTCATGTCTTTCAAAAAAACGGTGGTTTTAACCACATGATCAAGTGACAGACCGATTTCCTCCAAAAAAGCCCTGATGTTTTCCAAAAGTCTCCGGCAGGCCGGTTCGATCTCCATGATCAATTTGCCGGTGGTCGGATCCGTGGCCACCTGTCCCGACAGGAAAACAAATCCCCCGGCCTCGACAGCGGGAGAATAAGGGCCTGCCGGCCGGATCCCGGCGGATGTAATTATTTTCTTATCCATGCTGCTCTCCTTTCATGCTCTTGTTTACTTCATTTGCCCCAAGACATGATACTGTTGATGTGGGGCGTGACCAGTCCGGGCCGGCTGCCGTTTCATTGATTTTGCACGACCTGGCAGATGTGACGGGCAATCATTTTTCCCAATTCAGCGGGGTTGCCGGGCAAGGATGATGACCGTACTCCACGGGCGGGCACAAATTCGCTGTGGAATGCCTTGCCGTTTGCCGCATCAATGAGACGTACTTCGGCTACGATGTTTTGTGTGCCTGTTTTTGCCTTCGCGCGTGACTGGCTGATTGCATCACGGTAAGTCAGCCGTACCTTCACAATCACAGTAGCCGGCTCACGCACCGACGCGAGCGAAGAGGCTTTGACGATCATCGGGAAAAAACCGATTTGCAAAAGTTCTTCGAAGGCGGCATTTTCGCAAAGAGTGGCAGCCGAAGGAAAGGCTTCGTCAACATCCCTGTCGGCGTCGAACTTATGAATAACCGCCTTTTGAAAAGCGCCCGCAGTCCGGTCATCGGCCCCGGTCGGCAGTATTTGCCGGACCGTGCAGCCGGCAGCCCAAAGCAGACAGATGCAAAGAAGTGCTAGTATCAGACAGCGAAATAAATTCCCGTAATTATTCTTCAATGTCCGGCTCCGTTCCTTCACCAATTAATTATTCAGGTTAGTCTGTCACCGGATAAACACCGCTGTTATCCGGAGAAATTGCCGTCTGTGATGCTTTAGTGAAAATGCAGAGTTTCTCGCCGGGTGTTATTTTTTTTGCGGCCGTGATTTCGTTCCAGATTAAAAGCGCCCTCACGGGCACGTTGAAGCGTGCGGCGATTCCCGTGAGCGTATCTCCTTTTTGCACAGTATAAATATACTTGTCTTTTTGTGCCGCCCATTGCTTTTCCAGCGTTTCAAAGCGTTGTGAAAAACCATCTGCCGCTCCCCGGGGTATTTGAATCAGGTAAGTTCCGGCGGGCAGATGGTACCTGGTGAGCTGCGGGTTTAAATCCTTGATCACTTTGAAGTAGGTTTTGGCCGCCTGCGCGATTATGTGCAAGGGCACAGACCGTTCGGTTTTAATTTCCACCGTGTCGGCAGTAACTGGATGGTAAAGATCATGGCTCAGTGGAGTGTAGCCGAATCTGGCCGGATTGGAGAGGATAATTTTTGCTGCGAGGATACGGAAAACATATCTGCTTGTTTCCTGATTTAAATGCAGACGGTAGTAGTCATTTACTTCCTGGACGAGGATTTCCCCTCCCAGTCCGTCTTCACCCATGTTGTAGGCGGCAGCAGCCAGTGTCCAGGAGTTGAAAAGAGCGTAAAGATCACTCAGGTAAGCCAGGGCGGCCCCGGTTGCGCGCTGGAGGTTTCTTCGCTCATCGATATTGTTCGTGATTTGCAGGCCGTATTTCATGCCCGTGCCTTCGATAAACTGCCAGTAACCGGCGGCCCCTTTGGGAGAATAGGCCTGTGTCCTCAGTGAGCTTTCCGCGATCGCGATGTATTTCAGATCATCGGGAAGATTCAGTGCTCTGAGCATTTTTTCGATTTCCGGAAAATAACGGTTGGAGCGTTTCAACCACATGATAATACTGTCTGAGCTGTCCAGAGCGATGACCAGTTCCCTCTCCAGCCTCTCCCGCACATCGGGATTGTCCAGCGGCACAGTCTCGCCGCAGAACGTGACCGGTCCGGTAATTCTGACTGCCTCCAGGATCATCTGCCCGTGAGGCGTGGGAGGCTTGGCTGCCGGAGACCAGGATGATGACGACAGGAGGAAAACGGTTAAAATTAGGCAACATAGTGACGCTTTGACGATCTTCTTCACTTTTTGTCTCTCCCTTTTATCTTGTTGATTATTTGTTTCATAATGTAACCCTTATCTGTCTGGTTTTCAATCTGAAGAATGAAAAGCGGGGAGGGGATATGAGCCGCAGACGGTGTGCGCTGCAGATTATACAGAGGGGAGGGGACGAGCGATTTTTCTCCCCTCCCTGTTTTTCGTATTTTTTCTTTTCACATCTATTGCCAGCGATTCACAGATGATCTCTGCCGGGTCGAAGGCATCCATGCCGGAGAGACCGCCCAACTGCATGCGGCATGAGCCGCAATCTGAAACGATTGATGATGCACCTGTTTTGCGGATGAGGGAAACGGCGCGTTTTCCCAGCTGCACGGCGGTTGTTTCGTTGGTCTTTTTAAACCCGTAGCTGCCGCTCAGGCCGCAGCAGGCGTCATCGAGGATATGGCACTCCAGGCCCGGTATCATTTTCATCAGGTCAGCCGCCGGGTATCCTATTTTCATCGCCCGCAGATGACAGGGTATGTGATAAGCCACAGATCTGCTGACATCGCGGAATTCCGGACGGATGTTTTTTTCGATAATGAGCCTGAGAATATATTCGTGAAGGTCGTAGGTGTTTTCTGCAATTTTTTTGGCGCGCGGAATATCCATGATTCCCTGATAATCGTTGAGCAGACACAGTCCGCAGGAAGTGCAACTGTAAATTATGTCGTAGCCGGCGTCAACATAGTCGGACAGAGAGTCAACATTCTTTCCTGCAAAATAACGTGCCAGCGCCAGGTTGCCGTTGCCGAGTGCGGGCAGACCGCAGCACCATTGGGGGGGCAGAACAACATCTATATTTAAGGACTCCAGAAGGCGGATAATTCCCGCACCTATGTCGGGCCGGTAAAAATTGATGAAACAACCGTAAAAAAAGGCGACTTTCTTTCTGCCCTTCCCCGCCGGTTTCGGTTTTTTCTTCATCGTCCTGAAGCTGAATTCGGGAAAGGGGATATAAGTGGTGATCCCCATACGTTGCAGTATTTTTTTACCGATCCCGGCGGCGGCAAAGCGATTGGCCAGCGGTGCCGTGAGCGATCCAAGTTGCGACAGATAGTAGTTGTTGGCAAACAGCAGATGTGCCGCCGTGCGCGGGTGTTCGATACCGTAACGCTGCTGGGCGCGTAAAATTATCTCGGCTGGTTCCACACCGCTGGGACAGGCCATATCGCAGCGTTTGCACTGACTGCACAGCATCACCCAGTGGTCCACGGTTTTGTCTTTTTCGCTGCGGAAGCGCTGTGCGTCAGGACCGGCCTGCTTGGGACCGGGGAAATCCGGATTGACGCGAAATACGGGACAGTTCTCCACGCAGATCGTGCAACGAATGCAATGCTCGAATTTCATCGGCCGGCCTCCAGAAGGCTTTCAGCCGCTGCCCTGGCGGTGGCCAGAGCAAAGCCGTGTCCGCAGCCGTTTTTCAGCACCTCGATATGGGCCAGTATGTTCCCGCAAACGTATAGATTATCCCAGCGGCTCTCCACGGCGCGGAAAGACCCGTCAACGACTATTCCTGCGCGGCCGATGGGATGGTTGAGTGAAAAGTAGTCTTGTTCAAACCACTCTTCGCGTTTGCCTGGCGTATATACCGGAAGATCGAAAATATTTTCGATGATTTTGCTGTGGTCTGCGCGCAGGCCGCCGCCGACAAATGAGCCGGTGGCCAGTATGAAAGCCTGGGCATTGAGACTGTTTGGCCGGCCGTGAGATTCCGTGATGACTGCTTCAATGAGTCGGCCGGATTTTTCTGCGCCGGTCGCCTGCCAGTCCCAGTAAATGACACCGCCGGCGCGGTGGAAGCTGTCTTTGAGGCAGTTAAACAGCCGCCGGCCGGGCATGGACGGAGGGATGGTGGGGATTTCAAATACCGGTCTTTCCATGCGGTATTCAATCTTTTCCCGGATGGCCGCGGACGATTCCAGCCCCAGGACGGCGGGGAAGGCGATTTTATCTTCGCGGATATTTTGTTTTTCCACCCACAGCAGGAACGATTCCAGAAAGTTTTCGTCTTCAAAAAGGGAAGCAATCCCCATGGTAGTGGAGATTCCCGCGTCGTAGGTGGAAAAAGACGCGTTTTTCAGACGGGAAATGATGTAGCCGGGATAAAAGTCCTTCAAGCAGGCAAAAGTGACAACATGAATTTTTCCCTCTTCACTTTGCGGCGACGCCTGCATGCTTTCGGGGATCAGACAGGTGGTTTTGAAAGTGCCGATGGCGGACAGGACAAGCCGGTTGCGGCTTGTCTGGCCGACATAGGCCAGGCCTGCACCGGCCATCTTGCGCTTGAAATCATCAACCGCCTGATGAATCTGTTGTCTGGTTACCAGATGGAAAGGGTGTTGCGCGGGCAGCGCGTCAATTGCCTCTTCAGGGTTGTCCGCACCTGAGCATAGGTCGATGCAGCCGGTGGACAGACAGACCGTCGGTTCGCCGGCGGTGACCAGTGCCACTTTTTTGCCTCTTTCCGCCAGCAGCGTTCCTGCGGTGAGGCCCGCTACGCCCGCCCCGATGATGATGACGTCATATTCAACCAGGCTCAATTGTTTTCCCCAAAGCCAAAATACCAAGATAGATGTATTCAACCAGTTGTTCTTCGCGCAGCTGGTCTCCCCACAGGGCGTAACGGATGCCCCGGAACCTGCGCTGGAGAAAATCGCGCAATGCCCCGACGGACTGCTCAGGAGTGAGAATATCCATGTCATGCATGATGCCCAGTGCGCGGAAGGTGCAAAAGCCGCCCTGGCAGGGCCCCATGCCCAGGCGTGTCCGGTGTGAGATATCCCCGACGTGCCTTGTTTTGGTCTGCTCGATGATTCTTTCCACATTCTGACGAGTGACGAGCTCACACTCACAGACGATGTTTTTCATGTCCGCCAGACGTTTGGACAGAGGATAGCCGCTGAGTTCCTCCTGGCCGTCAAGCGGTTTATGTGCCGTTTCGCATTCTTTTTTCAGGTTAAAGGCGTCCATGATGGTATCCACCATTTTTTCCGCCATGAGACGGAAAGTGGTGAGCTTTCCTCCGACAATGCTGAACATGCCGTTTTGATGGTCGATAATCTGGAAGCTGCGTGAGATTTCACGGCTGTCAGCCTTCTTTGACTGCAGCAGGGGACGCACACCGGAGAAAGCCCGGATGATCCTGGTGTTGTTGAAATGCGGAATCATCCGACCTGCTTCGCCGATTATGGTGTCCACCTCGACCGGTTCAATCCTGATTTTATCCGGGTCCTCGACTGCCAGCGAAGTGGTGCCGGCCAGACAGACCGCCTCGTTTGGTACGATGATGTCTCCGTCGGACGGGAGGCGCAGGCGGTTGATAACCATGTTTGTCAGCCGATGATTGGTGATCACCAGTGAGCCCTTGGATAAGGTCAGCGGCACTTCGCTCCCCGCCATTTTGGCAACCTGATCAGCCCAGGCACCTGTAGCATTGACGATGATATTGCCGTGTATTTCTTTTTGCTCGCCTGTGCCCATATCGATTACTTTGACACCGGTGCAGCGGCCGTGCGACTTTAGAACATCGATGACCCTGTGGCGAGTGAAGCTTAATCCTCCCTTAAGCTCGGATGTTTTCATATTGAGCATACACAAACGGAAAGGGTCGATCGAACAGTCGGGAACACGTACTGCCTCTTCGATTTCCGGGTTGAGGGAAGGGACGAGCTCCAGCGCCCGTGTGGAGGAGATGACTTCCGTCGGGATGCCTATTTCATTGCAGCTTCTCAGGAAACGTTCCCGGAATATTTTGGAATCGCCCGGCAGGCGCACAAACAGGCCGCCCGTGTTTTCCACGCATTTCACACCGATGCGGCGCAGAATCATGTTTTCGTCAAAACATTCGCGTGCAGAAACCGGGTCGGAAATGACATACCGGCCGCCGCTGTGCAAAAGCCCGTGACAGGCGCCGGTGGCGCCGGCGGCGTAGTCACCTTTTTCAATCAGGCAGTGAGGAATGCCACGCAGAGCCAGATCCCTGGCGATCCCGCAACCTGTTGCCCCCCCGCCGATAATGATAACATCCGTTTTAATCATTCATTGCTCATTAATTATTTGCTGTCTCTCCCGGCTTTCAGCCGATATCTCCATCTTCCCATGCGGCACAGCGTGCAACCGCCTTTTTCCATTTGCCGTAGAGTTTTTCGCGGTTTTCCGGAGCCATCTGCGGTGTAAACCTGCGGTCGACCATGCGGCGTGCCGCCAGGGTTTCCTGGTCTTTCCAGATGCCGACGGCAAGTCCGGCCAGGCAGGCGGCTCCCAGTGCAGTTGTTTCGATGATCTGGGGGCGCTCGACCGGTACGTCGAGAATATCCGCCTGAAACTGCATCAGGAAGTTATTGGCCGAGGCGCCTCCGTCCACGCGAAGCTCGCACAGTTCAAGACCGCATTCGTTCTGCATCAACTCCAGCACATCACGTGTCTGATAGGCGATCGATTCCAGCGTTGCTCTGATGATGTGGCTGCGGGTAGTTCCCCGTGTGATGCCCAGTATCGCACCCCTGGCATACATATCCCAGTAGGGAGCGCCAAGCCCCGTAAAGGCGGGTACCACATAGACCCCTTCTGAATCGGGTACTTTTTGGGCGAAATATTCGCTGTCGCGCGCGTCGTAAATCACCCGGAGCGAGTCGCGCAGCCACTGAATGGCCGCCCCGGCAATGAAAATGCTTCCCTCCAGCGCGTAGCATACTTTATCGCCGATGCCCCAGGCTATGGTGGTCAGAAGGCCATTATCGGAGCGGGCCGCTTTCTCGCCTGTCTGCATCAGCATGAAACAACCGGTGCCGTAAGTGTTTTTTACCATTCCCGGTGCAAAGCAGGTCTGTCCGAAAAGAGCCGCCTGTTGATCGCCCGCATCTCCGGCGATGGGGATTTCCGCACCGAAAAGGCGCGCGTCGGTATGGCCGTAAACGCAGCTCGAGGGGCGTACCTCCGGCAGCATAGCCGCCGGGATATCGAGTTTATCCAAAATATATTCGTCCCATTTGAGAGAATGAATGTTGTAGAGCATGGTACGCGACGCGTTGGAAAAATCGGTGATGTGTACCTTGCCCCGGGTAAGATTCCAGATGATCCATGTATCCACCGTGCCGAAAAGCAGGTCGCCGGCTGCTGCTTTTTCGCGCGTACCCGGAACATTGTCCAGGATCCATTTGAGCTTGGTTGCGGAAAAATAAGCGTCCGGCACCAGGCCGGTATTTTCCATGATGTAAGGTGCCATTCCGGCCGCTTTCAGTTCATTGCAAATTTCCGCCGTCCGGCGACATTGCCACACGATGGCGTTATAGACCGGCCGGCCGGTATGCCTGTCCCAGACAATGGTTGTCTCGCGCTGGTTGGTGATGCCGATGGCCGAGATTTCCTCTGCCGTAATGCCTGTCGTGGCCAGAAGCTCACTGGCCACGCCGCTTTGCGATCCCCAGATTTCCATGGGATCATGTTCCACCCAGCCTGCTTTCGGGTAAAATTGGGTAAACTCTTTTTGGGCGGTTTTAATTATCTCCCCTTCATCATTGAAGAGAATGGCTCTGGAACTGGTTGTCCCCTGGTCCAGGGATAGAATGTATTTTTTTTTCATAACTCTCCCTCTGTGCAGGCGGCTGCCTCCACCCATGTGTTATCGAACATTTGTGTGTGCAACCTTATATTACGGATGGACTCATAATACAATAAAAAACATAGTCCTGCCCCGGGCAAATGATTTGTCCGACTTTATGGTGCATTAACTGTCCTGTTAAGTGCTGAGTTTTCAGCCCCCTCAGTCTTTTTGGTGTATTTGAAAACTATCACGGGCCATCCGTAGTTGGACAAAGAAGATGATGGCTTATCCTTCGAAATCAAAGCCGGGTAAAAGTGATTTTTGTGGCGGGTATTTTATTTTTTCAGATCCAATGCCCGGGCTTTTTTGAGGGCCGCAAGCCCGAAGCGCGAACCAGAATGAGGTATTCGATATTCCTGGTACAGTGCCCCATTATTTTTAGTTGTTTTCTATAAAATGGATTGATTTTTATAAATAATCCATTTAGAATTCAACAAAAAGCCGGATAATATTTGTTGATGTTTTTAAAGAAATAAAATCAACCCCAGGGCGTTGACTGCCCGAAGGACAGAGGCGGCGCCGGAAAATGGAGTTTTCGATGAAAAAACTGTTATTGTTTTCAACGGTATTGGTCATGATCATGGTGCAGGCATCATTTGCGGAATTCTATACATGGGAGGATGAGCATGGTGTCGCGCACATCACCGATTTCCCGCCTCCGGCTCATCTTAAGGGACAAAATGTCCAGCGCCATGCAGAGGGTGACCCGGCTGACAAATCAGAGCAATATACGCCGCAAAAAGGTAAAGCACCGGTCATTGAACTGTACACGAAAAACGATTGCCCCGACTGCGAAAAAGCCAAAGAGTTTTTGCGGACAAATGGACTCGTTTTTACTGAATACAACATGGACGAAGATAAAACAGCCGTTTCGCGACGTAAGGATATTGACGAGTCAGAAGACGTGCCGTTTGCCATCATCAACAGAATACAGGTGTATGGTTTCACGGAGGCGATCTATAACAGGGCGCTCAAGGCCATGCCCTGATGAAGACGGAAATTTTCTATTATACGGGAACCGGTAATTCCCTGTGGACGGCCCGGAAAATAGCCGAACGCATCGGAGGGACGAAATTGATTCCCCTTGCCTCGCGACGGGGGGGATCTTTTTTTTGTGATGCAGACCGGATCGGTCTGGTTTTTCCCGTACATATCTGGGGGCTACCGTCAATGGTCACCCAATTTCTGGAGCGGTTGAAAATTGATTCCGCCCCTTATATTTTCGCCGTGGCGGTCAATGCCGGCCAGCAGGCGCGAATTCTTATCCAGCTGAAAGAACTACTCTACAGTAAAAATATGCGTCTTGGCAGCGGTTTTTCCGTCGATTTACCCAGCAATTATATTCCCTGGGGAGGGGCGATTTCCCCGGACAGACAGCAAAGGAAATTTGCCGCGGCGCTGGATAAAATATTGCTCATTGCCGCGGCGGTGCTCAAAAATGAAGAGCTGCCGCCGGAAAAGGGGCCTTTTTGGCAAAATATTATTTTCTCGGCCATTTACCGTGCTTCACTCCCTTATGTTCCCCGAATGGATAGATCCTTTTGGGCAGACGAAAAATGCAATGCCTGCGGAATTTGTGAAAAGGTTTGTCCGGCGGCCAACATTGTGATGCAGGGGGATGCCCCTTGCTGGAGGGGCAACTGCGACCAGTGCTTTGCCTGCCTTCACTGGTGTCCGGAATGTGCCATTCAGTACGGAAAAGGCACGGCGGCTAAAAAACGCTACCGTCACCCGGAAGTGACTCTAAAGGACATGCTGCATCAGGCATCCGGCTAAGGCTGCCCGCCATTTCCCGCCGTTTTTTTATCCTCTGGTGGCACCACGTTGTTTCATCTGATCTTGTTTGCGTCCTTTTCCCGACCGATGACGACCAGCACGTCTGTGTCCTTCACGACAAAATCCGCGCGTGGCACCATGTTGATCTCGTCGGTAAGCACATCGCGCACGGCAATCACTTCAATATGAAACCGGTTGCGCAACTGCAGTTCGGCCAGGGTTTTCTTCAGAAAACTGTTGGGCGGCGCCAGCTCAAAAATCATGTAGTCTTCAGACAGGGGGATAAAGTCTATGACATTCGGTGAGATCAGGCTTTTGGCCAGTTTTCGCGCCACTTCCATTTCCGGGATGATCACGTCCGTGGCGCCGATTTTCTCCAGAATCAGTTTGTGGTCTTCATTGGGTGCCTTCACGATGATGTTTTTTACCTTTTTTTGCTTAAGATGAAGTGTGATTAAAGTGGCGGCGGCAAGGTCCTCTCCGAAGGAGATTATCGCGATGTCGTCTTCACTGAGGCCTATGTTATCCCAGATGTCCCGGTCGGTTCCGTCGCTTAAGATGGCTTTTGTGGCATAATCCCTGATTTGCGCGATCGCTTCTTTTTGCTTATCGATAGCCACGACCTCAAAACCGTTTTCAAAAAGAGTTCTCGCCAGATGGTATCCAAAGATGCCCATTCCTATAACGACCGCCCGTTTCATAGTGTACCTCCTCAAAAGCCATAGGCGCAGGGATCAGTTGCCCTGGTGCGGATGATGCCTGCGTTAATTCGTTAACCGACCATAACCGTTTCTTCCGCATAGATCAGCGTTTTTTTCTTCCTCGAATGCAGGGCAAAGGCCAGCGTCAGCGGACCGACGCGCCCGATAAACATCATCATGACGATGATGCATTTCTGAATATTATTCAATGCCGGTGTTGTGCCCATGGACAGGCCCACGGTACCGAACGCGGAGAAGGTTTCAAAAATACAGCTTACGAATTCGCTTCTTTGGGCCAGCGTGGCGCCGTCGCTGGTGCTGAAAAGCAGAAGAGAGGCGGTGATCACGCCGATGATCATGGCGGAAACAAAAATGATGGTTACAGCACGGTCCACAAGCTTTACGGAAAGTGTACGGTTGGCGATGTTGATATTTTCACTGCCCCGGACGCGGTTGGCGATCACCAGGCACAAAATTGCGAAGCTCGTGGTTTTAATGCCTCCTCCGGTCGAGCCGGGCGAGGCACCTACAAACATCAAAAACAAAAGAATCAATATTGTGGAATTGGTGAGCATGCCGATGTCCACGGTGTTGAAACCCGCCGTCCGCGCCGACACCGAGTGAAAAAAAGAAATCAGCAGGGAGTCCTTTAACGAGGCGCCTGCCAGAACATTGTGGCGCTCCATGAAGAAGATGCACACAGCCCCCAGAAGGACGAGGGCTGTTGTCGTGACCAGCACGATTTTGGAGTGCAAAGAAAACTTTTTGCGCCTGCCGCGGAATTTTTCCGTAAGTTCATGTAAAACGATAAACCCGATGCCTCCTGTGACAACGAGTGCCATGATGGTAATGTTGACCACAATGTCACTCCGATAGCCGGCCATATTGTCGGAGAAAAGCGAAAGCCCGCAGTTGTTGAAGGCGGAAACCGCGTGATAGATGGCGTAATAGAAGGCACGTCCGGCCGGATAATCGGCCAGGAAGCGGAAAAACAAAAGTGCCGTTCCCACGCCTTCGATGATCAGCGTGTACTGAAGGACTCTTTTTACAATCAGATAGAAATCACGGCCGGGCGTGATCATGAAGGTCGCTTGAGTGATTTCACGGCCCCTGAAAGAAGTGTCCCGCCCCATCAGTGAGAACAGAATAACCGAAAAAGTGATGATGCCCAGACCACCCGCCTGAAACAGAGCCAAAGTGACCAATTGACCGGCAAAGGACAGATTCTTTCCGATGTCGATTGTTGCCAGGCCGGTTACGCACACGGACGAGGCCGACGTGAATAACGCGTCCACCAGCCCAAGCGGTGTGTCGCCTGCGGAAAACGGCAGCCACAGCACCATCGTGCCCAGACAGATCAATCCCGCGAAGCTCAATACAAACAGCCGCGGCGGCGTCAGGTGGCGCGAGAGAAAAACTTTTACGAGGAGATAGAGTTTCATGGCGTGCCTTCATGCCGAAGGGTGAAAACTCAGCGAGACTCCGTTTTCTTCTCTTTACGATGCAGCAGCATCTCCCAGATCATCAGCGCGGCCCCCACGGTAATGGCGGAATCTGCGACGTTGAAAGCCGGCCAGTGCGGCAGCGTCGTGAAGCCAAGATAAACATCCAGAAAGTCGACCACCGACCCGAAGCGCAGCCGGTCGATGAGATTGCCGATTGCGCCGCCGAAGATCAGGGTCAGTGACGTGGCCAGCATCAGATTACGGGGGTTGGTTTTTACAAGATAATAAACGATCAGACCGGCCGCTGCACAGGTGATGCCGGTAAAGAAAACATAGCGAAACGTGGCGGAGGCGTCGGCAAGAAAACCGAAGGCCGCGCCGGGATTCAATACATAGACCAGATTGAAGAGCCCCGGAATGACCGGATAGACCTCATGAAGGGTGAAGCGCGAAACAATCGCCGCTTTTGTAATCTGATCCAAACAGATGATCGCCGCCGCGCCGAGAATAAATATCAAAAGATTTTTTTTCAAATTAACTCCCTGAGAGCCGATCCCGGATCTTTCCTTTGGGTCTTTTACAGATTATCTGCACATCGTGCGCAAATTGTTGGATGCTGAGGGTTTTCGCCGACCGATTGGTCAAAAATCCAGCAGCGTTCACACTTCGTGCCGCGGGCTTTTTCGACGCCGACGGCCAGGCCTTTGATCTCTTCGCTTTCATAAGAGCCGTCGATGTCTTTGTCTTCCGCCACGGCAAGCTGCGAAACGATTAAAAGGGCACGCAACTCATCAAGATGTGTCGCCAGAAGATTCCGTAAATTTTCCGGGGCGGCGATAGTGATGCGCGCATCGAGAGAATGGCCGATGACCTTTTCCCGGCGTGCCTGCTCGATGGCTTTGGCGATTTCTCCCTTGGCTTCAATCATGGCACTCCAGCGCCGGCCGAGTTCCTCATCGAAGCAGTTCTTATCAATTTCGGGAAACTGAGCCAGGTGGACACTTTCTTCTTTTTTACTCCACCCGGGCAGTGCCTGCCAGACTTCTTCGGAGGTAAAGGTGAGTACGGGCGCCAGTAGCCTCGTCATGGCGCTCAGGATGATAAACATGGCGCTCTGGCCTGAGCGGCGATTGGCCGACACGGCGCGGCTCGTGTAGAGGCGGTCTTTTAAAACGTCCAGGTAAAGGGCGCTTAAATCCACCGCGCAGTAATTGTGCAGTGTGGAAAAGACAATATGGAACTGGTGCTTTTCATAAGCATCCGTGACGCGCCTGATTACTTCCTGCAGGCGGTGCAGCGCCCAGCGGTCCATCTCCAGCATGGTCTCCGGCGCTACAGAGTCCTCGTCGGGACGGAAATCGTAGAGGTTCCCCAGTATAAAACGGCTGGTGTTGCGGATGCGGCGGTAGGCCTCCGTCAAACGCTTGAGAATTTCCTCGGAAATGCGGATATCCTCGGTATAGTCTTCCGAGGCCACCCACAGGCGCAGAATTTCCGCTCCGTACTTCTTGATCGCTTCCTGGGCTTCAATGACATTGCCGACGGATTTGGACATTTTCTTTCCTTCTCCGTCCACGACGAACCCGTGCGTAAGGACTGTTTTATAGGGCGCGCGGTCGCGTGTGCCGATGCATTCCAAAAGGGACGAGTGGAACCAGCCACGATGCTGGTCGGAACCTTCCAGATACATGTCACAGGGCGAGGTGAGCTCCGGACGTTTTTCCAGAACCGCCGCATGGCTTACGCCCGAGTCGAACCAGACATCGAGGATGTTTGTTTCCTTGGTAAATTCAACCGAGCGGCAGTGAGGACAGGTAGTGTGGCGCGGTAGCAGGTCGGTTGCCTCTTTTTCAAACCATACATCCGCACCGCCCTTCTCGACCAGCTCAAGCAGGTGACCGAGAATTTCCCTGGTCAGCAATTCATTCTTGCATTTGGCGCAATAGAAGATGGTAATCGGCACGCCCCAGAGGCGCTGGCGCGAAATGCACCAGTCGGGACGGTTCTCCACCATGCCGTAGATACGCTCGCGTCCCCAGGCAGGAATCCAGATAATTTCATTGCTGATAGCGCCCAGCGCCTTTTTGCGCAGATCGTTTTTTTCCATGGAGATGAACCACTGTTCAGTGGAGCGGAAAATTATCGGTTTTTTGCAACGCCAGCAGTGCGGATAGGAATGCTGCATGGGCACATGGCCCAACAGTGCGCCCGCCTCGTCGAGCTTTTTGATGACATTATCATTGGCATCAAAAACGAACTGACCGGCGAAGTGTTCGACGTCTTCGGTGAATTTCCCCTCGTCGTCAACCGGAGCGTAGTTATCAAGTCCGTATTCCTGGCCGATTTCGTAGTCCTCCTGGCCGTGTCCGGGAGCGATATGCACCGCGCCGGTACCCGCCTCCAGTGTGACAAAAGGCGCCAGAATCAAAACGCTGTGACGCTTCACCAGAGGGTGCAGGCATTTGTGCCCTTCGAGAACCTCTCCTGTAAATTCATCAAGAATTTCATAAGCGGCACCACGTTTTCCAAAAGCATCCAGACAATAATCGAGCATGTCTTTGGCGACAATGAGCACCTCACCGTCGATCTTGACGGCCGTGTAGATGAAATCTTCTTTTACGGCAATGGCCAGGTTCGCCGGTATCGTCCAGGGAGTGGTGGTCCAGATGACCATACTAACCTTTTCGCCCGCGAGTTTTGGGAGTGACTGAGCGATGTCGGAGTCGAAGGCGAACTTCACATAAATCGAAGGGGTGTGATGGTCGGCGTATTCCACTTCCGCTTCGGCCAATGCCGTTTTACATGAGGCGCACCAGTAAACAGGCTTTTTCCCCTTATAGACGCTGCCGTTTAAATAGAGTTTGCCGAATTCCGCCACGGTAGTGGCTTCGTACGGGTAGGCCATGGTCAGATAGGGATTGTCCCATTCGCCGAAAACACCCAGGCGCTTGAACTGCGCGCGCTGAATATCGACGTATTTTTCGGCATAGGCGCGGCAGGCCCGGCGTTTTTCAACCTGTGACATGTTTTGCTTTTTGTTGCCCAGTTCCTTATCCACCTGATGTTCAATGGGGAGTCCGTGGCAATCCCAGCCCGGCACGTAAACTCCGTCATAGCCGGTCATATTTTTGGCCTTGATGACGATGTCCTTGATGATTTTGTTCAGTGCCGTGCCCAGATGAATATTGCCGTTGGCGTATGGGGGGCCGTCATGGAGTATAAAAGGCGTTCTGCCTTTGGCTGTCGCCCGGATTTTTTTGTAAATATCGATCTGTTCCCATTTTTCGAGCATTTCCGGCTCGCGCCGGGCCAGGTCCGCCCTCATCGGGAAGTCGGTTTGAGGAAGATTTAAGGTTTCTTTGTAGTCCATTATGTCCTTGCTCCTGTCTCTTTGAAAAAAACAGCGGCTTGGCCGCTTTAAAATCGAAGTGCCGGTATGCCGGCAACTTTCTTCCGCACGGGTCACTCTTTTTTATCGGCGGCTGTCAACTACCACATAACTATTTGACTTTCAAGCACGACTCTTGTGGCGTGATGCCGAATGTGCGCTTCTTAAAAGGTGGTTGCAACGGGTCAAATATTTTGTTAGTTTTTCACCGGTTTTTGATTAACCCATTCCAGGTCCTGTATACAGCCAGGGAGAACATAATGAAGGTAAAATCAGTCTGTACGGCCGTTATGGCGGCAATAGCTTTGCTGATGCCCGAGGCCGTTTTTTCACAAAATCCATCCCATTCATGTGAATGTGTGGCAAAAACTGCCGCTGGTCTGGTCAACTGGTCGGCAGGCTATGTCGAAGCATCCGGTACAGCCGCGATTCCCGCGCAGAATATGGGCAGGATCAGCGCCAGACCGGCTGCCGTACATGACGCCACGGTTGCGGCCGGGCGGAATCTGCTGGAGATAACAAAAAGTATCGCGGTGGATTCCCTGACAACGGTCGGAGCGCTTACGGCGGAAAACGAGATCGTCAGCGTTTGCGTGGAAGGTTTGATCAGAAAAGCCGCCCAAACCAGTCTGCTTTATCTGCCCGACGGCACGGTAGAGGTGACACTCAGGATGCCCCTTTATGGCGAGCTTTCCCGGACGCTCACTCCCTCACGTATTGAAAAAAGGACATTCGCTTTCTTCCCGACAAAGAGCCGGGCAATGCCGGATGAGGCAAAGACAGCCGGCCGGGCCCCTTCCGGTCTGATTATCGACGCGCGCGGTCTGGGATTCCTCCCCGCAATTTGGCCGCGTCTATACAGTGAAAACGGAAACGAAATTTATGGCTTAAACTTAACAGGCGATACATGCTTTGCCGGGCAGGGGGCAAGCGGCTATGCCTGCGGGATCGACTGTGTCACAGGCAATCAGCGGGCGGGAGATGACCCGATTATCGTCAAGGCGCTCGGCACAGGCCCGGCAGGCAGGTCAGATCTCGTCATCGCCAATGACGATGCCGCCCGGGTACTTTCTCTGGAGAAGAAAAACAGCTTCCTGAAACAGTGCCGTGTCGTAATTGTCATGGACTGAAAAAACCCCGAAAGCAGAGGCCAACAGCGGCAACCGGTCGCGGCGGCGAGAGGCGGCTGTTTATAGAACATCAGCGATAATCGAAGGGGGAAAATTGACAAAAAGAATCACCGTTCTGTCGGAAGAGACAGCCAATCAGATTGCCGCTGGTGAAGTGGTGGAAAGGCCCGCGTCCATTGTCAAGGAAATGGTGGAAAATTCCATTGACGCGGATGCAACCGATATCCGCATCGAACTTGAGGCAGGGGGCTGTAAATCCATCACGGTCACCGACAATGGTTCGGGAATCGGACGCGAGGATGTGGCACTGGTGTTTGAGCGTCACGCGACAAGTAAAATATCGAATCTCGAAGATATCTACCGAACTGTTTCTTACGGCTTCCGGGGAGAGGCAATGCCCAGCATCGCGTCTGTCGCCCTGGTCGAAATGACCACCCGCCGTGCCGATGACCTGGAGGGGACAAAAGCCGTTGTCCGGGGGGGAGTGATTTCGGAGGTAACACCGGCAGGTGCCTCGGCCGGCACACGTATCAGAGTCAGTGAACTCTTTGCCAACGTGCCGGCACGCCGGAAGTTTCTCAAAACAGAGGCTACTGAACAAAGTGCCTGTATGGATGCGCTGACCCGCATCGCACTGGCGCGCCCCGATGTGCGCTTTGTGGTTACGGCCGACGGTCGGGAAGTGTTTGCCACGCCCGCCGCGAAAGGCATTCGTGAGCGCATTGCCGTAGTTATGGGTAGCAATTTTCAAGACCAATCCTTGGCTGTTTCCGGCGAAACGGAACGTGTCTCACTTGCCGGCTTCATCTCTGCTCCCTCTTTCACGAGGTCCAATTCCAGAGGAATTTATCTTTTTGTGAACGGGCGCTTTGTGCGCGACAACAGCATCACACACGCTCTTTTGGCCGCGTACCGGCAGGTAATCGAGCCACGTCGTTATCCGGTGGCGGTGTTGTTTCTGAACCTGCCAGGCGACGAGGTGGACATCAATGTTCATCCGGCGAAACTGGAAGTGCGCTTCAGGAATGCAGGGGATATTTACAGTCTGATTTCCAAATCCGTGGCCGGAAGTCTTGCCGGTGATCAGGCAACGGAGGCGTTAGGTCCCTCGTTTGCCTATCGTCTGGCCCCGCGTGAGAAGACATCTGCCTCGTCTGGCTATTGGAAACCAAAAGGCGGCTCTGCCGGTGGAGCTGTGCCGTATGGACTTTTTTCACGGCAAAATCTCGAGCGGGCGATCAACCAGGATCAGTTTACCCGTGTGGCAGATGCGGGCGGGCCATACATCGCTGCAAATAAAGCAGAGTCTCCCGCGGAACAGGTAAACTTCGAAGGCTATGAGTATCTGGGCCAGTTTGCTGGTTCTTATCTGGCTTTTGGCGGGCCGGACGGGCTCATGATGATTGATCAGCATGCGGCCCATGAAAGGATTATTCTGGAGCGTCTGAAGGCGTCTTCGGCTAAGCGGGCAGCTACTCAGCCCCTGCTGGTGCCCGAAGTCGTCACTGTCGCGCCCGCCCAAATCGCGCTTTTGGAAGCGGCCCTGCCGCTTCTGGATGGTTTGGGGATCGAACTGGAGATTTATGGCCGCGACGCGGTGGCACTCAAGGCCCTTCCTGCCTGTATGCCGCATATTCCGGCCGAGGAAATCGTCTCCGATCTGGCGGATCAGCTCCAGGACGGCAATTTGTCGCAGCCACTTGAGCAGCGCAAAGAGAAGATCATGGCATCGCTTGCCTGCCGCGCCGCCGTCAAGGCACGAACCGTTCTTCTGCCGGAAGAAGTCGCTTCACTGTGCCGTGATCTGGCGGCGGCGCCATTCAACGCCACCTGTCCGCACGGGCGTCCGGTCAGTGTGAGGTTTCCCCTTTCGGAAATTGAAAGAATGTTCAAGCGGAAATAACATGGCCAAAATCAAACTGGTTGTCATTTGCTCGCCCACCGCTACGGGGAAAACGCGGCTGGCCGTAGAGCTGGCACTCGCCACAGGTGGTGAGATTGTCGGCGCGGATTCGCTGCAGGTTTACCGCTATCTGGATATCGGCACAGCCAAACCGACGCGTGCCCAAAGGGAAGCCGTAAGGCATCATCTGATCGATGTTGTGGACCCTGACGAGGAATTCAACGCAGCCGTCTATGCGGATCAGGCAGGCAGTGTCATCGAAGGGCTTGCCGAGGCAGGTAAAAGTATTTTTGTCGTCGGAGGTACGGGCCTCTACATCCGGGCTCTTTTACACGGGATACTGGCCACGCCGCCTGTGGATCACAATGTTCGTAATTTCTACAAAGAGATTCGTGACCGCCACGGCCGGGGCTATCTTTTCGGCCTGCTGAAAGAAAAAGACCCGCTGGCCGCCGCGCAGATCAACCCCAACGATTGGGTACGGGTCATCCGTGCGCTGGAGGTGTTTGAACAGTCAGGTCAATCGATTGTCACTCTGCAACGCGGGCATGCCTTCGCCGGTTCACACTACGATGTGTGCAAAATCGGCCTGCATGTTGAGCGCGCCGAACTGAAAAGAAGAATAACCGCCAGGACCGAACAGATGGCACGGGACGGCCTGGTTGATGAAGTGCGGGAAATCCTGCGGCGCGGATATACCGAAAATCTCAAGCCGCTGCAATCGATGGGCTACAAGCAGGTGGTCGGGTTTCTGGCCGGGCGGTATGACTGGCGGCAGACACTTGATTTGATCAGCCGCGCGACCTGGCAATATGCAAAAAGGCAGATGACCTGGTTTTCGGCGGATCGCTCGATTAACTGGTTTGGGCCGGATCAATTTGAAGCAATTAAAAAGACCGTGGAGGCATTTCATCTTCCGCCGGGGCGCTGATGATCGTTTTGTTTTTTTCGTCGGTAGTCTGCACGAAGGTTCGGCCTTCAATATTGACTTGACTTAAAAAAGCACAAACGCTAGTGAAGATAGGCATTTTCAATGAAAAAGGATGGGTTTGCCGCCGCAGGATCCATCCGGATGGAATCGATGACAAAGCGTGTGTTTGGTCCCTGCAGGGGATGTAAAACTTTAATCACCCTGACTCTGTTTGGGCTTTACTTGTCCCTGACAGGATGTGAGTCTGCGCTTTTGATGCCTTTGATTCAGCTTGATTCTCCGGACAACTATATCTATACGGGAATGAAGTTTCTCGATCAGGAAAAATTCAACCAGGCGGGCAAATCATTTGAAACTGCGCTGCGGTTGGATCGTAATAATTCACCGGCTCTCACCGGCAGGGGGCTGGTCAGGGCCTACACATCGGACTTCCGGGGCGCCCGGGACGACCTTCAACAGGCCCGTGATTTGGCCAAAACGGGTACGGAGAAGCTTTTGAATCATACCGCGATGATTCGCTACTACACGCAAAGCAGACTCGATACCGGCTGGCTTGCCGAAAGTGAGGCGGAGTTCAGAAAGGCGCTCACAATTGACGGGGAAAATGCCGCCGCCTGCTATTTTATGGGACTGGCCTACAAGCAGGCCTGTTCATTTCATGAGGCAGGCCTGATGTTTGACAGAGTTGTCCGGCTCAAGTCGGATTATCTTGCCGAGGCGCTGGCCGAGCTTGCTTTTTTACGAAAAGTTCAGCAGGCGATGCCCGGCACAGATGCGGGCAGGCGTATTGCCCTGGCAGACAGCATTACCCGTGCCGACGCGGCGGTTTTGCTGATGAGGGAGTTAAAAATCGGCGATTTATACGAACAAAAAGCAAAAAAATCATCCCGTATGAATTTACGCCCGGCGATGCCCGCAGAAACAACCGCCGATGATATGGTCAATCATCCGTGGAGGGAAGATGTTGAGGGAATTTTGAAAATCGGCGTGAAGGGTCTGGAAAATGACCCCGAAGGCCATTTTGCCCCTGACTCTTTTTTGACCAGGGCGAGTTTTGCCTTGATTCTCCAGGACATCATGGCCACGGTGGCAGGCGATGAGACGCTCGCTAAAAGATTTGATGGTTTTAAGTCTCCTTTCCCCGATGTTACCGGTACTTCGCCCTATTTCAATGCGGCCATGGTGGCCACGACCCGCGGGCTCATGTCCGTAAGCAGTAAAGCTACAGGAGAATTTTCCCTGCACAATAAGGTTTCCGGAATAGAAGCGCTGCTGAGCATCAGGGCGCTCAAAGATAAGTGGAATTATCAGTGAATCTTCAGTTTGAAAAAATGTGGGGCTGACCGTTTGTGATAAAGCGACACTGACGGTTAGTCCCCAAGCAGAGTCGAAAAGGGCGAAAGCCCTTTTGTGTATTTGTAGAGGGGGAAAATTATTACATGGTGACCAAAGAACTCGAAAAAGCGTTTGAACCGGCCGAGGCCGAAAAAAGATTGTATGATTACTGGATCAGGAATAATTATTTTCATGCCGAGGACAAAAGCGACGCGCCGGCATTTTCCATTGTTATCCCGCCTCCCAATGTGACCGGAATGCTGCATATGGGGCATGCACTGAACAACACGCTTCAGGACGTGATCATCCGTTTTAAAAGGATGCAGGGCTATAATACACTGTGGATGCCGGGCATGGATCACGCGGGTATCGCCACGCAAAACGTGGTGGAGCAGGAATTGAGGAAAGAGGGAATTTCCCGTCACGAACTGGGGCGTGAAAAATTTCTCGCCCGCGTGTGGGAATGGAAGGAAAAATACGGCGGGGTGATCATCAACCAGCTCAAACGCCTGGGCTGCTCCTGCGACTGGGAGCGTGAGCGTTTCACAATGGATAAAGGGTTGTCGCAGGCTGTGCGGGAGGTCTTTGTCCGTCTTTACAACGAAGGGATGATCTACCAGGGTGACTATATCGTCAACTGGTGTCCGCGCTGCCACACAGCCATCTCCGATCTGGAAGTGGAATTCAAACAGGACCAGAGTTTTTTGTGGAACATCCGTTATACCTTTGCCGACGGCGACGGAGAAATCGTTGTCGCCACCACCCGCCCGGAAACGATGCTGGGCGACACGGCTGTGGCTGTCCATCCGGACGATCCGCGCTACCGCGACAAGATCGGCAAAATGGTGATCTTGCCGCTGATGAACAAAAAAATCCCCATCATTGCTGACGATTACGTGACGATGGATTTCGGATCGGGAGCGGTGAAGATTACCCCCGGGTCCGACCCCAATGACTTCGCCATGGCGCAAAGACATGATCTGGAGATCATCTCGATCATAGACGGGCACGGCATCATCAACGAGCATGGCGGCAAATACAAGGGGCAGGAACGCTACGAAGCGCGGCGCAATGTTTTGGAAGATCTGGAAAAAGAAGGCTATCTGGCAGGCACCGAGCCTTACGGTCACAACGTCGGTCAGTGCTACCGCTGCAAAACCGATATCGAGCCGATGGTCTCCAAACAGTGGTTTGTCAAAATAAAACCTCTGGCCAAACAGGCGATGAATGCCGTCACGAAGAAAAAAACAAAAATAGTTCCGGCCACCTGGGAAGCTACCTATTTTGACTGGATGAACAATATTCGTGACTGGTGCATCTCCAGGCAATTATGGTGGGGGCATCGTATTCCCGTTTGGTACTGCGACGGTTGCGGTAAGGTGATTGTTTCCACAACTGATCCGGATGCCTGTCCCGACTGCGCAGGGACGTCTCTCAGGCAGGACGAAGATGTTCTCGATACCTGGTTCAGTTCTTCCCTGTGGCCTTTTTCCACTCTGGGCTGGCCCAAAAGAACAAATGCTCTGAAGACTTTTTATCCCACATCGTTATTGATTACCGGATTTGATATTCTCTTTTTCTGGGTGGCGCGGATGATGATGATGGGGATTTACGTGATGAAGGACGTGCCTTTTCATGATGTATATCTGCACGCACTGGTGCGGGATGAAAAGGGCGAAAAGATGAGCAAGTACAAAGGAAACGTTATCGACCCGATTGTGATGATCGAGCGCTACGGCACCGACGCCTTTCGTTTTACGCTGGCCGCATATACGGCGCAGGGGAGAGATGTGCGCATGTCGCCGGAGCGTATTGAAGGATACAAATTTTTCGTCAACAAGATATGGAACGCCGCCAAACTGACGCTGGGGAACCTGGCGGATTTTGACCCGTCAGCCCCGTGCACAACGGCTGATTCTCTCTCGGAGAGGTGGATCAAGGCCAGGCTCAACAAGGCTGTTACCGATGTACAGGCCGCGCTGGATGAATATCGCTTCAACGATGCCGCGGCATCGATTTATCATTTCATCTGGCATGAGTACTGTGACTGGTATCTGGAAATCAGCAAGCCCGCTCTTTACGGCAAGGCCGGCCAGGAGCAAAAACAGGTGACCCAGCGGACATTGAAGGAAGTTTTCGGCATTATGCTCAAACTTTTGCATCCTTTCATGCCGTTTGTGACGGAAGAGCTCTGGCAGGCCCTGCACAACAGTGATGAACATTCGATTATGGTTTCTGCTTTTCCCGTGATTCATGAGGCCTGGGATGACCAGGCGGCGGTGGAAGAGATGGAAATGTTGATGGAGATGATCACTTCCGTGCGCAATATCCGCGGCGAGATGCGTATCCCCCCATCGCGGAAACTCAAGGCCCTGATCTCCGCGGCCGATGAGCAGACCAAAAAGGTGATTGAAGCAGGCACCGGCTACATAGTGAATCTGGCGAACCTGGAATCAATGGAGGTCGGCGTGAATCTGAAAGAGCCGCCACAAGTGGCCACAGGCGTGGTCGGTCAGGTAAGAATTTATGTTCCCCTGGCCGGCATTGTCGATATCGCCGAGGAAAAGGCCAGACTCGAAAAGGAAATGGCCAAGGTCGGCAAAGACCTTGAGCAAAGCGCGCGCAAGCTTGCCAATCATGATTTCCGTGCCAAGGCGGCGCCGGAAGTAATTGCCAGGGAAGAAGACAAATTAAAAAGCTTTCAGGACAAATTTGCCGCTTTGGAGACCGCACTTAAGAAAATAAAAGATATCCACATCTGATGGAGAGGGGCCGATATCCGGCCCAGACAGTTGGTTGCGTGCCGTTATCGGGGAAAACTATGGTCGATACAAAAATCAGAAGAATCATTGCCGCCGCCCTGGCCGAAGATATCGGAAAAGGCGATATAACGACAATGGCGACGGTAGGACCCAAAAAGAAGGGCAGGGCGGTCGCGGTCGCCAAACAGGATTTTATCGTTGCGGGTCTGGAGATTTTTGAGTTCACTTTTAAATGCATAGATAAAAACATAAAGGTAAATAAATTCACCACTGATGGGAATCCGGTCAAAGAAGGCGACATTCTAGCCGAAGTGGCAGGCAGGCTGAGCGTTATTTTACAGGCGGAGCGCACAGCGCTGAATTTTCTCCAGCGCATGTGCGGGATCGCGACGCAAACGGCCAGATATGTCCGGGCCGTGCAAGGCACAGGTGTACAAATTCTTGATACGCGGAAAACCGTACCGGGGCTGCGCCTTCTGGACAAGATGGCTGTGCGGCTGGGAGGGGGCATGAATCACCGTTTCGGCCTGTTTGATGCGGTTCTGATCAAAGATAATCACATCGAAGCGGCAGGCGGCATCACGGCTGCGGTAGCCGCGCAAAAAAAATATTTAAAAAAGAAGCTGAAAATCGAAGTAGAAGTAAAAAATATCAGCGAAGTGAAAGAAGCACTTGCCTGTGGGGTGGATATTATCATGCTTGATAACATGACCAATGCCGCCATGAAGAAGGCGGTCGCGCTGGTGCAAGGCAGAGCGCTCACCGAGGCGTCGGGCAATGTCAACCTCAGGCGTATCGCTTCTATCGCGAAAACCGGTGTTGATTTTATCTCTATCGGAGAATTGACCCATTCTGTAAGTGCCGCAGATATTTCGCTGCTGGTGGAGAACGACGGCTTCCAGGCGGGCGCGAGACGCCTGGTCATGCCCGGATCCGTCTTGTCGGCGCCGCGCCTGCCGGTGCGCAAGGTATAGACGACGCCTCCGGTATAAATGGAACAAATCAGGAAATAGAACCGGCCGGCCGGATATAATCAGGGCTTCGTCCGGAGACGGCAGGGAGAGACCCGTGAATGATTATCAGGGATTACTGAGTAAAAATCATGCCGGTAGACCCATCGGACACAAGATTTATTTCTATGAGCAGACTGGCTCGACCAATGATGACGCTTTTGGTCTGGGGAGCGAAGGGCAGCCGCACGGAACGGTTGTTATCGCCGACACGCAAACGACCGGCAGGGGAAGAATGAGCCGCTCCTGGCATTCGCCGCCGGGAGCAAATATCTATACATCCATTCTTTTACGACCTGAGTTTACACCGGCGCGTGCCCCGCAGATTTCCATCGCCGCCGGTGTGGCAGTGGCGGAAACCCTCCATAAATACTGCCCGGACAAAGTACAGTTAAAATGGCCCAATGATGTGCTCATTGCCGGCAAAAAAATTTGCGGTATTCTTTCCCAGATGAAGCTCTCGGCCGAGGCCATCGATTTTATCGTTGTGGGGATCGGCATCAACGTCAATATGGTAAAAGGGCAGCTTCCGGAAGAATTACGGGAAACAGCCACGTCACTTTCCATAGAAACAGGACACGAACTGGCGCGTTCGGAGTTGATAATTTGCCTGTTTGAAAATATGGCAAAATGGTATAGGAAGCTCACCGAAGAAGGTTTCGACCCGGTTAAAAATAAATGGCTCAGCCTCTCGCCGATGATCGGCTGGCCGGTGACTGTCAGATTTCATGACGAAACAATTTCCGGCAGGGCTGCCGGGCTTGGCGACGACGGGTCTTTAGCCGTTGTGACTGGTTCAAGTGAGACGATATTCGTTTCCGCAGGCGATGCGACAATAATAAAAAAGGCCAAAGATTATGCTGCTGGTCATTGACGTAGGCAATACCAATACAGTGCTGGGGTTATTTGACGGAGATCGTCTTCTGTGTGATTGGCGCATCCGTACGGTTATCGGCCACACGGTTGATGAATACGGAGTGCTTATATACAATCTTTATCATTCCAGTCGGATGAAAGACAGCGGACCAAGCCAGGTAACGGACATTATCATTTCCTGTGTCGTGCCGCCAATACTCAATATTCTGGAGCCTGTCTGCGTTAAATATTTTAATATCACACCGATCATTGTCAGCCCGGACATTAAGACGGGGATGCCGGTATTTTACGATAATCCCAGAGAAATCGGCGCCGACCGGATAGTCAACGCGGTGGCCGCCTACAACAAGTATCAGCGGGACTGTATTATTGTAGATTTCGGCACGGCGACCACGTTTGATTATGTCTCGCCCCAGGGTGAATATATGGGTGGCTGCATCGCTCCCGGCATTGTAATATCCAGCGAAGCGTTGTTTGCGCGTGCGTCGAAGCTCCCGCGTGTGGAGCTGGGAAAGCCCACGAGGGTAATCACAAAGGATACAATAAGCGCCATACAGGCGGGTATTGTGTTCGGCTATGCAGGACTGGTGGACGGTATTGTAATGCGGATGAAAGAAGAAGTGAACGCACAGCCGGTAGTCATTGCCACCGGCGGGCTGGCGCGGGTTTTGGCACCGGAGACAAAAACGATTGAACAAATCGAGGAAATGCTCACGCTTGACGGTCTGCGCATCATTTATGAGCTCAACAAGAAATAAATCATGCTGAATGTCGGTTTGACTGGCGGTATCGCCTGCGGGAAAACAACGGTTGCTAAGATGTTTATCCGTCTGGGCGGCATTGTCATTGATTTTGACAAGCTGGCTCACGAGGCGCAAAAGCCGGACAGCCCCGCCTGGCGGGATATCGTTAATTGTTTCGGCCAGGACGTTTTGTGCTCCGACGGGAAAATCGACCGTATCCGGCTCGGGACAGTCGTTTTTGGTAATCCGGAAAAACTGCAAAAGCTCAATTCCATCGTGCATCCCTGTGTTTTTGACCAGTGGCATTTGCAGCTTAAAAACATCAGTGCGCAAAACCCCCATGCGATCGTTTTTGCTGATGTTCCGTTGCTCTTTGAATGTGCCATGCAGCATCTTTTCGATATGACGATTCTGGTGGTCATCGAGCCCGCCGAGCAAATCGAACGCCTCATGGCGCGCAACCTCATCACGCGCTTGGAGGCGCAAGCACGCCTGGCAAGCCAGATGCCGATACACGACAAAGTTGCACTGGCGGATATCGTCATTGACAATCGGGGAGCTGTGGAAGAAACTCAAAAGCAAGTGCAGAAAGTCTGGCAACAGCTTGTGGAAAAGGAAAAATTAAAAAACAGGCAATGACCATGCGGCATCTGTTTTAAACCGGGAGAAAAGCCCGGATAATAATCAAAGAGGACCGGAGGAGTAAGCAATGATTCAAAAAAATGTCATCACTGATTTCAGCCCTGCAGTTTTTGAGCCGACAATCGGAGCGGGTTCTTATATCCATCCGCTGGCGGCGGTTATCGGCAATGTTATTTTAGGCCGTAATGTGATGGTCGCGCCGACCGCGTGCGTGCGCGGCGACGAGGGACAACCGCTGTATGTCGGTAACGACTCCAATGTACAGGATGGGGTGAACATTCACGCCCTGGAAACGGAGCAGGACGGCCGGCCGGTTGAAAAAAACCGGGTTGAGGTGAACGGCAAACAATATGCGGTTTATGTGGGCGATCGCGTATCGCTGGCGCACCAGGCGCAGATTCACGGACCTGCCGTCGTTATGGACGACACTTTTGTGGGGATGAGGACGCTGGTATTCAAATCTCAAGTTGGCAGAAATTGTGTCATTGAGCCAGGCGTTATTTTGATGGGCGTCAAAATTGCGGACGGGCGTTATGTTCCGGTGGGTTCGGTTGTGAAAACCCAGGAAGAGGCAGACCGGTTGCCTGAAATTACCGGAGATTATGTTTTTAAGGATCTCAATAAAGGTGTTGTGCATGTGAACAAAGCGCTGGCCAAAGGCTATCTGGCGGCGTCCTGAGCATGCGTAACTGCCGGAGAAAGACAGCAGCCGGTTGTCTGGGAAAGAACAGCCGGCTGTTTTAAATTTATGTATGCTGGCAAAAATTAAATCGTCACGAAAAAAACAACCTCTGCGCTATTGTTTGTCCTGCGGCAGGACGGAAAATATGCGTAACCGCCGCTACTGCTCTGTGGGGTGCCGTCAGCATCTGCGCCAGAAACTCACCACCCGCACCGGATTGCTCGAAGCCCTCAACGTCCGCCATGCCACGTTTTATTTCACTTCCGAAGTGATCGTGCTCGACATTATCGTTCATGACATTCGGGAGGTGTTTCGTTTTACTGCATTGCGCGCCAATGGAAGCAGGCCGGCGGATGATTTCGGGAAAATGGCCAACATACTGGGAGAGGCCTGGTGGGCGGAAACAGAACGCACGGGGAAAAAATACATGGCGGTGCGGCGTCTTCTGCAGATGGCGGAAAAACATGAAGGCTATTCTCTGGTGCGCCCCCGATTAATCAAAACGCCCAGTGTGCGTGCCGAAAGTCTTCGCTGTCTGGGTATTACAAGGGCCCAACTCGGCTCAAAGCAACTGACGAAACTTATCCGGGATGCCTACCGCAGGCAGGCCAAAATTCACCATCCTGATGCGGGCGGGGAGCCCACAACCTTCAGAGGAATCCATGATGCCTACAAGGAACTTTTGCAATGGGCGGATCATCCGACATTCACCAGACGGCGCGGGTTTCCGGATAAGTGGTATTATGACGGCTCCGCGCAGAAATGGACGCAGCCCGTGCCGAGGAAACATTGATCCGGCACAACCTCCATATAAATCCACTCCGGCAAGTGGTCATTGTGTGGTTGCTTAAGTACCGGAAAAAATCATTTTAAAAAGTCTGATTGGATTTCCTGTTTTCGGCGCTTTGGAGATCTGATGGCGTGTTCACGTTTTGGAAAAGCAGCCCTTCGGGGTCAAAGCGGCGAATCTCGTCCGGCCCGACGGTCCGCAGGCGCACGTCCCGGAAAAATCCCGTGATTTTGAGTTTGTCCCGTTCGATTTGTCTTTTGATAACCGGCAGGCAATTTCGTGAATAAACGGCGCAAAGCGGCTGCAGGCCATCGGGCGTTTCAGGAACGACCACATCTTGTTGTTTTGCCAAACCGGACAGGTGCAGGATAAAACCGGTGTTCAGATAGGGCAAATCGCAGGCGCTGACAAAAATACAGGGATTGCCTGAATGAAACAGGCCGGTGAAAATCCCCCCCAGCGGACCTTTGCCTTTGTAAATGTCCGTGACGATCGCGGCGTCGCCAAATTCGGTGTAGGCGCCCGGGTCGTTGGTCACAATGATGATTTCATTAAATAACTGACGATAGATATGGAGAATCCTGTCGATGAGGCGGATACCGCCGATTTCCAGAAACGCCTTATTTGTTCCCATCCGCAAGTTTTTTCCGCCGGCCAAAATTATTCCGGATACCTGATTGGTAATATCCTTATTGTGAGTGTTGTCTGTCATTTTTTAAGCCCGGAATTATTTTCTGATTCCATATTATTGCAAAATAATAACCGGTGTCCACATTTTTTATTGACACTTGAAATCTAAGTCTGTAAAAGCGCAAAATCCTATTTTTTACTAATTTTTAAAGGGGGTTGTATGAGTTCTCAGGAAAAAGTTTTTGGAATGCCCGCTAAAAGCGGGAGATGGTTATTTGTGGTACTGGGGCTGATTATGAATGTGTGCCTCGGTGCCGTTTACGCCTACAGTATTTTTTTGGGACCGGTAAGGAATGAATTTCCTGATATTTCCGCGTTCCAGGCGAACCTGCCTTTCATGGTTTTTCTTGCCTTTTTTGCCATCCTCATGTTCTTCGGCGGCCGGGTGATGGAAAAACTCGGACCGCGGAAACTGGGTATCATCGGTGGTATTATTGTCGGTTTGGGCTGGTTTCTGGCGGCATACGCGCCCAATCTCTGGGTGCTGGTCTTGACCTATGGCGTGATTGCCGGCTCCGGTGTCGGGTTGGTTTACGGCTGCCCGGTCACGATGGGTGCCAAATGGTTTCCGGATAAAAAAGGCCTCGCGGTGGGATTGATGTTGGCCGGTTTCGGCGGCTCGGCACTGATTACCGGGAAAATCGCCAATGCTCTTATTCCGGCATATGGACTTTCCGCTACATTCATGTATTTCGGTGTTGCCTTCGGCGTGATTCTGATTGTTTTGAGTCTGCCGTTTCGTTTCCCGGCGGCTGGCTGGACGCCGGAGGGATGGAAACCGGTGGCAGGGAGTGTGGCCCTGGTCGATTTTACACCTGGCGGAATGGTCAAAACGGGAGCTTTCTGGGGGTTGTTTTTGTGCTTCATCATTGGTGCGGTAGCCGGTCTGATGGCCATCGGCATTTCCAAACCGGTGGGGAACGAAATTATCAAAATTTCGGGAGAGACCGCCGCCACACTGGTCGGTGTATTTGCGGTCTTCAATGCGGTCGGGCGCCCGCTGTTCGGTTTCCTGACAGATAAAATCACGCCCCGGAATGCCGCTGTGGTCAATCTTGTGATCATTCTTGCCGTGTCGCTGATTATGATCATGGCCAAAGAAGGAGGCACGACACTCTACACCGCAAGTTTTATCGGTTTCTGGCTGTGTCTGGGCGGCTGGCTGGCAATCGCGCCGGCGGCGACGGCGACATTTTTCGGGATGAAAAGTTATGCGCGCAATTACGGTGTGGTCTTTTTTGCCTATGGCATCGGTGCCATTGTCGGCGGCATCATCTCCGGGCAAGCCAAGGACGTATTCGGGACCTACACTTACGCGTTTTACCCGACGGCCGCTCTGGCTCTGGTTGGGCTTGTTTTGGCTGTTTCACTATTGAAAACACCGGCCAAGGGCTGATCCGACGGGAAGATTTGAAATAGAAAGCGGGCCATATGGCCCGCTTTTTTTAGCGGATAATTTTCCGGTCGACAGAGGCACGAGCCTCTTCACGGCGCTCCACCATGGAATGCGGGTCGTCTTTCCCCCGGAAGCGCTTGACGTTGAGCATGAATATTTCCAGATTGGAAAGCACGTTGGGAGGAAGGAGATTACCGTCGATTTCTACAGAAATGGTCGGGTACTTCCTTTGGCGCGCCCACGGCGTGTAAATGCCCTCGATGACCCGGCCGATGAGGCAGGCAAAGGGCGAAATATTGACAATACCGGAGTACCCGTTCATCATCGCCGTGGCCGCCACACCGCTGGAGATGCAGATTTCAGAGTGCAGCTCGTGGTTCACGAAATGGTTTTCCGTGTTCTTCATAATTTCCTTCATGTTGTGCGGGCTGTGCGGCACAAGATTCGTAGTGCTTAAAATATCACGCACTTCTTTTTCCACTTTTTTCTTGTAGATATGTTCTATGTGCCAGCCGATCAGGTTTTTGAATTCGTCTGTAAAAATTCGCCGGTACCAGGGGGCCAGTTTCATCCTCTTTTTAAGTTCATAGTGCCGGACAAAATCACAGTAATAGAACCACTCGATGACATTGGCGACTTTGGCGACAATGCCGTGGTGGCTAAACAGTTTAATGAGTTCCTCGACGGCAAAATCATCGCGCCGGACATAAATTTCCCCTACGATCAGCACCTTCGGGCAGTCCTCCATCTTGCGGGCCAGCGGGATGCTGGAAATTGTATCGGCAATGTCTTTGAGGACCGGCGACACATTCCTGATATCATTTTCTGCTACGCCGAGCATTTTTTGCCACGCGTCATCATAAATTTCCATCGCCTTGACCGGATCGGAGGCGCAGGTCCGAAGTGATGTTTCCACGTCCTTCATGTAGTCGCCGATTACCGCCGACCACCATGCGTATTTGGTGAAGTCCGGGCCAAGCTCTGTATAGGAGTTGTCCGAATCCATGGTGAAGACCAGCACGTTTTCCAGGCGCATATCTTTGAAGAGATTCTCATAGAAGACAAAATACTGACCTGTCCGGCAAGGGCCGGTCGTTGTCGGTACAAACAGAATGTAAATCTCGTCTTTGCGGTACTTATCCGAGGACAGATACTGCAGGGCGCTGCCCAGGACAAGATGCGACGGCAGGCATTCCTTTCCAGAGGCGTGATTGCGGGCCAGCTGCAGCGTATAAATATCCGGTACAGGCATGGCCTGGGCATTTACCCCCAGACCGCGCAGCGAAGCGCCCACCAGCTCCGCCGAAAGCCTGCCCATGTTTGACAGCAAAAGCACCACGCGGGGATTGTTCTTGATTGGTATTTTTTCGCCGGTAAAGACATTTTTCACATGGATATCTTCACCAGGGTTGTTGATGAAGCGCAGGCCGTTGTCGTATCGTTCTTCCCTGATGGTGGTAATCTTGGAGCGGTAACCTTCAATGATGTCGAGAAATGCCTCAATGCGTGTATCGACTCCTGCGTCTGCCGTATGTGAATCCAGCTCCAGAATCAGGAAAGGCTTGGTGCCCATGATCCATTTCAGATAGTGCAGCATGAAAGAATCGGGCGCGCAGGAAAAATTGGAAATGAAGGTAACGAAAATATTGTCCTCATCTTTGAGGATGGTGGCGGCTTTCATGTCCTGCTGCCCGTAATACCAGTACATATTGGAGTAGATGACTTCATCGCCAAACGGAAGAATGTCAAACGGAATGACCGAATGGCCGCGCGAGGTGAATTTTCGGGGAATGCCCATGTTCGCGTCGGAGGTGAATGAATTGTACGGACGTCCCAGGAGAGCGATGACCGGCCTTTGGGCCTCTCTGGCCTCGGCGAGGGCTTCTTTGCCCAGAGCCGTGAATTTATCGAAGCATTCCATCTGTTTTTTATAGGCGGTATCGAACGCCTCTCGGGCTTCTTTCTCGCTGAAGCCGAGACGTGCGCCCAGAGCGACGAAGTGCTCGGTGGCTTTTTCCAGCCCGTACATGAAGCTGACCACCGGCGCCAGATACTTTTCTTCGGGGATTTCCGGAAACGCCATTTTTATGTAATAGGGAAGCCCCTGCGTGATGGGGCAGAAGCTTGCCGGCGCAATTTCTTCGTAGCTTTCCATGTCACGGAAATGCGGCAGGAAAATATAGTCTGTTTTACGGTTGATAATATCCTGCACAGCGCCATGCGCTATTTCCGCCGGGAAACAGTAATTGCTTTCCACGCGTGCCGTCCCTTCCGGCGAAATTTCACTGGAGACAAGTGTTTCTATGCCGAGTGTATGGAAAAACCAGGAATACAAAGGCCAGAGGGTATAGATGGAAAAGCAGCGGGGGATGCCGACGACAAAATCTCTCTTTTTGTTGAACGTCGCCGGATCCGGCGCGCATTGCCGGAAGAGGATGTCGTTGCGCCTATCTATGTAGTCGGTTACTTCCCTTTCATCGAAATCTTTTTTCTTGCGGATATTGGCGTATTTGTTACAGCGGCCGCCGAACATGTATTTGTTGCCGTTGACATTGAGCACGCGGATTGGACAGAAATTGTCACAGGCTTTGCACTGGAACTCCCTTTCATAAACGATTTCGGTGGCCAGAATTTGATCCAGGTCGTAGTTTTTTTTGGTCAGAAAACCTTCCGCAGCTTTTTGGCTGGCCAGGATACCCACACCGAAACAACCCATCAGTTCCGGATCCGGCGGCACGAGAATATCCTTGTCCAGAAGCATGGCAAAAGCCAGGGGTACAGCCTTGTTTTTGGCGACGCCTCCCTGCAGGACAATGTTTTTGCCGATGGTCCTGTTGCCGACGACCCGGTTGAGATAATTGGACACGATTGAAGTGACGATGCCGGCGGTGATATCCTCGCGCGAGGCCCCCTGCTGGATGGCGTTTCTGATATCAGAATTGATGAAAGCGGAGCAATGCTCGCCGAATTTCAGCGGCTCGGCGGCGGCCAGCGCAATATCGCCGATCAGATCGGCGCGGGCGATGTTGAGGTCTCCCTGAGCCGATTCTTCCAGAAAAGAACCGGTGCCGGCCGAACAGGCCTCATTCATGGCGTAATCGATCGGCACCTTGTTTTTGAGTGAAACATATTTGGCGTCCTGGCCGCCAATTTCAAAAATTGTGTCGATATCATCGCGGTAAAACGTTGTGCCGACGGCGTGAGCGATGATTTCATTATAGACGCCGGGTGTTTCCAGAAAGACGCCCAGGATTTCCCTCGATGACCCGGTGGTGGCGGCAAGAGTGATGCTGATTTTTTCGTCGCCGATGTCATCGCCGATCTGTTTTTTAATTTCCGTGATGCAATTTTTGAGAGCTTTCACCGGATCTCCGTGTGTGCGGCCGTAAAAGGAGGCGGTGATCTCATTTGTTTCAATATCGATCAGGCAGGCTTTGGTGGTTGTGGAACCGCCGTCGACGCCCAGGATGTATTCACGGCCGGCGACGACCTTTGCCTTGCGTGAAGGCAGATACGTTACCTTGCCTTCGGCGCTTTTCAGGCTTTTGAATCTTTTGAATTGAACCTGTCTGCTTTTGAATAAATTGTGCAGGCCAGGCATGGGGCTTCCGGATTTCGCGGCCATCAGCGCCGCTCCATATGCTTCGAAGTATGGTGCCTGCGGAGGCACAATAAATTCCACGTCGGGCATGCGCTCCTTCAGGAAGCGCAAAAGATGCCTGTTTTGCGTCACGCCGCCTGCCAGCATGACTTTACCCTTTTCAATTCTTGCCCTTTTGAGGAAATCAGCGACTTTAACGGCCATCACGTCACTGAGCGACAGGACAATGTCGCCGGTCGTCGCCTCTCTCTTGTTGAGACGATGTGTGCAGTCGCTTTTCATGAACACGGAGCAGCGGGAAGAGAGTTTGAAGACGCGGCATTCATCGGAGATATCGTCTGCGTCTACAAGCCCCATATTCATCCTGGCCAGCTGCTGTTTGAAGAATTCTCCTGTGCCGGAGGCACATTTGTTTCCCGAGAAGCTGGTGATGATTTTTTTATGCTCGTCCAGGGTATATACAATCAGGTCTTCGCCGCCCAGAGAAACCAGCGCGTCAACCTTCTGGCCGATTTCCTGCATAGCTTCTTCGATACACAGAGGCTCGATGACGCTGTTGATGTTTAAAAGATGGCGGCCTTCCGTGCCTGTGGCCATTGCCGGAATATCCGGTGGCACTTCACGTCCGGAAAGAATTTTTCTGAGGGTTTCAAGGAAATTTCCTTCGTGCGGCTCGACGGCGTACCATAAAATGTTTTTTCCTTTCAAGAGGGCTGCCTTGACATTGGAGGAGCCGATATTGATTCCCAGAGCGTGCATAAAATCTCCCTTTGATAATAATCCCTGTGGTCAATATTACGAATCAATCGTATCGTCAAGCATCAGATGTTTTTTTGCTTTGTCGTGCGCTTTGGCACGGGCCAAAAAAAGCAGCTGACGGCGCGCGCTGTCAGCTGCTCTGATTTTTTACAGTTTTACCGCCCCGATCCGTTGAGCGGCAACCATGATGAGCAATTAATGACCCTCCTCCATCGCGCCGCCGATATACATCATGGCCAGGAGCATGAAAACCAGCGCCTGCACTATGGATGTAAAAATCATCAGAACCATAATGGGCAGTGGCACCAGGAACGGCACCAGCATCAGCACGACCAGCAAAACGATATCCTCGCCGGCGATGTTTCCGAACAACCGGAAGGTCAGAGACAAGGGCCGCGACAGATGGCTGATGACCTCAATGGGCAGCATCAGCGGAATGAGCCACCAGACCGGGCCTAAAAACTGCTTTATATATTTGAAGCCATGCGTAAAGATTCCGACGACATGCGTGGAGAAAAATACGACCAGCGCCATGGCCAGGTTGGTGTTGATATTGGCGGTCGGCGGCTCGAAGCCGGGAATGATGCCAATGAGGTTACACACCAGAATGAAGATGAACAAAGTGGCGATGAGCGGGAAAAATTTTCTGCCATGCTCTCCCATAGTTTCGACCAGCTGCCCGTGCAGCCCGCCGACGACGACCTCCATGAAATTTTGCATGCCGCCAGGGTAAACGTTGAGTCTTCGTGTGGCCAGGAATGAAGCCACGGCAAGTATCAGGACGACAAACAGTGTGTTGAAAACGATGGTCATATTGATGCCCAGATCACGAAAAAGATCTGTGTGGAAGAATATTAAAGGTTCCATTCGTTTTTAACTAACCTCCTCACTAAAGTTTTTTTTTGCCAGGGCAGCGAGCATGGTGAAAACCATGTTGAGCACCACCACGGAAAGACCGATGAGCAAACCGACAACGTTGACCGTGTTCGTGGAGATAAGGAAAAACAAAACAACGGCGGTCAGCGCCAGACGCAGATAATACTTGACCATGACAGGCAGCTTCACATTTCCGGATTGCTTTCTGAAAAGACCCTTCAATCCCATTTCCATGCCGTGGAAATTAAGAATACTGATAAAACCGCCCAGCAGGACGCCAAGATAGAAGGCAGGGGCGGTAAAAATAAAAAACACAAAGAAAAGGACCGCCAGAATAATCCAGTTGGTGATTTCAAGTCTTTTTTGGAGCGGGTCTTTGACGATGGGATTCACTTTTTAAACTCTTGATGACGGTTTCTTCATCCTTGAAGTTTTTCTTAATTAAAACATAAACATTGCGGAATCCGGCGGAAATTCCAATCAGCAGGAAAGAGATGGTAAAGACGTAGCCGGAATCAAATTTCCGATCCAGATAATTTCCTAAAAGAAGACAGCCGAAAATCGCCAGAACCATGGCGATTCCGATACTGCTGGCAAAAGCCATCTGGATGGTCAGCTTTTTTGTTTCACTATCCATTCAGTGAGCCGCTCCTTAACATTTGCCGCGGGCAAAGTCAATCAAAAACATGACTGACGTTCATGTACTGCCTTTTTTGCCGGCGATGAGGTTGTTTTTGTACCATTCAATCGTTTTACCCAGTCCCGTGGCCAGGTCCGTCCCGGCTTTGAATCCGAATTCTTTCCATGCCTTGTTGGTGTCCAGCATCCGCCGCGGCTGGCCGTCCGGTTTTGTTGTGTCCCATTGAATTTTACCTTTAAAACCGCAAAGACGGGCGATGAGTGAGGTCAAATCCCTGATGGACATTTCAAATCCGGCGCCGATGTTCACCGGCTCGCTTTTATCATATAAATCTGCGGCCATGCAGATGGCGCGGGCCGCGTCTTCCACATAGAAAAATTCGCGGGTTGCGCTTCCCGTTCCCCAAACTTCGATTGCGTCGTGGTGGTTTTCTATTGCGTCAAAGCACTTCTTGATCAGCGCGGGGATCACGTGTGAAGAGGCAGGGTCGAAATTATCGCCCGGCCCGTAGAGATTGACGGGAAGTAAAAAAATGGAGTTGAACCCATACTGCCGGCGGTATGCCTGTGACTGTACCAGCATCATTTTTTTGGCCAGGCCGTAGGGAGCGTTTGTTTCTTCAGGATAGCCGTTCCAGATGTCTTCTTCGAGGAACGGGACAGGCGTGAACTTGGGATATGCGCAGATGGTCCCCAGGGCGACGAATTTTTCGATCTCGTGAAGATAAGCTTCATGCAGCAGTTGTGCCCCCATGATCAGATTATCATAAAAGAGCTCGGCCGGTTTTTCCTGATTGAAGCCGATCCCCCCGACTTTTGCCGCCAGATGGATCACTATATCCGGACGGGTGGCTGCGAACATGCGGCGGATATCATCCAGACGGGTGAGATCATATTCCGGCAGGTCGGCCACATCGACCGAGGCGCAATCGTATCCGGCAAGCTCCTGCAGGAGGTGCCGGCCCAGAAAGCCTTTTCCACCGGTTACTGTGACGCGTTTATTTTTGAGCAACAGCTTGTCCTCTTAAATGGGGTTTAGCCTATTCTTTCGGAATTGGTGTGAGAAAAGCCTGCATCCCTAAGGGTTTTTTCTTTTCTGGCCAGCTCCAGATCCGCCGCGATCATCATATCGATGAGCTCGTCAAAAGAAACTTTCGGCCGCCAGTTGAGGGCTTTTCGCGCTTTGGAAGAGTCGCCCAGAAGGACATCGACCTCCGTGGGGCGGAAATAGCGCGCATCGACCTCCACATGAGCGGCATAATCCAGTCCGAGTTTACTGAAGACTTTTTGGGCAAATTCACGCACCGAATGAGTCTCACCGGTTGCGATGACATAGTCGTCGGGCCTGTCCTGCTGGAGCATCAGCCACATCGCTTCCACGAAGTCGCCGGCAAAGCCCCAGTCACGTTTGGCCTCCAGGTTGCCCAAATAAAGCTTGTCTTTGAGTCCCAGTTTGATTTGCGTTGCCGTGCGGGTGATTTTTCGCGTGACGAATGTTTCGCCGCGACGGGGAGATTCATGGTTGAACAAAATTCCGTTGGTGGCAAAAATACCGTAGGCGTCTCGGTAATTACGCACGATGTGGTAGGCGTAAACCTTGGCCGCCGCATAGGGGCTGCGCGGCTGCAACAGAGTTTGTTCATGCTGGGGAGGCGGTGCCGCTCCGAACATCTCACTGGAAGAGGCCTGGTAAAATTTTGTCTTGATGCCGGTTTTCCGGATGGCCTCTAGAATTCTGAGAGTGCCCAAGCCTGTGATATCGCTTGTGTATTCCGGCATGTCAAAACTCACCCGTACATGGCTTTGCGCCCCCAGATGGTAGATTTCGTCAGGGGAGATGGAGGAGAGCAGATCCATGAGCTGACCGGAGACGCTAAGGTCGCCGTAATGTAAAAACAGTCTGGCCTGGGGGTCGTGAAAGTCACGGTAAAGATGGTCAATGCGGTCTGTGTTGAATGTGCTGGAGCGGCGGATCAGTCCGTGCACCTCGTATCCCTTATCCAGAAGAAATTCAGCCAGATAGGAACCATCCTGCCCTGTAATGCCTGTAATCAGTGCTTTTTTCATCGTAAATTTTCCTTTTGCGGGACCTTACAGCCGCCAGTAGTTGATCCCCAGTTTCCGGGCCGCAGCCGGCTGGAAAAGACCTTTGATGTCCAGCAGGATCGGCTTTTCTTTTTTGCACAGGGAGGCAATCTTTTCCATGCCCATCGAAACATACTTATCATGGGCGACAGCCAGGATGACCGCGTCCATCTCTTTAATCTGGTTCAGAGCCACCGGATTGATGCCGCATAACTGACGAGCTTCTTCGGGCAGAGCCAGCGGGTCATGTGCAACTACATTGACGCCGTAGTCCCGTAATTCTTCGATAATGTCCACGACGCGGGTGTTTCGCAGATCCGGAACATTTTCCTTGAAGGAAAGACCCAGGATAGCCACCTGAGCGTTTTTCACCTGCACATCGGCCGCGATGAGTGTTTTGACGGTGCGCTGGGCGACATACTTGCCCATATTGTCATTTATCCTGCGGCCGGCCAGGATGACCTCGGGACGATAGCCGATACTTTCCGCCTTGTAGGTAAGGTAGTAGGGATCGACACCGATACAGTGACCTCCGACCAGCCCCGGCCGGAAATTGAGAAAATTCCATTTGGTGCCGGCCGCCTCGAGCACTTCCAGCGTGTCGATGCCCATTCTGTTGAAAATGATGGCCAGTTCGTTCATCAGTGCGATGTTGATGTCGCGCTGGGTGTTTTCGATGACCTTGGCCGCTTCCGCCACTTTAATCGATGACGTCCGGTGCAGGCCGACTTTGACGACTGCGCTGTAGATGCCTTCGAGCAGATCCAGTGTGGCCGGATCCGAGGCGGAAATGATTTTTATCGTGTTGCTTACCGTGTGGACTTTGTCGCCGGGGTTGATTCGTTCCGGGGAGTAACCGATGGTAAAATCTTTGCCGAATTTCAGTTTTGATTCCCGCTCGAGAATCGGCACGCAGACATCTTCGGTCACACCGGGATAGACGGTTGACTCGTAAACCACACATGAGCCTGCTTTCATGTGTCTGCCGATCATTGTGGAGGCTTTTTCTATGGCACTCAAATCCGGCACGTGAAAGTGGTCGACGGGCGTGGGCACGGCGACAATAAATAGTTTACACGCTGCCAGGTCCGAAGGTTTGGAGGTGAAGTGGATTTTGGCCTTTTTTAATTCGGCATCGGTCAATTCCATGGTGCGGTCATGACCTTTTTTCAGCTCGGCAACATTGGCCTGGCTGATATCGAAGCCGACCACCGTGAAGTGCCGCGACAGATGGGCCGCCAGCGGCAGGCCGACATATCCCAGACCGACAATGGCGATTTTATTTTTTCCTGCGTAAAATGATTGAGCGCTAAGAGCTGTTTTCATACAAAGAAGTCCTTTGTGGAGTATTTAAAGTCGTGTAATCAAGGCTTATTACCTCATCGGCCAATCCATGTCAATGAGATGGTTAGAGATTTTTCAATACTCCGGTGAGGGCGGAGAGGGTCTCGTCGATGTCCGCGTCCGTATGGGCGAAGCTCAGGAAGCCTGCCTCAAACTGAGATGGCGCCAGCCAAACGCCGTTTTCCATCATGCCGTGGAAGAAGCGCGCATAGAGGTTCGTGTTTGACTCCAGAGCATCGGCCAGATTGCGAACAGGCGCTTCGCGGAAAAAAACAGTGAACATCGAAAAAACTTTGTTCAGGCAGCAGGCGATTCCGCGCCGTGAGAACTCACCGGCCACTTCCCGGCAAAGAGTATCGGCACGCTCCGCCAGCAGGGCATAATCGTCTTTGCCCGCTTTCAGAATGTTGAGGGTGGCGATGCCCGCGCTCATCGCCAGAGGGTTTCCGGAAAGAGTTCCCGCCTGATAGACATCACCGGCGGGAGCGAGCCTTTGCATGAATTTCTTTTTACCGCCCAGGGCACCTACCGGCAGCCCTCCTCCGATAATTTTTCCCAGGCAGGTGAGATCAGGCTCAATACCGCACAGATCCTGATAACCGCAGAAACCGAACCTGAAGCCGGTGATGACTTCATCGAAAATCAGGATAATATCGTGTTGGGCGGTCAGCTCGCGCATCTTTTTCAAATATCCCTGTGCCGGCGGTACAACACCCATATTGCCGGCGACCGGCTCGACAATGACGGCGGCCAGACGATCCGCATAGCGGTGGATGGCCTCTTCGAGGGCGGCCTGGTCGTTGTAGGGCAGGCTCAGAGTCAGGCCGGCCAGCACCCCGGGAACGCCGGGCGAGCCAGGGATGCCCAGTGTGGCGACGCCGGAGCCGGCTTTGACCAGAAGAGAGTCCGCATGGCCGTGATAGCAGCCGTCGAACTTAATAATCATGTCTTTTCCGGTACAGCCGCGTGCCAGACGCACCGCCGTCATGGCCGCTTCGGTGCCCGAGCTGGTCATTCTTACCTGTTCAATGGAGGGGATCGCTTCAACGATCAGGCCGGCCATCTCAGTTTCGCGCGTGGTGGGTGCGCCGAAGCTGGTACCCTGGCCGGCCGCACGGCAGATGGCGTCGATGACGCCGGGATGTGCATGCCCCAGAATCATCGGCCCCCATGAAAGGACATAGTCAATGTAGGACCTGCCCGAGGTATCAAAGATTTTGCCGCCCAGTGCGTGATCCACGAAAACAGGATCTTTACCAACTGCTTTCCAGGCGCGCACGGGCGAGTTTACTCCGCCCGGAATAATACGTTCTGCATCGGCAAAAAGATCTGCTTGATTGTTGGTCATCAGAAGTACTCCGGCGATGTTTTTTTTAACTCCTGCAGGCTTTCCAGGACCAGGAAATCACTGCAGTTGATAGCCAATGATAATTCAGCGACGAGCCGGGAAAGATCATCGCCTTGCGTGTGCAGCATCGTAAAAAGATCATATTTTCCCAAAAAAGGCGGTCGTCTTTCATAGCAGTGGGAAATTGAGGGCGCCTGGGCGCAGATGCGGCCGGCCGTTTCTATTTTCTGCGGCCCCACCGACCAGACCACCAGAGCATTTCTGGTGTATCCCGCCTTCTGATGGCGAAGAGCCGCGCCGAATCTTCTCATCACGCCTTCTGTTTTGAGCGTCTTTAACAGATCGAACAATTGTGCGACGGACAGACCGCACATGGCCGCCGCTTCGTCGAATGGCCTGCTAGTCACAGGCAGGTCACGCTGTAGAATGCCGAGCGCTTTTTTTTCCGGTTCCGTGAATTTTTTCATCATATACGTCTTATCCTTCTTGATTCATAAAATCAAGAAAGCATCTGACCTTATGTCTGAATGGACGCTCGTGCCGGCAAAAACTGAAAACCATGAAAAGTTTTTAATTTCAGCCGCAAATACTTCTTGACAATCATACACGAGACGGCTAAAAACGATTAACTGACTGACAGTCTTCAAATTTTATAAGGAAAGGAGGGCAGATAAAAAAACACGATGAGGTCTGCGGTCGGTAACAACAAAATTTCAGGAGGATTTAAATGAAAAAGAGTCTGGTTTACACAATGTTGGCTATGGTGCTGGTGCTTGTTTGTGCTCCGTTTGCAATGGCTTCCTCAGAGGCTCCGGCAGGAGTTGTTGATTACACAAAGGCCATTGTCATCGGTTGCTCGCTGCTGGCGGCCGGCATTGCGATCGCGTTCGGCACGATCGGCACAGGTAACGGCATGGGGCAGGGCTTGAATGGCGCCACGAACGCCGTGGGCAGAAACCCGGAAGCTCAGGGCAAAATTCTTCTTACCATGATGGTCGGTCTGGCCATGATCGAATCTCTGGCGATTTATGCGCTGGTTGTTGCGCTGATCGTGCTTTACGCCAATCCGCTGATTAAGCTGATCGGCTAAAATTTTATTGATATCATAAACAGGGAGGGGGAGCGTACATCGACTTTCTCTCCCTTTTTTATCGATCCCATCTGAAAAGATACCTTATCTGCCCTTGTCACCCCATTCATCCGATGGGATACGGGTGATAATGCTTTTCCCCCGTCCAGGTGTCCGGCACATTTCCAGGATGCTTTTTATCCCCCGGCTTCCGGTGTGATTTTTCCCCTGAGCTCCTTTTTCATGGCCTGTCTGCGCTTGTTCTCCAGAATCTTTTCTTTTGCCCTTTTGCTTCTTTTTCTTTTTTGGCGTCTGATTTTTTCAATTTTTTCTTTTTCGGCGGCAATAAAGCTCTTTTGCTGTTTCTCGATTTTATCCAGAAGAAGGCGGCGGGCCAAAAAGCGGTTCAGCGACTGCGATCGCTCGCGCTGGCATTTGACGGAAAGCCCGGTGGGGATATGCACCAGATACACACAGGATGAGCTTTTATTGACTTTCTGCCCTCCTGGGCCGGAAGAACGGATAAAAGTCTCTTCAAAATCATCTTCGGAAACACCCAATACCTGCATGCGCAGGTCAAGCTCTTTGAGTTTTTCCGGGGAAACAGGCATGAGCGACGCCCACTGATCAGGGGATGGAATAAATCTCGTCGTCGATGAGATTAATCCAGTTTTCCTTCAATGTCTGTCTGGCTTCTTCCAGCTTGTCGACGCCCAGAATCACGATTGTTTCTTTGCCGATACGGTTAATGGTCGTGTAAAGATAAAGAATGTTGATTTCCGCCTTGGCCAGCGGTTTAAAGATGGCGTTGATACCGCCTGCGTGCAGGGGGATCTCCGCGGCCAGGACGGGGGTGATTTCAAAATTGAAGTTGAAGCTGCTCAAAAGAGCGGCGGCGCGTTCCGGATCGTTGACCACCAGGCGCACACGGCTGTCGTGTGCGATGCTGGCGGCGGACACGGCAATCGTAGCGATGTCTTCTTCATCGAGAATATGGGTAAGCCTGGCGAACGTGCCCGGAACATTGCCCAGAAGAACAGAAATTTGTTTGACGGCCATAATCTACCCTCCACTGGCTCCCGCGTGGTCATACCCGGCCATGAAAGCCTTGCGGTTGATTTCTGCCAGCGATTTTTTCCGGCTCCCCATGATGGTCTCCAGCGTTTTGAGATAGATGTCCGGGGAGACGACCTTCGATTGACGAACAAAAGCACCCATCATGACCACATTTGCCGTGCGCGCATTACCCAGCTCATGGGCGATATCCGCACAGGGAATACAGATGGTTTTGACATCCTGACGGATGGGGCGCGCCTCCACAATTGATGAATTGATAAAAATCGTACCACCGGAAGCGACTTTGTTTTGAAATGAAAAAAGAGACGGGGAATTCATAACAATCAGATAATCAGGCGCTGACGCGACCGGAGAGGCGATTTCTTCATCGGCCATCGCCACGGTGCAGTTTGCCGTACCGCCGCGCATCTCCGCACCGTAGGCGGGCAGGTAGGTGACATGAAGCCCCTTGTTCATCGCCGCCGTGGCCAGCGATATGCCCATCATCAAAACTCCCTGGCCGCCGAAGCCGGAGAAAAAAGCCTTGGTGATCATGATTGACCCTCCGCATTTTTCTTCAGGGCGGCGATGTTGTCCTTATAAACACCGGGCGGAAATTCTTTGGTCATTACTTCATCGATCCACTTGCACGAATCCACCGACGACATTTTCCAGTTGGTCGGACACATCGACAGAATTTCAATCATCGAAAATCCCAGGCCGTCCATCTGGCATTGAAAAGCCTTGCGGACAGCTTTTTTAGTTTTGTTCACCCCGGCCGGAGAGCTGACTGAGCATCTCTCCAGATATGTGACTCCGCCGATCTGGGAAAATATCTCGCAGACTTTTACCGGATAGCCGTCGAGCGCCTGCTTGCGGCCGGTGGGGCTGGTTGTTGTCCGCTGCTGAAGCATTGTTGTGGGGGCCATCTGGCCGCCCGTCATCCCATAAACTGCGTTGTTGATGAAAATGACAGTGATATTTTCGCCGCGGTTTGCCGCATGAAAGCTCTCGGCCATGCCGATGGCGGCAAGGTCACCGTCCCCCTGGTAGGAGAAAACGATGCGGTCCGGCAGGGCGCGCTTGATGCCTGAGGCCATCGCCGGGCCGCGCCCGTGCGGCGCCTCGATCATGTCCACGTCAAAATAATTGTAGGCCAGGACGGCGCAGCCTGCCGGCGGCACGCCGATGGTGATGCCGCGGATGCCAAGCTCATCGATGACTTCGCAAATGACGCGGTGCGCGATGCTATGGCCGCAGCCGGGGCAATAATGGAAAACATTGTGCTTTAAGCTTTGCGGATGCTGGAAGATTATTTTAGACATAGCCATTTAACCCTGTGTCTCACTTATCAATCAATTTTGTCGTATATCTTGGCGATGACATTCGCCAGTTGCGAAGGTGTCGGCACCGCCCCGCCGGGCCGTCCGTGAAACTCAATCCCCGCGTAACCCTGCAGTGCCAGGCGGACGTCCTCGAGCATCTGGCCCGTGCTCATTTCGAAAACCAGATAATTTTTAATTTTCGTGGACAGCGCGCGCAGTTTGCTCTCCGGAAAAGGCCACAGCGTAATGGGGCGAAACAGGCCGATTTTTGCTCCTTTTTCCCTTAGCCTTTTGATGGCTCCCTTTGCGATGCGCGCCGCCGTGCCGTAGGCCACGACAACCATGTCGGCATCTTCTGTGAGATAGGAGTCGTAGAGCACTTCAGTTTTTTTCACCGCCTCATATTTTCGGTACAGCTTCCAGTTATGCTCTTCACTGTCAATCGGATCCAGCAAAAGGCCGCGGATGAATTTACTCTTGCCGTCTCCGGCTCCGCGCAGCATGAACTTTTCAGGATACGGGCGTGGCTTGGCCTTTTTGAAAATGACCGGTTCCATCATTTGTCCCATCATGCCGTCGGCGAGGATCATGGCCGGTGTGCGGTATTTATCGGCCAGATCGAAAGCGTCCATGGTCAGGTCCGCCAGCTCCTGTCCGGTGGCGGGAGCCAAGACGATAGTGCGGTAATCGCCGTGGCCGCCGCCGCGGGTGGCCTGGAAATAATCCCCCTGTGCAGGGCGGATATTGCCCAAGCCCGGGCCGCCGCGCATGATATTGACGATCACACCCGGCAGTTCGCAGGCCGCCATGGATGAAATACCCTCCTGTTTAAGGTCGATGCCCGGACTCGAAGACGAGGTCATCACACGGGCGCCGGTGGCGCTGGCCCCGGCGATCATGTTGATGGCGGCGATTTCACTTTCCGACTGAATAAATACGCCTCCTTCAGCGTTGCGTATATGTTCGGCCATGTATTCGGTAAGCTCGTTTTGGGGAGTGATCGGATAGCCGGCGTAAAAGCGGCAGCCGGCACGGATCGCCGCCTCGCCGATAATATTGTTTCCGGACATCAATACTTTATTCACGGTAAACCTCAATTGCCACATCGGGGCACATCGTCGCGCAGATCGCGCATCCGTTGCATTCCTTTTCTTCATTGACCGTCACGGGACGGTATCCCTGAGCGTTGAATTCCGAGGAGGGCATGATATGCCCACGGGGGCAGAAATGGATGCACAGGTGACATTCCTTGCACAGATTTTTTTTGATTTTTATATGGCCTTTCACAGACGTATCCCGATTTGTTTTGGCCGCGGCTTTACGTGTGCGGCGGATGTTTTCTTGCGTAAAATATTTATTATGTCAAGTAATTTTAGAGAAAATATCCTTTTTTGGTTTAAATTTTGCTAATCTGGAAACCTTCCAATTTGATGGCCACGGAGCGCTGCATCAGGTCTATGGAGATGACAAAAAGCTCTTTTTCCGGGTCGCTTTTGACGACCGTACCCTCTATCCCTTTAAAAGGACCGTCGATGATTCTGGCCGTCTCGCCCGCGCGGGGGTACTGAAAGGAGAATATTTCCACTTTTTTTTCGATGATGCGTTGAATGGCAGAAATTTTTTCGTCAGGAATCGGCAGAGGCTGAGTGTTGTCCTTCTTCCCGAGAATTCTTACGACGCCGAATGTTTTCAATATGGCCAGTTTCGTTTCATTGTCTAGATCCGCCTCCACAAAGAGATATCCCGGAAACAGGGGAACGGTTATTCTTTTTCGGCGGTCTTTCCTTTTGCTCCACACTTCCATTTCCGGCAAAAAAGAAATCAGATTTTTTTGTATCAGGCCGGTGTGAGCCTTGTACTCATGGCGGCTTTTTGTATGAACAGCATACCAGGGCATAAGTGATTCCAGCGCCAGACGGCGGATTTAAAATATAGCCCCGAATACAGCAGCCATTTATTTTTTGCAATGATAAAAACGAAAGCGCCCGGGGAAGTGCATTACTGTGCGTGCCCAAGACGGCTGTCCACCAGAATGTCCGGGCCTTTTCTTGTCACCCGTTTTATCGAGAGAAGCTTTGCCTCTGCGAGGTCGCGGATATGAAGATCGCCGACCGCTTCGATCCCCCGACCGATGATTTTCGGGGCGATCACCGTCACCATTCGATTCACAATATTGTCACTCAATGCGGACGTGATTATCTGTGAGCCTCCCTCGATTAAAACGGAAGATATGCCGCGCGCGGCCACAAGCGGGAGGAGTCCATCAAGGCGGACATTGCCTGCTGCGTCCGGTGCAACAGCAAGTATCTGCGCGCCCGTCCGGGAGAGTTCCCGTGCGGCGAATGAGTCACAATTCGCCGTCGTAGTGACAATCAGCGTGGGGGCATCGCTCAGATTTTGCATCACATTCATCTGTGGTGTGACCGACAGATCGGGATCAAGAACAATGCGCAGGGGATTGCGTCCACGCACATGTCTGACCGTGAGAGAGGGATTGTCTTTGAGGACGGTGCCGATCCCAACCAGGATCGCGTCGTGTTCCGCCCGTAACTGGTGGGCGTATTTTAGCGATGCGGGAGAACTGATCCACTGCGAGTGGCCGGTTGCCGTGGCGATTCGTCCGTCGATGGTCTGCGCGTATTTGACCGTGACAAAAGGCAGGCCGGTTTTCATGAAATGGAAGAAAACTTCGTTAAGGTCACGGCATTTATCTTCAAGTATCCCGGTGGTGACCTCTATGCCTGCGCTTTCCAGAGTCCCGATGCCCCGGCAGCAAACCAGTGGATTCGGGTCGGTTGAACCTACCACTACTCGCCTGATTTTGCTGGCAATAATCAGATCCGTGCAGGGCGGCGTCTTACCGTGATGGCAACAGGGTTCCAATGTTACATAAAGAGTTGAATCCCTGACACTTTGTGCGGCATTGGCAATTGCATTGACTTCGGCATGGCTTTCGCCGCAGCATCTGTGCCAGCCCCGGCCGATGACTTTTCCTTTTTTAACAACCAAAGCTCCCACCATCGGGTTGGGACTCGCCCAGCCCCTTCCGCGTGCGGCCAGTGTCAGGGCAATTTTCATAAAATATTCGTCTGTCATGACGGTTTATTAACGCAAGGACGCAGCCAATGCAAAGTAAATTATTTCATGAGATATTTCCGGTTGAAAAAGCTGCATGGAGAATTTTTGCCTGCCGGAAAGGGGTTTTTTAAGTGACGGTAATCACATTATTTTTATTGACTTTTGACGAGAAACTTGTACAATTGCGTCTAAGCTTGAAAAAGGCAAATCGCCTGAGAAGACGAGACGCAAAGCCACCGGCCTGAAGAAATAAGAGGCAGCGGGGTTGCCGGGTGCATGACAAACATACTCCGGTATTTTCCCAAACATAGATATTATAAAGAGGCTCAGGAAAGCTAAAGGTAATGGCCACGATTTTCAATATCATATTCTTTATTTTCGGCGCGGCTGTCGGCAGTTTTCTCAATGTCTGCATCTACCGTCTGCCGGAGGGTGAATCTATCGTCCGGCCTCCTTCTCGCTGCCCTCATTGCCGGCATCCGGTCCGTTTTTATGATAATATTCCGCTGGTGAGCTTTTTATTGCTGGGCGCAAAGTGCCGCGACTGCGGCGGGAAAATATCGTGGCGTTACCCGCTGGTTGAACTGATTACCGCCATTTTTTCGCTTCTGCTTTTTATTAAATTCGGCGCCACCTTGAATTTCCTGGTTTTTTTCATTGTCACGGCGGTTCTGATAGTGATTACCTTCATTGACCTCGACCATCAGATCATCCCCGATGTTTTGACTCTCCCCGGAATTGTCCTTTTTACAGCAGCCGCCATTTTCATTGTCGGCGTGCCGTGGCTCGAGGCCCTCATTGGCCTTGTTGCAGGCGGCAGCGTTCTCTTTTTAATTGGTCAGGTCTATAAATTGCTCAAAAAAGTGGAAGGCATGGGCGGGGGCGATGTCAAGCTGCTGGCCATGATCGGTGGTTTTTTTGGCTGGAAATCACTGATTTTTGTGCTTCTTTTCAGCTCGCTTACCGGCGCGGTTGCGGGTGTCACAGCCATGATTGTTCATAAAAAAGACCTGAAATATGCCGTACCTTTCGGCCCTTTTTTGTCGGCGGGAGCGGTTGCTTATATTTTTTGGGGAGATCTGGCAAGACACTGGTTATTATTGCTATAACGCTAAATTTTGTGTGGTCATTTGTAGTGGTGATCGGCGGCCGCAGTGCGGGGATAGATATTTGACAAAAACTGAAATATATGTACGATGACGAAAGACTATCTTCACATAATGATAAATGAATCCGGACGTTTTGAAACGCGCCGGGAAAATCTTTTACGGACATATCGAAGGCGTTTTATGAATAAAAACAGGATCTCCTCCAAGGGATTGACACTAACCGAGTTGCTGATTGTTATCGCCATTATCGGTATTATCGCCGTAATAGCATCGTTTGCCTGGCAAAACTATGTGAGAAACACAAATCTGCGCACAGCCGCCAGAGAACTGGTATCGGATTTTGCCTTGATGAAGGCAAAAGCCGCCTCTGCTTCCCAAACCGGGCAGGAAACAACTTATGCCATTGTATTCAATGTTGCGGGAAATTCATATACCATGGAAGCTTCATCTGTTGACGGAACGACAACTTCGCAGACCAAATTACTCTCGTCTTTTGGGCCCGGAGTTGCACTTGAATCAATATCTTTGGGTGGTGGAGGTAATACGATCACATTTGAGGCGAGGGGGACATTGAAACCCATAGGAAATCTGGTTTTGAAAAACGGCCCTTCGGAAGCCACAATCACATTCAATATTACAGGTAAAACCCATGTTAGATTTAAAATGTTCTGACCTGATTAAAAAAACAGATGTCCGGGGCATGGGGCTGGTGGAGGTAATCATCGCCATCTTCCTGACGACCGTCGGCATACTTGCCTTGCTGACGCTACAGCCAACCGCTCGAAGTACAACCCTACATGCCGATTATGTCGGCCGTGCCGCAGGTATTTTGCACAAAACAATGGAAGACAATGAAAACTGGATCATCAACCCCTGCAACAGCGTAACCCTGGGCGACCAGGACGGCGAGGGGATTGTAATTTATACCAGCGGCGGGCATGAACGCTCGCCGGGAGATATCGGCTATACGGTAAGGACGAACATAGCTCAGGACGGAAGCAATGTTCATGGCTTTGTCGTGACCGTCACGGTAACATGGGGAGATACAGCAGGACAAAATGCCAGGAGCATCTCGGAGAGTTTGACGGTTGCCCGTCAGGAGTTTGCCAGATTTCCGACGGGATGCCCCAACGGTGTGGTAAACTAGTATGAAAAAACGAAACGGATTCACATTGGTAGAGTTGCTGGTAGTTTTGCTTGTGGGCGGGATCATGATGGCCGCCATCTACGGGGTGATCAATACCGCACAGCGTTCATCAACGGGGACTGAACGCCGGGTCATTGCCCAGCAGGACGCACGCGTCGCACTGGAGCTGATGGCGATGGAAATTAGAATGGCTTCTTTAAACCCCACATCCGAGGCGGATATCTGGATTGACCCAGATGACTGCAGAAGTGACTCCGGGAACCAGCAGGACCGCGGTATTCAGAAAGCGGAGGAAAATTTATTGGTCATAGAAATGGACATTGCAGGTTCGGGTGATCCTGAGCATCCGGCTGATGGCAAGATCGATGATCCCAACGAAATCATTCGTTATGCCTATAATGCCGCGCACAAGTATGTCACCAGATCCACGAACTGCGGCGTGGATCAGCCGTTTCTGGGAGCGAACAACGCCGCGGCTGATGCTAAAACCGTTCTGGTGGAAAACGAGGCGGCCGGTATCCCCTTCTTCAGATACTATGACGGCTCGGGTAATGAGCTTGCCTCGCCGGTGGCAAACCCTGAGGACATCAGGCTCATCGAAATCACGCTGGTGGTTGACATGCAGCATACCGACATAGGCTCAAACGAGCGACGGCGGGTGATTTATTCCACAAGCGTCATTCCCAGAAACCACTTTCCCGTGCCGACTTATTAACCGGGGGTGAAATGAGCAGGAAAAATAAAATGAAACATTTAAATGAAAAGGGTTTTGCCCTCCTGGCCGCGATCATTGCCTGTTTGATTCTCCTGGCTGTCGGGGCGCTGGCAATCAATTTATCCACTGCCGACCGGCGCGCCGGCGCCGTGGTGGTGGGCGACAAAAAAGCTTTTGCCGCCGCCGAAAGCGGTGTGCACCGCCTTGTGCAGGACTTTGATCCAGAACCTGCCACCTGGATCACAGCGAACAACTATACTCAAAACTGCACGTCAACCATACCGTCTTATATCTGGCAAACAATCGCTTCTGGTATCGATGATCGCACACGCTTCGCCTTTTGCCGCCCGGTAGTGAGTAATCTGCCGCCTCTCGCGCCGCCCAGCTACAGTCTCGGTGGCGGTGTGTCCTATGGGATCTTGCGCTATGACACGACGGTTGTCGGCCAGAGTACCAGCTATAAATCAATGAATAAAGTAGATATCGGCATCGGCTTTGGCCCCGTGCCGATGTCCCCTTGAGGAGGTAAGGGACATGTTTAAAAAAATATATTTGATGATCATTACCATATTATCCGTTCTGCTTTGCTCTGCAGGAGTGCATGCGGCAGATGAAGACCTCTGGACGATCACCAACCCTCCTGATGTTTTGATTGTACTTGACCTGTCCGGAAGTATGCAGTGGCCACCGCAGGGCAATGCCGCCAATTATTTTGTAACAACCAGTTCCTGTGACGATAGCTCCGATGGACCTTACTACACGACCAGCGGCCCTGGCCATACACGGGCATGTTTGGCCAGGGCATCGGGTACAGATCCTATCTTATATGTCAGCGGTACCACTTGCAACATTAATGGACCCTTTTATGCTACGAGTACACCGGCACATAGCTGGGCCTGCTACAGAGGAAGTGTTAGTACTACACAATACGGTACTTCAGTTCCCCAATACAGCACTTCGTCGTGCGGAGAACCTTTCTATAAAAGTAGTGGAACGGGGCATACGACTCTGTGTTCCGGTAATACTTTTTCCTCTAATCCCAGTCCGCTGCCCCAGTGGAGTAATTCCGACTGCAATGAACCTTTCTATAAAACAAATTCTACTGGCAACAGGGTCCGCTGTCAGAAGATCGATATTGCCAAATACGCTCTTTTTTCTATTCTCAACAACGACAATAGTGACAATCTCGACCAGATCAATGAAGCCGACATTACGAGTTTGGGCGTACGGATCGGTTTGATGAAATTTTATAATTGCTCGAAAGGAACCGAGACCAATTATCGAAATTCTGGTAGCTGTATTAAACTGGCCTGGCCGATTTCCAGCAGCGCCGCTGTACATGACCCGACCCCCTACGCCAGTATTTTCTGCAATAAAATTTCCTGTGGGTTTCCCAATACGACCGGTAGCAATTCATGCGGATCACTCGAACCGCCATCTTTTAGTACCGACTATGCCACCCGTGAATGTATTGTTGGACTTGGCGCGACGGGGGGGACTCCGTTACAGGGTTCGCTTATTCAGGCCTTGAATTATCTCAATGCACACAAAGAGGTGGACCCCGCCAGGGAGTGCCGCCGTAAATCAGTTATCTTCGTGACCGACGGCGAGGACACACTGGCCTGCGGCAGTGACGGCTCCAAATCCAATAAACAACAGAGGAAGGCGCCCGTCTATCAGGCAAAATTATTAAAAGATGCCGGCTACGATGTCTGGGTCGTTGGTTTTGGTGCGGACATGCCTCAAAGGCTGAAAAATACTCTGAACTGGACCGCGTATCATGGTGGGACAAGAAACCCGGAGGCAACACAGGCAGGCAACACAAGTGCTGTCAGTGTTCCAGCAGGGCCCGCTCCTAATCCTTGCAACAATCAGGGCGATGATCCTGGTGAGCACTATCTGTCTGGCTACGCCTTTATGGCAACCAACCCCGATGAGCTCTCCAGTGCCATCCGCTCGGCAATAACTTCGATTTTGTCGGGAAACTATTCTTTTTCCTCGCAGGCAGCCGTGGCGGCCGCCCGGGTGCAGGAGGAGAATTTCCTTTATGAAGCCTCCTTCGAGCCCAGAAATAATGCCGGTGCGAATAAAGAACCTTTCTGGCCCGGTCACTTGAAAAAATACCGTATCACCAACACAGGCGCGTTGATTACACCTGTCTGCTGGGACGCGGGGGAAAAACTTGGTGCCCAATCCCCGGGAAACCGGAACATGTGGACCTACAAGGGTAGCGGCATGGTTTCTTATACAACATCAGCGATCACTGATGCCGATCTCAATGTCGGACCACTGTCCGCCTCCAGTTGCGGCCCCCGATGCCGTGAAATTGTTGGGTTTTACCGTGGCGAGTCCGCGTACAATATCGAAGAGGACAACTGGAAGCTGGGAGATTTATTTCATACCAATCCGGTTCTTGTCAAAACGCCCGCGACATATTTCTATGATCCGCGGCAGTGCGGAGCAACTTCTTTTGCCGAATTCCGCAATGACAACCTCCGTACCGCCGTCAACGGCAGACAGTTAGTTCTCGTGGGCGCCAATGACGGTCAGATGCACGCTTTCCGCACCGGCACCAGCGCACAGGACTGCTCAACCGGTGGCGATGAGGTCTGGAGCTTTATTCCCCCCAATTTGCTAGAAAAGATGGGGCCGATCGCCCACAACAGTCACGCCGATCGCTCAACACTTGCCTCGCACCAGCTTTTTGTTGACGGGCCGCTGCAGGTGGCTGATGTTTGGCTTCCCGGTTCTGCCGCTACGGGAAACAATAAACAGGCAAGTGAGTGGAAGACAATCGCGGTGATGGCGCTGGGTGGAGGAGGAGGAAATTTCCTGTGGAGCCGCTGCGCCAGTTGTTACTGTCCATATGACAGTACTAAGCCGTCAGCCGTGCGCTACAGCGCCGATTATTCCGCCGATACTCCTTATTACTGTGGTTATTACGCTCTGGACGTGACGGACAGCGTGACCTCGAGCCGCCCCACACTGATGTGGACTTTGCAGCCGAACACCGCCGAGAAACCCTACATTGGTGAGCCGTGGAGTAAAATGCAGATCGGCCGTGTCAAAATTGCCGGCAACGAAAGGTGGGTGGGTTTTATCGGGGGAGGCCTTGCCGGCTCCGGCGATGCAGGAAAAGGGTTTTTTGTGGTGGATCTCAAAGATGGTACCATCATCTGGAGATATACTCGCGCTCAAAACGCGGAAATGGATTTTCCTGCCCCTGCCGCCCCGACGGCACTCGACACAGACAATGACGGCTTTGCAGATACAGTTTATATGGGAGACATGGGCGGCAATATGTGGCGTTTCCGCCTGTGCCCCTCGGATGTCACCGGATGCGGCGCTGCAAGCTATCCGAGTGACTGCAGCGACGCAAACTGGACGGGAAGCCTTCTTTTCCGTTCCACTAGCGCAGAAAGAGGCCCGGCGTCGACTTCCAAGCAGATATTTACCCAAGCCGTTGTCACAAAAGACCCGGCTAAATATTTCTGGGTTTATTGGGGCACAGGTGAAAACAATGACCCGATCACAAGACCGGATGATAGCAACGACACAAAAAACCGTATTTACGCTGTAAAAGAAAATAAAGAATTCACCGGGACCTATACTACGGCAAATTTAAAAAATATTACCTCCGGCGTCTATTGCTACTCGGCACAGACGGAAGGCTGCACGATTGCTGATTCACAAAACGGCTGGTATATCAATCTCTCCACCAATCCTCTGACGATATCAGGCCCCGGAGGGTACACAATCAATAATCCTGTCGGTGAGAAGATGATTTCAGACCCGGCTCTTTTTGGCGGAATGTTGATGTTCCCCACCTACCTGCCTCAACAGGGAGAGGACACTGCCTGTGGCCAGGCCGGCCACTCCTTTTTGTATAAACTGGATTACCTCACCGGTTCCGGAAAGGCAGACGAGGGGCGCAGGACAGACTACATTGGTGTAGGAGTGGGTTCGTCAGTTCTTGTTTCCTACCGGCCCGGATTCGGTGCAGCCGACATTTATGCAACGGCCAGCGGCGGCGCCGGAACCAGTGCGCTAACACAACAGCTCGGCGAGGCGCCTTCGACCTCGAGTATGACAAACATCCTCTACTGGAAGGACAGACGCCTGAAATAAACAGGTTTCAGGCTCCGCTGACGATACTGCTTGCCATGACAAGCGGCTGGTGATAAAAGCCGCTTGTCATTTTTTTATTAAAGGGGTAGCGCTTTTGGCATGAAAAAGAAAATTGCCGGACTTATTGAGAAATCTATTTCGGCCTGTGTAGCGGCCGGGCTCTGGGCGGATGATGGCCTGTCTTTCGTGGAGGTGGAAACGCCGGCGAACGAGTTACACGGTGACTTCTCCTCCAATGCAGCGATGGTTCTGGCCTCGCGTGTGAAACAAAATCCACGCTCAATCGCAGGGGCTATCCGTGATCATCTGGATGACCCGGAAGGCATATTGGAAAAAACGGAAATTGCCGGCCCCGGTTTTTTGAACTTTTTTATAAAAGATGCACTATGGCAAAAAAAAATAAAAGATATTTTAGAGGCCAAAGACAACTACGGCAGGAGCAACCTGGGCTCGGGGAAAAAAGTTCAGGTGGAATTTGTCAGCGCCAATCCCACCGGGCCTTTGCATATCGGGCATGCGCGCGGCGCGGTGGTGGGGGATGTGCTGGCCAATCTGCTTTCGGCCACGGGCTACCGGGTGTCGCGCGAATATTACATAAATGATGCAGGCAGCCAGATGGACAATCTGGGAAAATCAGTTCTGCATCGCTACCGGGAAGTGTTTGGAGAAAAAGCTGACTTTCCGGAAAACTGCTATCAAGGCGGGTATATCAGGGATATCGCGAACGAGATTGTCCAGCTCGAAGGAGATGTCTATCTGGAGAAAAGCCCCGAAGAGGCGATTGCCTATTTCAACTCCGTCGCGGCAGAGGTGATTCTCGAGGGCATCAGGAAAGATCTGCGTGATTTCGGTGTTACGTTTGACACTTATTTCAGCGAAAAGCAATTGTACCATAACGATGGCGTGAACAGGCTTTTGTCGTCACTTCGTGAACAGGGCTTCATTTATTCAGATGGAGGCACCTTGTGGTTTAAAACAACGGACTACGGCGATGAAAAGGATCGTGTTGTCATCCGCCAAAACGGTGAGCCGACCTATTTTGCCGCCGATATTGCCTACCACCGCAATAAATTTTCCCGCGGCTTCGACATGCTTATCGACATCTGGGGCGCAGATCATCACGGCTATATTCCCCGTCTCAAGGCCGCCGTTGAGGCGCTTGGCTATGACCGGGATGCTCTCAAAATCATTTTGGTGCAGCTTGTGAATCTGTTGCGGGCGGGCGAGCCGGTGGCGATGTCCACGCGCGCCGGGGAATTTGTCACACTGCGCGAGGTAATGGACGAGGTAGGCACAAATGCGGCGCGCTATAACTTCCTGATGCGGCGCTCCGACAGTCATCTTGATTTTGATCTGGAAGTGGCCAAAAAGCAGTCCAACGAAAACCCCGTTTATTACGTTCAATATGCGCATGCGCGTATCTGCAGTATTATACGGCTTGCCACGGAAAAAGGGATGGCCTGTCCCTCACCGGGGAATTGTGATTTCTCTCTTCTGGAGAGCGCAGAGGAAAAGACACTCATAAAAATGATGGCGGCATACCCTGATATGCTGGAAGGGGCGGCAAAGTCGCTGGAAGTGCACCGCATCACTTTTTTCTTGAATGAACTGGCGGCGGTCTTTCACAGCTATTACAATAAGGCCCGGGTCGTCACCGATGACGCGGCCATTTCCTCGGCGCGGCTGGCACTGGTGGAAGCTCTGCGTATTGTTTTGAAAAACGCGCTGAAAATTTTGGGAGTGGGGGCGCCGGAAAAAATGTAGCACAGGCGACGGGCTTAATAAGGCATCGCAAAGCGATGCCCATGGAAAGTGCGGGGCAAAAAATGGGATCGGGAAATGTGAAAAAATTTGAGATAAAGCTTGCCAAAACAGGGATCATTGTTCTTGTTGCCGGTATGACACTGCTCGTGTGCCTGTCCTTCATTCTGGGGGTCTCGGTGGGCAAAAACATTGATGCCTATCCGGGGAAGATCGCCTCTCTTCCCAAACGGATTGTCGCCTCACTCTGGAAGCCTTCCGGGGTACCCGCACAACACGCACGGGAGCCCGGGCAGGAAAAGCACGAGCCGGAAAAGGTGACGATTGATTTGTCCTTTCATAAGGATCTGACCAGCGAAAAGCCGCCGTCAATCGAGGTGGCTCCGCCCGCGGAGCCACGGCCGGAGCCACAGCCGGAGCCAAAGGAGCAGGCGCCTCCCCCGACCGAGGAAGCAGTTATAGAAGAGCTTTTGAAAAAGCAGGAAGAAATGCCCGCGGAGGTTTATTCCGTAGAGAAACCGCCGCCGGAAAAAAAGGCCAGGACCACTAATGCCGTTCGTCCGGCGGCTTCGACCGGAGCTGCCTATATTATTCATGTGACGTCTTTGAAGGACAGAGACAAGGCCAATGCAGCAAATAAAACGATCACCTCCATGGGATATACCTCAAAGGTGACGAAAGTGGAAATCAAGGGGAAGGGCACATGGTACCGCGTCATTGTGACCGGCTTCGACAGCAAGACGAAAGCCAGGGCCGCCGCGGATAAGATCGGGAAAAAAGTCAATGCCACCTGCGCCGTCTGGCCCGTTCACAACGGCGCGGCCGTAAAACCTTAACAGAGGTCGAAGTAATGTTTGAAAGTTTATCGGAGAAACTTGAAGGCATCTTTAAAAAACTCAAAGGCAGAGGAGTTCTTGACGAGCAAAGTGTCGGCGCGGCCTTGAAGGAAATCCGCATGGCTCTTCTGGAGGCGGATGTCAATTTTAAAGTTGTTCGTGATTTTATCGAAGATGTGCGCGTTCGCGCGATCGGCAAAGAAGTGCTCGAGAGCATCACACCGGGCCAGCAGGTGGTTAAAATTGTCCATGACCGTCTGGTCGAGCTGATGGGCAGTCAAAGCGCAAACATCAAGTTCGGCTCTAAAATCCCCGCGCCGATTATGCTCATCGGTCTGCAGGGCTGCGGCAAGACGACTACGGCCGCGAAACTTGCCTCACTGCTCTCCAAAGAAAAAAGAGTCTATCTGGTGTCGGCCGACGTTTACCGGCCGGCGGCGATGGAGCAGCTGGCCACACTGGGTGCCCAGATAAAGGCGGGGGTCTTCGCGGCCGGCGACCTTAAAGACCCGGTGCAAATTTGTCTGGAAGCGATCCGTCAGGCCAAAAGAGAAGGCTATGAGGTGCTCATCATCGACACGGCCGGTCGCCTGCATATCGATGATGTGCTCATGGATGAGCTCAAGAAGATAAAAGAAAGTGTCCAGCCGGCGGAAATTCTGTATGTGGCGGACGCCATGACTGGTCAGGACGCAGTCAATGTCGGTGCGAAGTTCAATGAACTGATCGGCATCGACGGTGTTATCATGACCAAGATGGACGGGGATGCGCGCGGCGGTGCGGCCCTGTCGCTCAAAGCCGTAGTCGGAAAACCCATAAAATTTGTGGGAGTAGGCGAGAAAATCAGTGCGCTGGAAGTATTTCACCCCGAACGGGTGGCTTCGCGCATTCTGGGGATGGGTGACATTTTGTCGCTGGTGGAAAAGGCCCAGGCGACGTTTGACGAAAAAACCGCCCGACAGCTGGAGCAGAGTCTTCGTAAAAACGATTTCACACTCGAGGATTTTCGCCAGCAGCTCAAACAAATTAAAAAGATGGGCTCATTGAGCGACATGATCGGGATGATTCCCGGCATGGGGAAAATCAAAGGAATCAAAGACATGCAGCCGGATGACAAGGAACTGGTCAAAATTACGGCGATGATCGATTCCATGACTGAGAAGGAGCGGCAAAATTACCTGATTATCGACGGTCGCAGACGCAAGAGGATTGCCCTGGGAAGCGGCACACAAGTTCAGGACGTCAACCGTCTTTTGAAGAATTATGTCGAGATTCGCAAGATGATGAAGAAAATAAATACCAGAGGGGGGATCAAATCCTTCATGAGGAATTTCCCCTTTTAAATTTATATAAACTGTGATAAAAACTCACGATAATGTATTTTTTAAAAAGGAGGTTTTAAGTAAAGCCAAATGGCAGTGAAAATCAGATTGACCCGTATGGGCGCTAAAGGAAAACCATTTTACCGTATTGTTGCCGCAGACCAGGAATATCCCCGCGACGGAAGGTCTCTGGAAATACTTGGGCACTATGATCCCAAAAAATCACCTGCGGAGATTTCTCTGAAAGAAGACCGCGTGCGTGCATGGCTCTCCAAAGGTGCCAAACCCACGCTGACCGTTTCGAACCTGCTCAAAACAAAGGGTATTGGACCGGCCGTCAAATAGCTGAGCGCTGCGGGATTTGTCGTGAAATTGATACATTGTTTCAGCACCACACCATTTCATTAAACGAGCTTCGTGGATATTGAATGAACTTTCTGAACAGGTGACAAAATCAATGGAGGTGGCGACGATGAAGGAATTGATCAAGTACATATCTCAAGCATTGGTTGATAACCCCGATAAGGTGGAAGTGACTGAAATTGCCGGTGAGCAGGCGTCCGTGATTGAACTGCGCGTGGCCAAAGAGGACCTGGGCAAGGTCATCGGCAAACAGGGAAGGACGGCAAAAGCGATTCGCACTATTTTGAGTGCGACGTCCGCTAAAACACACAAGCGCGCGGTCCTGGAAATCATCGAATAACGATGGACCTTTTTGTAGTGGGCGAGGTCGTGAAGACCCGCGGTCTGCGCGGTTGCGTAAAAGTTATCTCTCATCTGGAAACCGGCAATATTTTACAAAACATTCAATTTTTATTTCTTGGGAATACGTCCGGTCAGAAGACACGTTATGAAATTAACCGGCTCACCCGGGCCGGACGCCATTTTTTCCTGGAACTGGAAGGCGTCAGCGACATCGACACGGCGCAAAAACTGGTAGGAGACATGGTTTTGCTGCCGCGGGAACACCTGGCGCCGCTTGATGAAGGCGAATATTACTGGCAGGACATAATCGGCTTGGATGTTTACACACTTCAAGGCCGCAATTTGGGGCGGGTTACGGCGATCTTTCCTACCGGCGCCAACGATGTTTATGTCTGCCGCGGCGAGGGTAATGAGGTGCTTATCCCCGCCATTGCCGACGTCATTGAAAAGATAGATCTTTCCTTGCGGAAAATAACGGTCAGATTGCCCGAGGGTCTGGAGACGTGATTTTATTTGATGTTTTATCCGTATTCCCGCAGATGCTCCACTCTCCCCTTGATTGCAGCCTCTTGAAGAAAGCGCGTGAAAAAAAGCTGATTGAAGTCGGCCTGCATGATATCCGTGACTGGGCCGAAGACAAGCACCGCATGACGGACGACGCTCCTTATGGAGGCGGCTGCGGCATGGTTATGAAGGTGGAGCCGGTGGCCGGGGCGCTTGCCTCTGTTGTGCGCCCGGAGCTCGACCCGCTGGTGATTTTGATGACACCGCAGGGGGAGACATTCAATCAGAAAATTGCCGCCGAACTGGCCGCCCGCAAGCAGATTGTGATTATTTGCGGCCGCTATGAAGGCGTTGATGAAAGAATCCGCGAGCATCTGGCCGACAGGGAAATTTCCATCGGCGATTACATTTTGACCGGTGGCGAGCTGGGCGCGTTGGTTGTTATCGATGCCGTTTCCAGGCTGATTCCCGGTGTACTGGGAAACGACGCCTCGACTGTTTCGGAATCATTTTCTCACGGTCTTCTGGAGTATCCTCAATATACCAGGCCGGCTGAATATAACGGCTGGGCCGTGCCGGAGGTCCTCCTGACCGGCCATCATGCCAGGATAGAGGAGTGGCAGCGGGTCGCCGCGCTGAGAAGGACCTGGACAAGGAGGCCGGATTTGCTCGAAAAAATGGAACTTGATGCCGCAGATAAAAAAATTCTGGAAAAAATAAAGCTGGGGCAGTTATAAAGTCTTGATTTTCAGGCTTGTTTGAGGTACTAAATGCAACTTTTTCATAATGAGACACACTTGCCGGGGCATCCGGCCGGGGCGAGTGCTCTCTATATTGCTCTTTTACATTATCCGGTGGTCGACAAGAAAGGCAGAGTCGTGACGACGGCCATTGCCAATACCGATATTCATGATATCGCCCGCATTGCCAAAACGTTCGGTGTGGAGAAATTTTATATCGTCAACCCTGTCGAGGCGCAGCGGCGGTTGGCACAGCGAATCATGAGCCACTGGCGCGAGGGCTACGGTGCCGAGCACAATCCCTGCCGCAAGGAAGCATTTGAAAAAGTTGCCCTCCGGACGACCCTCGATGAGGTGCTCCATGAAATTGAGCAAGCGCATGGACGCAGGCCCGCTATCGTGGCTACCGGAGCCAATTTTGAAGGTGATGTCCTGACCTGTGTCGAACTTCGCCGCAAAATGATGAGTAATTCATTGCCTTATCTTTTGATTTTTGGTACAGGCTCCGGCATTGCCGTGGACGTGCTGAAGCTGGCCGATCACCGCCTGGAGCCGATCAGGGGGAAGGACGGCTACAATCATCTGGCGGTGCGCTCCGCCGTGGCTGTCATTTTAGACAGAGTAACAACAACTTTTTGATATATATTGAGCTAAAAGCGGGAGGAACTAAAAATGAACGTTTTGGAACAGATCGAAAAAGAACAAATGAGAAGCGATATTCCCGATTTTAAATCGGGTGATACGGTTAAAGTATATGTGCGCATTATCGAAGGTCAGAAGCAGAGAATTCAGGCCTTTGAAGGCGTCGTGATCCGCAAACGCCGCGGCGGCAGCCGGGCCAGTTTCACGGTCAGGAAGGTCTCATACGGTGTGGGCGTGGAAAGAACTTTCCCCACTTACTCCCCGATCATCAACCGCGTGGAAGTTGTGACCAAAGGCGCGGTGCGCCGGTCGCGTCTTTATTATTTGAGGAGCCTGCGCGGTAAAAAAGCAAGGATCAAAGAGCAGGCGCATAGTTGAAACAGACCGAATCCGCCTGTGTGATCACTTAAAATTCGGATATTTCCTCAGAAAGCTGCGGATGGCTTGTTAATTTCAGCAGAACCGCTCCGGCAGGGGGCTTTTATGTTTTCGCGATGAATACTTTTGAAAGTATCGCTTATACTGAAGGCTACCGGCGTGTGGCGGGTGTGGACGAAGCCGGCCGGGGACCGCTGGCCGGCCCCGTGGTGGCAGCGGCAGTGATTCTTCCTCCTTTTTATCTCCATCCGGAGATCAACGATTCCAAGGCTCTTTCCCCGCGCAGCCGCGACAGGCTCTACGAGGTCATCTCGCAGGATGCGCTGGCGGTCGGCGTGGGTGTTGTCGGGGCGGAAGTCATCGACCGCATCAATATTCTGCAGGCATCCCTCCTGGCCATGCGCAAGGCGGTGCTTGAGCTTTCTGTATCTCCTGATTTTCTGCTTCTGGATGGACTGAACACGATCGCACTTGAAACTCCCCAAAAAACGCTGGTGAAAGGTGATGCGCGCAGCATTTCGATTGCTGCCGCGTCCATTGTGGCCAAAGTGACCCGCGACAGGATCATGGAAATATACCATCGCCGGTTTCCGCAATACAATTTTAAAAAGAATAAAGGTTACGGCACGGCCGAGCACCGCCGTATTCTGAAGGAAGCGGGGATGTGCGAAATTCACCGTCGCTCCTTCCACCTCAAAGACGCAGATTCCTGCCGGACAAAGCCAAAGAAATCCTGATGGACACGACCGGAAAAACAGGCTCGATAGAAACGGGAAAACAGGGTGAAAGGATCGCCCTGGCCTATCTGAAGAAAAAAGGCTACCGGATTGTCGAACAAAATTATCGCTGCCCGATAGGCGAGATCGACATCGTTGCCCGGGATAAAGGCGAGCTGGTTTTTGTGGAAGTGAAGACCAGGAAATCCTGCGCGCTTGGTTACCCGGAGCAGGCAGTTGGGGTAAAAAAACAAAAAAAAATGTCCCGGCTTGCCCTGTGGTATCTTCAGGATAATAAAATAAACGCCTCGCCGGCGCGATTTGATATTGTCGCCATATTGATGCTGCCTTCGGGAAATGAAATCCGCCTTATCAGGAACGCCTTTGATTTTACACCGGATTGATGCCTCTACAGGCGCGACAAAGCTGGTTTACCGATGGGAAAGACGTTGAAGCCGATTTCAAAGCACTTGTGGTGATCGATGATATTGCGGCCGTCAAACAAAAAAGCAGGCTTGACCATCGAATTAAATATTTTGCGGTAATCAAGTTTCCGGTACAGTTCCCAATCGGTCAGCACCGCCAGTGCGTGGCAGCCGGCCGCCGCCTGATAGGGGTTTTCAACGAAACTGATTTTGCCCCCGTCATCGGCCAGGTCAATGCGCGCATTGGCCAGCGCCTTGGGATCTGAAATAACCACCTCCGCGTGTTCGGCCAGCAGTTTGCGAGTGATATTGATGGCCGGACTTTCGCGTGTGTCGCCTGTGTCCGCCTTGAAGGCAAAGCCCAGAATACATATTTTTTTCCCCGCCAGCGTATTGAACATGGCGTTCAAAATGGTTGCGACGAAGCGATTCTGCTGGTATTCATTCATCCTGACCACGCTTTCCCAGTATGAGGCGACCTCCGGCAGGCCGTAATAACCGCACAGATAAACCAGGTTCAAGATATCCTTTTTGAAGCAGGAACCGCCGAAGCCGACGCCGGCTTTGAGAAACTTCGCCCCGATACGGGTGTCCATCCCCACGGCGTAGGCAACCTCGCTGATATCCGCATCTGTCTTTTCACAAAGGGCGGAAATAGAGTTGATTGAGGAGACGCGCTGGGCCAGAAAAGCGTTGGACACCAGCTTGGAGAGTTCGGCACTCCATACGTTGGAAGTGATGATTTTTTCCGGCGGTACCCAGCGGGAGAAAATTTTTACCAGCTCAGCACGGGCGGCAAGTCCGCTTTTTGTTTCACGTGAGCCGACAAGCACCCGATCAGGATATTCCAGGTCGCACACGGCCGTGCCTTCCGCCATAAATTCCGGGCTGGAGAGCACATCGAACTTAATTTTCCCCTTGCCCGACGATAAAATCCGCTCCATCGCCAGAGCGGTCTTTATGGGCAGGGTGCTTTTTTCAACCACTATTTTTGATGATTCGGCATTATCCAGGATTTGCCTGGCCGTTTTTTCCCAGTACTGCAGGTCTGCGGCCATGCCGGCACCGGCGCCGAAGGTTTTGGTCGGGGTGTTGACGCACACAAAAATAATGTCATTTTCCCTGATCTGTCCTTCTACATCTGAGGAGAAAAACAGATTACGGCCGCGGGTCTTCGTGATGATTTCCTCCAGTCCCGGCTCGTAAATCGGGAGATGATCGGAATTCCACGCCGCAATACGTTCATGGTTAATATCCACAACGGTTACCTTGTAGTCGGGACATTTATAAGCAATCATGGCCATGGTAGGCGCACCCACATAACCTGCGCCTATCCCCAGTATTTTCTTTTTGAACTTCATTTGCTGAATCGAGCCTCCGGTTATTTGTTTGTTTTGAGAATTTCCTGAAAATATTGAATTGTCCTGGCCAACCCCTGTTGCAGGCTGATACGCGGCTGCCAGTTCAGCACCCTGCCGGCAAGGGAAATATCCGGTTGTCGCTGCACCGGATCATCGGGCGGCAGCGGCTGAAAAATGATCTCCGAGCTAGAGCCTGTCATGGCGATAATTGTCTTTGCCAGCTCCAGGATGGTGAACTCGCCGGGATTGCCCAGATTTACGGGGCCGGAAAAATCGTCAGGTGTGTTCATCAGTCTGATTATTCCTTCGATCAGATCATCGCAGTGGCAAAATGAACGTGTCTGGTCGCCCGCGCCGTAAACGGTTATGTTTTCCCCCCGCAGCGCCTGAACGATGAAATTGCTCACCACACGTCCGTCATTGACGGCCATGCGTGGGCCGTAGGTATTGAAAATTCTTGCAATTTTAGTATTTACGCCGTTTTGTCGCCGGTAATCCATCATCAGGCATTCCGCAGCTCTTTTGCCTTCATCGTAACAGCTGCGCACGCCGATGGGATTGGTGCGTCCCCAATAGGATTCTTCCTGCGGATGAACATCAGGGTCGCCATAGACTTCCGAGGTTGACGCCTGCAGCACCTTGGCCTTTGTTCTTTTGGCGATTCCCAGCACATTGATCGTGCCCATGACGTTGGTTTTTATTGTCTTGATGGGATTGTGCTGGTAATGCACAGGAGAAGCCGGACAGGCCAGATTGTAGATTTCATCCACTTCGAGATAAATGGGATTGATAATGTCGTGGCGGATCAGTTCAAAGCGCGGATGCCCCAGCAGATGCGTGATATTGCTTTTACTGCCGGTGAAAAAATTGTCCAGACATAAAACCTCGTTCCCATCATCGATAAGCCGTTCGCACAGGTGAGAGCCAAGAAAGCCGGCGCCGCCGGTAACCAGTATTCTTTTGATCATTTCTCCAATTTATTCCCGGTAGAATTTTGCCCGCGTCTTTGCTATTAAAACCGAAACGCACGGAAGTCAATACTAAAGTGTATTATGAAGGCGATATGGTCCAAAGCAGTGAACAAAGACGTGGGATTCTTTACGTGGTGGGCACACCCATCGGAAATCTCGAAGATATCACACTGCGGGCGTTAAGTGTCCTCAGGGAAGCAGATCTGATTGCCGCCGAAGATACGCGCCGTGCGAAAATTCTGCTTGGCGCCCACAATATCTCCACCAAAGTGATCAGTCTTCACGAGCATAATGAAAAAGAAAAAAGCCGGATGATTATCGCCATGCTGCAAAGGGGCGGCAATGTTGCCTATGTCTCAGATGCAGGCACTCCCGGAATTTCTGATCCCGGCTCTTACCTTGTGGCACAGGCGCACAGCCATCAGATCCGTGTTGTTCCGGTTCCCGGAGCATCGGCGGTCAGTGCCGCCCTGTCAGTATCCGGATTCCCCGCCGAGAGCTTTTTGTTTTGCGGCTTTTTACCGTCGAGAGAAAACAAACGCCGCGATTTCCTTGCCACGCTGCGCGGTGAGTCCAGAACCATCGTTTTTTTCGAGTCTCCGAAAAGAATCGGCGCGTCCCTGAAAGACATTCACGATCTTCTCGGAGACAGGAAGGTTGTATTGACGCGGGAATTGACCAAGGTTTTTGAAGAGGTCCGGACAGGGACGGTATCCGCGTTGCTCAGTTCCGGGCTGGTAAGGGAAAAAGGCGAATACACTGTAATGATTGAGGGCGCACCCACGCCTGAACAGCCGCCGGCGGATGACCAAATACGTGAAATGCTGATGGACGTTTTTTCCGACCCTGCCGCATCCAGTCGGGATGCCGTGCGTGAGATCGCCCTCCGGACCGGTCTTCCCAGAAAAAAGATTTATGATATCGCGATCAAACTTGGACGCCCTACCGGTGAAAAAACCACTTGAATTTCCTTATATAATACTTGAAGAGTTGAGGGCGCTGTGATAACTGCTTGACCGAATCGACAAAAAATTATTAATTTTGTGTCAGTGCTTAAAGTTGGGAGAAGGCGGTCGATGAGCGAAGAAGACCGGGCGGTTTCGGACGGTGACATTTATGATCTGACCGAACTGTACGAGGAGACACAGGCCGAGCCGAAGAAGGACGGCGCGAAAGCTCCCCGGGAGATGATCATGATTGACGGCTGGAAATACGAGCGTGTCAGGCCGAGCCGCGGCACCCGCGAACGTGTCCATGATTTGACGGAGATCATCGATGATTCCGCAGATGCCGTCGTGAATGATGCCCTGATGAAAAATGTGGCGGAGATTGTCGAAAAGATCGCCAGGGAAATGATTCCCGGTATCGCCGAACGGGTCATCAGAGAGGAAATTCAGAAGATAAAAAAAAGCATACGCAGGACATCGGGCAAGGGCTAGTTTTATGAAGAGAGTTTTTTTCTGGGCGTTCTTTATTTTACTGTGGATGGCCGGTTTGCCGGCCGGTGCCGCAGCGGCGGGGGAGGGGCTTACGCTTCTGGTTGAAGGACGGGCGAAGATCGTCAAGGAAGACGAAGCTCTTGGACGCAGCCAGGCCATACAAGACGCTCTTGAAAATGCGCTCATCCGTGCGGCGGAGCGTATTGTTACAGACAGGAAAGCACCTGAGAAACTCAACGCGGTGAAGGCCGCTCTGGCCGGTAAGGCGGACCGTTATATAGGAAATTACCGGATCGTGTCGGAGATCAGACAGGAGGACTTCTACCAGGTAGAAGCACAGGTGCTGGTGCTCGAGAAGCTTCTTGGAGAAGATCTTATACAAATGGGCCTCCTGCCGCAGCAGAGGTCCGGGGACGTCACGGCCGTTTACCTGTCAGTTGATCATGTGGAAAAATATTCTGATTTCATCGGAATCCGGAATTTTTTGCAAAGTATGCCCAGGATAGTGAAAAGCCCCTATCCCTGCCGGCTGGGATGGCACCAGGCGGATTTTGATCTTATTTTGCTGACAGAGGTTAAGCTCTTTATAGCGCAGATTGAGCAATCGGGGCGGTACGCCGTCAGGGAGTTGGGAGACCATCAGGACGGAGTCCGGATACTGCTTGGGATTAAACAGGAAGGACAGGGACTATGAAAAAAAGAATTATTCTGCTTGCCGCCGGCGTGACGTTGCTTATTTGTCTGATAGCCTGTGCATCGCGCACACCTCAGGTGGTGAATAAACCCGCAGAGCCGGTCAATATCGATACGATCGCTCTTCTGCCGGTAGCCTGTGCGGCAGGAGATTTTGAAGTATCGGGTCTTTTGAAGGAGAAACTGCTCAAAGAACTACATTTCAAGGGCTACCCTCCCGTTTTGGCGGAAATGGTGGATGGCAGGCTCAACTGTCAGTCTGCTCAGGGAGATGTTTCTTCAAACAATGTGCAGGCCGTCGGGTCGGACCGGTTGCAGATCACCCCGGATGCCGCCATGCAATGTTCAATTCTGGAAAACAGCACATCAAAAAAATTATTTTATGCGCCTGTTACGGTGACACTTGGTTGTGAATTGCGCAGTACGGCAACGGGCGAGGTCCTGTGGGCGGCCCACCACAGAGCAACCTGCCGCAGCTTTGATTTGTTTCGTGACAGGCTGGACATGAAAGCACTTGGTTCGCTCGAGTCCGCTCTGGAGGAGGCGGTTGCCAGAGTTCTGGAGAGCCTTCCCTACGGTCCGCAGCTCAGGGGTTGAGACGGGCTGTGGCGGTGCCCGGCCGTAAGTGAAAACATGTAGATGACTATATCCATCGGTTTATGAATATACCTAATTTTTTATCTTTATTGCGGATAATTCTTGTTCCCGTATTTGTCATTTTCCTGATTCAGTCCGATTATGACAAGGCGCTTATCACTTTTGTCATCGCCGGCGTGACCGACGCACTCGATGGCGCGCTGGCACGGCTGCTCAAATGTCAGACCACCCTAGGAGCTTATCTCGATCCTATCGCAGACAAGCTGCTTTTGGCCGCCAGCTTCATTACGCTGGCCATTTTCGGCCTTATTCCCGGATGGCTGGCCGTTATCGTCATCAGCCGCGATTTTATGATTCTCACAGGGATAGCGATCCTGAATTTGATGTCGATACCCTATGAAATCAAACCGGCTGTGATCAGTAAGATGACCACCGCCCTCCAGATCGCGACAATTTTTTTCACTCTTCTGCACAGAGAATATTTCCCGGATTTCGATAAATTATGGCTTAACTGGCTGTTCTGGGCGACGGCGGTGATAACCATTTTGTCGTGTCTGGTGTACATTATCCGGGGCGTGCGGATTCTTAATCAATCCGGTCCCGAAGAAGACCAAAAATGAGATATTTGCTTGACACATAAGCGTTTTACTGCTATTTCGTGCCAGCTCGAAAGTTGAAGGCGGCTCGTAGCCGTCTCATTTTTGCCGTCCCGTGACGGGCGGCAGAGGCTCATTAAGGAATCATGGATTTCCGTGCTTGGGAAATCTTTGGCCATGCAGGCAAGTAGCTCAGGGGGAGAGCGCCATCCTGACGCGGTGGATGTCCAGGGTTCAAATCCCTGCTTGCCTACCATTTGTTTGTTAACGCGCATATGCCGTAAACGCAGATTGAGAAAAGGGCATCAGCGAAATGGTGATGCCCTTTTCAAATGACGCATTATCGTGTATCGCGTCTGCCAGGTGCTGTGATGGAGATAAAAGTAGAGTTTCCTGATAAAGAATCGCGGGTGTTTTCCGCCGGCGTAACCGCTCAGGAAGCGATCAGGGAATGGAATCGGGAGTCACTTGACTCCGTAGTGGCCGCAAAAGTGGAGGGTGTCCCGGTTGATCTGGGTCATCGCCTTACCGGGGATTGCACGGTCGAGCCGGTTGATATTTCTTCACGGGAGGGGCTCGCCATACTGCGCCACAGCACATCTCATGTCATGGCGCACGCGGTTCAGGATATCTTCGCGGGTGTCAAGGTGGCCATTGGTCCTTCGATTGAAGACGGTTTTTACTATGATTTTGAATATGCCCAAACCTTTACTCCCGACGATCTGGAAAAGATAGAAAAACGGATGCGGGAAATTTGCGCCGCCGATTATCCCTTTGTGCGCGAGGAGCTCAAACGCAGTGAAGCCATTGGTTTGTTTGCCCGGCGCAAAGAAGATTACAAGGTAGAACTTATTAACGATCTGCCGGCGGATGTTGAAATTGTCAGTATATACAAAGACGGGGATTACATCGATTTGTGCCGTGGCCCGCATGTTCCCTCTACCGGCATGGTCAGGGCGTTCAAACTTCTGAATGTAGCGGGCGCCTACTGGCGGGGCGACGAACGCAATAAAATGCTCCAGCGCATCTACGGCACAAGCTTCGCCGACGAGGCGGCCTTGCAGGAGCATCTGACCCTGCTTGAAGAATCAAAAAAGCGCGATCACCGGCGGCTGGGCAGGGAACTTGATTTGTTTCAGATAAACGAAGAAGCGGGCGCAGGACTGGTAATTTTCCATCCCCGGGGGATGATGCTGCGCTATCTTATCGAGGAATGGGAGAGGAAAGAACATATTAAGCGTGGTTATGACATGGTCATGGGACCGCAGATTCTGAAATCCGAACTGTGGAAGAAATCCGGCCATTTTGACCATTACCGTGAAAACATGTATTTTACTGAAGTCGACGAACAAACTTACGGAATCAAGCCTATGAACTGTTTGTCGCACATGTTGATTTACAAGTCCAAAATTCGCAGTTACCGGGATTTGCCGCTGCGTTATTTTGAGCTCGGCACGGTGCATCGTCACGAAAAAACCGGTGTGCTCCACGGCTTGCTCAGAGTTCGCCAATTCACCCAGGACGATGCCCATATTTTGTGCCGTCCGGATCAGCTCAACGACGAAATCCGTGCCATTGCAGATTTCGTCAATTACGCGATGGGTGTTTTTGGTTTTGAATATGAAGTGGAATTAAGCACCAGACCGGACAAATCGATCGGGTCTGATTCAGACTGGGAGCTCGCCACCGGTGCGTTGGAAAACGCTCTTAAGGAAAACAAAATAAACTACGAAGTCAACGAAGGAGACGGAGCCTTTTACGGGCCGAAAATAGATTTCAAGCTCAAAGACGCTTTGAAAAGACAATGGCAATGCGCGACGATCCAGTGTGATTTTACCTTGCCGGAAAGGTTTGATTTGAGTTATGTGGGGGCCGACGGCGAAAAGCACCGCCCTGTCATGCTCCACCGCGTCATCCTGGGGGCTATCGAAAGATTTATGGGCGTTTTGATTGAGCATTACGCAGGCGCTTTTCCGGTATGGCTCTCGCCCGTTCAGAGCATGCTGCTGACCGTTACCGACAGACATATTGAATATGCCGAAACGGTGCATGCCAGGCTTGTGGCCGCCGGTGTCCGCAGCGAAAAATATTTTGAAAATGAAAAGCTGGGATATAAAATCCGTCAGGCGCAGATGCAGAAGGTTCCCTATATGCTGGTAATCGGCGACAGGGAAGTGGAATCACAGACCGTTGCCCCGCGGTTCCGCGACGGACGCAATCTGGGCGCGATGTCTGTAGAGCAGTTTATTGCCCTGGTGCACCAGATGTGCGAAAATTACAAGTGACATTCACAGTTATACCGGGAGGTGGCATATAGCTAAGGATTTAAGAGTCAATAGGGAGATAAGGTCGCAAACGGTGAGGGTTATCAGCGATGATGGCCAGTCGCTGGGTATTTTACCGCTTGATGAAGCAATCGCTCACGCCGAAAGAACAGGTCTGGATCTGGTGGAGGTATCAGCCAATGCCGATCCTCCTGTCTGTAAGGTCATGGATTACGGGAAATACCGCTATAAACAGAGCAAAAAAATCCATGATTCCAAAAAAAGCCAGACGGTGGTTCACGTGAAGGAAATCCGCCTGAGGCCGAAGACGGAAGCACACGACCTTCAGGTGAAAGTAAAGCATATAAAAAAGTTTCTCCAGCAGCATGACAAGGTGAAAATAACAATGATGTTCCGCGGGCGTGAAATTGCCTTTGCCGATTTGGGTCGCACCGTGATGGAGAAAATTAAATCAGAACTGACCGATGATTGTGTGATTGACCAGGAACCGAAGCTCGAGGGCAGGAACATGATCATGATCGTTTCGCCGAAAAAATAAATTAGCGTTAAATATAAAGAGGTGATGACATGCCAAAAATGAAAACACACAGAGGGGCGGCCAAACGCTTCAAAATTACCGCCGGCGGCAAAGTGAAAAGAAGCAGGGCCTTTGCCAGCCACATCCTCACCAAAAAGACGACAAAGAGGAAACGTGGTTTACGCAAAGCCGCGCTGGTGCACCCGGCAAATGAAAGCGCCATCAAAAGGCTGATTCCCTACCTGTAGGATTGTTGCAGGTTACAGTTTTAATTAACACAGGAGAATAAAAATCATGTCAAGGGTAAAAAGGGGCATAGCAGCCCGTAAAAGAAGAAGATCAATCTTGAAAAGAGCAAAGGGCTTTTTCGGCGCCCGCAGCCGTCTGTTGCGCACGGCCACGGAAGCGGTCAACAAGGCCTTGAACTACGCGTATCGCGACCGGCGTGTCCGCAAACGTGAATTCCGCGCTTTGTGGATAGCGCGCATCAATGCCGCCGCCCGGATGAATGATATTTCGTACAGCCGCCTGATCGACGGAATGAAAAAAGCCAATATCATGCTGGATCGTAAGATTCTGGCGGAGCTGGCAGTCAATGACCCGCAGGCCTTTGCCTCGCTCGTCGCAATGGTTAAAGGTGAGCAGGCGGCATGATCGCTGACATTCAACAGCTGGAAAAAGACGCGCTGGCCGAACTGGGAAAGGCTGTTTCGGAAGACGCTCTTTTGGCTGTCAGAACGAAATACCTGGGGCGCAAGGGGCTTTTGACCGGTATGCTCAGGAACATTTCTCAGGTTCCGGCCGACGAAAAACCTCTTTTCGGTAAACGCTGTAATGAAATAAAAAACCTGCTGGAAAAGAAAATAGATGAAGCCCTCCAGGGGTTGAATAAAGGGCGCAAGGAACAGGAGCTCGCCGGGGGGGCAATCGATGTTACCGTGCCTGGCCGTTCAACCAGGCCCGGCCGGATTCATCCGGTTACGCAAGTGCTTACTGAAATCTGTGATATTTTTGCCTCTTTTGGCTTTTCAGTGGTTGAAGGGCCGGAAGTGGAACTTGATTATTATAACTTCGAAGCCCTTAATATTCCTCCGGACCATCCTGCCCGAGACATGCAGGACACCTTTTATATCGAAGAAAAAACCGTTCTGCGGACGCACACCTCGCCGGTCCAGGTCAGGGTCATGGAAAAGGTCAGACCGCCGGTGCGCATTTTATCGCCCGGACGCGTTTACCGGCGCGATTCAGATGTTTCCCACACACCTATGTTCCACCAGATTGAAGGTCTGCTGGTGGACCGCATGGTCAGTTTTGCCGACCTGAAAGGCACATTGACTGCTTTTTTGAAAAAAGTGTTCGGTGATGATACGACTTTGCGTTTTCGTCCCAGCTTTTTCCCCTTTACCGAACCATCGGCGGAGGTGGATATTCGCTGTGTGATGTGTGCCGGCAGAGGCTGCCGCGTATGCGGAAACAGCGGCTGGCTGGAAATTTTAGGTTCCGGTATGGTGGATCCGGCTGTTTTTGAAAATGTCGGCTATGACCCCGAAGTATATTCCGGTTTTGCTTTCGGACTGGGGCTGGAACGCATCGCCATGCTGAAATACGGTATATCGGACATCCGCCTTTTATTTGAAAATGATATTAGATTTCTCAGGCAATTCTAGGAGAGTCCCGTCTCATGCTCGTCAGTCTCAAATGGCTCAAAGACTATGTTGATATCGATGTTCCCCCCGGGGAACTGGCGCAACTGCTCACCATGTCCGGCCTTGAAGTGGAGGAAATTAAAACGATCGAGCCGAAATTTTCCGGTGTGGTCGTTGCGAGAATTTTATCTGTAAAACAGCATCCGCAAGCGGACAAGCTCTCCCTTTGTGAAGTGAGCGACGGGACGCAGACATATCAAATTGTCTGCGGGGCGCCAAACGTTAAAGAAGTGCACATGGCGCCTCTGGCGAAAGTCGGGGCGGTAATACCAGGCGGCTACACCATTAAATCGACTCTTTTGCGCGGCGAGAAATCCGACGGCATGCTGTGCTCGGAAGAGGAACTGGAAATCGGCGATGACGCCTCCGGCATCATGCAGCTGCCCGGTGATCTCGAGCCGGGAACGCCGCTGGAAGAGGCTCTAGGCATCGGAGACACTGTACTGGACATAAGCGTTACACCAAACCGTTCCGATTGCCTGAGCATGATCGGCGTTGCGCGGGAAGTGGCGGCTCTCACCGGGAAAAGAATCCGTCTGCCGAAAGTGAGCTTCAGGGAATCATCGGAAGATATCTCATCTTTGTCATCCGTGACGATCCTTGATCCGGATTTGTGTCCGCGCTACACGGCACGTTTGATTAAAAACGTGAAAATAGCGGATTCGCCAGTCTGGCTGAAAACCAGACTGGAGGCGGCCGGACTGCGCGCAATCAACAACGTGGTGGATGTGACAAACTTTGTCATGCTCGAGACGGGGCAGCCACTGCACGCTTTTGACTTCCGTTTTCTGGAAGAAGGCAGGATTGTCGTGCGGGGATCCGAAAAGGGAGAAGTTTTTGTTTCTCTCGACGGGAAAAGCCATACCCTTCCGGAAGGAACAACTATGATTTGTGACGGCAAAAAGCCGGTGGCGATTGGCGGGATTATGGGCGGCCTCAATTCAGAAGTCAAGGATGACACCAACGTCATTTTCCTGGAGAGCGCCTATTTCAATCCTTCGGCGATCCGCCGCGCCGCCAGACGTCTGGGCATGCCCACCGACGCGGCTTTCCGCTTTGAGCGTGGGATTGACCCGGAAGGTGTGCTCCGATCGCTGGACCGGGCGGCGCAGCTGATTGCCAGGCTTTCCGGCGGGAGTGTTTGTAAAAATTATCTTGACGAATATCCCCGGAAAATAAAAAAGACGCAAAATATTCCCCTGCGTCTGGATCGTCTGCAGAGCGTCATCGGTGCCGACATTACGGCCAAAGAGGCCGTGCGGATTCTCAGGAGTCTCGGAATGAAAGTGGTTTCCGGCGGCAGGGGAAAGTATCAGGTCGAGCCGCCGTCGGCCCGTGTGGATATTGAAAGAGAGATTGACCTGATCGAAGAAATCGTCCGTTTATATGGATACGATCGCGTGATGCCCTCCCTGCCGGCAGTCTCGGCAAGCGAGATGAGCGCCATTTCGCGTTTGGGGCTGGAAGAAAAAATCCGTCTGACACTCACCGGAAGCGGCTACTCGGAGATTATCAACTACGGCTTCACTTCGCCCGCCTCAGCCGATCATCTGCTGCTGACTAAAGAGGATCGCAGGCGCAACTTCGTCGATATTCAAAACCCCCTTACCGAAGATCAATCGGTAATGCGCACGACCCTTGCCTACGGTCTTTTGGAAACGCTGAAGAAAAATATTAACAATTCATCTTTTAATCTTAAATTATTTGAAATTGGCAGAGCTTATTTCAACCTTAAAACAGGTTCTCTGCCGGAAGAGAAAAATATTGTGGCGGGACTTTTAACCGGTAAAATCTCCGATGACCTTTGGGGGGGGAACAAAGCGGTTGATTTTTACGACCTTAAAGGCTGTCTGGAAAATGTTTTTTATGATTTGAAAATGACGTCTTGCCGTTATGACGCCAAAATGACGGAACCTTTCCTGCATCCCGGCCGCTCCTGTGCGGTTGTCTGCCAGGGAGTTACGCTTGGCTACCTCGGGGAGGTTCATCCGGATGTCCTCAGGCAAATGGATATAAAGAATGCAGCATATATATTTGAAATCAGTCTCGATTTGCTAGATGGTCTGAGGAGCGGGAAAATCGTCTATAAGGAAATATCGAAGTTCCCGGCCGTTGTGCGCGATGTCGCCTTTGTCGTTCCCGCGGAAATCGAAGCGGCGAAGATGCTCGAAATTGTTAATTGTCAGGCGGAAGATTTACTTGAAAATATTGTGATTTTTGATAAATACGAAGGCAAGGGACTTGAAGCGGGAACCAAAAGCCTTGGTCTGAGGTTTTCCTACAAGGCGCCCGACCGAACTTTAACGGATGCGGAAATAAGCTCTGTTCACGAAAAGATTGTGCAAAACACAATCAAAGCGACCGGAGCGAAAATAAGATCCTGACTGCACAGGCGATGTTAACAACGGAGGAGAGGAAATGACAAAAATCGATATTATCCAGCAGGTCTACGAGAAACTCGGTTTTTCCAAAAAGGAAGCGGCGGAAATCGTTGAAGCGGTATTTGATATCATTAAAGATACCCTCGCCGGGGGCGAGGTGGTGAAAATTTCCGGATTTGGAAATTTTGTCGTCAAGGAAAAACGCTCCAGACGGGGGCGCAATCCCCAGACGGGAGAGGAAATATCGATCACCGCACGCCGGGTTCTTACATTCAAATCCTCCCAGGTACTGCGTAAATCAATTAACGGCTAACCTCTTCTATCCTTCGCCGCTGACTTTGACTATACGAAAGCCGCTTTTCGCATCCGAGGCTTCGGTGGTCTTGTTTTCTCGTGTAAAAAATTAGGAATTGTATGGACAGTGTCATTCCCGAAAAGGCCTATTTTCGTATCGGCGAGGTCAGCAGGATTCTCAGCGTCGAGCCGTACGTGATTCGCTACTGGGAGACGGAGTTTAAAACTATCCGGCCGGTAAGGACAAAGGCCTCCCAGAGGCTCTACCGGAGAAAAGATGTTGAAGAGCTTCTTACTATCCGCAATTTGTTATATCAGCAGCGATTCACCATCAGCGGCGCGAAAAAGCAGCTGTTGAAAATGCGTGAGGCTCCTGCGCAGACCGGCAAAACGCATTTGGACAAATTAATTTTCATCAAGAAGGAATTACAGCAAATCAGGGAAATGATGAGATGAAAAAAGCCGGCCAGAAAGCCGGCTTTTTCTTTGCCTGATAACCCGGCTTTATTTTTTACCGCCTCTTTTGGAAACCTTCATCGGGTTGATCTTCTGGGTTTCCTTGATTTCGATTTTTATGTGAGAAGCGGACGGGCAAAAGCCGGTAATCCATTTGACTTTTGGATCCGGATAGACCTTGCAATACCTGCCTGTTTCAAAATCGGAAATTTTATTGCAGTCGTTGCATTGGTCGATGACCGGGTGGCAGAAGCCTCCGGGGTAGCTGCAGCCTTTTTTACTCATAAAGCCGCATTCCACTCCTTTTTTTACAGTATCACAAAGCATTTTATCTGACCCCCTTAACCAATTCTTAATTTAAACTGTTGAGGATTTTTGCAAACGAAGGTGAATGCAAAGAAAAATTCTCAAGCGCTTGACCGGCTGTTCAAACCGGCGAGTGATTAACAGCAAAAAAAACGCCTGTCAAGGAAAATTACACAGCTTTCACCCCTTCCTTTATCTGAACTTCATCGAAATTTGACAATTATGAATTACCGTGCAGCAGGAGCTCCCGGGAGATAAAGGCCAACCATAATACGTTGACTTAAGGCTGCGTCTGTGTTAGTTCCTGCGGCGCACATGTGACAGTAATCTGTTCAAGATCAATATGTTGGAAATAAACGATGAAAAGAAGCGCCACAATCAAAGTATTCCTCAGATCGTTTTTTATACACTGCGCCCTGAACTTCCGGCGGATGCAGAACCTCGGTTTTACTTATTCGCTTATTCCCCTATTGCATGAAAAAAAAATGACTGATGATGACAGGGAGAATTTTCTCGGCCGCCATTTGCAGATGTTCAACACTCATCCCTATTTCAGCGCCTTTTTGATTGCTGCGATCGCCCGCATGGAGGAAGACAGACCTGATGGTGCGGATGCCTCTTACATAGAAGTGGTTAAAAATAGCCTGGCCGGTCCGTACGCGGCCATCGGCGATACTTTTTTCTGGGGGGCGATGCGACCCTGCGCCGGCATCGTCGCCTCCTGGAGCGCCCTTCTGGGTGTTGCCTGGGCGCCTCTTATATTTCTTGTCGTATACACGCCGGCCCATGTCTGGGTAAGATTGAAGGGATTTATCGAAGGCTACCGCCAGGGTAAGCAGGGAGTCGGGTTTGTTCGAAAAATGGCCCTGCCCACATGGGCTATCCGGGTCAGATGGCTCTCGGTTGCTCTCCTGGCAGGGTTTGCCGCCTGGCTTTTATCCGAAGTTTCGGCAAGTGATGAGGGGCTTATCCATCTGCTTTTTGTCGTTGCCGGCCTGCTAATAATTCTTTCCTGCCGGTTCCTGCTTCGCCGGGGCGTGTCGCAGATATTCATATTGTATGGCGGTGTTTTGCTGTTGGTGTTTATTTCATCTCAGGGTTGGTGTACATGGTGGAAATGAAAGTGTTCAAATTAAAAAACAAACTGGGTATGCACGCACGGGCTGCCGCGCAGTTTGTGCGCACTGCACAGAAATATCAGGCCCGGATATTCGTTGAACGCAACGGGCAGAGTGCCAACGGCAAAAGTATTTTGGGTATTTTGACGCTTGCCTGTCCCATGGGTGGTATGATAACAGTGAGAGCCGAAGGCGAGGATGCCGGGGCTGCCCTGGTAGAACTCGAAGAATTGATTGAAAATAAATTCGGGGAAGAATAAAAAAGAGCATGACAGCCGACCGGGAGGATAAAACTTTCGTTATTAAAGGGATCGGGGTCTCGCCAGGTATCGTGATCGGTAAAGCCTTTCGTTTTGATCCGCTTGACGCCCAGGTATCATTTTATCGTCTCAACGATGCCTCTGCCGTGCCGCAGGAAGTTGAGCGCCTCAGGGCGGCCATCGCGGAATCCTCGCGCCAGTTGCTGGAAATTCAGGATAATCTCAAAAAAACAAAAACGACCGAGCCATTGTACATCATCGATGTGCACGTACTGCTGTTGTCGGATAAAAAATTCATTAACCGCACTATCGATTATATCCGCCGTGAGTGTGTGAACGCCGAATGGGCGCTCAGAATGACCCTGGATCATTACAGGCAGGTTTTTGAAGGCCTGGATGACGCTTATATCAGCGGTCGTATCAGCGATGTTCAATACGTCGTTCAGAGGATTTTGCGCAACCTCAGCGGCGAAAAGCGCGAGACTGTATGGGAGGTGGGACAGGAAGGGGTTGTTGTCGTATCCCGTGATCTGTCTCCGGCCGACACGGCACAGATGAAGCTGGATAAAATAGTCGGCTTCGCCACCGACAGCGGAGGGCGCACTTCGCACACCGCTATTGTAGCCAGGTCCATGGAACTGCCGGCGGTCGTTGGTCTGGACAATATCACCCGTATTGCCCGTACCGGCGACGATGTTATCGTGGACGGCACGTCGGGGTTGATCGTGGTCAACCCATACCCCGATATGCTCAAACGCTATGAGGAAAAAAAGCGCCATTATGACGAAACCCGCGAAGAATACCTGAAATACGCGCGCGAGCCCGCCATCACACAGGACAACTACCGCGTACGGATCGGCTGCAACATCGAATTCATCGAAGAAATTCCCTCGGCCATTACTCACGGCGCGGAACACATCGGTCTTTACCGGACGGAGTTTCTCTACATCTATCGCGACGACCTGCCTACCGAAGAGGATCATTTCACTAATTACCGCCAAGTAGTTACTGAAAAACAACTCAAATGGTCAACTATCCGTACCTTCGACCTCGGCGGTGACAAATTTGTCAAATACCAGAAGCAGGTCAGGGAATTGAACCCGCAAATGGGGTTGCGGGCGATCCGCTTTTGTCTCAAGGAGCCGGGGATTTTCAAAACACAGCTGCGTGCGATCTGGCGTGTGAGCGCTCTGGGCCCGGTGAAGATTCTTTTTCCGATGATTTCCAGTGTGGAAGAGATACGTCAGGCAAAAAGCCTTATGGAAGAGACGCGTGCCGAGCTGATTGCCGAGGGTGTACCTATTGGTGAAAAGCTGGAAACAGGGGCGATGGTTGAAGTGCCGGCGGCCGCCGTCATTGCCGATCAACTGGCCAGGGAAGTGGACTATTTCAGCATCGGCACCAATGATCTCATCCAGTATGCGCTGGCGATCGACCGCTCCAATGAAAGAGTATCATATCTTTACGAGCCGCTGCACCCGGCCGTTTTGCGGCTTATCAAGAAAATTGTTGATGATGCGCACGCCGCGGGCATACGCGTGGCCATGTGCGGAGAAATGGCCGGAGATCCTCTGTGCTGTCTGATACTGCTGGGCATGCAACTCGACGAACTGAGCATGAACCACCTGGCGATTCCGCGCATTAAACGGATTTTGCGACACGCAACGCTTTCGGAAGCCAAAGAGCTTCTGGAAAAGGCGATTTCCTTCAATAAAGCGGTCGATGTGCGCACTTATGTACAAAACTATATGAGCGAGCGTTTCCCGGAAGAATTTCAAAAGAAAGAGGCGTAATTAGCAACCCCCTGTGTGCGACGCCGCGACCAGATAGTCTTATGAATGTAAAAGATTCGAAAAAAAAACGACGCCGCGACGAAGAATACTATTCCGGAAGTGTCTATGAAAGACAGGATTTCTGGCGGTTTCGTCTGGCCAAGCTTTACCTGTCAGGCGTATCTATCGCCGATGAGGAAGTCAATGCACTCAAGGAACTGGTCGGCGAGGGAGTGATTGTTTATGCGATCAAGCAAAGAAGCAAGCTCAACAGCCTGATCATTACCGAGATAACCGCCCGCACCGGCCTGCCCCGGCCGGTTTACTGTCACGGCATGAATATGTCTTTGTGGCAGCCTCTGACCAAGATGCTGAGATTTTACTGGTCGTCGTTTTTGCGGCGTTTTCGTAAAAAGCGCAAGACCAGGCAGTGCAAGCTTGATTACATGGCGGGGAAACTGGCGGATCAACGAAGTGTCGTTATTCATCTGGGTGAATCGGAGTTTATCGAATACGCCTCTGCGCAGGATGCGGTGGCCACCCTCATTGATCTGCAGCCTAAATTGTCTTTCCCCATTTTCATCGTGCCGTTGCTTGTCGGCTATGGCCGGCGCCGGGAAAAAGAAAATGAAAGCCTGTTTAATATTCTTTTTGGTCAGATGGAAAATACAGGCACGATCCGGCGACTGATTACCTTTATGCGTTACTTCAGGCAGGCATTTGTTCTTCCCGCCCAGCCGGTAAACCTGCAGGAATATCTGTCGGCCAATCAGGTACTCACCAGAGATGAAATGATCCAGGATTTGCGCGGAGAGCTCATTGACCGGATTGAAGAGGAAAAGGCGGCCATTGTCGGGCCGGCATTGAAATCACGTGCCGAACTCATTGGTATGGTGATGCATGATCCGAAACTGAAGCATTTTCTTGAAGATTACTCCAGGCGTCACAAAAAGGATATCTCATCCGTTGTCAAGGAGGCCCGCCGGTATCTTTATGAAATAGCCGCGGACTATCAGGAGACGTTCATAGAAATCTGGCTCAGGGCTCTCACCTGGCTATGGAACACCGTTTATGACGGTGTGTCCATTGATGCCGAAGGGCTTGCCCGCATCCGCAATCTGTCCAAGAAAATGCCCTTTGTCATTGTTTCCTGCCATCGCAGCCATATTGACTATCTTCTGCTTTCCTATGTATTTTACAAAAACAACATTCAACTGCCGTTTATTGCCGCGGGCAATAATCTTTCCTTCTTCCCGCTTGGTTATGTCTTCAGGCGTTCGGGGGCGTTTTTTCTCCGGCGAAGTTTTCGCGGAAATGAAGTTTATGGAGAAGTATTTGCAAAATACATGGCAACCCTGCTGCGTGAGGGATTGCCGCTGGAATTCTTTATCGAAGGAGGTCGCAGCAGAACCGGAAAAATGGTCATGCCAAAATACGGTCTTTTGTCCATGATCATTCAGGCTTACCAGGAGGGATATTGCGAAAACTTCGCCGCGGTCCCGGTATACATCGGCTATGACCGGGTTATTGAAGAACGCGCCTATCTCAACGAACTGGCCGGCGCACCGAAGGTTCCGGAAAATACCGCAGAAATCATTAAAACGACCAAAATTCTGCGCAAACGGTTCGGCCGGGTATACATCAATATCGGCGAGCCGATTGTCATGAAGGAATATCTGGAGGCTCAGGATAAACCTATCGAGGAGATGACCATCGATGAGCGCCAGTCTCTGTACCGGAAGATCGGCTATGAATCCGTCCTGAAGATAAACAAAGTATCGGTGGTCACGCCGTTTGCGATGGTCTCCAGCGGCCTGCTCAGTCATGACCGGCGCGGCATATCGCAGGATCAGTTAAACGACATCATCAACGAATTTTATGAATATCTTTCCAGCAGACAGATCAAATTAGCCGAAACCTTTTCCCGCCGTGACAAAGCGATCGCGGATGCTCTTAATATTTTCGATCAGACAGGCGTGATCTCCAAAATAGAGGCGCTCGAAGAAGAAGAGGAAATGCAGGAGGTTGTTTATTCGCTGGAAGATACCAAAAGGCTGAATCTGGAATACTACAAAAACAATATTCTGCATTTCTTCCTGCCGATCTGTTTTGTCGCCACGTCGATGATCAAACACAGAGAAGACTCAATGTCACTGGCCAAGATCATGAGTGACTATAAATTCATGAAGTGGCTCCTGTGGAACGAATTTATTTTTGACGACCAGCGCGATGATGTTGTGGAGGTGGACGAGGTGCTTGCCTATCTGCACGGTCGGGGGATGATCATTACCAGCCAGAAAAATGGTGAGGTCTGGATTGAAGTCAAAAGCCGCGGTGGGGCCATACTGAAGCCTTTTACAGGCCTAATTCATAATTATCTGGAATCATACTGGATTGTCATTCGCAGTCTTGTCTACCTCAAGAAAAAGCCGCTGACCGAACGGGAGTGGCTGGCCAAAATAAGACCACTGGGCGACCGCATGTACCGCAAAGGCGAAGTACTGCGCGCAGAGGCCCTTTCTCAGGCCAACTATAGCAACGCCATCAAATTTCTGGAAGACGCAGAGCTTATTGTGTCCAGATCCAGAGAAGAGAAGGGCGGCCGCAGGGAGACTATTTACGCCCCTTCGGATAACCGCGCCGAGCTGGAAGTGTTACGCCGACGTCTGTTCAGATTTCTCTAGCTGAGGCTGGTTGTCATTGCCCGTGCCCGGCGACAAAAGACACGTGTTTGTTTCCGCTGCCGCCAGACTAGATATCCTGTACAACAGCCGGCTGTTCATCAGAACTTCAACATCAGATTGACACCGCCGTAAAATAATTCGCCTTCCGTGAAGTCCGACATACTCATTCCCTTTGATTTTCCTGGCTCATCTTCCCTGAGCAGATAAGACACAGTGGGTAAAATTGTGAAGCTGCCGGTTGCCGGTATCGGTAGGGACAATGAAAACAGATTGTCTTTGTACTTATTTTCATACTTATAGGGCGCAAAGTCCATTTCAGGAGTATTTTCCGGGCCTGTTAAATTGTCTTTACTTCCCGGCCGGTAAATTGTGCCGTTGCCCTTGGCATTGTTTCCCGTCACGGCGGATTCCGTAAAGAAGACAAAGGCGCTCTCCTGCTTTATGGAGTCTGCAAGTCCGGGGGCGAAAAGCAAATCAGTCGGGTGCGACGCACCGTCGTTAAGGCTGCGGTAAAAGGGCAAGTCCCCATAATCGGAATTAAAGTCCATGAAGACAGATGGAATAGCCGTCCGCTGCTGCTCCCAAACTGCCTGTTTCTTGTTGGTGAGCTTCCCCGATTGAGCTGATTTGACGCTGTTTTTAACCTGATTGAGTGTTGACCTTTGACCGACCGGCTGCTTTGCATCCCCCGGAGCTGCCACAGCCACGCCGACTAACAAAAGTAAAACAACCAATGCTTGCGATAAATTGGACCTCATAACCTACCTCCGGCACAATTCATAGTAATGATCATCCAGCCCTCGTCAAGAGCAGACAGGTGGGAGCGGAAACTAAGGCTGTGGCGTATTTCTGAAACGGCAATATCCCAGGCGGTGTTTTACGGCGTGGTGGAAGTCAAAAAAGGCCATAACCGGTGCCGGTTATGGCCTTTGGAATCATCTAGAAACAGCGGCTATTTTCTTTTCCCTGTTTTGGCGGGTTTGTCGATACTGTAGAAAGCGCCCACGCCGGGATATGTCGCGCCATCGCCCAGCTCCTCTTCAATACGGATCAGCTGATTGTATTTTGCCAGCCTGTCCGTGCGGGACAGGGAACCGCTTTTAATCTGGCCGCAGTTGGTGGCCACGGCGATGTCTGCCATGAAAGTGTCCTCTGTTTCGCCGGAGCGGTGCGATACCACGCATGTATAGCGGGATTTGCTGGCAAGGCTCATCGCCTCGAGCGTTTCCGTGAGTGTCCCTATTTGATTGAGCTTAATCAGTATGGAGTTGGCAGTCCCCTGGACAATGCCTTTTTCCAGCCTTTTTACATTGGTCACAAACAGATCGTCACCCACAATCTGCACTTTGCTGCCCAGTTCATCCGTCAGCATTTTCCATCCCGCCCAGTCATCCTCGGCCAGGCCGTCTTCAATGGAGATGATCGGATAGCGCTTCACCAGGTCTGCATAAAACCTGACCATTTCCTCGGCTGATTTCTGTGGTTTTGCTTCCGCCTCGAGAATATACCTGCCTTTTTTATAAAAAGAACTGGCCGCGCAATCCAAAGCGATAAAGATGTCTTTTCCCGGTTTGTAGTTCGCTTTTTCAATGGCGGTCATAATGCAGGCCAGTGCTTCTTCGTTGGATTTCAGATTAGGGGCGAAACCACCTTCATCGCCGACCGATGTATTCAAACCCTTGCCCTTGAGAACCGATTTCAGCGAATGAAAAACCTCCGCCGCCATGCGGATGCCTTCCTTGAAGTTTGGCGCGCCTGTGGGCATGATCATGAATTCCTGAATGTCGACATTGTTGTCCGCGTGCTGGCCGCCGTTGAGGATGTTGCACATCGGCACAGGCAGCACATTGGCGTTGACACCGCCCAGATAGCGATACAGGGGCAGACCGGATATTTCCGCAGCCGCTTTGGCCGCGGCCATGGAAACGGCCAAAATGGCATTGGCGCCCAGTTTCCCCTTGTTTGCCGTTCCATCGAGCTCGATCATGGTCATGTCGATATCACGCTGCATGCGGCAATCAAGACCGATGATTTCCGGCGCGATTTTCTGCAAAATATTTTTGACGGCATTTTGCACACCTTTACCATTGTAGCGCTTCTTGTTGCCGTCACGCAGCTCCAGCATTTCATGTTCACCTGTGGAAGCGCCCGAAGGCACGGCCGCCCGGGCGGTAACGCCCAATAAGGTGGTTACTTCCGCCTCTACAGTGGGATTCCCCCGGGAGTCAAGAATTTCACGGGCATGAATATTGATGATTTCTGGCATATAAATTCTCCTTTCGCTTTGCCCCGCCTTATAACAGAGAGCCGCTTGGGATTCAAGACAAGAATCAAAGAGATTCTTGTGTTAAACCGGTAACTCGTATAAAAGCCCGGTAAAACCCAGGGCGGCAAAAGTGCGGTAAAATGGAAAAAGCAATAGACAAACCGGGGAAAAACACAAAACTCTTTTTTCATCTGAAAAAATGGCTGGAAAAAGCGGTTATGGACCACCGCATGATTGAACCAGGAGACCGCCTGCTGGTGGGTGTCTCCGGTGGCGCCGACAGCTTCGCACTTCTGGATCTGCTTGATTCGCCAATGGTTTTCGTGCCGGATTTTTCCATGCTTGCCGTCCATATCGATATGGGATTTGATCCGGAATATATGGCGTACCGGGAAATACAAAAATACCTCGATGACAACCGCTATCAATATGTGATGGAAAAAACAGATATCGGCCTGCTGGCACACAGTGATTTCAACCGGAAAAACCCCTGCTTTTTATGCTCGCGCCTGCGCCGCAAAAGAATTTTTGAAATCGCCGACCGGCACGGCTGCAATAAAATCGCTTTTGCCCACCATCGCGACGACATCATTGAAACACTCCTCATTAACATGTTTTACGGTCGTGAAATCAGTACCATGATGCCCTGCCAGAGCGTGTTTGGTGGAAAGTTGCACATCATCAGACCGCTTGCCGTCCTTGAGGAAAGACTGATCAAAAAATACCGTCATGAAAGGGGGCTTCCCACCTTCAAAAATGCCTGCCCGTCGAGCGAAAATTCGAGAAGAAATTATGTCAAAAAGCTTCTCGACAGCCTGGAGATTGACAATCCCAATATCCGTCACAATATTTATACGGCCCTCGGTCACGTGAAACCGGATTACCTGCCTGCGAAGAAAAAATAGGCGCCTGTGCCGGAGTGGGCAGGGTGTCTGGACGAATTGAAAAAGTATCCCGGAAAAACACTGGCAATATAGACACACTGAGGTAGAATCATTTCATGGCAAAAGCAAACAACGCACAAAAACTGATCACGACGAACAAATTCGCCCGTGTCAACTACGATATCGACGATGTTTATGAAGCGGGTATCGTCCTTTCCGGTACCGAAGTGAAGGCATTGCGCGCCGGCAAGGCCAACCTCAAAGACAGCTACGCGGTGGTGAACAACAACGAAGTTTTTCTCCGCGAGATGCACATCAGCCACTATGACCAAGGCAACCGCAATAACCACGAACCGCTGCGTGTGCGCAAACTTCTGCTTCATAAGCGTGAAATCCGGAAACTTTACGGCAAATCGAGGGAAAAGGGCCTGACGCTGGTGCCGCTGAAAATGTACTTCAAAAACGGTATCGTGAAAGTAGAGATCGGTGTCGGCCGCGGCAAGAAACTGCATGACCGCCGGCAGGACATCAAAAAACGTGAGGAGCGCCGCTCCATCGCGCGTGATTTCAAATCAAAGCACATCAAAGTTTAAAATCGGGCATCACCTGTTAACGCCAAATTGAAAAGCACGGCCGCCCACGGGCAGAGCCGGAAAGAAGGAGACAAAAAATGGAAGGGAAAAAAGTCAGCCAAAGTCGCGTCATCATCGCCCAGGCTATGAATCCGGAAAACGCGAACCCCGCCGGCAACGTTCACGGCGGCGACATCATGAAACTGATTGACACGGCAGGCGGAGTTGCCGCCGCGCGACACGCCCGCGCCCATGTCGTGACCGCCTCCATAGACCGGCTGGATTTTCACCACCCTGTTTACATAGGAGATGTCCTTACCCTTAAATCATCAGTGAATTACGTGGGCCGCACTTCCATGGAAGTGGGAGTCAGGGTGGAGGCCGAAAACGTGATCACCGGCGATGTGCGCCACACCGGCTCCGCCTACCTCACCTTTGTTGCTCTGGATGAACACAGGCGGCCCAAACCCCTTCCGCCCCTCATTCTGGAGACCGAAGAAGATTGCCATCGTAACCGTGAGGCCAGGCAAAGACGAGAACTTCGTCTTGCCGAAAAAGAAAAGGAAAAGCAAAGGCACAAAAGAAACTGCGACTGAGATAACTCCGGCGGCCACCGCCGGCGCCGGTAATCAGCCAATACTTTGACAAAAAGCGCTAAAATGATTATATTCAATTTAAGTAAAACAAAGGGGGTGTAACGGTTTCGACGGGGACATTTGAAGCTGTAGAAGCGTGCCGAGGTTCCTACAGGCCTCGTTAAACAGGTAGGAAACATATAATCGCAGACAACTACGATTACGCTTTAGCCGCTTAAGACGGCTAACGTCGAATCCGGATCTCCTGCCGGCCGGGCTAGACGTCATTTAGGCAGGATAGCCGAGCTTCTTTCCTGGCGGAGTAAGGCGAATCCCTACAGGATAGCGCGGTGCGATCCCGCCTTCGGGAGCAAAACCAGCGTGAAGTTTCGAAAACGAAGGATGCGCACGGAGAAACTCCAGCGGAAGGTTTTCGGACGCGGGTTCGATTCCCGCCACCTCCACCAAGACATAGTCCAGGATAATCCAACCAAAGACAAAAACCCGTTAGAAATAGCGGGTTTTTTGTTGTTTGTTGTCCAGGGATGTGCTATAAAGTTCATCAGAATCCAGCGAATATGGGTCTATAAATACCCCCAAAATAGGTTATAAAAATTTTCGTAGACTATAAATTATAAACCCAAAAGGAATTAGTCATGCCAAAACGCATATTGCCGTTAACCGATATGAAAATATCAAAAGCAAAGTCGCAAGATAAACCAATAATGTTATTTGATGGTGGTGGCTTATATATCCTCATAACACCTTCTGGTGGAAAGCTATGGCGTTTTAAATATCGATTCGATAATAAATCGAAGACAATAGCTTTTGGATCATATCCGGAAATAACTCTGCTTGATGCACGTCGAAGACGCGATGAGGCCAGAAAGCAGTTGGCGCATGGTATTGATCCTGGTGCTGTTCGGAAAGCCCAAAAACAGGCCAGTATTCAGGACACGGAAACTTTTGAAGTTATAGCCCGTGAATGGCATGAGCGTTTTAAATCGACTTGGAGCGAGAGTCACGCAGCTACAATCATGGATCGGATGGAGCGTGATCTTTTTCCGTGGATCGGCAAACGTCCGATATCGGAGATAAAAGCCCCTGAATTATTGGCGGCGATGAGAAGGGTGGAATCCCGGGGGGCATTGGAAACAGCACATAGAATAAGAACGATTGGTGGCCAGGTCTTTCGCTATGCGGTTGCAACCGGACGCGCTGAACGTGACATATCTGTTGATTTAAGAGGCGCACTTCCTCAACCACAAGAAAAACACCGGGCCGCGATTACGGAGCCGGCCGAGGTTGGGAAACTGTTGAGAGCCATTGATGACTATTCTGGAAGCTTTGTTGTCAAATGTGCCTTG
>Ga0116187_1000135_pt1 | contig 89234 bp, 84 predicted proteins | sample AD_JPNNA6_MetaG_FD_89755 | JGI IMG/M metagenome (GOLD analysis project Ga0116187, IMG submission 89755) | Active sludge microbial communities of municipal wastewater-treating anaerobic digesters from Japan - AD_JPNNA6_MetaG | ecosystem: Engineered > Bioreactor > Anaerobic > Digestate | place... | reverse complement strand
TTTTCTATAAAGATAATATATTGACTAAATATGATATTGGAGATATAGTATGATAAAAGAATTGTTTCAAAGCGTAAAGTCTCATTTTTTGAAATATGCGTCAAGTCTCAAAGTTGAACGACAGGAAATATTATCTTCTAATTGCGCTTCGCGGTTTTTTAGGGTGGGAAAATCGACGCATATGTGTCATTTTTTTTTAATCGGTAAATTATTTGTCATTTTCTAAAAATTTATCCAAATTTTTGTAAAGAGTTTTCTATTTTTAGTTGTTATATATATACAAAGAAAAAGGAGAAAATTTTATGAAAAACAAAAAACATCTATTTCATTTTATAGTGTCGGAATCTATGAATAACAACGTCATAGATTTTTTACTAAAAGAGTTCAAAATTAATACGTTCAGTAAACTGTTTGAAACTATGTTTCGCCTTGTTGATAAAAAAATGTCAAAAATGAAGAGAATAATAGGGGATCATCGCTCAGAATACGCCGTTATAGACAATACCGACGATAAAAAGCTGGATAAATATCTCCGGATTAACGAATCTGATTATCTTCAAATAAAAAGATGGCATTCTTTGTATAACGAATTCGGTATGGCCTCGACGGTTCGCGATATTATCTTGTTTTTCTATAACGGCGTTATGAAATACGGGTTGGAAGGATTTCTTGAGACTGTTGGTAAGAAATTAAGGATCGATAAATTGAAAAACGATTTTTTGGGTAAAATGACACAACTGTTAAATATAACCGCTAAAAAACAGCTATTATATATGCTCGTAATCGAAAATTATCCCAAATACGTCTGCTATACGTAAATTTATCATTCCGCCAAAAAGCCAACGGGCGCATAAAATTATTATATTATATTTGATTTTTAATTGAAAAAAATATAATATTGTCGTAGATTATAACTTCAAGGAAAGTTAATGAAAAATAGTATAAATATTTTTTCTGAGAAAAAATCAAAAGAAAAGATATCTATGGTTACTTGTTATGATTATTCGACGGCCGTTCTACTTAACGATACAGGTATAGATTCTATCTTAGTCGGAGATTCTCTTGGAATGGCTTTTCAGGGGAACGACGATACGCTATCGGTTACAATCGACGACATAATTTATCACACAAAAGCCGTTAAAAAAGGGGCAAAAGATAAATTTATAGTGTCGGATATGCCTTTTTTATCTTTCCAGATATCGCCGGAAGAGACCGTTAAAAACGCCGGTAGATTAATAAAAGAGTCGGGAGCCGAAGCCGTAAAAGTAGAAGGCGGCGTAGAAATAATCGATGAGATTAAAGCTCTCGTCAGGGCAAAGATACCCGTTATGGGGCATTTGGGGCTTACTCCGCAATCGGTAAACGTTTTTGGCGGTTTTAAAGTTCAAGGAAAAAGTCTCGACAATGCGAGAAAAATAATCAAAGACGCGCTTTTACTACAAGAAGCCGGCGCTTTTGCAATAACGCTTGAATGTATTCCTGAGAAACTGGCCAAATTAATAACGGAAAAATTAGAAATACCAACAATAGGAATTGGCTCGGGCAAACATACGGACGGCCAAGTTTTGGTAATAACCGACCTTATCGGGGTATGCCAAAATTTTAAACCGAAGTTTGTAAAACAATTTGTAAACGTTGGCGAATCTATTAAGATCGGAGTTTCAAGTTACATAGAAGAAATCAACAATCTTAAATTTCCCGGAGAATCCAACGTTTTTAGTATCTCGGACGATACAATAGAGATTTTGAAAGGGGAGTTTTGATTTGGATTATTTAAAAGACATTTCAGAAGTTCGCAAAAAGATATCCAAATATAAAAAGAACAATAAATCTATCGGATTAGTACCGACAATGGGAGCTTTGCATAAGGGGCACGTATCTCTTATCGAAAGTTCGAAAAAAAGTTGCGATATTACGGTAGTATCGGTTTTTGTTAATCCTATTCAATTTGGTCCTAATGAAGATTTTCATAAATACCCAAGACCGATAGAGCAAGATATAAAAATTTGCGAAGAAGTCGGAGTAGATATTCTTTTCAATCCTACTGTTGAAGAAATTATTGGGGATAATTTAAAAACTTTTGTCGATATTAGCGATCTTGGAGATAATCTTTGCGGAGCAAAAAGACCGAGCCATTTTAGGGGGGTCGCGACTATAGTTTCAAAATTATTTAACATTACGACTCCAAATAGAGCTTTTTTTGGAAAAAAAGATATTCAACAACTATATATTATAAAAAAGATGGTTGAGGACTTGAATTTTAATATAGAGATTATCCCCTGCTCTATAATTCGGGAAGCCGACGGGCTCGCTATGAGCTCCAGAAACCGTTATCTTTCTGAAAAAGAGAGAATAGATTCTTTAGTAATAAATAGAACTCTAAAAGAAGCGGTAAAATTAATCGAGGACGGAGAGCTTAGTTCTAAAAATATTATCAGTTTTTTTGAGAATAAAATAAAAGAGATTAATTCGGCTAAAATTGATTATGTAAACGTTGTAGATGAAAATATGAAAAACGTCGAATTAATTGAAAAAGGAAATATAATAGCGATCGCAGTTTATATTGGAAAAACAAGATTGATAGACAATCACATAATTGGAGAGAAAATATGTTGGTAACTATGATGAAGTCAAAAATTCATAGAGCTACGATAACCGAAGCGGTCCTTGAATACGAGGGGAGTATAACGATAGACAGAGATTTGCTCGATAAAGCAAATATGTTTGAGAATGAAAAAGTCCAAGTCCTAAATATGAATAACGGCAGTCGCCTAGAAACCTATATTATCGACGGCGAAAGAGGGTCGGGTATCGTTTGCTTGAACGGTCCGGCCGCTCGTTTGGGTTATCCCGGCGACGAAGTAGTCGTTATAGCGTATGGGATAATGCCTGAGGAAGAGGCAAAAAAACACAAACCTCTAATTGTAAAAGTCGATAAAAAAAATCGGATTAAAAAAAGTAATTAAGCGCATTCGTTTATTATTCGCCTTTCTCTTTATCGCTATTTTCTTTAACTTCCATGGGTTTTACGTAGTTCTTCAAAAGGACTACCATATTTGCCAGTTTTTTATAAATTTCCAGCATATCGGTTTTTAAATCTTTTGAGAATTCCCATTTAATTTTATGAATATTAATTATCATTTTGGGATTTTTTAAATTATTATCCTCTAAAATATTTTTTATAAGGTTTCCGGCTTTAACAAATTGCGATATGCCCTCATGCAACAATTGGTTAGCTGCAGCGTCAATTTTATCGACAAGTTTAACCAACATTATTTTTGCGCGGTTATCATGTTTAGTGGCAACCATCAATCTTCGTAAATCTCTCCCCCACGCGTCGTCTTCCGAACATCTGTTGTCAAATTCAATAATTTTATCGGACAACTTTGTAAAACCTTCTAACATAGTCGAGTATTCCGACGAATGAGAATTAGTGTCCCACGCGCCTTTTATTATTAGGAGATCGATCCTTGATTTTATCTCCCCTTTCCCAATATCAAGTAAAAAAGCTTTTAAATAATTAATCGGAGCAATATATTTAAAATGCGATTGAACTCCTCTAGACAATAAATTGTCTTCAAGTTTTTGATTATATTGCTTCATCCTAACAATTGCCGTCGTTTGAAATATGTCCATTAAAAGTTTATTTATTTTTTCTTGATTTATACTTTTAACGGCGTCTCGAATTAAATTCTGAATTTCGCTTTGATATTCGTGAATATAATCTTGAACAATTCTAGATTTTGATTGAAATTCCTTAGGTCTAAAATAGGGATCTTTGGTTATTAATTGAACCATCTTTGTCAAATACCCGTCTTTTTTAATAATTTTTAAATTATTTATCATTTTTTTGAAGATATCGTTTAGTCCTTTATCCTCCGAAACCATACTTATATACTCTGTGATATATTTCCAGTCGCCGGATAAATTAAGCGTCTCGATATAATCGTTTATTGCTATTATATCGTCTAAAACATATTTTCCCTCTAGAATTTCAAAATTTGGTTTATAATTAAAATTGCCTTCCGAAATATTTGAATCAAACTTATGCAACAAGAAAAACCAATCGTAATTAATGATATTTGACAAATCCACGATTTGGTTGTAGGTAGCGTTAATTTTTCTAACAAGTTCCTGATCAAAAGACTTAACAAATTCATTCAGAAGCGATTTTACTTCGAGAATCGCTTTTTGCGGATCGCTTTGCCCCCTTATTAACTCTTCGACTCCGCTTTTTTCAAGTTTGGATTTAATTTGTTTCTGTTTGTTATTAAGAAGAGCGTCAAATAGCAATATTTTTATACTGTTATTATGATTTTTGATATCAAAAAATCTCGCAAAGTTCTGGGAATATCTATATATATCGTAAAAGAAAAAGCCAAAAGCGGGCAATACCTGATCTTTTTTACTTAGATAAAATTTAAGTTTTAATTGCCCCAAATTTTTTCTTATCTCTTTTAATAAGCGATTTTTTACTCTCTCCTCTCTCCCCGTCCCGGAAAAAATATCTAAAATTCTCTGAAAAAAACTTATACTCTCTTTTTTTCCAATTTTTATCGACGGAGTAGAAATCTCTTCCTCATTGGTATTCGGCAAACCAACATTCCTATTTCTATCAGACATCGTTAACCTCGTCAAAATCTATATGAATTTTCCTATATATTTGTAAAAAAGTCAATTTTTATTTTCCTTTTTTTTGTAACTCGTCAGTTTTTCGGGGAGACGTAACCCTCGATTTCCCCTCGCATACGCGCGGGACGCGAAATCGAGGGTTTAGTTCAGTTCCATGCGCCGCGTATGTGTCAATTTTATTCTTAACATCATATGCGTCGATTTTATCTTTGACACATATGCGTTAATTTCTCTCTCCCCCCAGAAAACGAATTATAAAATTTTCGCCAGATAATAAATCAAACCTCAAAAAATCGGCGGCCGCTTGGAGAGCCGCCGGATTTTTAATACTATTCGTTTACTAACTCATTCAAATCTTTCATAAATTCGTCAACGTTAATACCGTGAGCGGTTATACCTTGTTCAATCGTTTCGTAATGCGATAAAGCGCACCCCAAACATCCAATACCGTAAGCCGAAAAGACTCTTGCCGAATCGGGATATTTTGATATTAACTCTCTTAAATTCATATTTTTCGATATTTGTATTTTGTTCATTAATACTCCTTATTTTTTTAAGAAAGTATAATATAATGCGTTCTTAAAAACAATTTTTTTTGATTATTTTATACTATTTTTCAAAATATTTTCCATTACGCCGATAACTTTGTCGACTCCGTTTTCAAATTTGGTTTCCGACAAGTTTCTCTTCATAACGGTTATCTTCTCCGTAAATAATATATCCTCAATTTTATCTAATAAAAGGGCGGAATTCAACTCTTTTTCTTCAATAACCTCCGCCCCGCCTAGATTAACGGTAATTAATGCGTTTTTTAACTGTTCGTTATTCGTCGCAATCGCTAAAGGTATAAATATGGCAGGAATTTTCATCGTTAATAGTTCGTTAACCGTTCCGGCTCCGCTTCTAGCTACCGCCAAATCAGCTAGAGCAAAAACTTCGGCTATTTCTTCGTTAATAAACTCGGTTAAATAAAATCTTTTTTGTAAATAATCGGGCAGGGATTCTCTCAAATTTTTCATATCGCGAAAATCTTGACCGTTCATAGCGGCGCCCGTTTGATAGATAATATTACTTTTCTTGAGAAGATCCGGTATAATACTCATAGCCGCTTCGTTCAAAACATGACACCCCAATCCGCCTCCCGTAAAAAAAATTGTAGGAATATTTAAGTCAAATCCAAACCTCTTATATCCGCTCTCCTTGCTTCCTTGAAATATCTCTTTTCTTATAGGGATGCCGGTTAAGACAATTTTTTCTTTTTGAAAATATTTTCCGCTCTCCGGAAACGTAATAGCTACTTTTTGAGCAAATCTACCGGCAATTTTATTTGCCAATCCGGCGTCTACCGTTTGTTCATGTATCAAAATAGGAATATTTTTTATTTTACCGGCGATAACTACCGGAACCGATACAAATCCGCCGGTACTAAAAATTATATCGGGACTAAATTTATTTATTATCAAAACGCTTTGAACGATTCCAAAAAGAGTTCTAAAAATATCGGAGACGTTTTGAAGAGAAAAATATCTCCTTAACTTACCGGTGTATATTGATTTAAATTTAACGCCTTTTTTTTCAATTAATTTTTTTTCTATCCCTTTTTTAGAGCCTACATATAGAATATTAACGTCTTTAAAAAAAGCGTTTTGGCTATTTCTTAGTTCCTCAATAATCGCCAAAGCCGGCATTACATGACCGCCCGAGCCGCCGCCGGTAATTATTATATTCAAATATCTCTCCAAATTAAATGTTTTCAAACGCTTTTTTCAATACTCCGTCTTTTGGCGGTTTGGTAAATAAAGAGACTATCGGAACGACAATAAAAGGAGTTATCATTCCAATGCTAGACGCCATAGGAGATTTACTTTCGCCCAATATAAAAAAGAGAGAGGTCGATACGATGCAACCCGTCAACATTCCGGCAAAAGCGCCTTCTTTTGTAGCTCTCTTCCAATAGAGACCGTAAAAATACGGCGCCATAAGAGCTCCTGCGACGGCGCCCCAAGATAGCGACATAAGAGTTACTATGACGGCAAATTTATATTTTGCTATAAAAAAGGAAATTATTATAAATAACGCGGACAAAAATCTCATCATTAACAATGAATTCTTTTTAGAAATATTTGGATTGATATGACCTTTATACATATCGATCGCTACCGCGGAACTTGAAACTAATACCAAGGACGATAAAGTAGACATAGAAGCCGATAATATCAACAGTAGAATAACCGCCATTAAAACTTCCGGTAATTTATTCGTTAACAGCGTAGGCACTAACGCGTCGAAATTAATCCTTCCATCTTCAGGGGAGATACGAGGGATAGAGGTTTCGTCAAAAAAAATATGCGTCATTGCTCCCGCAAAATATGCGGAAAATACGATTATCAACGAAAAAAATGTCGTTACTATAGCGGCTTTTGGAATAACGCTCTCATTTTTAATTGCGTAAAACTTCTGCACCATTTGCGGAAGTCCCCAAGTTCCAAAAGAGGTCATAAATACTAAAGAGGCGATAGTCCAAAAACCCGGTTGATTCGCCTTAGGAATGTGTTCCGAATACTTTTGAGAAATACTCGCTATCGTTTTCATCAAACCGCCGCCTTCTCCCAGAAGTATCCCTATCATTAATACCGTTCCGATCAGCATTATAATCCCTTGTATAAAATCGTTTAGCGTTATCGCAAAGTATCCGCCAAGAACCAGATAAACGCCGGTTATAAGAATCATTATTAAAAGAGCTATATCGTAATTAATTTTAAAGTTAACTTCAAAAAGATAACCTAACCCCTGAAAAACTGAAGCGGAATAGGGTAATAGGAAAAAGAATATTAATAGGGAGGAAAAAAACTTAAGATATTTTGATTGGTAGCGTTCCTGTAAAAACTCAGGCATTGTCATAACGTTTAAATTCTGAGTCATTCGTCTGGTTCTTTTTGCCAACACCAACCAAGCTAATAAAGCGCCGAATACAGTATTGCCTAATGAAATCCAAAGAACGTTTAATCCCAACCCCCATCCAAGCTTCCCGGCAAATCCTATAAACATAACCGCCGAGAAATAGGTCGTGCCGTAAGCCATCGCAGAAATCCACGGACCTATATTTCGATTACCCAAAAAAAAGTCGTTTAGATTCGAGGTTTTCCTCATACCCCAAATCCCAATAAAAATCATAGCAATTAAAAATAGAACCAATAAAATAATAGCAAACATTTTTTATTCTCCTTGTTTAAATATCTTATTAATAATATTGTTTTACGATTTTTTTACCCGAATAGCAAATATTTTATCTGTTTTTTTTTGCGCCCGTCGGCTTCTTTTGAAAATTAACGCATATGAGTTGCATATACGGCGCGCCGCTCCTCGATGAAAAATCGGCGCATATGCGTCAAAGATAAAATTAACGCATATGTGTCAAACCAAAGACGCATATGCGTCGAATTTATTTTCCTCGCCCCAAAAGACCGACGGGCGCTTCCTAATTAGTTAATCAAACTTTAATAAATTCCGATAAACGCCGCTTGCCCCTCAAACTTTTCTTTACCGTCTTTTCTGCATGAAAAGAACTCTATTTTTGTCGAGCAACTATTACACTCGCCGTAATTATCAATATTCTCTTTTTTGACTCCCGATAAAATAATTTGCCGACAAACTACCGATTGTAAATCCAAATAATACTCGCCGTCGTTTTTTCGGATAAATTCTGAATAATTATCGTTTTCAAAATATTTAATAACCTCAATCCCGACTTTATAACAACAATCTCTAATACCGGGACCCACCGCCGCATATATATTACTCTCTTTACCGCCAATTTCGATTATTTTTTTTATCGTCTTTGCCGCGATATTTTCTTTTGCTCCTCTCCACCCGGAGTGAATTGCCGCGCAGATACTTTTTTCTTTTTCAAACAGCAAAACCGGAATACAATCCGCCCATGATACTAAAAGTAAAATGTTTTTTTTATCGGTAATGCAAGCGTCGCCGTCTTGAGCGTCGTCTAGCGAATAAGCTCCTCGACCGGCATTGTTATCGTTTACATACAAAACCGTATCTGAATGCGTCTGGCGCGGAGAAAATATGGTATTACTTGGTATATTCAGACTTTCCGAAAGAAAAACCCTGTTCTCTTTAAGAGTCCGCTTGGTTGAAACGCTCCGTCTCGTTAAAGCCATATTCCCAAAAAAGGGCGTTGTAAATCCGCAAATTAAATTATTAAATTCTCTCTTCCATTGGGGAATCAAAATATTTTCTTTAAATAGCATAGCTCCTCTATTTCAGGTTTTGTTATTAAAAAATTAAACAAAAAAATAGTTATTCGACAAGACGGTAAGAATTATTCTTTACCCTCTTTATCTTTTTCTTTGTTCTCGGTATCGTTTTCGTTTGAAAATTTCTTAAACAATAACTTTAAGTTATACCATATACTCAACTCTTCGGGAGGAGCAAATTTTTTGAATTTTTCGTCGAATTCCCTCTCGCGTTTTTTTTCTTCTTCAAGCTCTTTTTCTCTTTCCGCCTCTATTACTTCAATTTTTTTCTTGTTAAAAGCGAATACTAATATGCCGGATACGATCGTAACGATAATTAAAACAGTATTAAACGATTTTTCCTCTTTCATAAACTTGAGAATCGGTGAAATCGATAATATAATAACGACCGCTATAAAAGTAATATACAAAGCGTTTGTTTCCCGCTTAGTTAGCGCCGTTTCAATTTTTTTAATAACGTTATTTTTATTTAGTTCGTTTTCCCGTTCATAAGGCTTACCTTGAATTTGGCATTTAACATATTCGATTATCCGCTTTACAAATTTTATCATAAATTTTATTACGCATACTACTATCTTGATTATAATATCGTAGTCTATAAATATCAAAACAATTCCCGATAAAATTAATATTATAACTCTAAAATCCTCTAAAAGATGCGGTATAAAATAAAGATATAGCGCTAAAGCAATAACTAAGGCGTTTAAAAACAGTTTAAAGCCGTTTTTAACCAAATTTTTATTTGCAAAATTAACTATTGCGTTCTTTATTTCCAAAGCTTTTTCTACTTTTAAAACGCTTAATATCCCGCTTCTTATTCTAAGCCAAAAAGCTCCTAACAGATATATTCCCAACGCGCCGAATAAAGCATAATATATATATTTGTTTAGACTAAACTTTACGCTATTAATAGTTATTAGAGCCAGACCGTAAATAAAAAGAAAAGTAACTATATTTTTAATCGACGACCCTAAACTCCCGCCTTCGTATATTTTATTTAAGGTCTCTTTCTTTATTCCTACATCTTTTACGGCGCCAACTATGCCGTCAAATAAGAAAAATATATAACACGATAAAAATACGGAAATTGTTAAATACAATACTATCGTCAACGACAACCAATTTTTAACGTCTAAATTAGAAATTAAATAGCAGGAAGATCCGATAGTTTTTGGGGTAAAATCCGTCTGAATTTTTGTAGAATCAAAATTCTTGATCTTAATATATCTGATTTTTAAAGCTATATTTTTATATACCGACGCGTCCGGACCGACGTTTGTCGATAAAGCAAACCTTTTTACGCCGGTTAACGGTAAATTGAACTCTACAAAGTTTATTTTATTTCTGGTTACAACCTTTTCCGTTTTCAGAGTATTTTTTGCAAATCCTTTAACATTCTCGTAATAAACGTCGGCCTTGCCGTCTTTAACGTTATTAGCAAATTCGGCTCTTATCGTCAATTGACTGGTCGCAAAAGCCGTTATAGACAACGCTAAAATTATCAGCGCCGCCGTCGCTCGAACGATAATATTCATTTTGCTCTTTTTCTGAAAATAAGGAACTACCGATTTACTCATTAATGGGTAACTTAAAAAGTATAAAACAACGCAGATTCCAATAATTACAAGGAAAACACTGTTTTTATTTTCCTTAAATAGACCGTTTAAAACAGAAGAGTTTTTTTGCGCTATATATCCCGAGCCGACGCCGTTCCCAACTCTCGAAATATAAGAGATGCTATTTTCCGCGTCGGCCGATGCGTCGAGCGGCGGAAGCTCGAGAAATTTCAAAAGCTCGTCCCCTTCGATAATTTTTATCATCTTTTTCTTAACCAATCTTATGTTTTTTGAGAATTTTATCGATTTAACGGTTATATAATCTTTAGTCGCGCAACTTAACGAAGCCAAATCGATATTAATTTTTTGCGGATCGTACGCGACTTTTTGGATCTCAACGCCATATATATGCGTATACGGGCTCGTCTTATAGACCGAACTGTCGTATTCTTTATTATAAATAATAAACGAAGCCATCTTGGGCTTGGCGTTTTTCATTGAAACTATTTTAGAATCAAATCCAAGTATCGAATTCTCGTAATATTCTCTATTAAAATCCGCTATAAACCGTATATCTTTACTTTTTTTTATGTCTTTGTCGGTAAAAAAATTAACTTCTTCCCCTACTATATTAGCGGCGATTATTTTTGAGCCGTCAATTTCAAGATAAAATTTAGCGCTATCGACGGTTGCGTCGTCCGTCAGCTCTATCGCGCTCTGAAAATAAGGAATATTCAGTTTAAAAGTAATATAGTCGGATACTCCCGACGACAAGATATTACGGTCAAAATCAAGACTCCATTTTTCAACGACATTATTTTCCCCTTTTTCGACGGTTAATAAACGTTGCGTTATATTTTTTGTTATATCTATTTTGTTATAATTCATAATCTTTGACTTAACGGATAAATTTAGTTCTCTCGCCGTAATCAAGTTTGGAGTTTCGGCAGAGTTGATAAATTTCCTTAACGCTTCGTTTAGTTCAAATATAAAGAAAATATTCTTCTTATCGTTATATATCGAGTCAAATCGGCATTTTATACCATTAATTTTTAATTCGGCTTCTATCGTATCTCTATCGCAACTGGCGTCGTTTATAAACGTCTCGTTTTTACTTTTTAATAGCGCGATTTTATTGTAAGACAGATCGACTATAATCGGATTAAAAGCTTTGTATTTAGCAAAAACGTCCATTGTTTTAAATGAATCGGAGACGGAAAGTTTTTCGCTCAATATATAATTTTTTACCGCTTCGTTAAAGAGGTAAGCTTTACCGATTAGATTTTGGTATGCCGATTTTTCATCGAGCGAAGTTGTTTTATCCGCCATTATATCGCTCAATATCTTGGCTATATCTTTTTCGCTTTTCATATTATCTAGAGAAGCCGAATATCCCCACTCTTCGTAAGCGTAGCCGTTTTTAACTTCAAAATTTTTCAGTTCGGTTTTTTTATTAAGGTCTTTCAAAATTATATTAAGCGCGGTCTTTTCGCCGTTATTTATCTTAGTAATATAATCAATTTTTAAGTTTTCTATCGTTTTGCAGTCCTTATTTTTTTTAAAAAAATAGGTAAAATTTTCTCTCTTAACAAATTCCTGATTTTCGCCGTTAATTGTCAAATTTATTCTTACGTTCTCAATATCCGCCGAAGGGTCGGTTAAAAAACTATTCTTACCATTGGTAGTTATCGTAAAGTAACTATAAAAGCTATTCAAGGGTATATTCTGCTCGTTTAATTCCCATGTTTCATAGGCGACGCCGTCCCTAATGTTAAAATCCGAAAGCTGAATATTATTAAATAGCGGGAAGTCGCTTGAGTCAATTATAGAATTAGCGAAACCTATTTCCAATTTATCTTCGTTATACAGCCCCAAATCGTTCAAATTAAATTTGTTTGTAGTATAAGAATTTTCGGTTTTAAGTTCAAAATCGCTTGTTAAATCCGCCGAACGAGACTCGATCTCCATTGTATCGGGAAACCAATCAAACCCCAACTCTACCAACGCGTATAAAAATATAAATATACCCAATATAGAAAAAATTCTGATAATTCCATATTTAAACAATAGATTCTTTAAAAACATAAATTCTCCTCCGTATGGAAAAAAGTTGATTTGCAATTAATAATTTGACTATACTATTAGATTTTCCGATTTTTGTAAAGAGTTATCAGTTTATAAATTTATATATACGGACGTCGCCGATTTTCTTTTCCAAAACGACTTTTCTTTTAATATCGTACTGTTTTAGCGTCTTTTCTCTTTTATCTTTGTCGGTATAGTAATCGTAGTTTTTATCAATTTTGGCAAGAATTTCGTCGGTTCTTCTCGGCCAACTCGGTATTAAACGCTCTTCGGATAAAGCGTTGGCAAAAATATAGTAATCGATAGAATCAAGTACCGATACGACGTATTTGACTTTATAAAAGTCCATCGCTTTTTTAAGCCCTTCTTTTGCCGCCATATCCCTAACCTCGTTTGAAGAAAGAAATTTGCTATAATCGTAAATCGCCGGTATCGAAGTATAAAGAGTTGGAAAATACGCATTCCCCAGAGGGATATAATACTCGTCGGAGTTCATATTATTTTTTAAATACTCCGACGCCGCCTTTGCCCCTTCGTATTGATAAGACAATAAGCGCGCCGTATACTGATAATTGGCTCTTGTAAGAAAAACCATAACTACCAATATGAAAATATAAGAAGCCGCTTTAGAACCGAGTTTCTTGAAAATATAATATATCGGCAAAGCGGCGGATATAAAAATAGTAATCATAATAATTATAGTATAATAATGATGTATATAGATAGATTTCGACGCAATAACGGTATAAATCGCCGATCCGACAAAAAACGCCGATATAAGCGCAAATATTTTTGATTTATAAAACATTAACGAGAATAAAACTCCCCAAATTCCCATAATAAAAATTATCTCGCTGGAGTAATTAGCGTATCTTCTCAATAACAAATATCTATAAAAATCAAAATTAAACAGCAATTTCATATCGGTTATAAACGATGGAAATAACCTGTAATAACCTCTTAAATATATCAATAAAATCAACAAACCGACTAATAATGCGATAAAGCCTGCGATATAATATTTATTTCTTGAGATTTTCCTTAAAATATCGTCGTAACGATTATAATTTAACTTAACAGCGTAATATAACAAAATATAAATCGCTATATACGTTATTGATAAAAATATAGCCAACCCGGTATTTTGTATCAGATAAAAAATCGAATATCTTTGAGCTAAAACGACGCTAATAGAAAATAAGATTATTATAAAGAATATTTTTATTCTGGCGACGGGGTCTTTTATATTATAGAAAGTAAGAATCGCGATAATAGGAAGCGAGTAGATAGCAAGCGATATTTTGACCGCAAATCCTATCCCGAGAAGTATAGAAGCGAGATATAAACGTAAAAACCCGCCGGTTTGAAAATATTTTAATAGATTATAAAGCGACATAAGAAAAAACAGAATAATAATCGAATCGTAAACCGTCATAAAAGTAGAAATATGAATTACTTGATTAAAAACCATAAAAGTAACGGCTATAATTGTCATTTTTAATGGAAAATATCTTCTAATTACCAAAAATGAAAATATTATTATTAATACGCCTACAAGCGCCGTAACAATCCTGACGTTTAGTTCGATAGAATTAAATTTAAAAATTTCAAAGCATACGTATAGCGCCCATTCTAAAATAGGTATAGAGCCAAACGCGTTTCTAACTCCGTCCGGGTTGTTTATCGGATTTGTCGAATATTTTGCTTGATTCCAAAAAGGATTGTTTTTTTCAGCCATATATTTTGCCGGCTCTACGTACGAGTTATATTTCGCGGTAACCGACCCGCCGGCAAAAGATAAGTTCATATAAGGCGCTTTTACGCCTATAAATATCGCTACCAAAATGATAATAGCAATAAATCCGGCAAAATCCGAATTAATATACGCTAAAACTTTACCGACGACGGGTATCCGGTATTTTCCGGGATTCGCCGTAAGGAACGCTGATCTCTTTTCGACTATTTTTTTTGTTTCTACGCCGGATTCTTCAATTATATTTTTAATAATCCGCTTATCGACAAAAAATGCCTTTATCGAATCGTATAAAAAAAATATATAGAGAGCGAGTATTACGGAGCCGATAAATATTATAAATTTAAATTTGTAATTTATTTTATTTACAAATTCTTTAGCGTCAAACCTCGATATCAGTCTGATTTCGTTTTGCTTAATTTTGTCAAAATCAAACAAATTAACGACGCTTTTCCCGTCGATTTTCTTTAAAAATAGATTAATATTGGTTTCGTCGATATATTTACTAAAAGTAACGCTTTTTACCTCCGTAAAATCCGGAAGAATTTTAACAGAATTTATAGGAAATATTTCAACGTTCGCCGGTTTCTTTTTATAATCCAATTCTATTTTTATCTCTGAAAAATATTTGGTTTTTAGCGGATCGTATATAAAATAAAAGCCGGCGCCGTCTCTGCGAAAAAACTCCGCCGGATCGTTATCTAAATACAAAACCATATCGACAATATCTGCCGCCGCCTCGTCTTTAACATTTATGGATAGGTATCTATCTAAAGTTCGCGATTTATACGTAAAATCTACAGATTTCCAGACAATTCTTTCGGTATTATCAGAATTTTCTAAAAAAAACAGATCTTCTATTCCGGAGATATTTTTTTTATTATTACCGAAATTTTGTAATTCGCAAGCGCAATCGATTACTAATTTGCCTTCTTCGAAATAAAAACTGCCGTCTTTATCAAAATATTCCAGCGGTCCGGACTCTGTTTTAACGGTTATTTTGTTGAAAGAAAAATTCAAAATAGATATATTAATAACGTTTACTATTACAAAAACAGTCGAAGGAATAAAATACTTTAAGAATTTATTTAACTTGATATTTTGCATTAAATTTTGTTTAAAAAAAAACACCTTGACTGACAAGGTGTTATTTTTCCTATTACCAGATAATTAAGCTACAGTCTCAATATTAACATTACTATTATAAGTAGTATCCACAGGGTCAACTGGACAAGCGACTAAGCTCATGATAGCGATAACAACTACCACCGGCAATACTATAAGAAGATTCTTAATTTTCTTCATATCCTATTCTCCTTACTATTTTTAATAAACTATATAGTTCATTATACCTCTATTTATAAAAATGTCAATAAAATATTAAAAAAAAACAAATATTTTTTATATATTTCTCGATTTATGGTATTATTTAGACTAATATATTCATATATCTTATGTTATACTTTTATTATTAGTTTAAAGACAATTATCTCATAATATCTTTAAATATCTTCAACATACTCCTCTTTATAGCGTTCTTTTTTAATAAAACATTTCAAAAATATTTGTTTTTAAAATTTTATTTACTTAATATTTTCCTTTTTTTACTAAATTGTATTATATTTATAGTTAAATTTTAAATTTATTAAATATAATTTCCGAAGTTATCGATAGAGGAATGGAGGAGAGCTTATGAACGCCGTCCCGATTACAAATTTAAATTCCGGCTCTTATTCGACGGAAGATATATTCATTTTCGAAAATTTGTTTTTTTATCCAAAAAATCTGCCGGTTTCCGAATCCCACATTAATATTTTGAAAAATTGGAACGTAGAAAACGTATTCACAAACGGCAATCTCCTTAAAGCTGAAAAAGATGAAATTCCTAAAGAAGGGGCGAATAAACTTCTTGAGGATTTGTTTGATAACGACGAAAACGAAAGTCCGGAAAAAGCTCCTGAGAACGTTAATAAAGCCGGCGAGAAAAGCAAAATTAATTCTTCAAATCCGGAAGTAAAATCCTCCGTTAAAAGCGAATCGATTGTAACAAACGTTAACGAACCTTTTAAAGACGCTTACAAAAAATGGATTTTGATGACTGTAAATTTTTTTAACGATATAGTCTCAAAAAAAACTCTCGATAAAGAAAAAGTTTTGGGACTTTTAAAAGAGATTAAACAGACTATATCCTTTAACAAAAACGACGCGCTTATGATGTTTGGCAGACCTATTGAAGGAATATCCTATATTTACACAAAAACAATAGAAACCACAATTTTATCTTTTATTTTAGCCGAATCGATGAATTTAGTCGACTACGCCGTTTCAAATCTAGCGATAGCGACCTTATTTCACGATCTCGGTATGATAAAAATTCCTAAGCCAATATTGCAAAAAACCGGTCCCTTAACAAAAGAAGAGTTAACGGTCGTTCAAAATCACACAATAATCGGATTTAAGTATTTAAAAGAGATAAATTATTCCGTTATAATAGCGTCCGGATCGCTTCAGCATCATGAAAGGGTCGACGGCAAAGGATATCCTAACAGAGTCTCGGCGGATAAGATCACCGAAATAGCCAAAATTATAGCGGTAGTCGACGCTTATTGCTCCGCAATCGCCGATAAACCTTTTAAGGATCCTTTACACGCAAAAGACGCCGTGCAGGATCTATTAAAAAGCGGAGGCACCGCTTACGACCCGGCCATATTGAGAGAGCTTGTTAAAAATATTTCTTTTTACCCGGTTGGCAGTCTGATCCGACTGTCAAACGGTATTCCGGCTAAGGTCATAGGCACCTCCGGAGTAGCGATGAGACCTATCGTTAGAACGATTATCTTAAATTCAAGCGGCGCGACGGAAGGGGAAATAATCGATCTTAGCAAAAGGAACGATTTATACATAAAAGGGGTTTTTAAAAAATAACCATTTTTAACATTTTGGGAATATTTTTATGCAGATAAAATTTCACGGCTCAAGAGGTTCGATACCCGCTCCTGGGATAGATACTATCAAATACGGCGGCAACACTAGTTGCGTCGAATTTGTATCCGACGAAGGACAAAGGATTATAATCGACGCCGGAACCGGAATAAGAAAAATAAATCGAACCCAATTTAACGATAAAATATTGCTTTTCTTTTCCCACTCTCATTGGGATCATCTGCAAGGCTTGCCTTTTTTCAATCAAATTTTCAACCCCGACGCTAGAATCGAAATATTACTAAACGCCCGCTATTACGACGGAATAAAATCCGATCTGCTTAAACAGATGTCGGGCAAAAGTTTTCCGATTCAGTTTGACAGTCTTCCTTGCGATATTAAATTTATTAAAATAGAAGAAAAATACGAGATCGACTCAAATCTATATGTTGAAGTTTTTGAAAACGCTCATCCGGGCGGATCTTCCGCCATCAAAATTGTTAATAAAAACAAAATATTCACGTTTTCAACCGATAATGAGATAAGCATTATGAAAGAGAGAAAAACCTACGATAATTTTGTAAAATTTTGCTCAAATTCAACAATTTTGGCTCACGACGCTCAATATTTAGACGCTGAAATGAAAAATAAAAAAGGCTGGGGACACTCCTCTATACAAGACGTTTGCGATTTATTAATAGAATCGCAAATTCAAACGGGCTTTTTTACGCATCACGACCCGGAGAGAACGGACGACCAAATTGACGATTTTGAAAATATCATTGCAGAAAAAATATCCCGCTCCGGAAGAATAACGACCCTATCCGGCGCGCGCGAAGAAGACGTTATAGAAATTTAAACTATAATCGAAGCAATTAAAGCCTATTTCGTCAAACCCGATAAAACGTTAAACGACGCTTAGTCGGTAATCAATAAATAATCGACTTGTCTTTGTACGTTTCCAATAGATCGTTAAGCGAATTCGCGCGCAAATCGTTGCCTTTTTTTTCTTCTTCCAACACGGTTATGGCGCTAATAGCCGTATCTAACGAAGTTATACAGGGCGTCCGAAGTTCGACGGCAAGTCTTCGTATTTTGAATCCCAATTTTCCGGGGTTTTTGCCTTTAGTCGGCGTGTTTATAATCAAATCTATAACATTATCCTTCATCAATTCTATAACGTTCGGAACGCCGTCTCCGGGCAAATAAGCCGGATTAATTTCAATCCCTTTATCGGCTAAAAACTTATAAGTTTCCTTCGTTCCATAAAGCTTATATCCAAGATTTAATAATCTTTGAGCTAAATCAAAAAGCTCCTCTTTATCTCTATTGGCTATAGAGATAAGAGCGTTTCCGGCTTTTGGAATATTAATCCCCGAAGCGCTCATAGCTTTAAAAAGCGCGTTGACTTTTTTAAATCCGAGCCCCAAAACCTCTCCGGTAGATTTCATTTCAGGTCCTAGACTGGTCTCGACTAATTTCAATTTATCAAAAGAGAATACCGGAGCTTTTATAGTATAAAAATCCGGCGGAGTTAATAGTCCGGTCGAGTAACCAAAATCCTTTAATTTTTTACCGGTCATAATTCTAGTAGCTATACTAACCATTCCAATACCGGTTACTTTACTGATTATAGGAACTGTTCGGCTGGCTCGCGGATTGACCTCTATACAATAAACCTTGCCCCCTTTGATAACGTATTGAATATTCATTAAACCTACGACTTTCAACGCGCGTCCTATAGCTACCGTATTTTTTATGATGGTACTCTTTTCGTCTTCGGTAAGATTGAAAGGAGGAAATACCGCCATAGAATCTCCGGAATGCACTCCGGCCCGTTCGATCTGTTCAAATATTCCCGGAATAAACACGTCCTCTCCGTCGCAAATAACGTCAACTTCAGCCTCTTTACCAAGAACGTATCTATCTACTAATACGGGATGTTCGGGACTAATGTCTGTGGCAAACCTCATATATTGAAAAAGATCGTCGTCGTTATTTACTATCTCCATAGCGTGACCGCCTATTACGTACGACGGTCTAACTAACAGCGGATAGCCCAATCTGTTCGCCACCCCAAGAGCTTCGTCAAAAGAAACTACGCTCTTCCCTTCAGGTTGTAACGCTCCCAAAGAATGAAGCAGATCGTTAAATCTTTTTCTATCCTCCGCTATATCGATGCTGTCTATTGAAGTTCCCAATATTTTTATACCCGCGTCGTAAAGCGGTTTAACCAAATTTATCGCAGTTTGCCCTCCAAACTGAACGATAACCCCCTCGGGATTCTCTTTATCTATAACGTTCAAAATATCTTCGATATTTAGCGGTTCAAAATACAGTTTGTCCGACGCGTCAAAATCTGTCGATACCGTTTCGGGATTATTATTGATAATGATCGACTCGATTCCCTCTTCGGCAAGCCCCCATACGGAGTGTACGGAACAATAATCAAACTCTATCCCCTGACCAATTCTTATCGGACCGGATCCTAAAACCAATATCTTCCTTTTATCGTTTACAACTACTTCGTCTTCTTCCTCGTATGTCGAATAATAATACGGCGTATGAGCTTCAAATTCGGCGGCGCAAGTATCTACCATTTTGTAAACCGGTATAACGCCGCATAACTTTCTAAAAGCTCTAAACTCAAGGTGAGTCGTTCCTATCATCCTCGCAATATACGTATCCGCAAATCCTCTATCTTTTATTTTCCTTAAAAACGCTATTACCTTTTCTTCCGGTTTTTTACCCGATAAAACCGTCTCTTTAGTAAAATAATTTTTAATCTCTTTTTCAAGCAGTATAATATTTTCAAACTTCTTGAGAAAAAACATATCTATTTTAGTATCGCTTGCTATCTTACCAATCGGATATCCTCTTCTAAGAAGCTCAAATATAACAAACATTCTTCTATCGTCGACTAATTTAAGATACTCGACCAATTTTGCGTCGTCCCAATCGGCTATCGATTTTAAATAAGGTCCGTCGACGCGCATCTCAAGCGATCTTATAGCCTTCATAAGCGACCCTTCCAAAGATCTATCAATAGCCATAACTTCGCCGGTCGCTTTCATCTGCGCGCCGAGACTTCTATCTGCGGAAACAAATTTATCAAAGGGCCATCTGGGCGCCTTTGTTACAACGTAATCTATGGCGGGCTCAAAACTTGCCAACGTCTTTTTTGTTACCGAATTTTCTATCTCGTCGAGCCGCAATCCTATCGCAATTTTCGAAGCTACTTTGGCTATCGGATATCCCGTCGCCTTAGACGCCAACGCTGAAGAACGAGACACTCTGGGGTTGACTTCTATTACTATATATTCAAAAGAGTAGGGGTCAAGCGCAAACTGTATGTTGCATCCCCCTTCTATCCCCAAAGCCCTTATTATCTTTAACGAAGCCGCTCTCAACATCCGATACTCTCTATCAGCCAAAGTCTGACACGGAGCGACTACCAGGCTGTCTCCCGTATGTATTCCGACAGGATCGACGTTTTCCATACTACAAATAGTAATACAAGCGTCGCCGGAATCTCTCATAACCTCGAACTCTATCTCTTTCCATCCGGCTACCGATCTTTCGATTAACAACTGCCCTATTCTGGAATTTTTTATACCTTTCATTGAAATATTAACAAGATCTTCTCTATTGTCGGCAATACCGCCGCCCAATCCGCCCATCGTGTAAGCGGGTCTTACTATTACGGGATATCCTATCTCCTCGGCAAAATCGACGGCGCCTTTTACGGTATTAACAATAGCGCTTGGAGGAATGGGCTCGTTTATCTCTATCATCAGATTTTTAAACAACTCTCTATCTTCCGCTTTTTTAATCGCCATTAAGGGAGTTCCTAAAAGTCTAACGTTGTATTTATCAAGAACGCCGTTCTCGCTAAGCTCGACGGCAAGATTTAATCCCGTCTGACCTCCAAGCGTCGGCAATAACCCGTCGGGTCTCTCTTTTGCGATGATCCTCTCAACCGAATCGATTGTCAACGGTTCCAGATAGACTTTATCCGCCATATTTAGATCTGTCATTATTGTAGCCGGGTTAGAATTGACAAGAACAACTTCAAGCCCCTCTTCTCTAAGAGACTTGCAAGCTTGAGTTCCGGCGTAATCAAACTCCGCAGCCTGCCCTATAACAATCGGTCCCGATCCGATAACCAGCGCCTTTTTAATATCTTTATATAACGGCATCCAAAATTCTCCAAACTGCTACGGAAAAAAAATCGGGGCAAGAGGATTCGAACCTCCGGCCTCTCGGTCCCGAACCGAACGCGCTACCAGGCTGCGCTATGCCCCGTAAAAAACAACTTTGCCATTATAACTTTTTTTTTTATATTTTCAATAAAATTTGAAGATATTTTATTAAACGTCGTCGGTTTTCAAAATCGCCATAAAGGCGGATTGAGGTATCTCGACATTCCCGACCATCTTCATTCTTTTCTTTCCCTCTTTCTGTTTCTCTAACAACTTTCTTTTTCGAGAAATATCCCCGCCGTAACACTTTGCAATTACGTCTTTTCTATACGCGTTTATGTTTTCTCGCGCGATAATATTATTTCCGATAGCCGCCTGTATAGGGATCTTAAATTGCTGTCTCGGAATATGCTCCGTTAGTTTTTCGCAAATTTTCTTCGCTCTGTTTCTTGCGCTCTCTTTATGAACCAAAAACGACAAAGCGTCTACGGGTTTGCCCGACACCAGAATATCGACTTTAGCCAAATCCGTTCTTTTCATATCGGTTATCTCGTAATCAAAAGAGGCGTATCCTTTGCTCATTGATTTTAATTTATCGTAAAAATCGTAAATAATCTCCGCCAAAGGCAAATCGTATTGAAGTTCTACTCTCTTTTCGTCGAGATACCTAAAATTCGTCTGAGAACCTCTTTTTTCAATACACAAATTCATAATAGAGCCAAGATACTCTTGAGGCAAAATAATTGTCGCCTTTATATAAGGCTCTTCAATATAATCAATTTCCGTCTCGTCGGGATAATTTAACGGATTGTCAAGGAATACGCTATCGCCGGACTTTAAAAAAATATTATACTGAACCGAAGGCGCCGTTAAAATTAACGAAACGTCAAATTCCCTCTCTAAACGTTCCTGTACGACCTCAAGATGAAGCAGCCCCAAAAATCCGCATCTAAATCCAAACCCCAACGCCGATGAAAAGTCCTTCGCATATATAAGAGAAGAATCGTTTAACTTTAACTTTAACAACGCGTCCGCTAAATCTTGATAATCGTCGGAAGATACCGGATATATTGACGAAAAAACGACCGGTTTTATCTCTTTAAATCCGGCTAACGGTTGCGGCGCGGGGTTTTTCAGGTTTGTAATAGTATCGCCGATTAGAACGTCCGCTATATTTTTAATTCCGGCTATTACGTAGCCCACGTCGCCGGGCGATAACTTATCCGACTTATCCATCCTAAGTTTAAAATACCCCGTCTCCTCCACAACATAATTTGTCCCGGTCTGCATAAGAAGTATCTCGTCTCCCGCCTTGATCTCGCCGTCAAAAACTCTCGTATGAATAACTACCCCTCTATATTCGTCGTAATGACTATCGAATATCAGAGATTTTAACGGACTGTCAGTCTTTCCTTCCGGAGGGGGTATGACGTTAACGATAGCTTCAAATATATCGGCGATTCCTATGCCCTCTTTTCCCGACGCTAATATAGCGTTTTTCGGATCTAATCCAAGTTCGGTTTTTATCTGTTTCTTTACCTCTTCAACGTTTGCCGAAGGAAGGTCTATCTTATTAATAACTATGATAATCTCGAGGTTCAACTCCAAAGCTAAATATAAATTGGCTAAAGTCTGAGCCTCGACTCCTTGAGTCGCGTCGATGAGCAATAACGCGCCCTCGCACGCTTTGAGAGACCTGGAGACTTCGTAAGTGAAATCGACGTGCCCGGGCGTATCGATGAGATTCAAACTATACTGATTGCCGTCCTTAGCGGTATAAGGAAGTCTAACGGCGTTGCTCTTTATGGTAATGCCCCGCTCCCTCTCGATATCAAGATTGTCTAATATCTGATCCTTATACTCTCTTTGAGATATAATATTACTAAACTCGATAAGGCGGTCCGCCAAAGTAGACTTACCGTGGTCGATATGAGCTATGATGCTGAAATTTCTGATCCTGTCCAAAATATTGCGCTCCTTGTCCTATTTACGGCTCACGCCCAACTATTCTATATTTTTTTAAAAATTCGCAGAAAAATGTTAATCTCATTTATCCGATCTTATCAAGAACTTACATACTATCATAAATATTATTATTTGTGAATTTTTTATGATTAAAATCGCGCAATCCGTCAGTTTTTTGAGGCGGGAAAATTGACACATATGTAACGTAGCGCTCTTTGATGAAAAATTCGACGCGCATGGAACAAATAAAATAACACATATGAAACAAATATTTTTAATTCCCCAAAAAACTGACGGGATACTAAAATCGCGCAAAAAATTGGGGGATTGTTATCTCTTATTGTATACTCCCTATGCGATATTCAACGCCAATATTTATAAAAAAATTGTCATAATTTCTATAAGGCGTTACATTTATACCAAACTCAAAAAAACCGCCGATAATATGACTGATATTTATAATTTCGCCTTTAACGTTTAAAAACATCCACGAAGTCGTATATTTCAAAAATCCTATAAAAAAATTGGGGGAGATAAAAAACTGAAATTCATAAAAAAAGAAAACAAATTCCGCATTAAGACCAACTTCAATTAGAGCATATTTATTTTCATAATCGCTGCCTATCAAATTTACAAATGTAATTTTCTGAAATAGTCTATTCATAAAACAACGTTGTTGAAAAAATGTATAAATAAATCCCGGTAGCAGCCCGCTTAGTAAAATCGCCGAAGTTATATATGTTCCGATTCCTCCGTATCCCCCCATAGCCGATACATTAATTGAGTCTCCAAGCGCCAGACCGAATCCGATTTTATAATTATTCCTGACTTCTTTAAAAAACAAATAGTCAAATTTTATCGTTAAATGTACCAAAACATGATATTCTATATATTTTGGCTCCTGATAACTTGGTTCAAGAATCAATAAAGAATTAAGAGACAACCCTGAAGCGAAGCTAAAATTCTGAGTAATACCGCTTGAAGTTATTTTATTGTTATTAATAAAAATTAAAAATGTAATAAAAAAAAACATTGTTTTTTTCAATTTATTATCTCATAGCTCAAATCGTCCATATCGACCTTATACGCCCCGTCGTTATCTTCGCTTACGCACCAGATATAACCGTTTTTGCAATAGGTAAGATAATTCCAAGAATCATATATTTGTATATTCTTTAGTTCTATATAGTTGTTTATTATATCCCTTTTTGTAATATTTAAATAATTATTTCCTATTTCAACAAAATATGAATAATTATTTTTTTCAAAAACATTAATTAACAACAAATATTTATCGCTTTTATAAAGAGATTTATAATTAAAAGGTTCAAAAGAATTTATATAATATACCTCTTCATAATCAGACGCTGATGAGATAAATGAATCTTGCAAATAATTTCCAGACAATTTATAAAATGAATGATTTCTATTAAAAAAATTCCCGCCTATATTCTTTTTTTCAGTTAAATTATATAATATGTCGCCATAAGAACTAATTGAAAGAGCTAAGTAGTAACAGTTATTAATAAATGTCCAATCGCCACGAAACAAACCTTCCGGTAATGTAATATATTCAGTATTATTTGTTTTAGAGTCATAAATATAGTATTCTTTAGGCGATCCTTCAAATCCAACGCCTGTTGGAGTTATCCAGAGTTTGTCGCCAACAACTTCAACGCGCTCGGGAGTAAAATTAATACTAAACTTCTCGCATAACCCTGTTTTTGTATTTAATTTTATCGCTTTTCCATTGAGCAATACAATATAAGGATTCGTATCAAACGACGCGTCGTATTCCATGTCGTAAATTATCAAATTTTTAAATTCGTATTTATACAATATTTTATCATTGCTCGTATCAACCGCATATATGATATGTTTTTTATCGTCTTTTATGTTAGATAAGAAAATAGTATTTTCATCTACCTCTATGCCGTCAAACGACGGTAAATAATTCGGATCAATTTCGTTAGAACAAGAACAACAACACAATACAAAAATTAATATCGCAGGCAAAAAAAGTTTTATTTTCATAACTTTTCCTTTTAAAAAAACAAGTCCCCGTTTTTTTGAAACGGAGAGTTGCATTTTTAAGTTCTTTCGCTCTCTCGATAAACATATCCGAAGCATAATCTATAATATCGCATAATTTCAAATAATTTTTACTATTTATTAAACAATCCTATCATTTATTAAACAATCTTACAATTTTATCTCTTACTTATCCGGACAATACCCTATGCGATATTCGATCCCAAGACTTATATAACCGTATGCGCGGGTCGCGTTGAGTTCTCTCACATTTTAACAAGATCGTTCAACGACATTTCCGGAATAGATAATCTTCCCCCTGAAATAGAATAATTGACCGTGTTTTTTCCTGAATAGTTATTTTCGCTCCAATAATCGAGTTTGCCGCAGTAAGAAAAGCATTTTAAAGTCGCGCTCAAAGTCGAATATCCGGTATTCGCAAAGGGAAAACCGTAGTCCGTAGTATTATCCGAAGAGTAATACACAACGTCGTAAAGCGACATATTGCCGTCGACGGTAAACTCAATGCTTTTGTAAACATTGCCGCTAACTTCAATGCCCCATGCTCCGACAAGAGAGTCGTCGAATATATAGGGACAACCGATTAAACCGCAAACTAAACAAATAATAAGAATAAAGTATATCTTATTCATTATAACCTCCGTAAAAATTTAATTTATTATCTCATAGCTTTTACCGTTTTCCCATTCAAAAATGAAATATAAACATTCATATCAAACGATGCGTCAAATTCCAGATCATATAAAGTTAAATCTTGGACTTTTTTTCTTTATTATTCCGCTCCGTTAGAAAGCGGAATAAGTTCCGACGAATCTTACTTCCAAATCAATAAATATTGAAGACAAGGGGTTTGCCGACAGGTTTTCTCCGCCGACGACAAATTTTGGCAATTTACTATTTAAGACTTCTCTTATTTTATTTGAAACGACCTCCCCGCTTTTTTTATTTTCTGACAAACCCAGTTCTACGCCTATCAGTTTCTCATCGTTACCGCCTTTCAAATTATCCGCCTTTTGATCTGTAGACGCATACATCTCTACTTTGGCAACAAACGAGCCGTTTTTCCTTACGGTATAATACAACACAATCTCGGAAAATGAAACATTGCTCTTTAATACCTCTTCCGGTATTTTTATTTCGCTTTCGACATATAATCCGCAAGTGTTTTGCAGTTCGATCGTTATTTTCGAGCTTGTAATATCAAAAGGAACGGCGCAACTTGATATAAGAAAAACCAAGCTAAATATGGAAATACATAGCGCCGCTTTAACTGTTTTATTTGTCATAAAAAACTCCTTCAAATACCTCTCTTTAAAGTCCCTCTTTTTAAACCCTTTTTTAAAATCCTTCTATATTAATTATATATTAAAAACGCTAAAAATCAATCAAAAACGGATGCGTTTTTTATTTTATTTCTAAAACTATTCTAAAACGCATCCGTCGACTAAATAGGTCGAGAACATTCGTCCCAAAATTTAATACTAATTATTTCATAAAAGCCGCTATCATAACGCCCGCCGCTACCGCCGTTCCGATAACTCCCGCAACGTTAGGTCCCATGGCGTGCATTATCAAGAAATTACCCGGGTCGTATTCTTGCCCAACCTTGTTAGATACTCTCGCCGCCATCGGCACAGCCGATACCCCGGCCGAACCTATAAGAGGATTAATTTTCTCCTTCAAGAATAAATTCATCACTTTTGCTACCAGCACGCCGGAGGCGGTAGCGATACAAAACGCCAACAGACCCAACAACACTATCCCTATCGTCGATACTTGCATAAATTTGTCGGCGCTCATCTGAGAACCTACCCCCAAACCTAAAAATATTGTTATAATATTTAAAAGTTCGTTTTGCAGAGTTTGCGATAATCTCTCGACCACTCCCGACTCTCTAACAAAATTACCAAAGCAAAGCGCGCCCAACAAAGGAGCCGCCGCGGGCAACAGTAATATGGTGAGCCCAAATACAACCATAGGAAATAGGACCTTCTCAACTTTTCCTACGTGTCTCAATTGTTTCATTCTGATAAGTTTCTCTTTTTTAGTCGTCAATAGTCTCATAATCGGCGGCTGAATTATCGGCACCAGCGCCATATAAGAATACGCCGCTACGGCAACCGACCCCATTAAGTGCGGCGCTAGTTTAGCCGCTATATAAATCGTCGTCGGACCGTCCGCTCCCCCTATAATCGATATAGCGCAGGCTTCTTTTAACGAATAACTCACGCCCGGAATTGCATTTAGCAATACCGCTCCAAAAAGAGTCGTAAATACTCCAAATTGAGCGGCGGCTCCTAAAAGCGCCGTTTTAGGGTTGGCGATAAGCGGACCAAAATCCGTTAAAGCTCCTATGCCCATGAAAATTATCAGCGGGAAAAATTCGTTTCCAACCCCCGCGTCGTAAATGATCTTTAAAAATCCGGGATGCCCCGTAGAAGGATCGATCCACGTTCCCCCAAGCGGGATATTAACAAACACCGCTCCAAAACCTATAGGAATAAGCAGTAACGGTTCAAAATTTTTAGCCGCGCCGAGATATATAACGACCAACGCCACCAATATCATTATAAAATTTTGCCAACCAAAAACGGTAGTAGGTTCGCCCGCCGGATTTATAGTCTCTTCTTTGTAGTTAAAAAACGCGTAAACGCCCGTATTTCTGATTAAATTCACAAAGAAAGAGCCCATATTTATAGCTTCCGTCTCGTTATCTTTATCTTCCGCCTTAGTAGTAACAACCTCTATCGAATCCGGAGATTGCGACGCAATAATCGGACTGTCTAACTCTTTCAGCTCCTTTTTTTCCAACGAAAGAACTTCCGTTTTATTAATACTATTTTTTCCCGTCAGTCTGCCGTCTACAACCTTTGAGAATATAAAAGATAGAATTATCGCGCATCCTATCATTCCCAAAGTCTTGACAAATATCGACGGAATTTTTTTATTCTTAATCATTAAAAACTCCTTTCTTTAAGATAAGACTTCGACTATAGGTTGACCGGCGCTAACCTTGTCTCCCAAATCTACAAGATACTCGATCTTACCGGCAGCCGTCGACTTAATTTCAAGCTCCATTTTCATCGACTCTAATATCAGCAACGTATCGCCTTCTTTTATAGAATCGCCGTCCTTATAGTTATATCTCAAAACGGTTCCCGCAACGGGAGACTCTATAACTTTTGCGCCTTTTTCGATCTTCTTATCATGGCGCGATTCGGTATTAGCGACCCCTTCGCCGAATTTTACTTCATAGGTTTTTCCGTCGACGCTTACGGAATTGTCGCCCTTAAATTCTACGTTGTATTCTTTACCGTTAACGTTAAGAACGTATTTTGAAGCCGCTTTCTTCGCGTCTTCTACCGGAGCTTCAAATACAACCGGTCCCTTATCTCTATTGTTAAGGAAATTTACGGCAATTTGCGGGAATAGAGCGTACGTAAGAACGTCGTCTACATGAACCTCTTTACCGCCCATTTTTTCTTTAAGCTCGGCGGCTATTTTGTCAAATTCGTTAGGAATATTATCGGCCGGTCTGTTTTCCGTTACCTTTTGGATATTTAGCTCGCTCATAGCTTTTTTAACCAATTCTTCGTTCGGTTTTGCCGGAGTTTTACCATAGTTGCCGACTAATAGATTCTTGGACTCCGCGGTAAGCCTATTGTATCTTCCAAAAATAACGTTAAATACGGATTGAGTTCCGACTATCTGAGAAGTTGGGGTAACCAACGGAGGATATCCAAAATCTTTTTGAACAACGGCGATTTCTTTTAAAACGTCGTCAATTTTTTCCGACGCATTTTGCTCCTTCAGCTGGCTTTCGAGATTTGACAACATTCCGCCCGGAACTTGCGCGATAAGAATTCTCGTATCCGCCCCCAAGAAAGAGGACTCAAACTGCTTATATTTCTTTCTGATCTCTCTAAAGTAACCGGCGATCTCTACCAAAAGTTTTACGTCCAGACCGGTATCCCACTCCGTATTTTGAAGAATTTCGACCATAGTCTCCGTAGGCGAATGACTTGTCCCCATACCCATCGACGATATGGCGGTATCAATCATCTCCGCTCCGGCTTCAACCGCTTTAACTAAAGTTGCGACGGACATACCGGTAGTAGAGTGAGAATGTACGCTGATTGGAACGCCGATTTTTCCCTTAAGAGCTTTTATTAAATTAAACGCGTCGTAAGGTTTGAGAAGTCCCGCCATATCTTTGATACATATAGAATCTACGCCCAGTTTTACCAATTGTTCAGCCAATTCTACATACTTTTCTATCGTGTGATAAGGAGTCGTCGCGTAACTTATAGTTCCTTGAGCGTGTTTCTTCGCTTTTTTTACCGCTTTTATCGATCTATCGAGATTTCTCGGATCGTTGAGAGCGTCGAATATTCTAAATACGTCTACTCCGTTTATAGCCGCTCTCTCGACAAATTTATCCACAACGTCGTCGGCGTAATTTCTATATCCCAGCAAATTCTGTCCTCTTAAAAGCATCTGCATCTGAGTATTCGGATGAGCCGCTTTAAGTTTTCTTATTCTTTCCCATGGGTCTTCGTTCAAAAACCTTATACACGAATCGAAAGTCGCTCCGCCCCATGTCTCCATGGACCAGAATCCAACTTTATTTAATTTTTCCGCTATCGGCAACATATCCGAAGTAACCATTCGGGTTGCTAAAAGAGACTGATGAGCGTCTCTAAGCGCTAAGTCCGTAACCTTAATTTTAGCCATATTTTTTTCTCCTTAATTATATAACGTTTTGTTTTCAAATACTGTTCTTGTTTTACATTCTTTGCTTAAACGCAAAAGATATAGCCGCTATCGTCGCTTGATAATCGTCTCTTTCTTTAGACGGCGACTTTACCTCGACGACTTTATCTGCGCCCGATAATTTTATCAACTTGCCGACAATATTAACTAAAAAAACCAGAATGATCAGGAATGCAAAAACTACTCCCATCCCTATAACCATAACTATCGCCGCCTCGCCAATAAGTCCGCTTACGTCAGACATCCTCTCCTCCTTTGTTCTTAAAATATGTTCTTAAAATAGACCGTTTATTTTATGCGCTATATCAAAAATATATCTCCCGATATAACTCTCCTTGTTTCTACTCCGTCGTCTAACGCCGGATACCCGTCGTCGTCTATATCGACGATCGTCCCTATATATTTCTTATCGCAAACAATCCACTCGACTCTCTTACCTAACAATTTATTGTTGTCGATCCATCTCTTACGTATCTCTTTTTTGCCGCCGTCGCTAAAAAAAACGCCGAAATACCTCTCCAATTTTTCTACGTATCTCTCCGCAAAGCTATTTAGCGATAAAAATTTGTTAGTCTCAATATATACCGAGGTAGTCTTTTTATCAATAGCGGAAAGATCGTCTCTATCCGAGTTTATATTTATCCCTATTCCTACTATGAGTTTCTCCATAACGCCGCCGTTCCAGACGGACTCCGCTAATACACCCGCTATTTTCCCATCGCCGACATAAACGTCGTTGGGCCACTTAATCCAGCCGTTTTCTACCCCTTCTTCCTTTAGCATGTCGATAAGAGACAAAGAAAAAACCGCTATGTGCCACAGAAAATTTTCAACGGGATATTGCGGAACAAATAATACGGATAAAGCCAAGTCCTTATCCTTAAAATTCAACCACTCTCTATTTTCTCTCCCTCTTCCCTTAGTCTGATTGAAAGTATAGAGCAGAGTCCCGTCAACGGCGTTCAAACTCTTTAGATATGAGTTTGTCGAATCTATTTCTTCTATATAAATCTTATCGCGAAAGACGAACATCCGTTCCGATTATATTAAATTAATTATAATTTGCAACTAAAATTTGAAAAAACCGCTCCAATTTTATCGCTCAAATCTGTCGTAATGCGCCGCATAAATTTATGCCGAATCGTAAGAGAAATCGAATATTTTTAATACTCTAAGCGCCTTTACGACGTCCGAGCGTCCGCCTCTATAAAAGCGTCGTATAGCTCGTCGTAATTAAGACAAACCGGGAATTGCGGAAATTCTTTGATAACGTTGTCCGGCGGACAAAATAGTATACCCGCGGCGGCGGCGCCAAGCATCGAAACGTCGTTATAACTATCGCCGCTGGCTATTACCTTAAAATTCAGCTCTTTCAACCTCATTACGGCTTCTCTCTTCGAATCTTTCAACCTTATCTTATAATCCGCTATAAATCCTTCGTCGTCTATCTCCAGTTTATGACAAAAAAGCGTAGGAGAACCGAGCTTTTCCATAAGAGGCATAGCAAATTCATAATACGTGTCCGACAAAATAATAACTTGAAAAACTTTTTGCAGTCGCTTTAAGAAGTCGTACGCCCCCTCAAGCGGCGATAACGTAGCTATGACCTCCTTTATATCTTTCATTTTTATGTTATTTTCTCTTAAAATCCCGAGCCTTAAGCGCATTAACTCGTCGTAGTCGCTTATATCTCTGGTAGTTAAAGATAATTTCTCTATTCCTGTTTTTTTTGACACCCCTATCCATATTTCAGGCAATAACACCCCTTCCAGATCAAGACATGCGACAGTCATAGCGCCCCCTTTTTTTAGAATGTTTATAACAGAAAAAATTTTAATTTTCAACTAAATAATCTGATTTGAAAGTATCCCGCCGGTTTTTTGGGAATAAAAATTTGACACATATGATACCGACAAACAGCGGGGCGCGCTCTACTGCTTTAAAAATTTGACACATATGGAGCTGCATGTAAGCCGCTCCCTGATAAAAGAATAGCCCATATGTGTCAAAAAAATAAAATTGACACATATGATGTTAAGAGCGAATCGTCGCATATGCGTTAAAACAACGCTTATGTTATCCATTTACCCCTCGTAAATGGTAATTTGAAAATTTATACAAACTTATTGAATATTGGATAAAAAAATATTATATTTGTGAAATAGCAGTCTTTATGGAGAAATTTATGAACGCCGAAATTTCAGATATAAATAAAAAGTTAGATTTTGTAATAAATTTATTGAACGATTCAATTCTCACTAAAAATGAATATCTTGAAGTAAAAAAAATAAAAAAATTGATAGTTGAAGATAAAACTAAAATATTAAAAAGTATTGACGATGTTTAATATTTTACTATCAAATAAAGCTGAAAAATTTCTAAAGAAAATCGATAGCGTTAAAAGAGAGAAAATCAAATTAAAATTAAAATTGTTAGTTGATTTTCCGGATTGTAATCTTGATATTATAAAGATTATCGGCGAGGACGATACTTATAGAGTAAGAATTGGAAAAATAAGAGTTCTTTTTGTTATTTCTCAAAAAGGCGAAGAATTAATAATCGTTGATATTGACTTTCGGGGAAATATTTATAAAAGCGTTTAAATAATAAAAATAAGATAATAACAACGTATTGGGAGACTGTCATAAATTTTATGCAAATAGCGCATATGCGTTAAATTTTCTGAGACAATTGCCGCAATGCGCCTCGATAAAAGTGGGAATTCCCGTTTTGAATATTCTAATTAGAGCTTTTTTCCAACTTCTTCAATATATAGATTTCTACTTCTTCAATAAATAATTTTGCATTATTATAATTTTTAACAACTTCTTCCTTTGAAAAACTGACGAATATCGAATAATCGGCTCCCTGTCTGTTTTCAAAAGCTTCTTTTCAAGCTGCATAAAATTGTCCATATTTAGTTACCTCTTCATAGAAAAATCTATTTTTTAGTAATTCTTCCATTGTTAAGATTTGAATATCGATAAAAATATCCATCTCAAATTCTATTTTACCGACAATTTTATATATAGCGCTTTTTTCATCTGATAATAATTTTCTTTTGGAGAGAAAAATAACATCGTAATCGCTTAGAATACTATTCATTTGTTTTGCTCTGGAACCGTAAAGGTATAGACCGTTAAAATCGGAGATCTCATTTTTGAAAGAATTAGCAATTTTTATCATAATTTCTGAGGTTGTCAAAATAAAACTCCCGATACTTATTCTAAATTCAAATATATCAAAAATAAATATTGATTTCAAGGTATTTTTTATACGCCCCGACGCGCCCTGATGAAAAAATAAAATTGACACATATGATGTTAAGAGCAAATCGTCGCATATGCGTTAAAACAAAGCCCCATATGTGTCAAATTCAAAAAAACCGACGGATTACAATATTTATATAAATTAAATTTGACAAAAATTTTTTTAATGATATAATATAGATTATAAGGATAATTTATAATAAAATCATCCGCTATCCGCTCTAAATGGGAATTTATTTTTCGTAATTTTAAAAATACTATCCAATTATATATTTCGACAAATCAAGATCAAATTTCTTCAATTAAATATATAAATATAAAACATTTTATTTCAAGGGGTTTTTATGCTTAAGAAAAATTTGTTTCCACTATTTATTTTATTATCGTTAATCGGCGTCCTGTTTTTCTCTATTGACTGCTCCGAAGAAGTCATATATATCGGGGACAGAGGCGGGGAGTCTGATACAACCGCTCCTACCGCGACGGTAGCGTATTCGACGACCGCTCCGACTAACGGGAACGTAATCGCTACTATGACGGCTAGCGAGCCTGTAACCATAACGAACAACGGCGGCTCAAATAGTTATACCTTTACCGTTAACGGAAGTTTCACATTTGAGTTTAAGGACGCCGCCGGAAATGCGGGTAGCGCAACGGCGACGGTCGCGAATATTGATAAAACCCCGCCGGCTAATCCGACTATTTCAATAAGCCCTACTACTCCGACAACGGGAGTCGTAACGGTAACTATAACATTTTCAGCGGACTCGGCGGTAAAGCGCTATAAAATCGGAGCGGGCGAGTATCAATCGTATACCGCTCCCTTTACGGTAAGCGAAGATACTACAATCTACGCAAAGGCGCAAGACGCGGTCGGCAACTGGAGCGGCGAGGTAAGTTTCAACATAACAAATATAGATAAGGGTAACTTTAATATTACGATCGAACTTGTTACTCCCGATAATCCTGTAATAGATTTCGGAGCGTTTGATAATCAATTAGATAAATCGCAAGGCGAGACTCTTGATGTCTCCGCCGTATTAGATGGAGCGACTCAATGGGAGTGGTATCTTGAAGGAGATTCTTTGGGAAATACCGGAAATACTTGCGTAATAAATAGCGCTCTTTACGAGCCGGGAGTATATAATCTGACTCTCTTTGCATATAAAAACGGCATTATGTATTCGGCGTCCATTATTTTTACTATTATTAATTAGATAAGGGAGTAAAAAATGAAAAAAACAAATAAAATGATTTATCTTATAATTATTATATCTACATTTTTAGGTTTAAACTGTCTTCAAAATATTATACCGCAGGTTGGTAATTCCGACGGTTCTAAAAATACTTCAGAAAAATACGGTTCTCTTAACATAAATATTACAAAAAATTCTAGAACGATAGCGCCTGATTTTTTAAGTATAGACCATTATGATTTGACAGGCGACGGTCCCGACGGCAATACGATAAACGTTGCAAACATATTAGGAACGACCAAAAAGATTGAAAATCTTCTTGTTGGAAGCTGGAGCCTGACGGTTCTCGGAAAAGACTCAAATAATAATACGATAGCAAAAGGAAGCGCTTCCGCGTCTATTATAGAAAATGCGACTACCGATTTAAATATCGCGCTCCATTATCAACAAATTGGCTATGGAAGCGTAGATTTAACGATCGATTGGGATCCGATAGTATCTGTCGATTCGGTAATATTACAGATAAATAACGATCCGACTATTGATATTTTTACAGGCGGGTCGAGCGTTAATTACGCAAACGGCTCGGTCTCGTCCGGATTTTATAAATATATATTCAAGTTGATGAAAAATGGTAAAATGTTGTCTTCGGTAATTGAAAGCGTTCATATTTACGACTATCATTCGACTACGAAAACTATAACTTTAACTACTAACGATTTTGACAAAGCTCCGAACGCCCCTTCAGGTTTGACTGCGGCGGAGGGATACAACAAGATAGTCCTCGACTGGACGGATAACTCTAAAGTAGAGACGGGCTTTGTAGTGGAGAGAAGCGAGAGTTCGGGAAGCGGGTATTCTGCTCTCGGCGGGACGGACGCAACGCCGTTAAGCGCAAATACGACTACTTTTGACGATACGACGGCGGTAGTCGGGACGACATATTACTATAGAGTAAAAGCGGTAAACGCTTTTGGGAGTTCGGCGTATAGCAATGAAGCGAGCGCTAAATGCGATCTGCCGTTAATAACCTTTGGTAGAAACGGCAATGTTGCTCCTCAAAAAGAGCAAACTACCGACGTAACGGTAACCGATCAGAGCGGTATGGAGGCGGGCTATCCCAAATATCAGTGGACTCAATCGGCGACCTTTCCAGCCGAAGGGACCTGGACGCAATTTACGTCGGGAGATACTCTTTGTCGATCTACCGGAGACGGAGATTATTATCTTCATATATACGCTATCGACGGTAGCGGTAACGAATCAAAAGCTACTTCAAATAAATTTGTTTTAGAAACTACTCCGCCGGTTATTGGCGGCGCTATATGGTTTTCAAATACGACGACAAGCGGTTTTACCGTAAACTGGGGCGAAGCTACAGACGATAACGGACCGCTACAGTATAAACTCTACTACTCTACGACGGATAATCTCTGGGATGTTACCGGTTGCGAGACAAACGGGATAGTCGCTATGGAGTGGTCGTCCAATACAAGTTATAATATGACGGGGTTATCTGAAAAAAAGTCGTATTACTTTAACGCGATAGTAAAAGATGCGGCTGGAAATACGGCTTGTTACGATATGAAACAGGGGGATACAGATCCTACGGTAGTAAATATCGGCAAAGACGGTATCGGAACGAATGGAAGTATTAATTGTATGGTTCAGAAAGACGGGATATTGTATATAGGGGGGAGTTTTAGTCGAGTCGGCAGATTTACTCAAGGCGCGTTACTCGATATGTCGAGCGATTATGAGGATATGAATTTTCCCGCAGTTAACGGCTCAATTAGTTGCGTAATATCAGACGGAAGCGGCGGCTGGATTATAGGAGGCGAATTTACGCAAGTCGGCGCATATACAAGGAATAGAATAGCGTGGATAAACTCCGACGGCTCGGTTAGGGATTGGAATCCCAACGCTAACCACGGAGTTTATACCTTGGCTGTATCCGGAAGTAACGTCTATGTCGGCGGAGATTTTAACTCGATAGGGGGTAAGAGTAGGAGTAATATAGCCGCTATAGATATAACTACCGGTTTAGCGACGGATTGGAATCCAAACGCTAGCTATACAGTTTATACCTTGGCTGCGTCGGGTAGCGCCGTCTATGTCGGCGGTTATTTTACCTTGATAGGGGGCCAGAGTAGGAATTATATAGCCGCTATAGATATAACTACCGGTTTAGCGACGGATTGGAATCCCGACGCTAGCGACACTTGCGTTTATACCTTGGCTGTGTCCGGAAGTAACGTCTATGTGGGCGGCGATTTTACTGCTATAGGGGGTAAGAGTAGGAGTTATATAGCGGCGATAGATATATCGACCGGTTTAGCGACGGATTGGAATCCAAACGCTGACAGAACGGTTAGGGCATTAGCTGTATCGGGTAGTAACGTCTATGTGAGCGGCTGGTTTACTACGATAGGGGGTATTAGTAGTAATAGAATAGCGGCTATAGATATAACTACCGGTTTGGCGACGGATTGGAATCCCAACGTTAACGGCGAAGTTTTTACCTTGGCTGTGTCCGGAAATAACGTCTATGTCGGCGGAAATTTTAACTCGATAGGGGGTAAGATTAGAGGCAGAATAGCGGCGATAGATATATCGACCGGCGAAGTAAAGTAAGGGTTATATAGCCCCCATACCCTGAAGCGTCGCTTCCGGGTATGGGGAAGCATATAAAAATATTTATATTTTATTAAGGAGAAAAGATGGTTAACTTAGAATTTGAAAAACGCATTTGACGTTTTAAAAACTAAAAAGGAAGAGATGAATAGCGAAGATAATAAAAATACTCAGGATAAGGCTTTTCGTTTATTTAAATACTGTTGGATAAAAGATCATTGTCAAATTGAAGATAAGTGGCTGTAAACAAGGGGACGCATATGTGTCAATTTACGTTTTGACACATATGCGTCGATTTCAATATACGGGTCAAGGGCGTTTCGCCCTTGCGCTGTCCGCGTAGGACAAGTTCTTGACTTTAATTTTGTTTTTGGGTATAATTAATGCAAGAGGTGGGAAATTATGGTTCTTAAAGAAAAAATTATAAATGAGATTTATAGTTTAGATGAGAATTTACTTTCCTTGGTTTATGAAAATATACTGTTGCTAAAGAGTAACAAGAAAAAGATAAGCCAAAAAAAGAATAATAAATCTATTAATGAAATTCACTCTCTTTTATCGGGTATTAAAGACTCATGGTCTAATGAGGTTATAACCGAAAGAGAGGATAGAATTTGAATTATTTTTTTGATACTTCAGCTTTAGTCCCGGCAATTCCGGCGTTTTACCAAAAACCCCATATGCGTTAATTTCAAATTTTGACAGGCGCTACAATAATGGCGCGTTATATTTCTCGCTAATCTTATATCTAACTTGATTTTTTTGGGATATTGTATTATATTAACTGCGAGGTATTGAATATGAAATTTAATATTGTTTTAGAAAAGGATGAAGACGGGGGATACAATGTTACGGCGCCGGCTTTGGACGGATGCTTTACTCAAGGCGATAATTTAGACGATGCGATAAAAAATGCTAATGAAGCTATTGTATGTTATTTAGAAGGTTTGGAGAAAATTAATCAAATTAAGGAAACTGTCATAAATTTTATGTAAATAGCCCATATGCGTTAAATTTTCTGAGACAATTGCCGCGCGCGTCCGACGCATATGTGTCAAAAATAAAAATGCCGCATATGGGACAGATATTTTCTATTCCCCAAAAAACTGACGGGATACTATTTTTGGAGTAAATTTTATTGATATTCTTGTTTAAAAGTATTAAATTAATAATAATATTAAAATTGGCAATAATATAACGACAATATGCTATAAAAAAAGGGAAAAGTTATGTTGATTGTTCGCGATAAAATAATCAATGAATATCAAAAAGAGATAAAGCGCCGCTTGAAAGATCGCCTAAAAAAAATAATACTTTTCGGTTCTAGAGCCAGAGGAAATTTTAATGAATGGTCGGATTATGATTTTGCGATAATTGTTGATAAAAGAAACGATGAAATAGAAGATATCGTAGATACCGTCGGCGGAAATATTTTAACTAAGTACAGTAAATTAATTGGGCCGATAGTCTGGGATGAAAAAGAGTGGGAATTTAAGAAAGAAATCCCGATAGGTATAAATATTATCAAGTATGGAATAGAACTATGAGTATTCTGCCCGACATTAAATTTGTAAGAATGATGATTTTGAAATCAAAAGAAAAACTAATTGCCGCCAAAGTTAATCTTGATAATAAATTATATGAAGATTCAATTTCTCGGTCGTATTACGCTATATTTCACATTATATCGGCCGTCTTATTTACTAAGAATTTGACTTTTTCTTCGCATAATCAGGTAATAGGCGCTTTTAATAAGGAATATATTTTTACCAATATTTTTCCAAAAGACTTTAATAAGATGATAGAAAGATTATTTCGTTTAAGACAATCCTGCGATTATGATATCGAAAGTAATATCAAATATGAACAGGCTAATAGCTGTTTTAATGACGCGAATATGATAATAAGCAAATGCAGGGATTACCTATCAAATATATATAAAGTAGAAAATATATTTTGGGATTAATATAGTTAACTTGTAATGTAAGAGACGACAACGCGCTAAAAAATAAAAAATTGACACATATGCGTCGATTTCAATATACGGGTCAAGGGCGAAGCGCCTTTGCGCTGTCCGCGTAGGACAATATTTTTCGACAATTCAGGACGATAGATCGACAAGCATGCCTTCTATTTTATCTATTTTTGAAGCTATAAGAAATACGTTTTTTTGTTCGTCGAAAAATATTTTTGTCAGTTCTTCAAGCTCTTTATCTATGATTTTAAGGTGGATTTTAGGTATTTTCTCTTTTTTTGCTCTGCTCCAAACATATTTTGTCTCGCATTTAACTGTTTTGTCAATTATTTGATCTATATATCTTTTAATACTTTTTTTGTAATCGTCAAGATCTTGTAAACTTTTACTTCTTTTCAGTTTTTCCCCAAGCAGACCTATTTGTTTTAAAGATTCTTCAAGAGAGGTTTCGTTATTTATACTATCGTTTACCAAAATTTCATCGTTTTGTTCTTCAAACGCTTCGGCGAAAAGAGATTTTTTTTCGGAGGTTGTTTTTTTTGTTTTGAGATTTGATTTTTTTTTTATCTGTTTGGGGGCAAAAACTGAACCTGGATTGAATAATAAATTGTTATCGTCGATTCTTGACATAATAGTTCGCTTTTTATCTAAAAACTTACAAAAATAGGAATTTATCTTTCCTTTTTGTATTTATCAAATCCATAATATCCGATTTTGAAAAAATCCGGCAATCTCCATCAAAAATGACGCCGGACTCCATATTTACCGAGGCGGAATAAAGATTGCCGAGAACTTCGGCCGTTTTTAAAATCAATATATTTTCTTCCGCATAGACGTCGCCCTTTACCAACCCGCCAATCACTACCGTTTTAGCGATAATGAGATTGCCGGCTTTCCCTTTTTTACCGATATAGACCTTGCCGCTCGAATTTATTTTGCCGTTAAAATTCCCGTCAATCCTCAGAGGACCCGATATGTTAAATTCTCCGCGAAACTCGGTTCCCTCTCCAATCAGCGAGTTGATCGTAAAATCGTTATTAGACGGTATTTTTTTATTCATCTATAAAATATCCCAAGACGCGTTAGTTGTTAGACACAAATTGCCAAGGATCGAGCAAAACGTTGCCAAGTTTAACTTCGTAATGAACGTGAGTTCCGGTTGAAGAACCCGTAGACCCCATATAGCCTATGATCTGTCCCTTCTTTACTTTGTCTCCGGGACTAACAATAGGTTGGGATCTCATATGGGCGTATAAAGTCGAGAACCCTTTAGTGTGAGAGATTTTTATATACCATCCGTACCCTCCGGCGTCAAAATCGACTTTATCCACTATACCGGGAGCCGTCGATACGATAGGGGTACCGGCTTGATACGCCATGTCCAATCCGGTATGCATATCCAATACTTTATGAATAGGATGAATTCTAAAACCGAATGTGGAGGTAATTGTATAAAATCCTTTTACCGGGCATCCGTACGGCATATCTTTGAGTATTTTATTATAGTTGTCCGCCATTTTATTGATTTCGCTAAAAGCTATTATCGATTTTCTGTAATCTCCCAAAAGTCTGTCGACCTCCGCTCTTTCGCGTTCAAATTCGTCTAATCCGGAAAAATCTACAAGATTCGGCGCTCCCCCCTGGTTTTTAAAATATTCGTCGTCCATAATATTCTGTAACGAATTTGAACTCAACTTCGACATCAAAACGTTTAGTTTTCCCTTAAAAATGTTGTGATTATCCAAAATTTCGTTAAGCAACTCTTCATACTCTCTGGAGCGTTTTTCATTTATCTGGGTTTTGATACTGGCGTCTTTATACTTGAGGGAAGTGTTAAAGTTGGCGACGGTTAGAAACAGTATTATACCAAGACCGCTGGACGTAAAAAGAAATATGATAAATAGAGCGAAAACGTTTAATTTAAAATTAAAAACTCTCTTCTCATTATGAGGGATCATCATAATGGTTATTTTCTGACTCCCGGAGTTAATAAAGAAGCCGACAATCGAAGAGAGGAACTTTTTTATTAACGATAAAACGTTTACAATGTAAACAAAAACGCTTTTTTCTACCTTTTTAAAGTTATTTGTACGATTCATTTAGTCACCGTTATAAAAATTTTTTCGAATTCTAACATATTTAATATTATTAGTCAAATTTTTCTGTAATAAAAAAAACATATATATACATATTAACGGCTTTTTTTATATATTTTTTATATTTTTAAGCGATTTTTATTGACTTTTAAAACAGATAGAGTTAATATTACGGAGAGCCCCAGAATATTTCGAAAAAAAAATCTGAAAAAAATTGTAAGGACTTCATTATGAAATTATGCGACACACACTGCCATATAGCGCTACTGTATCAAGACCCTATCGAACAGATAAAAGTAATCGACGACGCAAGAAGAGCTGGGGTGGAAGTTATTATTAGCGTTAATACTAACCTTCCCGACTTTTTCTCAAGTTATAAAAATATAAAAAATATTCAAAATATTTATCATACCATAGGTCTGAGTCCTTCCGAAGTAGACAACCCCGGGAGAGATTGGGAGTTGGATTTGAAAGAGGGATTGTCTTATCCAAACGTAGTCGCCGTAGGAGAGATAGGATTAGACTATTTTCATAAATACGGGGATCGAAATTCTCAGATAGAATTTTTTATTAGGCAGTTAGAAATAGCTTCAAACTATAATCTTCCGGTAGTTATTCACAACAGGGAAGCCGGAGAAGATATGAAAAATATATTAAAGTCAAAGACTCCTCATAACGGCGGTATTTTACACTGTTTTAGCGAAAACTATCAATTTGCTAAAGATATGATCGATTTGGGGCTATATATATCCTTTGCCGGCAATCTTACTTATAGAAACGCCAAAAACCTTCACGAGGTCGCTTTAAAATTGCCGATTGAGTCTATACTAATCGAGACGGATAGCCCGTTTCTTACCCCTCATACGTATAGAGGAAAGAGAAATCAGCCGGCTTACTTGGTAGAAACCGCTAATTTCTTATCCGAATTGAGAGGTATTCCGGCGGAAGAACTTTGCGAAATTCTTTACAATAATAGCTTAAGGGCTTTTAATATTACGTATAGCGATTAATTATGTTATGAGTTACAAAAGACATATCGTAACGGATTCGATTATTTTAAACGTCGGCGTCTCTAGAGAGATTGATAGAAGTTTTACCTTTATCTCAAAGGAGGTCGGCGTTAATAGAACGGTCGCCTTTGGGGCGTGTAAATATAAAAGCAGATATTGTTCGACAATACAACCTTTTGTAAAACTGAAGCTGTATCTTTATAAAAATCCTAAAACGGAATATTTTGAATTGAAGGATATTTCGGAACCGGAAAGCTCTGAATTTATTAAAAATGATATAAGAAAGATTTATATTGCCGCTTTTTTCTCTGAAATTATACAGAAAACTTATATTAATCCCGAAGAGTATAAAAAATTCTTTTATCTAATGCAATATTCGTTAGAATTGCTTCATAACGGCGATGCGCTTAAAAACGCTCTGCTTTTTTTTATCTGCAAGTTTTTATATTTATCGGGAGTTAATCCGGCTCTCGAATCGTGTCTCAAGTGTCAAAACTCTTCGCCGGACTATTTTTACGATTTTATAAGAGGGGGCGTTTTTTGTTCTAAATGCGCCGCAAATTTTAACAATCGAATATCGGCGGAATCGGTAAAAATATTCAGAGATTTCTTAAAATTAAAATATTCCGAACTGAAAAATGTTACCGTAGATAGTAGAAAATTTGACGAGATACTTAGAATATTAGTAAAAATATTATCAAATTTATTTGACGCGAAGCTTTCAACTTTAGATAATATTATCAATCTGCGGGACGTTTAACGTCAAGATTTTATGTTATTTCTTGGGATTAATATCGACCATTTTTATAACTTTGTATTTATCTGATAGTTCCAATAGAATATCCGAAACGTACTTTTCGTCGTCCGGAAATACGTAGTCGTAATTCATAACGATATGATACCCCTTTGTTCCTTCGATAAAAATCGGAAAAAACAGACCGGCTTGTAAGATTTTTTTAATTTCAACAGACTTAAATATTTTTTTTGATTCTTTGCCGTCGGACACCGTTCCTATATCGCCGTTTTTTTCTTTAGATATTGAATCTTCGCTAAAGAGTTTGACTGCGCTAAAAAAAGACTCCTGACCGGAATATATTTTATTAGCCAAATTTACCGCCGCTTCTTTTTTTAGCGCTATATCTTTTTTGGATAACTTTTCCGTCGAAAAGAATATCGAACAGCTTTTTACCTGTTTTATGTGATTGCGCTTCGCTAAATATTTTATTTTCATAAGATTGTAAGTCGTTTTCATATAAAAATCTTCTATAGAACTGTAAGGATCGTTCATATCGAAATACAATTGAAGCGCTTGAGGATTGTCGTAAGCTACGCTTCTATCCGTAAAATATTTCTCGGCGTAACGCGCTATTTCGTCTTCAGAAACGGTTATTTTTTCCTCTTCGCAGGCGTTATAAAACAGCAAATCCATAATCATAGTATTTAATACGTCCTCAACCGAATAAATATCCCAGCGGTCGATAGAACCGTACCCTAAAATGTACAACTTAAAGTCTAAAACCGTTATGTCGTATTTACCGACTTTGACTAATAAAAAATCGTCGCTCAAATCGTTAAAATCCAGCGATTTCAACGAAAATAGGGAGACAACAAAAAAAATAACAGCCAAACTTCTTTTCAATTTATAATCCTTTTCTTATAATCCTTTTCGGATCGATTAATTAATCGATTTTTTATATTTAGCCGATTTTGCTTTGAATTTTATCTGAAGTAATTTAAACGGCTTCTATAAATATACCATAAAGCGATGAGATATAAAGAAGATTTTAATATATTTTGACAAATTTCATAATTGTAAAATTATAAATATTTTTATTGCTTTTTTGAAGATGCGCCTTATAATTGTTTTGTTGAGTGAAACAAAAAAATAATACGGGGGCATATTTATGAAAAAAGCGTTTAAATTATTGGCGGCGTTAACGGTACTGACGGTTTTATTGATACCGACCGGTTGTATTATGTTAGTCGGGGGGGGAGGAGGCGATACGTATTACGGATTTGGATGGACGGCGAGTCTGGATTCGTTTGAAAGTAGCGCGGCTCCTGATTCTATAAAGATTAAGAATACGTTAGGAGAACCTTTATCGGTTAAATATAAAATATTCTTACACGACAATCCCAACGACTATGATAAAGAAATCGAACCGGATTGGGATACTATTAGCGTTTCTAAAAATTTACAGGCCGCTCCGGGGTTAGTCGAAGTTGTTCCTCAGATAAATTTTATTGAAAAGGGCGTATCATATACCGACGCGGTCGTGTGGATAAGAGTTCAAAACGCCGATAACTCAAAGTATTTAGCTTTTTCCGTACAGATTCAAGATGCGTCGGATACGGAGTGGAACATAACTATCTCTAAAAAAAATTAATATTATAAGGATTTATAAATGAAAAAAATTTACTATTTGCTGTTTATTGCTTTTTTGCTATCGTCTAATTTGTTTGCTCAGAGAAGCGCAAGCACGGTTTACGTTAAAGTCGTTACAAATCCTTCGGGGATTTACTTTTCTACGGAAAGCGACAAAGTCAATAAATTCGGTCCTACGCCGGTTACCATTCCGTTATTAAGAAATAGAACGTATGTTTTTGTTTTTACTAAAGACGGCTATCAATCAAAAACTATTAGTTATAAAGCCGGTACCGGAGATTTGAATGTAACTCTCGAACCGCTAGCCGCGCCTCAAATTAATTATAATCTCTCCGTGTCGTCTAATATCGCCGGCGCGGACGTATATATAAATAATCAACCATACGGAAAGACTCCGCTCAACGTCTCTTTGCCGTCGGCTAATTATAACGTAACTGTAAAACTTGCCGGATATACCGATTTTGTATCGAACGTTACTCTCAATTCTAATCAGAATATTAACGCAAATTTCGCTCCTATTAGTTATAATCTCTCCGTGTCGTCTAATATCGCCGGCGCGGACGTATATATAAATAACCAACTGTACGGAAAAACTCCGCTCAACGTCTCTTTGCCGTCAGCTAATTATAATGTAACTGTAAAACTTGCCGGATATACCGATTTTGCGTCGAACGTTACTCTCAATTCTAACCAAAATATTAATGCAAACTTGACTCCCAGCAGTTATACTCTCTCCGTGTCGTCTAATATCGCCGGAGCGGACGTGTATATAAATAATAAGTTATACGGCAAAACCCCTTTAAACGTATCATTGCAACCGGCGGCGTATAGCGTAACCGTAAAGTCCGAGGGGTACTTAGACTATAGAACAAACATTAATTTAACTTCAAATCAAAATATTACCGCTCCGCTAACCGCTCAAAAATATATTATTCTCTCGTTGCCGGTTGGGACTAAGCTATGGCTCAACGGTAAAGCGTATCATCTAAATTGGGGCAATATCAAGGACGATAATAAATTTGACAACGTCAAAACAGATACTAACGATAAGAGAGAAAAGTATAAAGAGTTTAAAATATATTCTGAAACCGGCAGAACCGATTTGATTGAAATAAGATACAAAAACCTTATTACCGGTCCTATGAACATTGAGTTTAATAATAAAATAAAAGAGCTGAGATTGTCTCTTTTTGATAAATAGCTTATTGATTTTATAACGAGGCTGTCCCAAAAGGCAGCCTCTTTTTTTAAAATTTTTTAACTTAATATTTTACAAATAACTCAAATTATTATAGTATATTATATAGTCGAGAAAATATTTTATTCTGTAAATAAAATCAGAATTTGTAAGGAGATATATATGGAAAAATTGTCAGCGTTGCAAAAAGCCCGATTGGAATATCAGCCAAAGACTCCGGATATGATAAAGGGAGATATATCCAACATTATAGCGGAAGAAAGCGGCATAACGGAGCCTGCGTCTTTTAAAGAGGAGATTAAAGAGCTGTTTGCCAACGTTTACGGACTGCCCGTCGTTAAATTTAAAAAAGGCTCAAACCCAAACGCAAACAATAAAGTCAACGTCGGTATAGTTCTTTCGGGCGGTCAGGCTCCCGGCGGGCATAACGTAATTATAGGGGTATTGGACGCGCTGAAAAAAGCGAATAAAGATTCAAAACTTTTCGGTTTTTTAGGCGGTCCGTCCGGAATTTTGGAAGATAAAGCGATAGAAATAACTCCGGAATTTGCGTTTGATTTCAGGAATACCGGCGGTTTTGATATGATCGGTTCCGGAAGAACAAAATTGGAGAGCGAAGAGCAGTTTATAAAATGTATCGAGGTTTTCAAAAAAAGACAAATATCGGCTTTGATTATCGTCGGGGGAGACGACTCCAATACTAACGCGGCTCTTTTAGCGGAATATTTGAAAAAGAATAATACCGGAGTTCAGGTAATAGGCGTTCCAAAAACTATCGACGGCGACCTTAAAAACAAATATATAGAGACTTCGTTTGGTTTTGATACGGCGACCAAAGTCTATTCGGAATTAATCGGCAATATCTGTAGAGACGCAAATTCTGCGAAGAAATATTGGCACTTTATCAAACTTATGGGACGATCCGCCTCTCACATAGGTTTGGAGTGCGCTCTTCAGACTCAACCAAACGTAGCGATTATTTCCGAAGAGGTAGAAAAAGAGCATATCACGCTTGTCGAGATAGTAGACGATATAGTCAGAATAATTATCACGCGTTCCGAAAACAAAGAGGATTTTGGCGTTGCGTTGATACCCGAAGGATTAATAGAGTTTATTCCCGAAATGAAGCTCCTTATATCAGAACTCAACGATTTGCTTGCAAATAACGTTACGCATTTTGAAACGCTCAATAGTTTTGCGGAACAAACGCAATGGATAAATAAAAATTTAAGTAGAGATTCCTCTTTCGTTTTTTCATCTCTACCGTTCGATATTCAAAAACAACTTCTTATGGATAGAGATCCTCACGGAAACGTTCAGGTATCGAGAATTGAAACAGAAAAGCTTATTATCGATTTAGTTCAGGATAAATTGACTGAAATGAAAAATAACGGTAAATTCAAAGGTAAATTTTCCGCTCAAAATCATTTCTTCGGATACGAAGGGAGATGCGCCGCCCCGTCAAATTTTGATTCGGATTATTGCTACTCTTTGGGTTATACGGCTTTTATTCTGATCGCCAACGGACTTACCGGATATATGTCGTCCGTTTCCAATTTGGCTCAACCGTATACCAATTGGGCGGCGGGAGGCATACCGTTAACAATGATGATGACTATGGAACAAAGACGCGGCAAACTCAAGCCCGTTATAAAAAAAGCGCTGGTAGAGTTAGACGGCAAACCGTTTAAGAAATTTGCCGAACAAAGAGAAGAATGCGCGATCAAAACCTCCTTTATTTATCCGGGCGCGGTTCAATATTACGGACCGGCCGAAGTGTGCGACAGACCGACCAAAACATTAATACTAGAGTCTGAGTAACTATTATTGAATATTTTTGTTATAGCGACGAGCGCCTCGCGTTAAGCGGGATTTCTCGTCGCTATTTTTTTAGTACCCGTCGGTTTTTTGGGATTTGACGACATCCCATATGCGTCGAATTTTATTTTTAGCTCCATATGTGTCATTTTAAGAAGCCGCCCCCAAATACGCATATGCGACGCGGCGCTCCCTGATAGAAATCGACGCATATGCGCCTCATAGCCGCCGCGTCGCTCCCCGATGAAAAACGCAACATATGTGCCAAACTGCCCTGCGATAAAATTTAACGCATATGTGTCAAAAAAACCGACGAACTTTACGCTATTGTCCCGCGGAAAGAATTATTTTTTTTGCCCTTTTATAAAAGTCGTTTCTTAAGTCTCTGATCTTATTTTTTAGTTCGGCCGTTACAAATTCCGCATTTGAGGATTTGTTTTTTGATATCGCCGTTAATTTTTCGTTATAAATAATATTTAATAACTTCTCTTTTTCAGAGTAGTTTTCTAAAAGATTCCATAATAAATTTGTCGAATTATTATCTAAATATTTGTTTATTTTTAACCAAAATTTATCGTAAAAATCCGCCGAGTCAATTTTAATTATATTTTCCAAAGCGCTGGTTTTATCCGCGTCTTTTACCGATTCTTTAGTAATATTTTTCCCTATTTTATTATTAACAATTCTAGCAATTATTTTATCCAAGTCTTCGTTAATTTCGCCTACGTCGGAGTCGATAACGACCGTGTTTTTTTGCTCGGTCGCGATAAAAACTGAAGTTTTGACCTTTATGTTGTCAATCTCAGTCATTCGGAGAATCTTCAACTCATTTTGATCGGTATGTTTAAAGTATAAAGCGGAGTCGGTCATTTTTATCAAGCTGGCGTTCTCTTCAACTCCGTTTTTTCTTTTTATTAAAATATTAGAGTAATTCGGCTGATTAGAACCGGCTATCAAATATTCGATATCTTTAAAATAAAAGTCGTAAAGTTCCCCTTCGATTATCATCGATATCTTATCTTTTTCTATCGACGCTAAGTCGCCCCTAAATATCTGACCGTTTTTTAATAATAAATTTTCCGGGAACGCCGGTTTTGAAACGATCATTAATGAAAAAAACATAATTAATTTAAAAACAATTTTAGCGTTCATTTTTATTTTTTTTCTTATTTATATTTTTTTTTAAATAATTAAATTCTTTTGAAAACAACAGATACAGTCCCGATAGAGTTAAAACCGTCGGAGCGAGCATTATTAAAAAGAATTGAAAACTAAAATTAAAAATTTTCAGATTAAACAAAAGAAGAGCGCCGGAAAAAACAATTAAAAATATCCCCGGAATTATTATCGACGGGCTTCTCTTTTCCGATTTTAAATAGTAAATAATAAGCGATAATCCCGGAAATATACCGATAATCGGCCAGATAAACTTAATGTTTGATTTGCCCTCGCCTAAAAAAATCAGGTAAATCAGGAAAAATATTGCCGTAGGTAAAAATATAAACCCCGGAATAAGCAATTTAACCCGCTTTTTATTATAAAAAGCCCTGATTATCAAATCCAGCGAAATTACGGATATTAAAATAAGTAAAATATAAATTAAACGCAACTCTTCCGGGAAAAATATTTTTAAGAAAAAGATAATTCCCAAAATAAAAATATACAATCCCGCGGTTTTTTTTACGGATAATAACAATTTTTTTTTCTTTTTCATCAATCCTTCTCATAGTTATAAAAATTTTTAGAATCAAAAATCATATTTGCGACAATCGCCGGCGCGGTCAATATCGTTGCGGCGATTATTTCGCTCTTTTTTACCGGAAAGACGTCGTCGTTTACCGTCCTTGGGGTATCGAGACTCTCTACGCCTAACAGTAAATTCAAACTCAAAATTCCGACCTTTATCATGTTATCTTCCGGCTCTCTTGTCGTAAACAATTGAAAAAAAAGCCCCGGCGAAACAAATATTTTAATCAGGAAGTTTTTATAAAATTTGCCCGACAATTTTAGAATTTCGTAACTTATCGAAGATACGATGGGCATACCGATTACTATATGAGATAAGATGATTATCAGTTTTTGAATAATTCCGCCAAGTTTATCTAGCGACGATAGACTTTGATACCACTGTTGATCGATGAAAAGCTTGTTTATAAACGGAAAAACCAAAAGCGTTATCAAAAATACGATAAAAATAAAAGAAGTCCCGCATCTAGGGTGCAACCGAGAGGATTTACTTACGTTATCTATCGTAAGCTCCTTATTTGCTTCGTAAGTATGTATAGTTTTGTGTTCGGCGCCGTGATATCCAAACAGACGTTTCGTATCTTTCATTAACGAGATCAAAAGAAGATATACGAAAAAAAATACCATTCTTATTATACCGGCGATAAGGTTATACATAAACGGCTCTTCGTTGTGTTTAATTTTGAATATAGAAGCTGTAAAATAAGGCAAAACGACGAAAAGCCCCATAGCGAATACCATAGCCAATAAAAAAGTAAAAAAAAGCGCGACGTTCGACGTCTCCTTTTTTTTGCCGCTTTTATCAATCTCCTCCGGCATCGCTATCTCGGCGGATTTGTTTATAATACTGAGCCCCAGTATCATATTTTCAATAAAACCGGCGACTCCTCTTATAAACGGGAGCCCCAGTATTTTATATCTTTTTGCAAGAGATTTATGAACTTTCTTTTCTTTATGAAAAGACCCGTCAGGTTTTTTTATCACATAACTGTATCCGTTTTGACCTCTCATCATAATACCTTCGATAAGAGCCTGACCTCCGTAAGCCAAATTCTTTTCAATTTTCTCCTTTGAAACTTCCCCTTCGGTATTTTTACTACTGCTCATTCTTACTCCAAATATTTTCTATACTAATAAAATACTTCAAATTTATTACAAACGCATTATAATTACACTTTTTTTATATAAAAGACCGTAAAATTCATTATACGACTAATAACTAATTTTTTCAACAAATTTCATTCGCTGGAGTTATTAAAACATTTTTTTTATATCGTTTGGGACCTCGGCGGTTATATTTAATCGCGCGCCGGTTATAGGATGCGCAAATTCGAGCGAATATGAATGCAGGGCGGTTCGTTTAAATTTTATATCAAAATCTTTACGAAAGGCGTATTTAGTTTCGCCTAAAAGCGGATGCCCTATCATTTTAAAATGAATTCTGATCTGATTGGTTCTTCCGGTAAATAACTCTACTTCGACAATGGAATATCCTTTTTTCTCCGCTATAACGGTATATCCCGAAAGCGCCTCCTTGCCGTCTATTTTGAAATTTATTATCCCCTCTTTTTTATTGGGAACGCCGGAAACCAGCGCAATATAAGTTTTCTTGATCTCATTTTTATGAAAAAGTTTCATCATTATCTGCTGGTTTCTCTTCCCCTTTGCATAGATTATCGCTCCGCTCGTCTCCCTATCGAGCCGATGGCAAGGATGCGCCTTATAAACTTCTCCTCTCGCTTCAAGTTTGCCGTTTAGTTTCGCCGTAAGATCGTTCTTTTTGTCTTTATCGGTCGGAACGGTCAAAATCCCCGCCGGTTTATTAATTACTATTATATATTCGTCTTCATAAATAACTTCCGGCATTTTTTCCCTTCGCTAAATTTGACCCGTTTTGGATCCGGACGGTTTCCCTTATACCCCGGTTTTATCTTTCGTAATAGCCATTATAGGAATATCGTATTTCCGATATAATTCAATTAAAATATTGTCTATATCGCTATTATTTGAATGTTTTGGCTTAATATAGTCGATTACGTCTTTTTTCTGTCGAATGACGTTAAAACCGTCGGAAGGAGACGCTCTAAAATCGACGTAGTAAGGCTCTCTATACGTAAAGCCGAGGAAATCCAAATATCTTCCCAATTCCGAACGGCTATCTTTTTTACTCGCAATAAAATCTGTTCCGCCGATCATTCCGGATATAAAATTATCTAAAAAAATGCTCTTTATACTATTCCTAAAATATTTTGTAATAATATTCTCTTTGATTGAATAGAACCCGCCGAAGTTAAGGACTATCCCTACGTTTGCGTCTTCGATATTTTTATTCAGAGCCGCTTCGTGAATTTTTCCGTAAGACCCGATATGCGCCCGTACGACGTTTGCCGCCGATTTCAGATATTTTTCTTTTCCTTTTTCTTTCCCTTTTGCGGCAAACGTCCCTTTTTCAAAATCATAATACTTATTAATTAATTTTAGATTCGGCTCTAAAAAAGTTATCCAATTTGAAACTAAGCCTATCAAATTTGCCGAAACGTAATCTACGAATTTATCAAATAACGGCGGGGATTCGGGATTTTCCCAGCCGCCCATATTGTCGAACCACTCCGGATAACCGGAATCGGCAAGCGTCGCGATTACCTTTGATCCGTTTTTAGCGGCGGCGTTTATTTTCTCGAAATAGGTTTCGATAGATTCTTTATCAAATTTATCTATCGTTTTTTCAATATCGCCCCAATCGATTCTGACGATTTCATATTTTGACAATCTTGAAATTAATTTTTCTTCGCTATCAAACGGATAATCGTTTATAAAATTTTCAAAATTCGACATTTTGATAGGAACTTGATTAACATATAGTCGTTCTAAAGTTTCTAAAGAGAATTTATACGCCAGCATATTTTACTATCCCGTAATTTTATAAAAAATATATAATTATCCCGATTTTGTCAAATAAATAATTGACTAATAGCGGTAAATTATTTATCCTAAATTAATATTTAACGAAGGAGTTTTTTATGAATTTTAAAAGGAATATTTTACTAATTTTATTAGCGTTATTATCAATAACTCTAATTTATCCGAAAAAAAACGTTAAACCTATCGTAATTAAATCTGCAGAGTTAAAAAGCTCTCAAATTGTTCTTGCGAACTTTTCCGGATTGCCTCAAAATATTAAGAAAATAGTTTTTTCTATCGAACCAAAAATGGCGATAGAGAAAATTGAGAAAAAGGGACCTTATATAGAGATAAAAACGAAAGAAAATTTCGATATAGAAAAAGATTACTATTTTACTTTTTTAAGCAAATCTACTAAAGAGAGCGGTAAAGTAGTTATAGACAAATCTATTCTGCTTCAAGAGAAATTTAATACTATTTATAGCGATAAACCGTTAGGGTATTTCTACGAAAACGGCAAATCTATATTCAGATATTTTGTTCCCAGAGGTAAAAAAGTCGTTTTGGTAATTTTTGATAAATACGACGACGCATCCGGTAAAGAGTACGAGATGACCAATACGGGAGATCAAACGTTTGAATACAGTATCGACGGAGAGTTGTGGGGTAAATATTATGGATATAAGATCGTAGAGAGAAACTACGCGTTTAATCCCGTTCAACCGCTCATCGACTCGGACATAGTAGTATCCGATCCGTACTCGAAGGCTATCGTTCAGAGCAACGTTTTTCCGCAAAAAAGTAGAAGCGTAATAATCGATACTACAAAATTTGATTGGCAAGGGACAAATCATATTGATATTGATATAAGAGACGCGGTAATAATGGAGACGCACCTAAAGGATATATCCGCCCACGCCTCTTCCAAATCCAAAAATCCCGGAAAATACCTGGGAATGATAGACGCCGAAGTAGGAGGGATAAATTATTTGAAAAAATTAGGCGTAAACGCCGTTGAATTTCTTCCGATACAGGATTTTTGTAATATTGAGGCGCCTTTCAACGAAGTCGTAAAAAATAAAGAGGGCAAACCTTACTACGCTAAAAACAGCTGGAACGCGTACGCCCAAAACTATTGGGGATATATGACCTCTAATTTTTTCTCTCCCGAATCGTATTATGCGACCGACGGCAATATCGATCCGTCTAAATGGAGCGGAACGTCGGGAAAAGCGGTAGACGAATTTAAAACGCTCGTTAGAGAACTTCATAAAAACGGCATAGCGGTAATATTAGACGTAGTTTATAACCACGTATCGCAATATGACGAAAATTCGCTCAAATATACCGATTATGATTTTTACTTCAAAAAAGAGGTAAATACCGGTTGCGGTAACGAAATTGAGAGCCGACGTCCGATGGCTAGAAGATTGATATTGGACAGCGTTAAATACTGGATGACCGAGTATAAGATCGACGGATTTAGGTTTGATCTTGCCGGTTGCCACGACGTTGAGACAATCAAGCTGATTAAAGAGGAGATGCTGAAAATCAATCCAAAGGCTTTTATAATCGCCGAGCCGTGGACTGCCGGTAAATCCGTTTCGACCAAGACCGACTTCATAAAAAACGGTTGGTCGTACTGGAACGACGGTATAAGAGGAACGGTAAGAGGAGACAATCGACCGATAAAAGAATCAAAGTCGTTTATGCTCGGCAACGCTTATAACGCAATTAAATTGTCAGACTACTGGAAAGGGACTTCCGGCGGGAGCTCTTATCAATCGGTAAACTACATCGAGTCTCACGACGATACGTCTCTCGGCGATAACATAAGATTTTCATCGGGAGAATATAAGATAACAAACGAAAAAGGGGAGATAAACAGGATTACCGATATAAAACAGTATCTCAAGTTGTCTCCAAGACTAATGAACGCTTCCAAAGTCGGAGCTTTGGCTCTGTTCCTTTGTCAAGGTCCTATAATGATGCATCTGGGGCAAGAGTGGGCTAGGGGTAAAATAACTCCGGATCTGACCGGCAAAGTCCCGGAAGTTACAAACAAAGGGGAATTTGGCAAATCTTCCGATAATCTTATCTATCTTACCCCTACTCCCAACTCGTACTCTGCGGATAACGATACAAATTTTATAAATTTTGATAATATTTCGTTAAATCAAGAGTTATTTGACTATTACAAAGGGTTGATTCAGCTTAGAAAATCCGAAAAACTTCTCGGAAACGCCAAGCCCGAAGAGGTTAAAATTTTAACTAACGATAATAAAAATTCTTTAGGGGTAATTATCGGCGATAAAATTTTCGGATTTGTAAATTCGGACGTAGAAAAAAGCGCCGAATACTCAATACCCGAAGGCGCGTATAAAGTAGTAGTCGACGGTAAAACGGCGGGGATCAAAGCGATAAAAGAAATTTCCGGCGGAAATATAACGATTAATCCGGCGGAAGGGATGATATTGATAAAAAAATAAGAGGGAAAAAAAAATAAGAGGGGAGTTGAGGATATTTTATGAAAAAAAAATCAAAAAAAACAACAAAAAACAAGAAAAAAAAGAAGGTAAAACTCTTTAAACAGATAAAAAAGGCAATTAAGACCTTAAACCTCCTTGTCGATAAATTTGACAACGGTATTATTGAAAAAGATAAGATCGAAGGATCGTATAAGGTCGAGAATAAAGAGTAATCTACTTCTCTCTAGTTATGGCTATAAACGAGAATAACATCAGCAAAGAGGTTAAATAGTTTATAGCCATATAATAAATCGGTATGTTGTCGATCTTATAATCTTTTATTGAAAATACTTCCAGATATTCCAAGACTCTGAATATCATGCCGATATAAAGAAATAGCGCGACCATTACTAAAATAAGGCGGGATACTTTTTTTGCCTTCCCGTAGACTAGTATTCCGCTTATAGCCATAAGACTGCATAAAATAACGTCTAAAATAATAAAAAACAGTTCGCTCTTTACTATATCTTTCAAATTTATTATTAGTTCCATCATAATAATTTTTCCTTAGGACGCTTTGTTGTAATTTCAATATTATTATCGGTAATAAATTTAGATTATTTTTAGAATTCTCTGTTTTTTTCATTTTGCCGAATTTTTATAAATCGAGCGCATAGTTTATCCTATTTTATGAAACGATTAAACGTTAATTTTTAACAGGCGCTCCTTTTGATAATCTTCGAGAATTAATGGCAAGTAATTATAATCGGGGAACGGATTAATAAGTATGTTGTTTTGTTTAAATTTGTTTACCAGTTCGTCGTCCTCGTTTGTAAAACTAAAAATTCTGCCTTTTTGAACTACGTTTTTCCATTTTAATTTTGGAACGTTAAGCAAACGGTATTCGGGCGATTTTATAACCCTGTAATAATTTAAAGCGATCTCTATGTAAAAAGAGGGGAGTTCAAAAATAGTTTGAGAAAAAATATTTTTTAAAACGGAATTTTTTTTTATCATTAGATAAATATTTTTTAGTCCGCCCGACATAAACTCGGGTAGAATAATTAAATCCGCTCCAAAAGTATCCGGGGCGTATTCAGGATAGCGATAATAATTTATTATATTTATTTTATCTTCAAATACCGGTATTTGTTTCTCATCCAGATAATACTGCGCCGCGTCGATAACGCATATATCCGGGTTGTCGGAATTTATTTTTTTTTTCGCCAATAAGCGGCTTATGAATTTTACAAATCTTTCGCCAAAGTATGCAAGTTTGCAGTTATTATTAATTGCAAAATTTTCCAGTTTTAAAATAAACTCTTCGAGAGAACTTATGAAAAAAGGCTCGTATTCTTCCGAGAAATCTTTGGCGAATATTTTTAATAACCTTCGGCTATATACGGAGTCGCCGACGACGCTCATAGCGTTTGAAATACTGTTTTTTAGACGGGTTGATATTTTTTTGTATGAATATCCAAAAATGGCGCTATTAAATCTGAAATCGAAGAATTTTTCGCTTTTTATGTCGTATAGATAAGCCCCTTTGGCTTTTTTGAAGATATTATCGCTATTCATCAGGAATCTCTTCGGTTTTATCGGACGTCGCGTCGTCGGATTGGTCTGCGGATACGTCGGCGTAAACGCTTTTGAATTCGAGAGAGTCGTATATCTTTAGAATTTCCTCTTTATTTGTCTCTAAAAAATCTTTGTTTGTCCAGAAATCCAGTTTTATGTTGTATTTGCCGTTTCTAAAGAGAATTGAATCGAAGTAAAATAGATTATTACGGCTAATTTTAGCCGTATATACGAAATTTAACGCCGTATAATTTTTGAAGTCTACCTTTTTCTCGGAGATTATCTCTATTTTATAAGAAACCGTCTCCCTTGAAAGATTGTTTTTAAAGTCTTTAAGATACTGCTCGTTGCTAATATTTAAATCTTCCGAGACGCATCGAACGCCTATTTTCTTAAGATCGTTATAGCCTATAAACAAGACTTCGCCGTAATCTGTCGTTATATAATCCGCATACTTTTTTTCAAAATCATTAAATTTATCGTAATTTACCTTAATTTCCCAATTATAATCAAATTCTACGCTAAAGGCTATGGTTTCATTATTATATATATATTTATCATAAGTATCAACGTATTTTCCGTAGTTTTTAGCCTCTTTAACGGAATATTCGTCGATAATACTTTTTGATTGGCACGAAATTAAAATTATAAATAAAAAAAAAATCCTAATTTTTTTTAGCATCGGTATTTCTAAGTTCTATGTATGAGATAGAGCTTTTTGAAACAAATACTGAAACTTTAAAAATATTTCTTATATACAAACCTTCTGAAAATATCTCTAATAACTCCCCTCTGACGGTAACGTCTACGTCGGATATATACACGACTATATTTTTACCGATGTAATTCTCCAACTCTGCAAAAAAACTTTTTTCTGAGCTCTTTTTCGTACTTTCCGTACTTTTTTCAGTATAATCCGGATTTGTAGTCGTAGAATCGGCGGCGTCTTCGGCTACGGCGCTAAACGATAAAGCGGCTAGAAGAATAAAAATAAGACTCAATTTTTTCATAATACTTCCTCGTAATTACTTTGTAATTCCGCTACGCGGATATAAAATCGGATAAATAGCCGTTACGATCTATTTATCCGGGAATTTAATAAATAAAATTATTTCATATCAAAGTCGCAGGGTTTGATATTCCAAATATCTTCGGCATACTCTCTGATAGTTCGGTCTGTTGAGAATTTACCGGTATTAGCCACATTAATTATAGATTTTTTAGTCCAGTTATCGTAGCTTTTATACTCTTGCGACACTCTCTGTTGACAGTCGTAATAAGACTGAAAGTCCGCAAGAAGAAAATATTGGTCGCCGTTTAAGAGACTGTCGATTATCGGCTGAAATAAAGAGGGCGACTCGGTTGAAAAATATCCGCATGAAATAAGATCGATAACTTTTTTTAGTCTCACGTTCTTTTCATAGTATTCTCGGGGATTATAACCTTTTGCCGATAAATCTTTTACCTCTTCTACTTTTAGCCCGAATATAAATATGTTTTTATCGCCGACCTCTTCCGCGATCTCAATGTTTGCGCCGTCCAACGTGCCGACAGTCAGAGCCCCGTTTAGTTGAAATTTCATATTTCCGGTGCCGCTCGCTTCTTTTCCGGCGGTAGAAATTTGTTCCGATACGTCGGAAGCGGGAAAAATCTTTTCGGCAAGCGATACTCTATAATTCGGTAAAAACAGAACCTTGATTTTTCCTTTTATGTCCGGATCGTTGTTTATTATAGAGCCGACGTTATTAATTAGCTTAATAATTAATTTTGCCATATAATATCCCGGCGCCGCCTTTGCTCCAAAGATAAAAGTCCTCGGGACAAAATCAATTTCCGGATTACTCTTAATATCAATGTACATACTGATAATATTTAATACGTTAAGCAGCTGTCTTTTGTATTCGTGCAATCGCTTTACTTGAACGTCGAAAATTGAATTTATGTCGACCGTTACGTCCAATTCCTCTTTAATTATCTTGGCTAAAACTTTCTTATTTTCCAGTTTTATATTTTGCCAGCTCTTTATAAAATTCATATCGTCGGCGTATTTTTCAAGTTGTTTAAGTTGATATAAATCCGTTACCCATTTATCTCCGATTTTATCTGTAATCAACTTTGAGAGACTTGGATTTGACTTTAACAACCATCTTCGTTGAGTAATACCGTTTGTTTTGTTGTTAAATTTATCTTCATAAAATTCCGAAAAATCCTTCAACAATTCCGTTTTCAATAACTCCGAATGCAAACGGGCGACTCCGTTAACCGAATGACTGCCTATTATAGAGAGGTAAGCCATTCTAACGTATCTCTCGCCGGATTCGTCGATAATAGACATTCTTCTTAATCTGCCGACGTCGCCCGGATATTTCATCGAAACGGCGCTCAAAAATTCGTAATTTATCTGATAAATAATCTGTAAGTGTCTCGGTAAAAGTTTCTCAAACATCGGGACAGCCCACTTTTCGAGAGCTTCCGGCAGCAATGTGTGATTGGTATAACCAAAAGTTTTGACGGTTATATCCCAAGCGTCTTTCCATTGTACGTCGTGTTCGTCTACCAACAATCTCATAAGTTCCGGAATAGCTATAGCCGGGTGAGTATCGTTTAACTGAATTGCGACTTTATTCGGGAATTCTTTAAAATCTTTGCGGTATTTTAAAAATCTTCTGATAATATCTTTTAATGAAGCGGAAACAAAGAAATACTGCTGTTTTAATCTCAATATTTTACCGGTCTCAGTGTTGTCGTTAGGATACAATACTTTTGAAATATTTTCAGATTTGTTTTTTTCCTGAACCGCTTCGACGTAGTTCCCTAAGTTAAATTCGCGCAGATCAAACTCGTTTGTCGCATGAGCTTTCCACAATTTAAAAGTATTAACGTTATTGACGTTATACCCCGGTATCGGAACGTCGTGAGGTATTGCAAAAACGTCTTGCGTATTTTCCCATCTAAAGCGCGTTCTATCCTGTTTGTCTTTATAACTCGTTACGTTTCCGTAAAACTGAATTCTCACTTCGTGTTCCGGGCGTTCGATCTCCCATGGACAGCCCAATTTCAACCAGTTATCCGGCTCTTCCACTTGATAACCGTCTACAATTTTTTGGTTGAAAATACCGTAATCGTATCTGATGCCGTATCCGTAAGCGGGGTATTGCAACGTAGCTAACGAATCTAAGAAACAAGCCGCTAATCTTCCAAGTCCCCCGTTTCCGAGTCCCGCGTCTTTCTCCTCTTCTCTTATAGTATCCAAGTCCAATCCGAGCTCTTTTAAAGCGACTTCGCATTCGTCGAATATTTTTAGATTTATAAGACTATTCCCGAGCGATCTGCCCATAAGAAACTCGAGAGAAAGATAGTATACTCTTTTAACGTCGCCTGCATAATACGCTTGTTGCGTGCCGATCCACCTTTCAATCAACATATCTCTTACCGTATAAGCAAGACAAAAAAAATCGTCGTTTGGCGTTGCCGAATATTCGTCGGTAGCTAGAGAATATTTTCGATGATGCAAAAAAGACTTTTTTATTTTTTCAACTATATCTCTGTTTAACAAATTTTTTTCCTTGACCATAAATAAGCTCCAAAAATTTTTTCTTAATTATATATAAAAAAACAAAAAACGCAAAGTTATTTTTTTATTATTTAGTAATCCGTATTTAAAAATTTTGATTATTTTACCGTTATGCGCTATATTTACGATAATTTTAGAAAATTTACAGGATAAAATATGCCGGAAATATCGATAGTAGCGCCAATTTTTAACGAAAAAGACAACGTCGCCGAACTTCATAGAGAAATAAAGGAGACTTGCGAAGCTAATAGATATACTTATGAAATAATATTTGTCGACGACGGTTCGACAGACGGAACTTATCAAATAGCGAAGAATCTCTCTCCGATAAAATATATCCGTCTTAGGAGAAACTTCGGTCAAACCGCCGCGATGGACGCCGGAATAAAAGAGGCAAAGTATAAATATATAGTTACGATAGACGGAGACAGACAAAACGATCCGAACGATATTCCTAATCTTATCAAACATCTGGAATCAAACGATCTGGACGTAGTGTCGGGCTGGAGAAGACGAAGAAAAGATACTATAATCAAAAAGTTTACGTCGCGCGGCGCGAATTTTTTACGAAAAATAATTATTAACGACGGAATACACGACAGCGGCTGTTCTCTAAAAATTTATAAAAAGGAGTGCTTTGAGTCTATAAGTTTATACGGCGAGATGCACAGATTTATACCCGCGATCCTTGAAATAAAAGGGTTTAGGGTCGGAGAAATCGAGGTTAATCACCGCCCTAGGACCGCGGGAAAGACTAAATACAACTGGAAAAGAACGGTAAAAGGCTTTATCGATATGATATCCGTCTGGTTTTGGAATAAATACGCGGTCAGACCGCTTCATTTGCTCGGCGGTATCGGTATATTTTTTATACTCCTTGGAGCTTTATCCGGCTGCGCTACCGTAGTACAATTCTTTCAAGGAGTCAGTATGTCCGACTCGGCGTGGCCTATTCTGACCGCATTCCTGGGATTAACCGGCATACAACTGTTTACTTCGGGGCTTATCGCCGATATGATGTCAAAAAGCTATTACGAAACGACAAACGACTCGTCGTACAGCGTCAAGGAGATTGTGGAGAATTGAAAGCTCTCCGTCGGTATTTTGGGGGGAAGGAAATAAATTCGACGCATATGTGTCAATTTGTTTCCCCAAAAAACCGACGGAGCGCAGAAATAAACAATAAACCTTGAATAAAATCGAAAAACGCGCTAATATTATCTAATAACTGTATAGATATAGACCCTGAAACTATTTATAACTCTTCAGATACTATATCTGACCCATTATTATTAAATTTAGGCAAACATCATGACTAATAAAAAACTAAAAATACTCATGCTAAACTACGAGTTTCCGCCGTTGGGGGGAGGGGCTAGTCCCGTTAGCTACGAAATAGCCAAAGGGCTCGTAGGTCTCGGTCATTCGGTTGCCGTAGTTACAATGGGGTATAAAGACCTTCCAAAATACGAAGAAATCGACGGAATTAAAATACATAGGGTAAAATGCCTGAGAAGTAAAAAGGAAATATGCCATCCTTGGGAACAACTGACTTATTTATTGTCCGCTAAAAAGTTTTTAAGAAAGCATCTCAAAACCAATAGTTACGACATAAACCATACGCATTTTATAATACCGACGGGATACTTAGCGCTATGGTTGAAAAAGAAATATAAACTAAACTATATTATAACTTCTCACGGAAGCGACGTTCTCGGATACAATAAAAGATTCGCCAAATTATACCCCTTTTTGATAAAACCATGGAAAAAATACATAAAAGAAGCGAAGGTCGTTACAACGCCGTCGCAGTTTCTACAAAACGAAATCAAAAAAATAACTCAAGACGGTAAATTTGTCGTAGTTCCAAACGGTATCGATCCCGATAAATTTAAACCGCTGAAAAAAGAAAATAAAATACTTGTCGTCGCCAGATTATTCGTTAATAAAGGGATTCAAGATATTCTCGACGCGCTAAAAGGGATAGACCTTGGCGAATGGAAAGTCGATATTGTCGGCGACGGACCGTATAAAGAATTTTTGATTAATAAGACAAAAGAGAACGGAATAGAAGAAAAAGTTACATTTCACGGCTGGATTGATAATAAAAGCGATAAAATGAAAGAACTTTACGGGAAAGCGAAAGTTTTTATCAGCGCAAGTTATTTTGAGAGTTTTGGGCTTACGGCGCTCGAAGCGATGCAAGCGGAGTGTTATTGCTTGCTATCGGATATATCGGGATATAAACAGTTGGATTTACCGGAAGAAAGTTATTTTAAAGTTAACAATGTAAGCGATATAAGAAAAAAAATTGAGAAAGCGATAAATGAGGATAAAATAACAAAGATTAAACTGTTTGATAAAAGATATGAATGGGGGAATATTATGATAAATTATGAAAAGGTATTAACTGATGGATAATTTATTAAAAGGCCTATACATTACCATTGACACTGAACCGGATTGCGACATCCGCTGGAGGAGATCAAATCCATTAACTTTTACTTCGATAACAGAAGGCATTCCCAAATTACTACGACCGATATGGGATAAATATAATATCAATCCTATTTATTTTGTTTCTCCTGCGGTTCTTGAAGATGATGAGAGTTGTTTGGTTTTGAAGGACGAGGCGCAAAATGGAGCTATTATTGGCGCTCATTTGCACTCTGAAGAAATAAATCCCGAAAAGATAGATATTGCCGGAAAATCTTCTTCGGAATATCCTTGTTACGCTTGTTCTTATGAAACTGAGTATGAAAAATTAAAAAATCTTACCGAATTAATTGAAAAAAAGATTGGAGTTAGACCAATTTGGTATAGAGCGGCCAGGTATGGCGCTGATTTAGATACTATTAGGATATTAGCGGAATTGGGATACAAATACGATAGTTCTATAACTCCGGAAATTGACTGGTCAAAACAGGGGGGACCCGATCATTCAAAAGCGCCATTGGGGCCTTATTGGATATCAAAAGACGACTTTTATAAATCTTCAGACGAAAAAGATAGTATAGGGATTATTGAAGTCCCAATAACAATTACCGGTAAGAGATTGGGAATTCTTGGGAATATTTTACCTAATAAATGGCTTTTTTATAACTGGATAAGACCTACGCATATGTTTGTATGGGAACAAAAAAAAATGATAAAACAACTATTGAAAAAAAGTAAAATAAGTGTTATTGTTATGATGTTTCATAGTATGGAAATTATGATTAATAAAACTCCTTTTGTCAGAAACAAATGGATGCAGAAGAGGTTTTTGAGGAATATTAAAAAAATAATCGAATATTACAAAGGACTTAAATGAAAGAAAGCAATGTCGCTATATCTAGATATGCGAATGACGCTGATATGCAAAAACCTGAAGTCGAAATTTTTAACAGTCTTCAAAATGAATTGAAAGAAGCGAGATTATTGGATATCGGAATCGGCGGCGGTAGGACAACGCTGTATTTAAAGGATAAAGTTAAAGACTATGTAGGTATAGATTATTCAAGTAAAATGATTGAAACGACTAAAAATAGGATACCGGAAATATCAAATAAAGTATTTGTTTGCAATGTTATTGATATGTCAACGTTTTCAGACAATCAGTTTGATATTGTATTTTTTAGTTTTAATGGATTAGATTACTTACAGACTATTGAAGAAAGGATATTGGCTTTAAATGAAATATATAGAGTATTGAAAAAAGGCGGGAAATTTATTTTTTCGTCTCATAATTTACAAGATAATTCTCTATTTAATTTTTCTTTAAAAAAACAAAGTCTTATAAAAACCATAGAACATATAGTAAAAATTTTTTATAGAATAGTTAGCAATAATAAAAAAACTATTATGAATAGTAATTATTCATATATAAAAGATGGCGGACATTTTTTTAAATTAAGAAATTTTTATATCAAACCCTTATTTCAAATCGAACAGCTGAAAGATAATGGTTTTTTAGAAACTAAAATTTTTAGTTTAACTTCCGGTAAAGAAGTAGTTTCTAATTTTGACAAAATTAAAGATCCATGGTTGTATTATTTAACAGTTAAGGTATAAAATCATGGAAAGATTCAGAAAAAAAATGTTTGTTAATATTCATGATGTATGGTTTGATATGAATAAATATTATGAAAGTAAATATCTAGTTAAAATATTACATACCAATAAAGTAATTGATAATTATTCATTAATTATAAAAGAAAAGACTTTTATAATTGATTTATCGCAAAATGTTGACGCGATTTTTTCAAATATGGACAAAAAATCAGCGCAATATTCTATTAATAAAGCTATTAAATCAGGCGTATATGTTAATAAAGCAGAATCAGAGGAAGATCTAAAAAAATACTTCAAATTTTTTACCGATTTTTCAAAAAGAAAATCAATCCCTACGATTGTCTATGAAGAGTTATTAGATTACGATGTGTTTTTAGCTTATTCGAAGGAAAACGAATTACTTGGCGGTTGCGCTTTTTTATTAGACAATGACAGCGGAACTTATAGATACAAACATGGAGCGACTTTATATAAATATAATGAAAATGATCTATTGTTATGGGAAGCGATTAAGTATGCGAAAGTAAAAAACTATAAAATATTTGATTTTGGAGGAGTTAAAGTTACTGAAGATGAGGAAAGTTATTATTTTAGACATTTTAAATATAAAAAAAAGTTTGGAGGAGAATTAGTTGATTTTTATACATATATTAAATTCGGCGGCTTGTTGAAACTATTTTTATTTCCGTTTAAAATATTGTTAAATGTCTTTTTTAAAGGCGACTTCAATAGGTTCGTTAATGTTAATCGAGGTAAAAAACAATAATGACAAAAAACGAATTAGTAAGCGTTATAGTACCCGTTTATAATAGAGCGGATACTATAGTCAGAGCAATAGATTCCGTGATTAATCAAACATATAAAAATGTCGAAATTATTATTATTGACGACGGTTCAAGCGACAATCTAAAAAGTATATTAGATGAAATAAAATATAATAATATACATTATTATTATCAAGAAAATTCTGGGGCTTCTTCTGCAAGAAACCATGGATTACTAAAAGCCAGAGGGAAATATTGTATATATTTAGATAGCGACGACGAGTTATTACCCGACTGCATTGAGTCTTTAGTAGACCTATCAATAAATCATAATTTAAATTATATTACTTATAATGCAGAGCTGGTTTATAAACAAAAAAAAATAGTAAAGAAATATGATAAATCTTTTTTTATAACGCAAGAAAATGTAGCGTTGGATCAAATCCCCTTAAAAGGTAGTCAACTTTTTTTTAAGTTAGATAATAATAGTAAAGAATTTCTTTTTGATACAAATTTATCCGTATGTGAAGATATTGATATTATGTTAAGAATTTTACAAAAAAATAAAATATTTTTTTATAATAAAGTTTTACTTAAAATGTATAGATTTGGAACAAACAACAGATTATCAAAAAATATTGAAGCTAAAATTAATGGAAACATAAATTTTATTAAGAAAATCGATAAATCATATTTCCCTTTGAATATAAAAAAAATACTATTAAGCAAGATGTACTTTGAGTTATTTTTATTAAATTGCTTAATTTTAAATAAGAAAGAAATGAGAAAGTATTTAAAATTATTTTATAAAGAAAGCGACTCGTTTTTTAAACGGCTAATTGTTTTTTATACCTACTTGCATTTTAGCGCTCCAATATTAAATAAAGTCAGCGTTTTTTTTATCAAAAAATTAATCTTATGTTGATAAGAAAAATTTTTAATTTATTATTGGAAAATTCCAGCAATTTAAAAAACATTATATGGAAATCAATTCAGACTTTTGGAAAAGAGGGGACTGCATATATTGTTTTTTTTATATGCGCCAAGTTTTTAAAACCTGACGAGATGGGCCAATATAGTTATATAATGTCTATAGTCTTTTTAATAAGAATATTTAGCGACTTTGGCATATCTGTAACTTCAAGTAAATATGTCGCGGAATATGTTCATACAAATAGATACAAAGCAAATAAAATTTTTTTTAATTCATTATTTTTAATAATTATTTTTACTAGTATTTCATTGCTTTTTTTATTCTTCTTTAGAAATTTTTTTCTTAAAAATATATTTTCACATTTTTTAATAATGATACCAATGTTGTATTTTATACCAATCTCTTATTTATACGATGGTATTTTTAGAGGTTATAAATACTTCAAGGTAAATTCGATTATTTCTCTGGTTTCCGGTTTTTTAACATTACCTATTTTATTCGGTTTAATCGCTAAATTTGGAATATATGGGGCTATATGGAGTCAAAATATTTTATATTTCATGTTATGTTTATTCTCGTTTTTTTCTTTAAAAGAACAAATTTATAAACTTGATTTGAAAATAATAAAAAACATCTCTTCGTATTCAATTTTTTTAGGAATCTCAAATATTGGCTATTATTTATTCGCCAGGGTAAATATTATAATAATGGGAAAATACAACATAATTGAAGATATCGCTTATTACGATATTATTAATACTATATTTTTAATAATGCTGGTCCCAATGCAAATTATATCGTCTACGGTTGCTCCAAACAAATCAAAAGATTTTATTTTAAAAAAATACAGCTCCATTAAATCAAAAATTGTTCGTGAAACAGTATTGTTATTTTGTATTGGTTTAATTGTCCTTTTGTTCTCTATAATATTATTTCCTATTATACATAAAATAGTATTAACCTCTTATAACTTTAAAAAAATATATACTTTATTTATTTTATTAGGCTTGCTTATACCATTTAGATACTTTTCTTCATATTTAACAACGGCATATATTATACAAATGAACTTAGTAATTTTACTAAATATTACATTAATAACGTCAGGTTTAATTAATGTAATATTAATCTTTTTACTAATAGGCAAATATGGTATATTTGGCGTAGTAACCGCTACATTAATATCGCAATTTTTTTACATTATTATAAAAGATATAAGTTTTTATATTATTTTATTTAAAAGTGAGAAATTCAAGAATTAATTTTATTTTTTATATATTTTAACATATACCAAAAAGATTTCTTTAATAAATATAAACCCTTTGGTTTTAGAATTTTACTAAACACAAGATTTGACTTTTTGTTATCTATTAAATTAAATATAATATTTCTTTTTTGTTTAATCGATTTTGTTAGTATAAGACCTTTTTTTAAAGAAAAATTATTTTTTACCGCTTCTTCAAATGTAGTCTCAAAATAGTAGAGATTATCTTTTGTATTATCAAATAAGTATTTCCCTTTCGAATTATTTATCAAAAATAAAGATACGCCATTATGGTTATAGCGGCTTTTATCGACTCCCCAGAAATCTCCTATAGTTACATCTCCATATCTATTTTTACCCACGAATTCACAGTTATAGCAAGATTTATTTAAATAATATTCAGTACCGATGAATCCAATAAAAAAAGGATCAAAACATGCATCGACTACGTATTTTTTATTATTAAAAAAAGAAATGACCTGCGTAAAACCCCAGCCTAATTTTTTGTTCCTTTGTTCTATTGTTTTAACTTTAGATTTATATTTATTTTCAAGATATTGTAAATATTCATTAAAAACTAACGGGGAATTAACCCCGTGGCATAATAAATCAACTAAAAATAACTTCGATATATTTTTGTTATTACAAAAAACTTTTTTTATTCCGGCAACTTGGCATGGCGTTCCAAAGTATATGACATATTTATTAGCGTCTAAGTCTTCATTAATTAATTCATATACGTTGTTATAACTTTGAGAGTATTTGCTACCCATCATTATTTTTATATCGTTTTCATTACTACCTCTAATATGTTTAACTATATTTGAACTATCAAAAACAGCTCCATATACGCTACCTTTAAGACTAATAATATAATCGGCAAACGCTCTAAATAAACCGCCGGAACTACTCTTTTTTTGTATATTCTCATCTAAATTCCATCCGCCAAAGAATAATGGAAAATTATTTTTATTTTCTTCATCTGAAATAATAAAATTTGATATAGGGCAGAATTTAACGCATATACCGCATGAAATACAAGATTCATTAACTTGCGGTATATAAAAACCTTCTTCCGATTGTTTTACTATAATACTATTTTTAGGGCAAACAAAATGGCAGGCCAAACATCCCGTACATTTATTTTTTAATACCACATTTTGTATATTATTCATCTTTCATATCCAATGAGTTTAACAGAAAATCAATTGATTTTTGTTTGAGAATTTTTAATTTTTCAAAGACCAAATCATAATTTATTTTTTGATTGCTTGATATTTTTCTATTAAGTTCATCATAAGAATAAACAACTCTATCCGATAACTCTAAAGATTCTAAAAGCTCTAAAAATCTTGCATTTCTAGAAGCAAACTCATTTGTATATGGTATAGTAAAAAATTGTTTTTTATATAAAATTGAAAAAACTGTTCCATGAAAAGAATTTGTAACAACATATTCGGCGTATTTAATTCTATATAAAAAATTAATCGGACCTTTTAATTCTTTTTTATCAAATAACGAATAATCATAATTTGACAAGTCTATCCACTTAATTTTTAAATAATCTTTTGCCGCTTTTACAATGTCTAATTTTGACCTATCAATAATTATATACGAAAGAAAATAACGTTCTCTTATTATTTTCTTTTTTTTAAGTAAGATATCATATTCTTCACTTTTTAATAATAAAGTGGGATCTAGGACTATTGGAATTTCGTTTTTTTTATTATTGTATTTTAACATCTGTTCTTGCGTAAATAATTCTCTTGCGCTCAAAGAGTCAAAATTATTTATTAGTGTTTTAATTTTATCTAAATATTCTAAATTAAAATTATTTCCTCCCATACTTATAGCATATCCTATCCTTTTTGTTTTGTCGGAACCGAAATTTAAAAAATACGCCGTCTCATTATTAATGTCTATTATAGACGAATTCCAAACTTGATCGCTTCCTGATATATAAAAATCCGCCCTAGGCGGTCTTTTTTGTATAGAGTAATCAGATGAATATTTTTTTGTTTTAATTAATTTTTTTGTAAAATTTTTAAAATAAGGTTTCTGAATTATTTTCTTTTTGATAAATTTAACAACATTGTCTTTTATATGATAATTAGTCAATTTGGAACCATCCAAATTAGACTTTTTATTGTTAGAAAAAAGCATATCAAAACCAAGGTATATCCAACTTTTCTTTTTATTTACATAATTTATAGCGCCAACATCGACATACTTTTTTTTCAAAAAAGTAATTAAAGCATACAACTGCAATACTGCCCCACAATTCATAACATTATGAAAGGTAATAATTCTAATAATTTTAGATTTCATTCTTTCAGTCCTTTTATAGATTGTTATAAATAAAAATATTAGTGAATTTATCATCCGACGTATGCAGGTATTTGTATTCGCTTTTTTTATGAACTTGCTCTGAAATCTCAGTACTACATTCTACAACATAAGTTCTATTGAAAAATTCTTTATAAATATGATTTACCCTATTAGCATATGCAGTAGGATTTATTACAATAAAGTTCGTTTTATTTAAGTTTATCTTAATATTATTTTCTAAATCTTTATATCTTGCAACGCCATTTGATGTGTTCGCGTACGAGTATATATTTTCATAGTCATTTAAATAATATGCAATAAAACCAGCTCCTGCGCCTACGTAGTGAATTTTATACTTTTCAATTCTATTGTCGCTTATATAATTCTTCAAATATTTTGCAACATCTTTATCGCCAAGTACAATGTCTTTCTTTTCATATATTAATTTAGTAGGGTAATAATAATCTCCGGGACTTTTTATATTATACTTATTGATTGAAATTATATTAAAAATAATATTAAGAGCAACTAATGATACAAATACAATTTTAGGAATAGATAAATAATATAACGCATATATATATATTATAAACATTATCGGCAAAAAGAAGCTAATTGGTCTAAAAGTTATATTAAACGGAACATTTATAATATATCCGAATAAAAACAAAATATTTGCGCATATGAATAAAACTAATAAATTTTTAGGATTAAATAAAACAAACAAACGTATATTATTAGTAAATATACCATTACTAAACATACAAATTAAAAAAATTAATACAAATGAAACAAATAATAGGGGATAATTAAACAATATCCAATTAAGCATAATTTCAAAATATTTTTTATTAAAACTCCACCCTACTAGTCTCGGATTCATTAATATTTTTCCAATTTTTGGACCGATTATAAACAAAAATATTATAAGTAATAGCGCTACAAAAAACAAAAACAAAAATTTTTTTGAATTATAAAATGTTTTTATTATTTCTGAAAATTTGATAAAAAATAATATTAGAACAATTATAAAAAGCAAAAACAAATATAGCTCGACAAACAACATTCCAATTATACTAATAAATAATGAAAACAATATTGATTTTTTATCAAAATTATATCTGAATAACAAAAAAAACACAAATAAAATAAAAAAAATACCTATAGTATAAAATCTGAGATATTTTGCAAAATAAATTATCCATATTTCAGAACCAAAAACTAACGCTGCGCATAAACTATAAAATTTTCCCATTAAAAAATTTGAGATTTTATATATCATAATTATGTTTAATACCCCAACTACTCCAATAGGAAATCTTAAAATGAACTCGTTAGATAACTCAATTCTAAAAAAGTCAAAAAATAATTTCGATACTATAGCTAAAAGAGATGTGATTTGCGAACGCGTATAGTGTTCTATTATATTATTTAGATATTTTACTTTAAACAAACCATATCCTTTAATATAACTATCAACTATCTGCGCGTGGTAATATTCGTCTGTTTGAAAACCGTAATCTCCAAGATTTGAAAATATAAAAAAATACCCTGCAAAAAAAGTAAAAAATAATAATAATAAATCCCAAAAATCAATTTTTCTTAAATTCGAGAATATACTATATATAATCTTCCAAATTATATATATAGGGGAAAAAAAGGCTAAAAAAAATAATTTCATTTTCTTTTACTTTAAAAAATAATTTTTTAACAACTAAACGCTACTTTATAAAAAGTAGCGTTTATAAAAATTAAAATAAAATAATTACTATCATTAAAAATAAATTGCAATCCCTTCTTTTTCTATTTATACCTATTCATAGTAGATTTATAATAACTATAAATATCTTTTTCCGACAATTCCTTATTGTATATCAAAACTCTTTCTGAATCAATTAAGCCATAAAAAAAATGCTTACCGTTATGATGTCCCGATCTTGATATTAGAAAATTAGAAAAAGAATAGTTAAATCCATAATAATTTTTAATGTTTGTTTTTATGCCATCATTTTTGCCATTGACATATATCTTGAGGTATTTCCCTCTTTTATAAACGCCTGTCAGTAAAATCCACTTATTTTTTTCATATTTAGCTTGCGACGATACAAATTCTGAAAGAGTTTTCCCTTCGCCTTCATTTCTATATTTATATTCAAATCCTATTCTAGAACTCTCATATATATACATAGACATAGAAAAATTACAAATTATTGGCGCCATTTGATATTCTGCGGGACATACCCACGCCATAAAAGTCATTTCCTCCTCATTTTCATATTGCCCTTTCAATCCAAAGTCAGAATAATCATCCGTACCGTCGTATTGATAGACATAGACGCCTTTTTTTAACTCTACCCTTTTTGCTCCAAAGTGTTGAACCTCGTTATTGATCTTATAATCGGCATACTTTTTCTCAACGTCTACGCAAGAAAAAAGTAAAAAGGCTAATATAACAATATAAAAATTTCTCATAAAATTACTCCTAAAATTTAAAAAGAATTGTTCAACTATAGCATAAAGAAATATTTTTGTTAACCTATTTTGTAAATATTTACCAAACTTTCTTATTTTTCCCGTCATTTTTTTGGGGAATGAAAAATTTGACACATATGCGGGGTAGGAGAGAAAGAATTAATATTCTTGACTTGCCTAACGTTTTATATTATTATTTAGCTCTGAGTTATAAACTAATAATGAATAAAGAGAGCGTTTTTTATTTATGGAGAAGTATTATGAGTTCCACAATAACTAAAATTAAAACTGAAAATATTGCTATTAATGTCAGCGTAAAAAAGCGAATGATTTATTTGGAATTAACCGACGGGAGAATAATTGGATTCCCGGCAGATAGATTTAAATTATTAAAAAGAGCAACAGACGAACAGTTAAATGAAGTAAAGTTAGAGTTGAACGGCGCCGCTTTAAGATGGGAAAACTTAGACGAGGACATTACCGTTAACGGCATTGTCGAAGGAAGATTTCAATTACCTCTTTAATACTGAGCCCAAAAATTAAGACAATTTATTTAAAAAATTTGTCCCATATGCGTCAAAATCTTATCGGGGAGCGGCGCGTATGCAGCTCCATATGTGTCAAATTTATTTTTGACACATATGGGACAAACCGTAAGATAAAATATAGCGCCACATATGCGTCATTTTTTTATCGAGGAGATATTCAGTTTTTATTAAACAATATTAAGGGTTATACCGGATTAATTCAATTAGGCGATTTTTTTATGTTTATTTGATTTGTCCGATTCTTTTTCCTCAAAAACTATTTTTTCAGGTAAAACTTCTTTTTTGTTATTTATCAACTCTAGCGCCTCGTTTACATAATTTGAGACTTTTAGGTCGTTATAAACGACGTCTACTCCCATTTTATTAGCAATAGACTCCGCTTCTTTAACTGTTTTAGCCGCTTTTATCGGAGAGAGTAAATTTTCTTCCATACTTTTACTTGTATCATAATTTTTAATATCTTTCAATAAATCCATTTTCTTATCTTTCCCGTCATTTTTTTGGGGTATAAAAATATTTGACGCATATGTGTCAAAAAAAATTGACACATATGCGTCGATTTTCATCGAGGAGTACTGCGTACCATATGCGTTAATTTCTCCCGTCCTAAAAAACCGACGTTTCCCGGCTCCGGTAATAAAAAATTAGTCGATTAAAATACGAATTAAAAGAGGTTGCAAAATAAAAAATATTTGAGTATATTGAGGCGTTCTATAATGATTTTAGAATGCGTTCATATTCAAAGTATACGAGTCCTAATGAGTTTGAAAAAATTATGTTTGTTTTTATTTGGGAGTAAATAAGGTCGTATAGACTCGACGCCGATTAATATAATGAAGAAAACAGCCGTTGTTTTATTTATATTTAACGTTTTTTGCGCATATTCTCTAAATATTGTATTCTTTCCGGTAAATATCGATAAATCCGAAGAATCCGGGGTAATCCAAAGATATATCGACGAGGCAAAGAATTTATGCCCGATGAATTTATACGCGCATCGTTTGTCGTTTTTCACGATCCCCGTTAGCGAGGAGCCGATAAAACTGGATTCGTACGGTCGCGTAAATTACAAAGTTAGAGACCTTGAAAATATTGCGGAAAATTCCAAACCGCGCCCTTACGTCTCTATATTTATTATTAATTCGGAAAAGAGTATCGGAATCGGCGGCAATATCGGAGAGAATAAGCTGAAAGTAATAATTATTTCTAAAGTTAGCAAAAAGGGGACTCTTTCCCACGAACTTGGACACGCTCTTTTTGAACTAGGCGACGAATATGGGGGGGAATTCTCGATAAAATTTTCTGACGCATATGCGTCAAAATACTTAAACTTGTCAAAAAATAAGCCGTTCGAACTTTGGGAAGATATTCGTGAAATTACCGGGGACGAGAAGATCGGTTATTATCCGGGAGGAGCGGGCTTTAGCGGAGACCTCTATCATTCATACCCGGTATGCCTTATGGGCGATCTCAAGGGCGTTTTCTGCCCCGTTTGTCTATATTTGGCTGTTCGGAAGTTAAACTTAATTACCGGGGAAAACCTTGATTTTACAAAAATTTATAAAGAAAATTTAAATTGTCAATAAAGTTTGTTGTTTTTTTTTATTTTATTGAACTATATGTAAAAGAATTGATAATTTTTAAGAAACTTGTTATAATATTCTCGATATCAAGGAGGATATTATGAAACGTTTTTTATTTACATTTTTGTTTGTTTTTTTCTGTACGACTATAGCTCTATGCGCCGAAGATAAAACCGTTAAGATTGTTACTGAAGAGTGGGAGGATTTTACTAACGCCGACGGAACGGGTATCTATTTTGATATATTCCGCGAGGTCTTTGAGAAAAACGGTTATACTTTAGATATTAGTATTATGAAATATATTCAAGCGAAAAAGAGAATACAGTCCGGAGAGAGCGACGTAGTTCTTGGAGTTTACGAGGGGGAAGAGACCGGAATGATTTTTCCTAAATATCATTTCTCCGCCGACGACGTTACCGTTTGGTATTTAAAGGGGGGAAGTTATAAAAATGAGAAGTCTCTTGAAAATAAAAAAGTCGGATGGATAAGGGGCTACGATTATGAAAAATATATAAATATTAATATGAATATACAAAAGCTCGATACAAGAGAGAGCGGCGTAAATATGCTTCTAAAAAAAAGATTGGACTATTTTATCGATAATATTTACGATGTAGAGCTGGCTATAGAAAATTTGGGTTTAGATTCAAAGAATTTTGAAACAAAATTAATAAAATTCTTAAATTTATACCCTTGCTTTGCAAATAACGACAAAGGCGCGACTCTATCTAAAATTTGGGATAGAGAGATGAGCAAGTTGGTTAAAAGCGGCAAGATTAAGGAACTTCACAAAGAGTACGATGTGTTATATAATTACAATTTTTGAGAAAACGTATGAAAATTCAATCAATATCTATAAAAATCGGATTGATTCTGTTCCTTAACATTTTTTTGGTAATGCTAATTTCCGGGGGAATTACTTATAGATCCGATAGCGCTTCGATAAAAAAAACTTTTTTACTCGAAGCGGATTCTATTTCAAACAGGTTGACAAATAATTTGCTGGATCCTATGTGGGTTGTGGATTACGACGTTGTGAATTCGCTGCTTTTTGAGGAGATGAAAAATAAGAATCTTTACTCCATTATAGTTTACGACGAGCAAGACGAGATCGTTTCAGGAAAAATAAAAGATAAAAATTGGAAAACGTTGGACTTTTTGGAAGAAACTCAAGATATTATTAGTAATAACCCTCAAGTCTCGCTGGTAAAAGAATTCGAACTGATTAAAGAGGATGCAAATTTGGGGAAAGTTTCTATATACTTTTCCGACTACTTTGTAAAATTGAGTTTGAGGCGCTCTCTGTTAAAGTTCGTAGTCCAATTTATTATTCTTACCGCTACAACTTACGCCATGCTTTTTATAAGTATAAATATTATAGTCATCAAGAGAATTAAACTGGTTATGAAATCTATAGAAAAGATTGGAGAAGGAGACCTTACCGGAACTATAGATTTATCGTCTAACGACGAGATAGGCTCTCTCGCCTCAAATTTTAATAAGTTTTCTTCAAAGCTAAGGAATATAATAGCCGATTTCAAAGAAATTTCTAAAATGACTTACTACGTCGGCGAAAACTTAGCAAGTTCGTCGGAAGAGTCGTCCGCTTCGTTAAGAGATATGCAGTCTAATATACATCATATCGAGGAAAAAACCAAACTGCTTAACGGCGAGATAAAAAAATCAAACAATTACTCTATGGAATTAATCAATTTTTTTCATACCGTCGGAGAGAAAATATCCGTTCAATCGGAAAAAATAGGCAATATTTCCGCTTCGATTAAACAAATTTTCCAATATATTGAGAAAATATTCAAAGTAATAAAAGGAAGAGGCGAGAAATTTTCAAATTTAGAAAATATCTCGTTTAATGGAAAGAATAAGATGGATGAAACCATCGATATAGTATTAAAAACTTCAAATTCAATGCGGGTAATATTTGAGATGTTAGAAGTTATAAAAAAAATAGCTGAAAAAACCGATCTTTTAGCGATGAACGCGGCGATAGAGGCGGCTCATGCGGGCGCCGCCGGGAAAGGATTTTCTGTAGTCGCCGACGAGATAAGAAAATTAGCTGAAGATACGGCAAGAAATTCTCAAGATATTTCAAATTCTTTAAAAGAGATAGAGGAGTTTGTCGACAAATCGCAAGAACTTTCGCTAACTACCGGAGAGTATTTTGACGGTATTATAAAAGAAATTAAGTATACAAATGAAAGTTTTGACGATATGGAGAACGACGTCGCCTCGTTATATTCAGATAGCGAAAGTATTTTGAATAATATTAATGAGCATATAGAGTTAACAAAAGATATCGAATCGTCGGCAAATATATCTTTGAAAATGATCGATAATATATCTAAAAGTTTAGATCATATCGAGAAGTTGTCAAACGATACAAATCAAAGCGCGCAAGGTATATCTTTGGGCATTGACGGCATATATAAGTCCGTAGAAATAGTTTCCGAAAGCGGACAGGAAAACAGCGAAAACGTGAGTAAAATTGAAGAGTTATTGACTCAATTCAAAACTTAAATTACTAATATTTCTTAGATATTTCGAGAAATCTGTCTTCAAGTTTGTAGAACGCCTCGACAATAACGGGGTCGAAGTGCTTTTCGCTGCCCTGATATATTATATCTTTGGCGACCTGATGGGTCATCGATTCTTTATAAATTCTCTTAGAAGTTAGGGCGTCGTAAACGTCGGCAAGAGCCACGATACGCGCCGACAGCGGTATCTCTGTACCTTTTAGTCCGAACGGATAGCCGCTTCCGTCCCATTTCTCATGATGGCAGTACGCTATATTCTTACCCATAGAGAGGAAAGATTTTGTCTTCTTTCGGAGTTGTTTCTCCGCGTCTTCAAGCGTTTTTCCTCCGATTATGGTATGAGACTTCATCACGTCGAACTCTTCAACGGTAAGTTTGCCGGGTTTTAATAAAATACTATCGGTTATTCCGACCTTGCCTATATCGTGAAGAGGGCTGGAGTGAAAAATATTGCTGACGTATCTGTTGTCGATATATCCTTTGTACTGTTTAGAGTTTGACAGTTCGCGCGCGATAATCCAGCAGTATTTCCGTATTCTACCCAAATGATCGCCTGTCTCCTGATCTCTTGATTCCGCTAATCTTGCAAGAGCGAATATTGTAACGTGCTGTATCTTTTTTATCTCTCTTGTTCGTTTATCGACCTTTTCCTCCAAAGACTGCTTCAACAGACTGAGCTCTTTGTTGCTCTTAAGTAGTTGTAAATTTAATTCGTTAATTTTATTAGCGCGCTCTACTATACTTTTATATAAAACGTCTTGTAGAGAATCGGACTGATTTTTTAAGTATGAAAGAAACTTTTTCTGCTCGTCTTCGGAAAGATAATTGAGCAGTCCGTAATATATCTGATCAATACTGCCCTTGATGGCGTTTACATGTTCTCTTAATAGATAATCCGCTTCGTTTAAATTGTAATCATTCATAAGTTTTATAGTTTTTTTTATTTTCCCAAAAATTAAATTCTTTATAAGTAAAATATAACACAAAATTATCGATTGTCAAAAGTTTTTTTTTATATTACAATAAAAAAAGCATTTTAATGGAAATATTTTTAATGAAAAAAACGGCATTAGTAACCGGCGCATGCAAGAGATTAGGAAAAGAGATTACGTTAAATCTGGCTCAAAACGGATACGACGTAATAATGCATTGCTTTAGCTCTATCGGCGACGGCGAAGATATTCAAAAATCAATCGCTTCTTACGGCGCCGAATCTTTTTTATATCAAGCTGATTTTACCAAAAACGAAGACGTATTGAATTTTATCGATTCCATAAAAACTAATTTTAAAAAAATTGACTTGCTTATTAACAACGCCGCTATTTTTGAAAGAAAAAACATTATCGATACGACGACGGAGTTATTCGACGCTATTTACGGCGTAAACATAAAAGCTCCCTACATGCTGATTAAGTATTTGTCTCCGCTGTTGGAAAACGGCAGTATAATTAATATTCTTGATACTAAAATTCTTAATATAGATACGAATTATTTTGCATATTCTCTGACAAAAAAAAGTTTAGCCGATTTAACTATGTTCTCTGCAAAAGAATTTGCGCCTAAAATCAGAACAAACGGGATAGCGCTTGGATTGATGTTAAAAACCGACAATCCGGATAAAATACGATATGAAACGATTGCCGATAAAATTCCGTTAAAAGATAACGTCGATTTAAAATATCTGTTTGAGACGATTCATTTTCTGACGGCAAACAAAGCGCTAACCGGTCAGATCATATTTTTAGACGGGGGACTTCATTTAAGCGGAGGAGAATGTGTTAATAGATATTAGCGGGATGAAATTAAAAATCATCGTGGGAGTTTTTCCTATAGAGAGGAAAAGAAAACAGAAAATCTATCTGGATATACAAATTGATTATGACGCGGACTTGGCGGCGGCGACGGACGACGTCAAAAACGCGCTAAATTATAAGTCGTTGATTGAAAATATTGAGACGCAAGTCCGGGAAACCAAATTTTATTTATTAGAGTCTCTCGTTGCATTCATTGGAGAAATTATCCTTTCAAACAGCTTGGCGCGTTCGGTTGCAGTCAAGGCGGCGAAAGGTAAGATATTTAAAAACGTAGATCGAGTCTCGGTAACTTATCAAAAGAGTAAGGTCTGATATTTTTTTAAACTATTATTCATTTTATAAAATCATCCAGAGCTCTGTTTAAATTTGCGTCTTTAAGCTTTTTTATCGCTTTTTTTTGCAGTTGTCTCACTCTTTCTCTTGTAATCCCCAGAGCTTGACCGGTCTCTTCCAAAGTATGCGGTCCGATGCCGTAAAGACCAAACCTCAATTCAATAATTCTTTTTTCGCGCTCCGATAGAGAGTTAAGTATCTCGTCGATCGTATCTTGCAGGGCTAGAGAAAATAGCTCTTCAAATGGATTTTTTGACCGAACGTCTTCTATCATATCGCCAAATTCGGTATAATTATCTCCTTCGTATATTCTGGAGTCCAGCGAGCCGGTTGAGGTGTTGATATTAATAATCTGTTTGATTTTTTCAGGAGGCATGCCCATAGCTTCGGACAGCTCTTCCGTCGTAGGGTTTTTACCGCTTTTTTCAGATATTTCTTTAGCGACAAAAAAACATTTTTTTATAGTATTTAACATATGTATCGGGATTCTTATCATTTGCCCCTTATCCGCCAGAGCTTTTACCACGGCTTGCTTTATCCACCACGAGCCGTAGGTAGAAAACCTAAAGCCCTTTGTGTAATCAAATCTCTCTACCGCTTCAATAAGCCCGATATTGCCCTCGTCGATAAGATCTAACAGAGCGAGCCCCCTGTTGTGGTATCTTTTTGCAATACTAACGACTAATCTTAAATTAGCGCGGATCATTTTATTTTTGTTGGAATTTAATACCTCCTTTAGTCGCAAATCGTTTTGTTTATACTCTTTTTCAGATATTTTTTTTTCTTTAAAATTTGATAGATTAATATTAATATCGTTTAACGCTTCCGATATGTTTTTTGAGACTCTTTCTTCTTCTATCGGAGTCAATAGAGGAATTTTAGATATTTCTCTGAGATATATCGTTAAAGGATCAAACTCGTTCTCTTCTTCAAATTTGCGCGAAGGTTTTGTTTTTTTAACGACGTCGTTATTTTCTGAAAAATTGACAAAAATATCTTTAATAGTTTGCAAAAAATACTCCAAAATAATTAAAGTAGAAACTCTTATATAGTATTATAACGCGAATTTTAAAATACTCAAAAAAATGTTCTATTTGATTATCGGAAAAAAAATCAAACTCAATATAGTATAGGAATAATTTTTGGTTCGCTTTTTAATATATCCGGTCTGCTTGTCTTGATCTGATCTATAGCTTTTTTTATTTGGGATAATTTGCAAGGCATAGTAGCTACGGAAAAGATAGCTTTGGACTTGTTGTGCCTGTTGTGTCCGACGGTATCTATATTAATATTACTATCGCCGATTGCGGTCGTAACGGCTCCGGTTATACCCGGGACGTTCTTAGTTTCAAAAGAGATATTATATGGAAATTCTGTTTCGTCCTCGTCGGTTAAACAAACGTCTGAAGTCGCGCTTTTGTTGGAAATGTTATCTTTATATTTCGCTATGAAAATTATATCCGAAACTATGGCGGAGCCGGTTTCGGTAGATCCCGCTCCTTTTCCAACCAGAATGTGTTCTCCTGAATATTTATTTATAAGTTTTACGGCATTAATAGCGCCATTAATGTTTGATAAGAAATTGTCATTTTTTATCATCATAGGTCTTACGGTCGCAAATATCTTTTTACCGTCTTTTTTTGCGTAACAGATGAGCTTGATGGTACAATTCATCTCGTTTGCAAAATCCATATCTTCCTGTTCAATTTTATCTATACCCGTTATAGGAATCTGAGACATAGACGCGTTCAAACCAAAAGCGAGCTTTAACAATATGGCGAGCTTATTGCCGGCGTCTCCGCCGTTTATATCGAGCGTCGGATCGGCTTCGGCATATCCGAGATTTTGAGCCATTTTAAGAGCTTCGGCAAAAGACTTCCCTTCAAATTTCATTTTGGATAGTATATAATTGCTTGTGCCGTTCATTATCCCCGATATGGATTCGATAACGTCGCCGGTGAAACACTCCTTAACGGCTTTGATAATCGGTATAGCGCCGCAAACCGACGCTTCAAAACCAACCGATACGTTATTCTTTTCAGCCGTTTCGAAAATTTCTTTTCCATATTTTGCGAGAAGGGCTTTATTGGCCGTTACAAGGTGTTTTTTAGAATTTAAAATTTTTAATACTAAATTGAGTATATATTCGGAACTTCCGCCGATTGTTTCAACGACTATATCGATATTTTTATCGGACAATACTTCTTCAATACATCTGTCCGCTTCCTCTTTTGAGAGATCTTTACCGCCGCCGCAAAAAAGATTTATAGGAATATTATTCTTTTTAGAAGCGGCTTGAGGAAATAAATCGACAATTTTAGCAAGCTCTATCTCTTTTTCCGATCTGTCGTTTAAAATATTTCCAATTTCTAATAAAATCTTCGCTACGCCGCCGCCTACGGTTCCACAACCTAGTATTGCAATTCTAATTTTTTCCATAACCAACCCTTTAATTATTTTACAACATTTATTAAATATTATTTTAATAAATTGTCAAGAATTATATCAAAAAACCGCAACCCGCCGGTTTTTTGGGGAATAAAAAATATTTACTCCATATGCGTCAATTTTTACCCTTAACATCATATGTGTCAAATTTTTATCCTCCCGCCCCAAAAAACCGAACTAACGATAAAATTACCGGCGTTAAAGCGCTAAAGGCTTATTTAGAAAAAATAGGCCGATTCCTTTTCGGTAATTTTTCTTGGAGAAGGTCTTCTTTCTTCTCCTTTTATTCTCCTCAACTCTTCGAGAAGCCGTTTTTCCTCTCTATTTAAGCTTTTGGGTATTTCTACCTCGACTTTTATGAATAAATCGCCTTTTTTATCCGGAAAGTCTAAATAGGGCATTCCCGCGCCTTTTATCCTTAAAACCTTGCCGTTTTCGCAACCGGCGGGAATTTTTAACTTTATTAATTTGTTATCGAGCGAAGAAATGTTAATCTCGTCTCCTAAGGCGGCTTGAGTAAAGCTTATCGGCACGATCATTATAAGATTTTGCTCCTCTCTGTAAAAATAATCGTGCTGTTTTACTCTTATTTTGATATGCAGATCGCCTGGAGGAGAGCCGTTTTCGCCGGCGTCCCCTTCGCCTTTAATAATTATTCTCTTACCGTTGTCGATACCTTGAGGTATCTTTATATTTTTTGATACCCTTTTACTCGAAACGCCGGCGCCTCTACACGTCGGGCAGGGGTCTTCAATAATATCCCCCGTACCGTTACATCTGGAGCAGGGGGTCGATATAGAGAAAAATCCCTGACTTCTTCTGACCTGTCCCGACCCCCCGCATTCGGGGCATCTTTTTTTTCCGCTTCCGCTTTTTGAACCGCTGCCGCGACAAACTTCGCAAGTCTCAAGTTTATCAAAACTGAGATCGACTTTTTTTCCAAGAGCCGCCTCTTCGAGCGTAATTTCGAGATTATATAGGCGATCCGAGCCTCTTCTAGCTCTTCTACTCGAGGATCCTCCAAAGCCTCCTCCGCCAAAGAAAGAAGAGAATATATCTTCAAAGCCGCTAAAGACGTCGTCAAAGCCGTATCTACCGCCTTGAAACGGATTTCCGCCCAGGTTCATACCTTCTACGCCGGCAAAACCAAACTGATCGTATTTTTTTCTCTTATCGCTATCGGCGAGTACGGTATAAGCTTCGGTAGCCTCTTTAAATTTGTTTTCAGCTTCCTTATTTCCCGGATTTTTATCCGGATGGTATTGCATAGCGAGTTTTCTATACGCTTTTTTTATTTCATCTAAGGAAGCCGACTTTTCAACGCCTAACACTTCATAATAATCTCTCTTTGTCGCCATTTATATATACTCCAAAAAAAACAAAATTAACTTTTATTCTATTTTAAACTCAGGCAGAATAACACAAAAAATCAAAAAATTCAATTATTACCGTATTGATACTTAACACCGTATTGATACTTAACAATGAAGAAACGGTCGTTCTATAATTAATAAACAAGGGACGAAAAGCCCCTTGTTTATATGATAAACTATTGTTTATTCTCTTCGTCATCGACAACCTCGTAATCGGCGTCTTCAACTTTACTGCCGCTTGATCCGTAGGAAGAACCCGAACTATCGCTTTGTTCTCCTCCCTCTCCGGCGTTAGGGTTTTGTCCGGACGCTTGAGACGATTTATACATTTCTTCGGCTAATTTGTAGGAAACTTTTTGCAACTCTTCGATTTTTGCCTTAATTTCGCTTACGTTATCCGTATTCAGTATAGATTTTAATTCGTCGGCAGATTTTTTAATATTATCTTTATCTTCTTGAGAGATTTTATCGCCGTAATCGTTTAACGATTTCTCAGTTTGGTAAATCAAATTATCCGCCTGATTTCGCGCGTCGGCAAGGTCTTTCATTTTTTGATCTTCGGAGGCGTGTTCTTCCGCTTCCCTTACCATTCGCTTGATCTCTTCTTCGTTTAAACCGGAAGAGGCTTCTATTCTTATCTTTTGTTCTTTACCGGTGCCAAGATCTTTCGCGCTAACGTTTAATATACCGTTCGCGTCTATATCAAACGTTACTTCTATTTGAGGAACTCCTCTTGGAGCCGGCGGTATTCCGACTAAATCAAATCTTCCGATCGATCTGTTAGCCGAAGCCATTTGTCTCTCCCCTTGAAGCACGTGTATGGATACGGCGGTTTGACTATCGGCGGCTGTTGAAAATATCTGTTTCTCAGTCTTCGGTATGGTCGTGTTTTTCTTGATAAGCGTGGTCATAACTCCTCCGAGAGTTTCTATACCGAGAGACAATGGAGTTACGTCGAGCAATAATACGTCTTTTACGTCTCCCGATAAAACGCCGGCTTGAATCGCCGCGCCTACCGCTACCGCTTCGTCGGGATTAACCGCTTTTGAAGGCTCTTTTCCAAAAAGTTCTTTAACTACCGCTTGAACCATCGGCACTCTTGTCGAGCCGCCGACTAATATAACTTCGTCTATATCGGACGGTTTCATATCGGCGTCCTTTAAAGCGGTTTTACATGGTTCGATAGTTCTTTTTACAAGGTCGTCTATTAATTGCTCAAATTTAGCTTTTGATAACGACATTTGCAGATGCTTTGGTCCCGATTGGTCCGCCGTAACGAACGGAAGATTAATATCGGCGGTCGCTTTACCCGACAACTCGATTTTTGCTTTTTCAGCCGCCTCTTTTAGTCTCTGAAGAGCCATCGGATCATTCGACAGATCTATGCCGGTTTGACCTTTAAACTCGCTTATCATCCACTCGATAATTTTTTGGTCGAAGTTATCCCCTCCGAGGTGAGTGTCTCCGTTAGTCGATTTTACTTCAAAAACTCCGTCGCCGATCTCAAGAATAGAAATATCGAAAGTCCCCCCTCCAAGATCGTAAACGGCAATTTTGCCCTCTTTCTTCTTATCGAGACCGTAAGCGAGAGCCGCCGCCGTAGGTTCGTTAATAATTCTTTTAACTTCCAGCCCGGCAATCTTTCCGGCGTCTTTGGTCGCTTGTCTTTGAGCGTCGTTGAAATACGCCGGAACGGTAATAACCGCCTCCGTAACGGTTTGACCCAGATAAGACTCCGCCGTCGCCTTCATCTTTTGTAATATTGCCGCGCTGATCTCCGGCGGCGAATAATCTTTATCTATAATTCTTATTCTTGCGTCTCCATTCGGTCCTTTAACTACGTCGTAGGGTATGAGTTTAGTCTCCTGCCCCACCTCTTCGAATCTTCTTCCCATAAATCTTTTTATGGAAAAGATCGTGTTTTTAGAATTTGTAATCATCTGATTCTTCGCGGGCTGACCTACAATTCTCTCCCCTTTTGTAGTATAACCGACTATCGACGGCGTCGTTCTTTGTCCTTCGGAATTAGCGATAACCGTAGGTTCGCTCCCTTCCATTATTGAAACGCACGAGTTAGTCGTTCCCAAATCAATCCCTATTGTTTTTCCCATATACATTCTCCTTATATATAATATAAATAGTTTTATTAACCTATTGGTTTACCTACTTTAACTTGAGCCGATCGTACGACTCTATCGTGTAGCATATATCCTTTTCTAAACACTTCTATAATCTCTTCTTTATCAAAATCCCCCTCTTCCATCATCACCGCTTGATGTATGTTTGGGTCAAATTCTTCGCCGGGGTCGCCGTACTTTTTTACTCCGTATTTTTTGAATAACAGATCGAGAATTTGCTTCTCAATAAGCTCTATTCCGGAGACGTAAGATTCTAAATCTGTATTGGGATCTTTCCCCGCGTCTATAGCTCTTTGAAAATCGTCCAGTATTACCAGAAAATCGCTTACGATATTAAAATTTGCATATTTCAAAAAGTCCTGCTTATCCGCCTGAGTTCTTTTTCGTAAATTTTCCATTTCCGCCAGAACTCTCCTGTATTTATCAAGGTAATCCGCCGCCTCTTTTTCTTTTGCCTGGGATGCCGATTTTAGCTCTTCGATCTCCTTGAGCAAGGCGTCTTTTTTCTTTTTTTCGCCGGCGTCTTTTTTGATCTCCTCGTCGTTAGAACCTTCTATCTCTTCGGCGTCGATTTCTTTTTCATTTACTACGTTGTCCGCGTTTTCGTCTATACCCGCTTCTTTAATGCTATCATTTTTTGACATTGCCAAATAACCCCTCAATACATAATTTTATTTTTTGATAACTTAATCAATAATTATATTAGGGTCAAGAAATATTATTAAAAATATTAAAATTGTTATATTTTTTGTAATGAAATATTTACATTTGTCAATAAAAACACATTATTATTGACAAAAACGCTTATTGCGCTAAAATTATAACATGAATCCTTATATTAGGACGGGGGCAAACGAGTGAAGAAAGAAAAAAGCGGAGTTATTATTCAGCATCAATATTTTAAGCCCGAAAAAACAAAAAAACTAAAAAAGTTTAAAAATATTCTACTTTTTGGTTTATATATAGCGGCGGTCGTCGTAATTGTTAATTTTGCGAGCGGAAATAAGACTAAAGCGGCGTATGGAGACGATTCTTCAGAGAGAATTGTCGAACTCGACGATAGTTTTTTAGAGGATAAAAAACTGAGTTCCGTCGACAGACTGAAAATAAAATTTTTAGAAAATTACATCGGGTCGAAACATATAGCCCGCTCGGCGTATAAATACTCTCTGGCAAACGAGCTGGAACCGGAATTAATGGTTGCGATTATGAAAATTGAGTCGAATTTTAAAGTTAAAGCGGTTAATTATAATAAAAACGGCAGTATAGACAGAGGGCTTTGTCAGTTAAACAGTTTTGTTTTTTCCGATATGAGATTAAAAGATTTTTTCAATCCCGATATGAACATCGAAAGGGGGGCTATGCATATCAAATGGTGTCTGGATCAATCGGGGAACAATCTGATCAAAGGGCTTGCTATGTATAACGCGGGCTACGGCAGCGTGTCGAAAACTCGAGTAGGAGATAGGACTTTGGATTATATTCATAAAATTATTAATGAAATGGAAAAGATTAAAACGGAGTTTAAAGTATTTTCTGATGAATATCAAGATATTTTAAAATAACTAAAGTTTAGCCCAAAAATGACGTTACAATTTGACAAGAAATAAATTTAATGCTAATTCTGTATAATGAAAATTCCATCTGTAGTAAAACGGTTTGCAAAAGTATTTCATAAGAACGGCTACGAACTTTATCTTGTGGGGGGAGCGGTACGCGATTATTTGCTGGGTAATAAAAACAGCGACTACGATTTTGCCTCCGGCGCGACGCCTTCGGAAATTATGAAAATATTTTCGACGGTAATACCCGTAGGGATTCAGCATGGAACGGTAATTGTTATCTATGAAGAGAGCCAGTTTGAAGTTACGACTTTTAGACTGGACGGCAAATACAGCGACAACAGGCGCCCCGACGGAGTAGAATTTATCCGGTCTATCGAAGAAGATTTGAAAAGAAGAGATTTTACTATCAACTCGTTGGCGTTTGATCTAAATAGAAGAAAAATAATAGATAAATTTCAGGGACAAAAAGATCTGAAACGTAAGATTATCAAAGCCATCGGCAATCCGGACGACAGATTTACCGAAGACGCTCTTAGGATGTTGAGAGCGTGCAGGTTTGCAAGTAAGTTGAATTTTAGCATTGAAGAGGAAACTTTTGAGTCGATAAAAAGAAATGCGGAATTAATTAATAATATTTCTGTCGAAAGGATACGGGACGAGTTCATAAAAATACTTCAGACAGATAAACCGTCGATCGGATTAGAATATTTGAGAGAGACGGGACTCATGCGCCATATTCTACCCGAATTTCTTGAGGGGTATGGAGTTGTTCAAAATAAATTTCATAAATACGACGTATATTACCACAACTTATATAGTTGCGACGCCGCTCCTAAAGATAACTATTTGGTAAGAATCGCCGCGCTGTTTCACGACATAGCCAAACCTAAAACGAAGAGAGAAAAAAGCGAAGAAATTGAAAACGAAAATTCATTCTATAATCATGAAATAATCGGCGAGAGAATAACAAATCAAATATTAAAAAGACTGAAATTTCCGCGCGAAGATATAAAAAAGATAAGAAACCTGATTCGCAACCATATGTTTTACTACACCGACGAATGGACCGACGGAGCCGTTCGAAGATTTATTAAGAAAGTAGGGCTTGAGAATTTACCGGAACTATTTCAGTTGAGAGAGTCCGATAGAATCGGCAACGGTTCGAAGACCGGCGTCCCTAAAGCTTTCCTGGATTTTCAGGAGAGAATAAAAGATATCTTAGAAATCGACGGCGCGTTAAAAGTAACGGACCTTGATATTAGCGGCAACGATCTTATTCGAGAATTAAATCTCAAGCCGTCTCCTATGATCGGGGAAATACTCAATTACCTTTTGGAGATTGTTCTGGACGACCCCGAGCTTAATACTAACCCGACTCTTATCGATAAAGCTAAAGAGTATTATAATAAGAAAAAAGAATTTGCTCTCGAAAATTATAAAGACTCCCCGGAAAACTTAGGTAAATTCTGAATAAATATCTCAAACCGCGCGTCGATGCGCCCCTCGGTCTTTTTTGGGGACGGGAGGAAGAAATTGACACATATGAGCTAAGATAAAAAAATCTTCCAGTTCCTCGTCGGGTTTACGCCCTTTAGGGCGAAACCCGACGAGGACTACCCCTACCGCCTGACAAGGCGAAACCCAATGTTGTTGCTACTGAACCACGGATAGTAGCTAAGCCGGTAGCCGACTCGACAATTGCTAGCATTGTAGTTCCAGCCTCCGCCGCAAATTAGCCGGAGAGACCCGCTGTCCGGACCTGCCGGATCTGTTCCGCTCGGAGTTCCGCCATACCAGTCCCAGTTCCATTCCCAAACGTTCCCCGACATATCGTATATACCGAGAAGATTAGGCTTCTTTATTCCGACGCTATGAGTCTTACTACCGCTGTTACCTCTATACCACGCTACCTCGGCGCATGCCGTCGCATCGTTATAATCGGCGGTTGCTCCTGATAGATAATCCAAAGGAGTCCAGCTCGACCCGTCTTGATACCGAGCGGCGTACTCCCACTCCGCTTCGGTAGGCAGTCTAAATCCGTCTGCAGACCAATTAACGTAAGGATTGTCCTCGCTACCGGGGGTAGTATTGACGCTCTCCGTATTAGTCGACTTTTTCAACAGAATCGTAAAACCGGAGTCAGTCCAATACACGGGGGTAAGATCCGAGTCGTTTGTAAGATTGTAATACTCCGTATAGGCGTTGCACCATACTATACAGTCTCTCCAATTAACATAAGTTACAGGATCGCTACTTGTATTATCTCCGCCGTATCCCATTTGTCCGTCGTTAGCAAAGGTATAACCGCCGGATGTTGTAGCCCAGTTTTTTACCTCATTCCATAGCCCGTAAGTTACCTCGCATTTTCCCATCTTAAACGGACTGAGAGTAACGTTCGAGCTATTTTGAAACGAAAAACTTCCTCCCGGAACGTCAACCATAGAAGCCGGATCAACTACGGTCGTCGTAGTCGTAGTTGTCGAAGTCGACGTTGCGATCGAAGTCGAAGTTGAAGTCGATGTCGACGTAGTAGTAGTTGGAGCGATTGTCGTCGTCGCAGTCTTGCCGGTATCGTCGACCGCCGATTTGAAAGCGCTCTCCGAACAGTTCATAAATAGCGCCGTCGTAACTATCGCGACAACCGAGCAAAGATAAAATAATCTTCTCTTTTTCATAAATGCTCCTAAAATTTAGTTTAATTTATAAAACCGTCCAAAACGGTTATTAACGCGAGTAAAATAAAAAATATTTATAAATTTTGTTAGAGATGAAAATATTTGCGAAAATTTCTTGACAATTAGGCGGAAATCCTTATAGTCTCTTGTCTCTTGTCTCTTGTCTCTTGTCTCTTGTCTCTTGTCTCTTGTCTCTTGTCTCTTGTCTCTTGTATCTTGTATCTTGTATCTTGTATCTTGTATCTTGTATCTTGTATCTTGTATCTTGTATCTTGTATCTTGTATCTTGTATCTTGTATCTTGTATCTTGTATCTTGTATCTTGTATCTT